>OKSB01002885.1_pt1 | contig 14529 bp, 10 predicted proteins | sample 1601171 | NCBI WGS metagenome assembly OKSB01 (sample SAMEA3541496, study PRJEB24748) | human gut metagenome | biome: human gut; feature: human-associated habitat; material: faeces | place: China | collected 2012 | reverse complement strand
CGCAGACCTGGCAGTAGTCGCTCTTGGTGTTGAGCTCGGCGTACATGATGTTGTCGTAGATGTACTGCATCACGCGAATGACAGCCTTGAGGTTGTCCTGCATGTTGGGAACCTCAACGTAGGAGATAGCACCGCCCGGCGAAAGCTGCTGGAACATGCCTTCAAACTTAAGTTTGTCGAAGGCATCGATCTCCTCGGACACATGGACGTGATAGCTGTTAGTAATGTAGCCCTTGTCCGTCACGCCCGGGATAATGCCAAAACGACGCTGCAGGCACTTGGCGAACTTGTAGGTCGTCGACTCCAACGGCGTACCGTACAGCGAGAAATCGATATCACTTTCGGCCTTCCACTCCGCGCACTTGTCGTTCATGCGCTGCATGACGGCCATGGCGAACGGCGTGCCTTCCTTCTCGGTGTGGCTGTGGCCCGTCATGTACTTGACGCACTCATACAGGCCAGCATAGCCCAGGCTGATGGTAGAGTATCCGCCCACGAGCAGTTTGTCGATCGTCTCGCCCTTCTTCAGACGAGCGAGGGCGCCGTACTGCCACAAAATCGGTGCGGCATCCGAAAGCGTACCCATCAGGCGCTCATGACGGCACAGCAGGGCACGGTGGCACAGCTCAAGGCGCTCGTCGAAGATCTTCCAGAACTTGTCCATGTCCTGATGCGAGCTCAGCGCGACATCGGGCAGGTTGATGGTCACAACACCCTGGTTAAAGCGGCCATAGTACTTAGGTTTGGTCGGGTCATAGTTCAGCGCGTTGGCTACGTTGTTAAATCCGTTACCGGAGCGGTCGGGCGTCAAGAAGCTGCGGCAACCCATGCAGGTGTAGCAATCGCCGTTGCCGGCGGTCTCGCCCTTAGACAGCTTGAGCTCGCGCATCTTCTTCTCGGAGATGTAGTCGGGCACCATGCGCTTGGCGGTGCACTTGGCAGCCAGCTGGGTCAGGTAGAAGTACGGGGAATTCTCGTGAACGTTATCGTCCTCGAGTACATAGATGAGCTTGGGGAATGCCGGGGTAATCCACACGCCGGCTTCGTTCTTAACGCCCTCATAGCGCTGGCGGAGCGTCTCCTCCACAATCATGGCAAGGTCGTGCTTCTCCTGCGCTGAGCGAGCCTCGTTGAGATACATAAAGACCGTCACAAACGGCGCCTGGCCGTTTGTGGTCATAAGGGTCACGACCTGATACTGAATCGTCTGGACGCCGCGACGGATCTCGTCACGCAGACGGTCCTCAACGACCTCACGGACCTTTTCGGCAGATGCCGAAACACCGAGCTCCTCGAGCTCACGGGCAACCTCGCCGCGAATCTTTTGACGGCTCACCTCGACAAAGGGGGCGAGATGGGTCAGTGAAATAGACTGGCCGCCGTACTGGGAGGAAGCAACCTGGGCGATAATCTGCGTCGCGATGTTGCAGGCAGTCGAGAAGCTGTGCGGCTTCTCGATCAGCGTGCCCGAGATAACGGTGCCGTTCTGGAGCATGTCCTCCAGGTTCACCAGGTCGCAGTTATGCATGTGCTGGGCAAAGTAGTCCGAATCATGGAAGTGGATCAGGCCCTCATTGTGAGCATCCACGATCTCCTGGGGCAGCAGCACACGCTGAGTCAGGTCCTTGGAAATCTCGCCGGCCATGTAGTCACGCTGAACGGAATTGACGGTCGGGTTCTTGTTGGAGTTCTCCTGCTTGACCTCTTCGTTGTTGCACTCGATGAGCGACAGAATCTTGTCGTCGGTCGTGTTCTTCTGGCGCTTCAGGCTCTGAACATAGCGATAGATGATGTAATGGCGGGCGACCTCGTAGCAGTCGAGACGCATGATCTCGTCCTCGACTAGATCCTGAATCTCCTCGACCGACACGGTGTGGCCCGCGTTCTCGCATGCCTCGGCGACGTTTTGTGCCGCGTAAACCACCTGGCGGTCGGTAAGACGAGAGCTCTCCTCGACCTCCAAGTTTGCGGCGCGGATGGCATTGACGATCTTATCGATGTCAAAGACAACCTCGGTGCCGCTGCGCTTGATGATCTTCATCCTCTTGCCTCTTTCGCGTCGTAGTCTCATTGCGCTTCAGAGCCAAACGATGCCCGGCAGGGCCTGTCCCTGTCTTGCGGCGCCGTCGCGCAATCTGTGTTCTCGATAACCATAGGCCCTCATGCGGACAATCCTCGCAGCCCATCAAGGGGCTCAAAGATCTATCCAAATGGGGCGAGTAAGGTCCTCGTTCTCTGTCCGCCATCTATCATACGACAAAGACGCATCTATATCCTGTATTCTTTTTTTAGGTCAAACACAACATATAGTGTTTCAGCAGGTCAAAGCAATTAGTCATTTTGCAGACGCATTAAAAATGAAGGGCTCTTGGCAGAGTGCTAAAACGTTATCAGCTCGACTACCTGCACGGCAGTTTTGAAACCCCCTCAACCGCGCCGCTGACAAATCCTACCAAAACCAAGCCGCTCACGCCAAAAGAATCCAAAAGATTATGCTTGACCAACATGTTGCGGTCGAATGCCGGCGGACGGAGCGACAGGACTGTAAACGCTCGGAAGACTACAGCCCCGGCGCCCCGTCCGCCGGCATTCGACAGGCGAGGATCTATTACCTCTCTTCGCGAACTATCATGCGGCCGAGAGCCGCTGTAAAGGGATCGAGCAGCACGCCGGCGATAACCACAAAGGCCCATCCCTTTGTGACGAGGCCGGCCCAACGCGCGAAGAACGTACGGCCTTCAATCGTTCCGAATCCTCCCTGGAAGGCAATCTCGCCAAAACCGATCACCATAAAAAGGAGCGTGGCACCGATGACCGTACCGGCGATCTTGTGTGATGCACTCCCCTGCTCAAAAGCAAAAAAGTCCAGGCACATACCGACTGTTTTGCCAAACAGCGGGAGTGCGCTCAGAACCTCGGCGATCACCGTGGCCACGACGAGTTGTCCCCAAAAGCCCGTGGGGCCCGTCAGATCCAAGCCAGGCGCCCCTTCAATGATGGGGAGAAACGCGCAGAGCAATAGCGGGTTAAAGAAGCCGTTGAGAATACCGATAACGCGCCTGACAGGTAACTTCATAGCCGTAAGCCTTTCAAAGTCATTGATAGACAGAGGGCCGCCGGCATATGTCGGCGGCCCCGATAAACCATGATGTGCGGCAAAGCAACTACTCGAGCGGCTACTCCGCCTCGCCGCCGGCCGCCATCTTCTCGGCCTCGGCAAGCTGGGCAGGGGTGAGTTTGCGATACTTAATGGCGCCAAAGACGACACAAGCCGCACAGACGATCATGCCGGCGATGAACTTCTGGTCAATCGTCGCACCAAACGGCGACGTCACGGCCTCAAACACAATGGGAGACAGTGCCATGCCAAAGTTGATGCCTGCCATGCCAATGGCAAGGTTAAACGCACGTCCCTCGGGGGCAGAGTTGCCGGCGGCAAAATTGCCCTCCAACGGCACGTAGGTCTCCTTGCCCAGCGCAACGACAAAGCCCGCAACGCACAGCACCATAAAGGCGGGCGCAACCAGCGTCAGGCCCAGGCCAACGAGCGTCACGCCCCACGCGATCGGCATAGTCAGGTTCTTGAACTTGGCAAACAGCGGACCGACCAAAAGACCAGCCGCAATACCGGCAACGGTCATAACGGTAGAGGCAAGACCGGCCTCCACGGTACCGCCAAAGCCACGACCTACAACAAGCAGCGAAACGTTGGAGCTGAAGAGCTGGAACGTGAGTACGAACACAAAGCTCATGAGCGTGATAATCGCGACCTCTTTAGGCATATTGGCAAACACATTGACCTTGCGCTTGGGTTCAAGATGACCCTCGGGAAGGCAAACAGCCTCGATCACGATGAAAATGATCATGATGAAGTACGCCGCATAGCTGTGGAACCACTCGGCAGAACCCAAGATGCCGGAAACCATCGTCCAGATAATGCCGCCCAGTGCAACAAAAGTGGAGTAGATGCCCATGACGAACGAGCGCTGCTTTCCGCCAAAGTAATCCGCGATAAGAGCGTCCGTTGAATTCTGCACGGCGCCGAGACCAAGGCCCATGACAGCAGAAGCCGCTAAGACCTGGCCGAGCGAGTCGTGGAACACAAGGACCGAGGCGCCGGCGAGCATCACGATAGCATGACCGACAAGCGTCGTCTTCTTCTTGGAAACGCGCGAAGCGAGCTGGGAAGACACGAGCATGGCGGACAGCGCCATCATCAACGGGATGATGCCGATGATCATCTGAACGGCAGCGATGTTCTCGTTGGGAAACGCCGCCGCGACAGAAGCCACGATGGGGACGGGCACCAACATGCCCATAATGCACATGGCGGCAGCATAAATGCCCACCAGGTACTTGATCTTGGTTTTATCCATGATCCATCCTTACACTTAAAGAAAAGGGTCGGAGCGGCCAGATATCACCAGCGGCCGCCCCAAACACAGCACTATTAGTCGTTGAATCCGGTGAACACGGGTTCTCCGCTGTACACGAGCGCTTCCTCGATACCATCGAGCACGCGGCAGGCGCCAGACGCCATCGCCTCGAGTTCGAACTCGCCGGGATAAGCCGACACGGGGGCGATCCAAGAGCAGCATTCCTCAATCGAGGCAACGAGCTCCTTGCTGTGGACCATGCCGCCTCCGAGCAAGATGCCGTCGACATCGCCCTTCAGCACACAGGCCATCTCGCCAATCCACTTGCAGATTTGGTAAACCATCGCATCCCAGGCACGAGCCGCGGCCTCATCGCCCGCGGCGGCGCGCTCGCACACCTCGATGGCATCGGACGTACCCAAAAGGTCGACGAAGCCACCGGTCTTCATGCAATGGGCGCGGGCAACGTCGAGACCATGCTCAGCCGTATACTTCGCGACCTCGATTGCGGGGACCGAGCCACAGCGCGTCGGCGCCATGGGGCCCTCGCCGCCGACGATGTCGTTGCCGTCGACCATCTTGCCCTTAAGGTGAGCCGAGATAGAGATGCCGCCGCCAATATGGCAAACGATGAAGTTGCACTCATCATAGGGGCGACCGAGCTTTGCCGCGTGACGAATGGCAGTCTCTTTAAGATTAAGGGCGTGCAGGTGCACGTTTCGATACACGCCCTTAATGCCTGTCATACGTGCGAGGTCGCACAGCTCATCGGTATCGGGAGGATTCACCACAAAAGAGGGCTTTCCCGTCTTTGAGGCGAACTCATGGGCAATCTGGGGGCCAAGCTGCGCCGGGTGCTGAATGCCGTTCGCACCGATGCGGGCATGCTCGAGCATGACCTCGTTGATGGCATACGTGCCGCCGGGCAACGAAAGCAAGCCGCCGCCGCGACCGACAAATGCATCAAAGTCCTCGAGCTTCAGGCCCGCCTCCCCCAGTGCTCCAAGAATCAGATCGCAGCGATACGGCATCTGAGCCGAAACCCCATCGAGCTGGGCGAGGTCCTTCGCATCGTGCGCAACGTTCTTGCTGAGCTTGCACTCATCACCCTCAAAAACGCCCACCTTCGTGGAAGTGGAACCCGGGTTGACTACCAGGACGCGCCAGGGAGTCTTTTTATCGGACATACCTTAAGCCTCCTTAAGCGCCTGGGCGCGCACGCAGCTCATCACCACGTTGCCGACGATCTCGTCGACGGGCGCAGAGCGCGAGCAATCGCACACGATCTTCTTGAAGCCCTGAAGCATGGGGCCGTAGGCATTGGCACCGGTCAGATTCTGGATGATCTTGACGCCGATATTGCCCACGTTGATATCGGGCCAGATGACCACATTGGCCTGTCCCGCAACAGCAGACTCGCGATGAACCTTCTTGGCCGCAACCCTGGGGTTAATCGCCGAATCAAACTGGAACTCGCCGTCGATGGCAAGGTCGGGACGGCGATCGTTGGCAATCTCGCGAGCGCGACGTACTTTGTCGACAAGCTCGTTATCCATCGAGCCGTCAGTCGAATGCGAAAGCAGCGCGCAACGGATATCCCATCCGGTCAGCGAGCGTACCGTTTCGCTCGACGAAATCGCGATCGAGGCAAGCTCCTCGCTCGTGGGGTCAACGCAAACGGCGGAATCGCCAAAAGCCAAAAGGCCACCTTCGCCGCCGTTCCAGTTGGGAATGTCGGCGATACCGCACGAGCTCACGGTGTCCACCCCGTCGGCAAGGCCGACGATGGTCTGGCCCGCCAGGATGATGTCGCCCGTGGCGTTATCGATGCCGGCGAACATTACGTCGACATCGCCGAGCACCTGCAAAATCAGGGCGCGCTCAAGCGGACGCGTCATACGGCGCGCGGCGCCCTTGGGCTTAAACTTGCAATCCGGATGCGAAAGGTAGCGCTCGCAGCAGGCGGCGTTCGCCTCCTCGTCGGTCACATCGACAATCTCGATGCCGTCAAGGGAGATGCCGCGCTCATCGGCAAGCTCCTTGAGCTTACCGCCGTCGCCGACCAGCACACATTCGGCAAGATGCTCGGCGGCGATCTTTGCGACCGCCTGCATCATGGTCTCGTTTTCGCCCTCGGGAAAAGCAACGCGCATAGGCTTGGCGGCAGCCTGCTCGCGCAGGGTCTGCATCAGGTCCATGGCAGCTACTCCATCTCTTCGGCAGTGCGCTCGATAAGCTCGCCGATGGTCTTCATGACCATGACCTCGCGAACGGGGACCTCGGCATCGAGCTCGTTCTCGATCATGGAGGTCAGGGCGATCATCTTCATCGAGCCCTTGCCCAGGGTCTCAAACGTCGTCTCGGGGGTCACATCGCCATCGTAGTTGTAAGCGGACTTGGCAAAATCGCAGATCTGCTGAGTGAGTTCTTCGTTCATGATGGTGCCTTTCTAAGATAAAAAGAGGGGCGGCCACGGCGGGCTGGAGACATGGGTCCCGCCGTGGCCTAAGAGAGGAATCGAATTGTTAAAAGGGTGAAAACCTAGTCGTCAAGCTCAAACGTGAGCTCTTTGTAACCCGGTCGATCGATGACCTTGGCATGGACACCAACGGTCTCGCCTGCCATGAGCTTGGCGCGGATCTCGGGGGCCTTCTTCTTGGTAATGCCGTAGATGACGTAGGTGTACTGAGAACCCTCGTCAATATCGACGGCACCGTAGGCGTACTTGCCATACTCCTTGAGGTAGGGCTTGTCGTTCTGCGGACCAGGCAGGGTAAAATCGATCAGATGGCCGTGACCGGAAACCTGGACCCAATCGGTCTTGTGGTAGCCGCAGGCATTGCAGGCAAGGTGAGGCGGAAACTCGACGGCTCCGCACTCGGGGCACTGACGTGCCCAATAGATGCCCTCTTCAAGACCCGTGTAGAACTTCTTGACCACGGGCTCCATATCTTTGAGTTGCATGAGAATACTCCTTATGGGAAATCGAAAACCGCGGTCGCTTAGGCGACGGTACGAAGAATCTGGCAGCGCACATTCTGAGAACCGCCAAAACCGCGCAGGAAGGCCGTCTCAGGAATCTTCTTCATCTGGGTTGCACCGGCGACGCCGCGCATCTGCTTGACGGCCTCGACGATATCGGCGATACCGGATGCGCCATGAGCGTGGCCGAAGTTGCAACGGCCACCGTGCGGGTTGATGGGCTTATCGCCGTCAAAAGCGGTGCGGCCATCGATCGCATACTTCCAAGCCTCACCGCGCGGAATATAGCCGCACTCCTCGGCCGAGACGATCTCGGAAGCCAGGAAGAAGTCATTGCACATAAACAGGTCGATCTCATCGGGGCTCACGCCGGTAAGGTCGTAGACCTGCTTGGCAGCAAGCTCGGTAGCCCAGTGCTCGTTGTGAAGCAGGCCGGCTTCGACGGCAGAGGCGCCCGTGCCCAGAACCTCGATAGGTGCATACGGGACACCCATGGCTTTGGCCTTCTCCGTGGGCATCACGACAACAGCGGCGGCACCGTCGCATTTCTTCTCAAAGCCGGTAACGCGCAGGTACTGCGTAACGCGCGGGTTGTACATGCTCTTGAGATACTCGTCGGCGGTATCGAACCCAGCCGCCTTCGCATCCTCCTCGACCGTGGTCTCGTACCAGGCAAGGGGATTCAGGACGGCACCGCGGCGAAGGCTCTTGGTAAGGCCGTTCAGGGCGTCATCGATCTGATCGGCAGTAAGGTCGTACTGCATCGAATACTCGTTGATCCAGTTGTCGAACGACACGCCAAAGGCACCATCGAGCGGGCGACCATACGCGCGGTCATAGATCTTATCGAGCGAGGGAATCATGACGTCGAGCGTAAAGTCCTGGCGAATATGCGAGGGCATGTGCTCAACGGGAAGGGTCGAAGCCAAATCGCAGGCACCCGTAAGGACGACATCGTAGGCACCGGAGGCGACTGCCATCACGGCCTGCTCAAGGGCGACGTAGCCCGTGCAGCAAGCCTCGGAATGATGGACGGAACCCTTGGCGCGAACGCCAAACCAATCGGCAACCTGCATGTTGGGGGTAATGCAATCGCCAACGAGATAGGGATTGGCGCTGCCGTGATAGAAAAAGTCGATATCGCGGGGCTCAAGACCGGCATCGGTAATTGCCTCGAGGGCCGCATAGCCAAACGCCTCGCCCTCGCCAATACCCTGGGTCTCGGGATGTTCCTCAAAATCCTTGAACGGGGTGCAGCCCACGCCTACAATCGAGACGCTGCGCATGTTCTTTCCGAGCGTAACCACTGAATATCACATCCTAATCATGTGAAGGTGTACGGAGTGATGGCGCAGTCCGGCCGCGAGCGAAGGTGAGAGAGCGCTCGCGGCTTTTCTGTGCCGTCACACGTTGAACTACTGCAGTGGTTCTCTTGAACGTGACTTTAGTTTACGAGGGGCAAGACAGGACGTATGGGACAAAAAGGCCCTATGTGTCCCATCATTTGAGACCCATAGGGCAAAAACGTTCCAAATAGCAGGTAAATGGTCTTATCAATAATGCAAGGATTCGGCAAATCATTATGACACCGCCATGGATCTAACCATTTACCCGTAAATAGCGACCGTTCATCCGAGCGTATTATCGAAATCAGGGATCCGCGGATGCCAATGGCGCGATGCATCGTCGACAAAGAGCGGTGCGTAGAACATGCGATTGAGCGCGGCGGCAACGGTTCGTGCCTCAAGGTCAGGCCGGACTTCGAGCCAATACTGGATGAGGTTATGGTGGCCCGCAAGCGCAAAAGCAAGATACAGATCGAGGTCCGTCTCATCTGAAAACGTCGACCGCAAACGATCGCGAAAATAGTCATGCATGAAGATCGTTGCCTTGTGTGCAAACACGGGATCACCGTTATCGCTGTTAAGCGCCAGGACTTTCGAGCGATTGGCCTTGAGGATTTCCATGCGCTTGATCATCGTGGGCGTGGGATCAAGCTGCGCATCACCAAAACGAGCCTCAAGGGCAACGTCGTTAATGTCTTGCATGTTCTGGAGCAGCTCATCTTCAAAGCGCTTGACCACATCATCGACAGAGCGGTAGCAACGATAGAAGGTTGATTTTGATGTATGGGCAAGACGGAGTACGTCGGTGACCTTAATCGATTGCACAGGCGTTGTCGCCATAAGTTCAAAGACGGCGCCTTCGATCCGCGAAGCAATATCGTTTTTAGCGTTCAGTGACATAGAAGGCCTCCCCTGTTGGCGATTGGCTACTATGCTACCCGAAAGGCATGCTCCTCAATGGCGATATGGGACATAGAACGCGCTGCACAAGAGATGACACACTGGCCAAACACCACCGAGGAAGTAAACCATCCGCTCGGCAACCCGTCTTTGCGGGGATCGATTGAAAAGCCGGACCCCTCCGCCTTCAGGACGGCTTCGATACGCGTCCAAACCCGACACAGCCGAAAGGCGCGTTCCTGCGAATCTGCCGCAGCGTCAATCCACGCCCGTTCCCTTGAGCTCGCCATACGCTCAACCGAAATAGGTACAATCTCATCGACCGCCTCGATATCCACGCCAATAGGTCCTCCGACCGACCGAGCAACATCGGAAACAGCGAGGACGGCCACGCTTCCGCCATGTGAAATGGAAATAGAGGGGGCCTCCCCATCCGCAAGCTCGATCTTGCCGAAAGCAGAACGCGCAAGCTGGGTGTCGTCGAAGACACCCAGGGCGTCGCGAAGCAGCAGACCCACGCCCGCAGCTTCCCTCCGAGACGCAATGGGGAGATCACCATTGGAGGCACGCGAGGCATAACGTCCCGCGATTGATGCCATATCAACGGTCTCGCCGGGATCGATCGCAGAAACGTCAACGAGGTGCACGGTTATGTTCAAAATGGTCAACCCCACTCGATTGAGATGACAAGGCTAAACTGACGCTCAGAACCGCTCTTTCATGAATCGAGGTACCTTTTGCCGACGATTTGGCGACCCATTTGGCGACCAAAACAAAACAGCCCAGAGGACATAGCCTCTGGGCTGCGAACATTTGGTGGGCGTTAGAAGATTTGAACTTCTGACCTCTTCCGTGTCAGGGAAGCGCTCTCCCCCTGAGCTAAACGCCCAAATGGAGCGGACAACGGGGCTCGAACCCGCGACCCCAACCTTGGCAAGGTTGTGCTCTACCAACTGAGCCATGTCCGCTTGCGGGTTATTAATTTACGCGAGTTGTCCAAAAGACGCAAGTACTTTTTTCAAAAAACTTGTCTGCCGCATGTTCTTAGTAGCTAAACGCGCTAAAGCGATTGGCTAGGCACACGACTCCAGCGCTCCGCTAAACAGCTTCACCATCTGCACGCGCGTGCCGGCGCCGTCCGTACGACGAGCAACCTCCACGTTATCGACGAGCATACGCATAAGCTTGATACCACGGCCGCGCTCCTCTGATGCGACCGGTTCGCTCGTTTCATCGATAGAATAGCCGGCACCTCGATCAAGCACCTCAACCACAACGCGATCGCCATAGGCCTGAACCGTCAGGACGCACCCGATACCGCCCGCATGGTCATAGGCATTACCCAGCGCCTCCCCCGACGCCAATGCGACATCGTAGCGCTCGTCACGGCGCAACGGAAGCGATTCAAGGAGTTCGGCGATGCGATGTCGGTAGTATGGAAGATTCTCGATACCCTGACGGACCTCGACGCTCTTACTCCAGCGAGGCAGCTCCCCCACCGGAATGGCGGGAATAGGCTCCCGTGTCGGCCCCGCGACATGAAGAATATCGACAAGACGAGCAATCTCCAAAAAGCGAACAACTTCACCCGATGCATTGACGAGCGAGAGCAGGCCTTCTCGCCTCATGAGCTCACGAGCGCGCGTAAGCAGGAATGCCAGGCCCGTCGAATCGATAAAGCTAACAGCCTGACAGTTGATGACGACACGACGCACGCCGCGGCCAATCAAAGCATCCAACCGCCGACGCAGCGCAGGCACCGTGGCGATGTCGATATCGCCTGGTGGCGTCAAAACCGCTATGTCATTCCACTCATTCATACGACTATGGTTCCCCAAAAAAGCCCACTCGATGCATTCGTTTCCCCAACCGTACGGATTCAGCCCGCCCAGCGTCGTCTATGAACGACCCCGTAAAAACTCAAGGGACACCAATGCAATGTCATCGTCCAGCGCCGATTCGGTAAATCGGTCGAGCTCGCCCAAGACCTTGCCGCAGATTCCCGATACGCCCTCACCCGAGACAGAGAGCAGAAGGTCACGAAGGCGCTGCTCGCCAAAGAAAGCACCCGAGCGGTCACGTGCTTCGATTGTTCCGTCGGTGTACATAAATAGCATGTCACCAGGAGCGAACGTAAACACGCCTGTCTCGTACACCATGCTCTCAAAGGCACCGATTACCCCCGATTGGCATCCAAGCAGCTCGACCTCTCCCCCACGAGCCTCGCCGCCACCCAGCGGCATCGACTCTGGCCTGATGACCATGGTCGGAGGATGGCCCGCCGAACAATACGTTGCGCGTCCGGCTTTAAGGTCAATCTTGGCGATAAAGGCCGTCACGAACGTCTCGACCCTCGAAAAGCCCATAAGCATGCTGTTAAGGGAGCGTGCCATGCGGGCCGGTCCAGCGCCCTCCCAGGCATATGCCGTCAGGGCCGTCTTGACGAGTGCGGACATCGATGCAGCCTCAATGCCTTTGCCAGACACATCGCCCAGAATCATGACGGCGCAATCGTCGGGAAGACGGATGAGCGTATAGAAATCGCCGCCGACCAACGCCGAGTTCGTGGCCGACAGGTACACCGAATCGGCGGCGATTCCCGGAACATCCCCCAGTGAATTTCTCATGCCAATCTGGAGGGTCTGAGCGATATGGCGCTCCTCACGCTTTTGAGATTCGCCTTCATAGATCAGTTCAAAGTCATGGGCCAAGTGCACCAAGTAGTCATATTCAAGGTCATCAATCGGCTCTTGGCTGCCATCACGAAGCAGCAGCGCGCGCGTCGTCGGCCCCTTCGCAACAGAAGCAGGAACGATTGCGTCGTTACTGTGCTTGCCATCGCCCTCAGGGCGTGGGCGCCCCGCCTCGATGCCGGCGTCGACGTAGAGACCCTGGCAAGGCAGGCCATGCGCTCTAAGCCAGCCTCCCATAGGCATCGATTCGTCAACGCGAGTTATACGGACGTGTTTAAGGTCCTCGGCACTCGTGCCGCCCAAAACAGATGCCTCAAAGCCATCAGGGGCAGCCCCCAGACGTGCCGCTGGCGCCGTCGTGGAAAAGAAAAGCTTCTCGGGATCGTCCGGCAAAGCAACGCGACTGCCGCCTTCAAAATCTATGACGTAGGAATCCAGACTGGCGTCATACTCAACAGGGCAAAAATGGCAGTTGAGCATATTGCAGATCTCGGACGACACCGCCTGGGTAGCCGCAGCGGAATCGTCTAGAAAGGTAAACAACTCATCACGCAGCACATTGAGGGAACGACCAAGCTCGGCCGTGCGACGGGAGCGAAGGCTCGATGCCATGCCGACCAGCTGGATAGACAGGTAATCGCAAATGACCTCGAGCACATTAACGTCATAGGCGAGCGGTGCCTGGGGGCGTTTCCAACCAACTTCCAGCACGCCGAGGATCTGCGTACCGTAAAAAACGGGAAGACAGATTTCACTGCGGTACGGAGGCATATCCTGCATGCGCAACAGGTGCTTTGAACGATTATCCAGGTCCATGAACATACCGGAGGCGGCCTTATCGCCCTCAAGGTCCTGTTGGATCGACAAGCGACAGGCACGCGACTCGCGAAGAACATACGTCGGAATGCCAGCGCCATACGGCAAAAACTCGGGCAGGTAGCTGTCGTACAGCTCCTTGGAAACACCGCGAAGCTTAAAGCCGCCGCTCTCAGAAAAATAGATAGCGGCACCCGAAGCATCGAGCGTTCCTACAAGCTGGTTCAAAACGGTATCAAGCAGGCTGGGTAACTCATCGGAGCCCACAGTGCTCATAATGACCGAGAGCGTCCCAGAGAGACGCTTGTTCGCCACTCTAAGCTCCGATAACGCACGCTTGAGCTGACGGTCGTGAGAATACTGTTCCTCGATACTGTGAAGCGCCACCAGGACACGTGGTGCGCGGCGCCCAAAGATGCGTGGAGGCGTTACGGAGCCCGCACGAACCAAGACGGGAATAAAAGAGCCGTCACTTAGCTTGAGCATCAGTTCGTTCTCGGAGCCATCAATTTCAAATGGCAGACGATGTTCCGTCGCACGTTCAAAAGCGGACGAGTACAGGACGTCTTTAACATCTCCACCGATGACGTCGGCGCGTTCCTCGCACATCAAACCAAGTAAGCGGTTATTCACATGCAGAATGGTTCCGTCGAGCTCGCAGATGATGACAGCATCGCTCGTGATCTCGACTAGTTGGGCAACGTCTGCCCACTCGTTGCGTTCAAGCGTTTCCATCGTGGACCCCACCGTCTATCGGTAACAAAAAAGCCTCCGAAGAGGCTTCTCAAATGCGATGGTGTCGGAGGCGGGACTTGAACCCGCATGACCAAAAAGCGGTCACTAGCACCTCAAGCTAGCGCGTCTGCCAATTCCGCCACTCCGACATGCTATGTTGTTGATTCGCAGTTCGTTTTGTTCGACCCGCGCGTTCAACGAGGAAGATAATAACCTATGATTCGAGAACTGTGCAAGCACTTTTTTCAAAAAAGTTTACGAATTTGTAAATGCGCAGGTAGATCCGCATGTCCGGCCCCGAGTCGGTGCTGCCTCCCGGCGCGTCCTCGGGCATGGGCGATATTTTGCTACGCACTTCGTGCTGCAAAATATCGCTCCCCCTGCGGAATGCGCCGGGAGGCAACACCGATTCGGGGCCTACGTCCACGTACTCCATGCGCCGTTCTCAAACATGTTCTGGGGGCTGATGCAAATTTGGTGGCTCGGCATTGCCGAGCCCTTATATAGCGAGGCCGGAGCTAAAGCTCCGGCCTCGCTCAATTTCCTATTAGATTAAGTGAGCGATCAAGGAATCTCACTCCCCTCTGCCGCGTTAACGCAGGGCCCGCCCTGGTGTTGCTTTTCAGAACATTCCGCACTGATATTTTCTGTATTGAAGACGTCGATGATGCGCCCGTATAC
>OKSB01002882.1_pt1 | contig 14542 bp, 7 predicted proteins | sample 1601171 | NCBI WGS metagenome assembly OKSB01 (sample SAMEA3541496, study PRJEB24748) | human gut metagenome | biome: human gut; feature: human-associated habitat; material: faeces | place: China | collected 2012 | reverse complement strand
GCTGCCCAAATTTCGGGTTTAGGGCCCATCCAGGAGTCAGGATCAGTTTCAGCTACACGATAAGGGCCTTCCCAACGGGCAAGGTCTTTGCTTTTCCAAAGGAGGCCGCCAGTACCGGTCATGTAATAAGTGGAGGTTTTCTTATCGGCCAGTATGCAAGGGTCACTCAGGTGGATGGAATCGAGAGGGATGTCGGTACGGAAGCGGTTTGGGACTTTCTGCTGGGCAGATACAAGGACAGAACACAAGGTAAATATAAACACCAATAATTCTTTTCTCATATTAGTTCTTTTAATATAATGAGGATAGATACGCAGACGACGCAGATAAGGCGGACAAACGCGGATTTATGATTATTCCGCGTTGATCCGCTTCATCCGCGTCGTCCGCGTACCTATAAATTATTCAATTTCTATACCGTGTTGTACCGGAGTGAGAATGAACGTAAATTCATAGTCACCATAAGGTAACTGATATTGTGGCAACGGCCATGCGCCCCAACTGTTCACACATCCTAAGCCCATCTGAGCCTTGTCGATGCAGAGATTTGTCAGGTTAGCTTCTTTCACTTCGGGAGAGTGATTCTGAGCTTTCTCCCAACCATCGTCCAACGACTCGATAGTATAGTGCAGGGCTGATGCAGAGAACGGAGCATCAGCTACAATCTGCAAACCGCGTCCGGCATCATTCAGTTGCTTCCACCAGCGGATGTCGGTCTTTGTACCTGTTTCCTGCGGACGGATATAAGAATAGAATTGTTCATCTACGCTCTGGCGATACAATCCCAGATCTGTACAATGATTGCGGTCACTGTAGTTCTCTATCGGGCCACGGCCATAGTATTCTACAGTTTCAAAAGTCTTGGGCATCTGCATCTGCATACCGAAACGGAACATATGAGATACTTTAGCCTGCGGATCGGCAGTCATCTTCTGAGTCACCTTTACAGCACCCTTGTTATTGATTACATAAGTAAGATCCAGTTTGGCAGAAACATTCTTCATTTCGTATTCTGCACGTACCACAGTCTGATTGTCTACTGTTTCCCATTTGAAGGAAGTCAGCTTCAGACCCGGGTTCTTCCAGGCAGCGAATTTCTGTTGCAAACCTGCACCGAAATCATTGTCTGTAGGTGCACGCCAGAAGTTAGGTGCCAGTTCGGCATCTTCGTTCATCAATTCCGTGCCTGCTACGTTGTAGCGATTCAAGTAACCGGTATGTTTATTGAATTCCAGACGGAAGTTATCACCATTGATAATCAGATAACGCCAGTCGTTTTCCTGGATTTGAGGAGCAATGGTGGGGGTGTTCACAACTTCCACATTCTTCAAGTCCATGGCAGGAGCCTTGTAGGGGTTCAGTACAAGTTGATCTTTGGCTACGGCATATCCGGCAGGAAGTAGACCTTCGCGATTCTTCAGGCGATAAGTTACATTCAGCAACCATTCTTTGCATTCGCAGGTTTTGCCGATGTTCAATTTCACTTTGGCAGTCTGCTGCGGAGCTACATTGAGGTCTTCTACACGACCGGTACGAATTACTTTACCGTTAGCAAGCAATTGCCAATCCAGATAGTAAGCTGAAAGGTCACGGAAGAAGTTTTCGTTGTACACGTTCACTTCGCCGTTCTTCAGGTCAGCGGGAGTTGTCCAGATGTTCTGGTAATAGTAACCCACTTCGTACATGTGCGGATTGGGAACACGGTCGGGACTGATCAGACCATTATCACAGAAGTTCTTGTCGGAACCGTCGTAACGGTTGAAGTCACCGCCATAAGCGTAGATAGTTACACCGTCTTTACCTTTCCAACGAACGGACTGGTCAACGAAGTCCCAGATAAAACCACCTTGCAGATTGGGGTATTTACGGATCAGATCCCAATATTCTTTGAAACCACCCTGTGAGTTACCCATAGCGTGAGCATATTCACACTGGATAAGCGGCTTCTTGGCATCTGTACGTTGGCCATATTTTTCCATGTGCTTGTAATCAGCATACATAGGGCAGTCGATGTCGGTAAATTCGTTTCCGTGTGCCTGTTCGTATTGTACGGCACGGCTGGAATCTTCGTTCTTGATCCAACGGTAGCAAGCTTCAAAATTAGGTCCGAAGCCGGCTTCGTTACCCAATGACCAGAAAATGATGCTGGGATGGTTGAAGCCGCGTTGTACATTGCGTTGGTTACGTTCCATGTGAGCCTTGGCATAGTCGGTGCGTTTAGCCAGTGTCTTTTCACGATAACCCATACCGTGTGATTCGATATTAGCCTCAGCCACTACATACAGACCATATTGGTCGCAAAGGTCGTACCACAGGTTATCATCAGGATAGTGACAGGTACGCACAGCGTTGATATTGAATTTCTTCATGACCTGAATATCCTGGATCATACGTTCGGGAGATACGACATAACCGCCATCCGGATCAATTTCATGACGGTCGGCACCTTTGAAGAGAACGGCCTGGCCATTTACTAATATCTGGTCACCTTTCAATTCGATCTTACGGAAGCCTACCTTTACGGGGATTACTTCGTTGCTGCCTTGCAAAGTGGCACGCAGTGTATAGAGGTAAGGAGTTTCGGCAGTCCATTTATGCGGATTTTCCACATTCATCAAAATGGTACCGCTACCTTTGGCTGTTTCCGTAGCTACTGCCTTGCCGGCAGCATCGAGTAATTCCAGGTTTACGTTACCGCTGCCTTTCAGGTCGAGCGTCACACGCAGGGAACCATTTTTGTATGCTTCGTCCAGATCCGGAGTGATACGGATGTCCTGGATACGTTTCTTGTTGCGGGCATAGAGGTAGCAATCACGTCCCACACCACTGTAACGGAAGAAGTCCTGGTCTTCCAAGTAGGTTCCATCACACCAACGGAATACCTGGAAAGCGATGAGATTCGTTTGTCCGGGCTTCAAATAAGGAGTCAGGTCGAATTCGGCTTCGAGCTTGCTGTCTTCGCTATAGCCTACATAACGGCCGTTTACCCAGAGATACATGTTGGAGGTTACAGAACCGAAATGAGCGATAATGTCTTTCCCTTTCCAGTCGGCGGGAACAATGATTTCACGACGATAAGAACCTACATGATTGTTCTCTGTAGGAACTTCAGGAGGGTTGTTCTGGAACTGATTACGCCAGGCATAGCCGGTGTTTACGTAAATAGGATCGCCATAACCGTTCAATTCCCACACTGCGGGAACTTGCAGATTATTCCAGCCTTTGTCATTGAAACCTACTTTCCAGAAGTCGGTGGGACGCTGGTCGGCATTGCGTACCCAAGAGAATTTCCAGGTACCGTTCAAAGTCATGTAATTAGTAGATTGGGCTTTCTTGCCTTGCATGGCGGCATCTGCCGATTCATAGGCAAAGTAATTAGTGTGCATGGGAGCACGGTTCACGGCATTGATTTCCGGATCAAGCCACTCTTTAAAGGACTGTGCATTTGCAGTCAGAGCCAGGGCTGCAAAGAGTCCGGTAATAAGATGTTTCTTCATGGATATAAAATTATTATGTTTGTAGCGGTACGAAGAATATTTTCTGCATACCGCTACAAAGATAGGATGAATGAACTTTTTTTAGGGTGAATAATAGTTCAAAAAAGGGGGAATAGAGTTCAATCAGCTACAAGTTACGAGCTACAAGCTACAAGTTACCATGCGGTATGACAGCACAGCCACTTGTAGCTTGTAGCTCGTAGCTTTGTCACTGTATCCGGTACACTCCAAACGAACGTGGTTCAAGTTTCAGTTTCAGAGATTGCCCTTCTACCTGCACCGGACGTACACGAGGAACAATCGCTTCCTGGTCCAGCGTATTTACAGTGCGCCAATTGTCGTTCTGTAAGTAAGTGCAGGAACCGGCAACCAACTGACGTTTCTTCAAACCATTGAAATCGATCTGAACATCGGCAGGCTTACTGCTTGCATTCACCAGTTTCAGAATGATTTCTCCGGTAGGTGCATTCAGTGCAGCTGTTGCATAGAGGCTGTCCTGCCCTGCTACTGCTTTGCCATCCATCTTCAGGCTGAGCACATCGGTACCGGCATTCATGCCGTACATCTGCTGAACGTAATAGTTCGGTGTGCGCATCATGCGCAGGTTATCGAACCAGATCAAGTCCGGATTCCACTGCCAAGCGTCTACGTGAGCAAACAACGGCGCATAAGTAGCCAGATGAACAACATCCGCATTCCGTTCCAATCCCGTCATAAAGGCAGCTTCGGAAAGGGCGGCAAGGAAGTTGTTATCCTTCTTCGTGGAATGATCGTGTGAAGCATATTCTCCGGCGAAAACCTTCGGACCTTTGCGGTCGTAATTGTCATAGCGTGACGCATTGCCAAAGAACCAATCAGGATTCATGTAGTAGTGTTAGTCCACCAGGTCTACACCGATACGCTTCATTTCGGGCCAGAGATAATCGAATTTATCACCGCTGGCACTCGGGCCGGAGCTACCTACAACCTTCACATTAGGGTATTTCGCACGGATGGCTTTTGTGAAAGCTTCGAGGCGTTCTACATAAACCTTGTCCCACTGTTCATTACCGATACCGATCATTTTCAAATTGAAGGGTTCGGGATGTCCCATATCGGCACGCACCTTTCCCCACTTGGAAGTAACAGGGCCGTTGGCAAATTCAATCAGGTCGAGTGCATCCTGTATGTACGGATCGAGTTCATCCATCGGAACTACTTCATTGCTTTCGTACTGGCAGGAGAGTCCGCAACTTATCACCGGGAGAGGTTCTGCACCGAGGTCCTCACTCAGAAGGAAATATTCGAAGTAACCAAGGCCGAGGGTCTGGAAATAATCGGGGAATGCCTTGTGCTTGAAGGTATAATTCCAGCGGTTTTCATTCAGAGGGCGGTTTTCAACAGGACCTACGGAATTCTTCCACTGGTAACGGGTTTCAAGACTGTTACCCTCGATGATACAACCACCGGGGAAACGGAATACGCCCGGGTTAAGGTCATAAAGGGCTTGTGCGAGGTCGGCACGCAGGCCATTCTCACGTCCTTTCCAAGTATTCACAGGGAACAGGGAGATATGATCCATATCTACCGTACCCTGTGTTTCGAGGACGATACGCAGGCGAGCATGAGCGTCTGTGAAAGGAGATTTCAGCACCACCGTCAGCTTTTGCCAGTTATTGCCGCTGACTTCGATTTCTTTCTTCAACAGATTCTGTGCATTGGAGTTGACGAGCTCGATGGAGAGCTTCATCGGCTTCGCATCCGGTGTGCGGGCATAAACGGAGAAACGGTATTCTTCGCCTTGCTTCACACCGATACCGCGATAACCTTCATTATCCAGTCCGGCACGCAGCAGACGACCGTCGTTCACTACACGTACATAGTGAGGATTGCGGTCAAAACAAGGATTTGCATCCTGAACGGTTACATTACCGAAAGGTACCCAACCCACAAAAGGTTGTGGAAATTCAAACGAGCGGTTCTTTACCAGTTCGGCATACAGACCGCCATCGGCACCGAAGTTGATATCTTCGAAAAAGATGCCATACATTTCAGGTTGTATCTTTGCCGTCGGTTTAGAAACGTCGACGGTCATCACATGTTGTTGTGCCTGCATGCTCAAAGCAAGAGACAAAGTAAAAAGGGCAGTTAACTTTCTCATTATTATATCTTATTTTTTCTTTTCAATATTCTGATGGATACGTATCACTGTAAACGAATAAGCAGGCATTGAGTAAGAAAAATCATTTCCTTCTACCTTGAAATCAGAAGAAGCGGGTTTAGCTCCTCTGTCTTTCGGATCACCTGTCAATATCGTTTTTGTAGCCGAAGGATTTACCAAAGTAGCTCCGTCCAACTTCACCTGGGAAGAAACTTCCACCGGAAGCATATTCACTAACTTCACGATATAATCTCCGGTATTAGCGTCTTTCACAACTGATACTCCGACACGTTTCTTCACGGCATCCCAACCATTATTCAGTTTTACCGTAGAAGACAGGTATTCGGTACCAGCATTCTGGCCATACATCTGTTGAGTATAGTAGCCTACCGTGGGTCTCACTTCCGTATTATTGAAATAGATCAAGTCCGGATTCCATTGTGTATGACCATCTTTAGCCAACAATGGAGCATAGGAAGTCATTTCTACCACGTCACCGTTACGTTCTACGGCCGTCAGATAGAGAGCTTCGGCAAGCGCAGTTTCTACATTATTGGGGCGTCCCGGCAAGTGGGCGGCGTATTCGCCCAAGTAAACTTTCGCTTTGCTACGGTCGTAATGATCGTAATATTCCTGGTTGTGAATCATCCAACCCGGTTCTACATAGTAATGCTCGTCTACCATCGGTACACCCAATTCGGTAGCAAGGTCCCAACCTACTTCATAATCCGTACCTTCGTAGAACGGACCGGTAGTACCAATCACGGTAACTTCAGGATGTTTTGCTTTTACGGCATCGAATATCATCTTAAAGCGTTCCACGAAGACAGGTGTAATCATGTCCTCATTACCGATACCGATGAACTTCAGATTGAACGGTTTCGGATGTCCGGCTTCCGCACGCTTCTTACCCCACACGGTTTTGCGGGCATCTCCGTTGGCATATTCTATCAGGTCGAGAACATCTTGGATGTATTGATCCATTTCTTCCATCGGCACGCCACCCTGCTGCCCCATGCAAGTCAGTTCACCCTTGGAATGGTGAGCGCAGGTACCAGAGTTCTGACAAGGTACACCGGCTGCAAGTACAGGTACGGGTTCCGCACCCATATCTTCACAGAACAAGAAGTATTCGTGGTATCCCAGACCGCGTGTCTGATGGTATCCCCAAAGGTTACGGAGCGGCTTGCGGGCTTCCAACGGACCGATAGAGCCTTTCCAATCATAAATATTATCTATTCCATCGCCATGAGCCACACAACCACCGGGGAAACGTACGAAACGGGGATGCAGGTCGGCAAGCGTTTGTGCCAGATCGGCACGAAGTCCATTCTTACGACCTTTGAAGGTCTTTTGCGGGAAGAGAGAAATCATATCCAGCGCATACTTGCTGACAGCCTGGGGAACAATGGACAAAGATGCAGCCGCCGCATCGCTTGTGGCTGTCAGGACTGCTTTCTGTTGTTTCCAATCTTTAGATGTTACATTTACGGCAGTTTGTCCTATAATTGTTCCATCTTTATCAACTAAGTTCACAAGTACCTTACCCCCTTTACCCTCAAGTACTTTACCAAAGAGTGAGAAGTCATATTTCTCGCCTTTCTTCAAGGCCATGCCATCGAAACCAGCATTCATCAATGCAGTTTGTTCAGCTGCATTCACATCGAAGACGGCATAATGGGGATTATTAGGATGAATAGGATTCTCTGTTGCAATGCTCAATGTAGCATCACTGCCCTGAACACTCCAGGAATGAGTACTATTCCAGTTCTGATCGTTACCACGGTCGGTCGGGGTATATTCAAAGTCGCGATTCTGAACCAGTTCGGCATACAAACCGCCGTCAGCTCCATAGTTGATATCCTCAAAGAAAATACCAATCAGATGCTTGCTGATTTCTTTCGCCTGACCTGCATTCACCTGAATAGTAGCCTCTACTGGCTTGAGGTTGGCAAAACGTACAGGGTCTTGCTCGGTACGCTCGGCATTCAGTGACTGGCGGTATTTCTTATGTTCGGCATAGCGAATGATCTGCTGCACGGTAGTATAGGGAACTTCCTGCACCCAGCCTTCTTCTTCGGAACCATTCACCAATACCTTCTTCTGAGTGGTGGGATACACATCTTTGGGCTCATACTTGCTACGTTCTTCGGGAGAGAAATAACTCTGTGCTTCCCACTTCTGCAAGTCGGGAGAGGTTACATAGGCAAGTGCCTTACCGGTATTCGTAGCTTCCCAGATGCAATGCCATTTGCCATCGGCACGGGTTTGCATCAGATGGGGCTTGAACATAGTCTTCGCCCGTCCCCACGGACCGAAGTCGGAATTCACATAGGCAAATCCATCGGCCACGCTAAACCATTTCTCTCCGTCGGGACTCCAGGCAAACTTCAGGCCGCTGCGTCCGTCACGGTTCGAATAGGAAAAAAGGTACACTTGATTCGGTTCATTCGTCACGCCCTCCACCTTTGCCTGCACAGGGAAGACAAAAGAGAGAAGTAAACATACACTTAAAAATCTAATCAATCTGTTCATGGTATTATTTATCGGGTTATTTGTTTTTCCAGTACTTTCTCAGCTTCTCAGCCTCTTTCTTAGTGATGTGAATTACTGCTCCATGTTTCGGTGAAGAGAAGTTAGTCGCCTTCATCACGCCCTCATTGAAGTGTCCCAGATCTTTGAAGTTCACAAAGTCAGTGGTTTCACAGAAACCGAAATTATGAGGATTGATACCATAGATGTCATACATTACCACCCATTTGTCTTCGCCAATGCGCTTCCACATGTTAGGAGCTTCGCAGGCTTTCGGTTCCGGGTCTACCCATTCCGGCAGATAAGTATATCCACGGTTGATATATTTCGATACAGCTTGTTTGATACCCGGTGTTCCGTCGTGAGCTACGTAGAACATGTGATACTTATCACCTACTTTCGTGATATCGGCATCGATAGCTGATTTGGGAGCATCAGGATATTGGAACAATAAGCGGGGTTCTGTTTCCAGACCGTCGAAGTCTTCGTTTACATAAGCATAGTACAACATATTCCGTGCATTGCCCATACGCATGGTGAAGTAGATCATTATTCTGCCTGCATGCTCATCGTAGACCAGTTCAGGTGCCCAGGCACAACCGATCTCATCATATCCGGGGAAAGTCTTGTCAATACGAACCACATGGTGTGTCCAGTTTACGAGGTCTTTTGATTTCATCAGGACAAAACCACGGTTGTTGCCCCAGCCATATTTGGCTCCATCACGCTCCCACTCGGTGTTGCGCAGACCTTTCTGCTGAGCAAAGATATGCAGGTCGGTCATGGCAATGTAGAAAGTACCATCCGGTGCACGATAGATATGCGGGTCACGGATGCCTTTCTGTTCGGCAATCGTATCACCGGCGATAATAGGCTGACCGTTATTTACATCCGTAAATGTATATCCGTCATCGCTGACTGCGAAATATAAACTATGTGTATCGTCTTTGAAATAGGTAAACAGATAAGCTCCCATTTCCTTCTCATTCGTTTTCCAGTCCTGAACCAGTACGGCGCCACCTTGCGGTTGGAGGGTCAGTTGAAGTTTGCCGTCAGCTTTCAGTTTCAGAGTTTGCAACTGGGGTTGCAGTTCTTTATCATCATTATAGAATGAGAGAGTCTCTCCTGCCAGCATAGGTAATTCGAGTTTCAACTTCAGTACTTCCTTTGTACCGTTAACGGCAGCCACATACCATTGCTTGCCGTGACGACGTGCAACAACTGCATATTTTCCGGGATAACCATCAATAAAACGTGTTTCATCCCACGTAGTAGGCACTTGTTTCATAAAGTCCAAGCAAACTTGCGGGGCATCTGTCAGATTGTTGGGTGCCAAAGCATAATTCTGAATAGGGTTCTGGAACAACACAGCCGTTGACAACTGGAATACATCCGTCGTGCGACGGGTAGTTCCACCATTGTTCCCCCGGTTCAAACGCTTGTTCAGGAAAGTACCGCCAAATTCCATACAGCCTACCGAATTACGGATAAAAGGATGCAGACAGGCATTGAAAGCCTCTTCGTCACAGTAGTGCTGGTTGAAAATCAGATTCTCGGAAGCCAGTACCGCTTCGCTGCCTACATAGTTGGGATACATCCGCTCCCATCCGCGAGGTACTGTACAGCCGTGGAAGATTACCATCAGGCCATGATCGTCAGCATCACTCAGAATACCTTCGTACAAACGCATGGTTTCCTGTTTGTCTCCACCGAAAAAGTCAACTTTGATACCTTTCACACCCTGCTCCTGAAGCCATTTCATTTCACGCTTGCGGATAATCGGATCATCCATCTTATTGACGGGACCTTGCTCGATATCATTCCAGTAACCACTTGAACTGTACCACAAGAATACATCCACTCCTTTACCTTGCGCATAGTCAATGAGGGATTCCATACGCTTATGGCCGATCTTCGTATCCCACCAGTTATCAATCAATACATATTCATAGCCCATTGCAGCAGCCAGATCAACATAACGCACCTGGTCATCATAATTGATACTGCCGTCCTGCCAGAGTATCCAGCTCCAGGTTCCACGTCCCATCTGATAATCATGTTCCGTCTCATACAACGGTTCCACAACATCCCAGATAACAGTGGTTTCTACAATAGGTTTCAATGTTTCACCTACCGTAATCGTACGCCAAGGGGTAGAACCCGGTAAAGCGAAGGCGGGGGCAACTGTTCCGTTACCATTATTCTCTTCAGCCATCGGGAAAGCTACCGTATACAGATTTCCTTCTGTCACATCGCTCAGGCGCGAACCGCAATAGCGGCTGTCTACTCCCGTCTCACTGACAAGTACCCAGCCATTGTCTCCTACGCGGAACAGGCAGGGGAAAGTATATCCGTGTCCGTATTGTGAACGGACATTCATCGGGGCATCTGCCTTATATTCTTCTTCATAACTCGGTTTTGTCCGCTTCCAGCCTATCATGGCGTCACTTTGCGGACACATAAAGGTAGTAGTCTGTTCAGGAAAACGGAAGCCGGTCGCTTCGCTGTTCACAACAAGGCTTCCCCGTTCGCCCTGGCGGGGCAACGTATAGCGGAAAGCAACGTCATTATTGCTCACACGAAAGATTACGTCCATCTTCTGCCCTTTTGCATTGGCAAAAGCACATACCAATTCATTGGCCTGATAGTGTATCTTGGAAGTTTTGATACGCGATTGCGTGTAAACGGTATCAATTTTCCTTTCTTTATGCCCGGTCAGTTTCATTGCTTTCGCGAAATCTCCCACATTGGTCTCCAGACCCAACGGAGATGATTCCAACATCTGTTTCCCGTTATAGGTGAGAGAATACGATGCTTCCTTCCCTTCCGGACACGAAACTGTTAGTTGTAATTTACCGTCAGGTCCGCTGACGGTTACATTCTGTGCTGTCAGCGGCAAAGCTACCGCCATACATAAAAAAGCTAATCCCTTCAGTTTGTTTCTCATGATCAAATAATGTTTCTCTGGTATTTTAATAGTCATATAATTAAAGGGTTGGCACTACCGGCTTAATGGTTCCGTCCGCATTGAATTCCATGCGATCAATGCACACCTCGCGGTGCACGCCCGGACCATCTTTCAGGAAGTTCTTATTAATACGATGGTAAACGATATACCACTCATCCGTACCCGGAATTTGTAGCACTGCATTGTGTGCAGGACCGTAGATTTGTTTCTCCGGATTCTGAATCAGTACAATCGGATCTTTAGCGACCTCAATAGGTCCCAACGGCGATTTAGATGTACCGTAAGCCACATGATAGTTGGGTGAACCGGTGTCATCTACCGACCACATAAAATAATAAAGTCCGTTACGGTAAAATACATAAGGAGCTTCGCGGAATGCGTAATCCTGCAAGGTTCCTCCTTCGGGAGTCATCACCGTAAGTGTTTTCTTCTTGATGGAGATCATATCTTTATTCAGTTCGGCGCCGGCCATGTAGCCATTACCCCAATATAGATAGGGTTTACCGGATACGGGATCGGTAAAGACATCCACGTCTATCTGCTGTCCGTGTCCTACAGGAGAGTCTGTAATGATGGGCTGTCCCAAATCGGTAAACGGTCCGGTAGGTGAGTCGGCCATTGCTACGCCGATTTGCTTTCCTCCGCCTTTGGCAGGATTGCCGCTATAATAAAAGAAGTACTTGTATTCTCCCTTGATGAGTTTTTCTTCAATACACGGTGCCCAGGCATTTCCATTCGCCCAAGGTACCTGTTCGGATTTCAAATCCAGCATAACGCCTTCATAGTTCCAGTTCTTCAGGTCGGTTGAAGAGAAAACAGTGAAGTACCATCCGCCCCAGCCGGGTTGTCCGTCTGTTGTGGAATAGATATAATATTTCTTTGTCTTGTTTGAATATAAGATTTCAGGGTCGGCATGGAATCCGGGCAATACAGGGTTGTTCGGTATTGCACCCAATTCGGCAGGCTTACCCCATTTATCCGTGATACGGATCAATTCATCGCGCGTGATAGGAATAATCGTTCCGTGGCGGGGATGGAAATTCATCTTCACTTCACTGTCTATCACTTTGAAGTTCTTCAGGTCGGTAGTTTCCGTAAACTGATATTTGCCTTTCATATATACATCATACATTAATATATACTTATCCTGGTTTATCAGTTTAAATGTGCCAGCTCCTTCTACAGCGTCCTTTGTCTGCTGCTTGTAGTCCGGTTCTTCTTCCCATTGACCGGAAGTCAGTGAACGGGTGGTTGCCACTTTAATGCCGTTTCCATGTCCCTCTGTCTTATAGAACAGGTGGAAAACGCCATCTTTATAGACAATATCCCCGTCGATACATGATTTCTTATTCTCCGGAATGAAGAGTGGCTTCGGTTCACCAATCAGATCTGTAAAGTCATCGTTGGCGTATGCATAGTAGATGATATCGGCTCCACCGGTATACTGCATAGACCAGTACACCATATATTTTCCGGCTTCAGGATCAAAAACCGTCTGCGGTGCCCAAACACGTTTCAGCTTTTCCTGTCCTTTATAACGCTTCTGCATATTGATGATGGAATGCGTCCAGTTTACAAGGTCATTGGACTTCAGCAACACCATTGCACGGTTCGAATCCCAACCATTGTCAGATACCATATCTGTCACCACCATATAAAAGGTATGACCGTCCTGGCTTCTCAGGATATGCGGGTCGCGCACACCACCGGTCGAACTGATTACTTTTGAATCAAGAACGGGCTTACCGTCATTCAGTGCCCAATATGTATATCCGTCCATACTTACGGCATAACATACAGCTTCTTCACTGATGTGGTTACCTGTAAAGTAGGTAAACAAATAAGCCACATAATCTTTTTCAACGATAGGATGTTGTTGGGAAAAAGAAGGCAATGTCATTGCCAACATTAAACTAATAGCAACTGCAAAATGTCTCATAGTATTCCTCATAAAATTCACGTTAGTTATTGGGTGTCAAAAATACACATAAAATAAGAGATATACTACCACGAATCATGCAAAAAGGGACTAATTTTGTGTCATTCCATTAAAAAACAACGTTTTGCCCAGGTTATTAAAGCAAAATGGAGCTTGCCAATGCCGACAAACTCCATTTTGTATCTTCTGGAAGAAATAGAATAATCAATTCAAGAATCGTACCATTTCGCAAGCCGCCAGTAAGAAAGCTCCTACTCCAAAGTTAGCTGTTGAATTGGCATCTACCACTTGTCCCGGAATGGCCTTCTCACCGATAGGCTGCACATAGCCGATGCGTCCATCCGGCTGCAAAGCAACAGTAGTCAAGTATTTCCAGGCTTTTTCTACTACAGGCTGATAAGTAGCTTTATCCAAAAAGCCATTATTCATTCCCCACAACAAGCCATAAGTAAAGAAAGCAGTACCACTGGTTTCCGGTCCGGGAGCATGTTCCGGATCAAGCAAACTCCGTGTCCAATATCCTTCCGGTTGCTGACAGGCTGCCACAGCTTTTGCCATCGCGCGGTAACGGTCTATATATTCCTGACGGCATCTGTCCGTTTCAGGCAAATCTTTCAGGACTTTAGCCAGACCGGCAACCACCCAGCCGTCTCCACGCGCCCAAAAGTCTTTCTTGCCGTTCGCACTCTTATGCTTGGGATAGATATATTTCCCATCGCGATAGTAAAGCGCTTCTTCCGGATCATACATCAAGCTATCGGCAAACGCCCAGTATTCATGCAGTTTTTCCAGATAAAGCGGATTGTTGGTTATCTTATATAATTTAGTCATCACGGGCATCACCATATAAAGACCGTCGGCCCACCACCAATAATCGTTCTTGTCCGTACTCATCTGATACTCCATCACCTCGCGGGCACGGGCTATCTTTTGCGAGTCCGGCTCTATGTTGTATAAGTCGGCATACGTCTGAAAGCAAATCTGATAGTCACCAAAGAGCACGTAGTCATCACTTTCACCGTAACTGTATTTCCATTCGGCTTTATCGTCCGACTTGGCTCCCTTCCATTCGTTGTGCTCCGCCCAGGCTTTGGAGTAATTCATGAAACCGGAGTCGCCGGTAAGGAAGAATGCTTCCATGTTACCGGTATGGTAAGCGGCATTGTCCCAAAAAGAACGTCCATGCTTGGGGTTTTGCGCCTGCCAATAGTTATTCACTTTATAAATTATATCCACTACTTCTTTGGCTTCATCTTTGGGAGTGGTACAAGCCGACACTCCGTTCAGACAAAAAGCCAGGATCAGGATGTTTCCAAAAAACTTTTTCATATACTTTTCCTTTTTTACTTAATTAGCATACCATTTGTTATCATTCATAAAGAACAACAAATTCATATCTGTCAAACCACTCTTATCAGTTGCATCCCTAAGTGAACCCTATTCAGTCGTTACTTGAATGCCATTCA
>OKSB01002879.1_pt1 | contig 14552 bp, 11 predicted proteins | sample 1601171 | NCBI WGS metagenome assembly OKSB01 (sample SAMEA3541496, study PRJEB24748) | human gut metagenome | biome: human gut; feature: human-associated habitat; material: faeces | place: China | collected 2012 | reverse complement strand
GGCGGTGAAATCGTATTTTAGTGTGGCGTTATCGTAATTGGCCGAGGGCTTCGGGGCCAAAGGCTACCGCGCTGCGACGCCCGCCGAGTTCAAAGCGGCGTTCGCCGACGCGATGAAGCAGAAGGGCCCGAGTTGGATCGACTGCCGCATCGGCAAGGACGAAAAGGTCCTGCCCATGATTCCCGGCGTGTACGCCTATAAGACCATCCTGGCCCTGATGCAGTTCATGCAGGAGAACCAGGACACGGCCACCATGAACCGGCTGATTGTAGAGATTTGCAAGAACGGCATCACGGCGTTCTTCATCATCTTCTCCCTGGTGATCGGAGTAGCCATTCCCATGCTGATGTTCAAACGGTTGAGCTATACCCGCATCATCAAGCCGGAACATTGACCGCCAAACGCCGGAACCGGGACATTTTTCTCTTGCCAGACTACGCCCCGTATGGTTTACTACGCCCCGCAACGGCAGGAATGCCAGTGCAAGACAGCCCCATAGTGTAATTGGTAACACACCTGATTTTGGTTCAGTATTTCTAGGTTCGAGTCCTGGTGGGGCTGCCAATCCAACCCTCTCTTCAAGGAGGGTTTTTTGCTGCCTTTTTCCGGCGCCGTTTCCCTGCCCGATTTCGCCAGCAGTGAGATTTCCCCCGGCCCCAGTGAATTGCCGGCCTGCGGCACGGCGGTTGTCCTGGCGGAACCTTCGTGAACCTGCAGCGCACCAGGGATGCCACCGGGCGTAAGGAAGCCGTCCTTCCCGCATGTTCATTCACGGCCGTGCGCCGGGAATAAGGGTTCCGGCCCCTTTAGACTCCGGACGGCACAAAGAAAGAGAGAAATTCCCCGCCGCTGTGCTGCGGAAAATGTTTTAAATACGCTAGCCAGGAAACCAGACAAGCCTGGTGGACAGAAAGGATAGCTTGAAGCGCTCAGGAGGAACTAATCAAGCTTCCATTCCCAGGCAACGGCAGAATGAACATGGCGTCCCCCCCCCACTCCATTTATTTCTGGAGAATACAGAAGGATTTCCCCCTTACAAAATTTGGAACAGAAAACGGAACGGGCACTTCCGGAGATTATCCGGAGGAGCCAGGGGAACGGAGTAACGGCCACCCTTTCCACTTTCCCCCGTTTCCACGCCCTCCGGACGAGGGTCACGTGGCATTTCCAGACGGTAAAAGCTCTTGCGTTACAGGGATTTTTTTGCATAATCCCCCGGCAGGAATGACGGAAAAACCTATACAACTTGGGCTTGCCGGGCTGGGAACGGTCGGTTCCGGCGTTTATGAAACGCTGTGCCGCAACCACTCCCTTCTGGAAGCCCGGAGCAAGATTCCTTTCAGAATCAAGCGCATCGCCGTGCGCAATCTGGAAAAACCCAGGGAAACCGCCGTTCCCCAGGAGCTGCTGACGGACGACTGGCAGGACCTGGTGAATGACCCGGAAATAGACATCGTCATCGAACTGATCGGCGGCACGCGCCAGGCTTACGAGCTGGTGACGCTGGCCCTCCGCGCCGGGAAACCCGTCGTCACGGGAAACAAGGCTCTTCTGGCGGAGTACGGCGCGGAGATTTTCAAGCTTTCCGCGGAAATGGGCACGCCCATTTATTTTGAAGCTTCCGCCGGAGGCGGCATCCCCATCATCCAGAGCCTGCAGAATTCCCTGATCTGCAACCATATCAATTCCATTGTCGGCATCATCAACGGAACGTCCAATTACATCCTCTCCGCCATGGGGGAACACGGGGCCGATTACGCGGACGCCCTGGTCCAGGCCCAGAAGCTGGGCTTTGCGGAAGAAGATCCCTCCCTGGACGTCAACGGCTGGGACGCCGCCCACAAGGCCCTCATCCTGGCGATGCTGGCGTACGGAACCACTATTTCCCCTGACAAGATTTACGTCAGCGGCATTGAGAACATCACCAGCCGGGATTTCGAGTTCGCCAGGAAGCTGGGGTATACCATCAAGCTCCTCGTCGTCATCCGCTACCATGAAGGGCAGGAAGACGCCCTGGAACTGCGCGTCCAGCCCTGTTTTGTCCATGACTGGCATATCCTGGCCTCCGTGAACGGCGTATTCAACGCCATTTCCGTCAACGGAGACATTGTAGGGGAAACGCTGTTTTACGGCCGCGGAGCGGGCAAAAATCCCACAGCCTCCGCCGTCATCAGCGACGTGATCACCGCCATGCGTGAAAGCCGCTATCCTGAATACCATACGGGGTTCAATCCGTATGCCAAGTCCTGCGGAATCATGCACATCAATGATACGGTCACCCCGTATTACGTCCGCTTCCAGGTGGCGGACCAGCCCGGCGTCATTGCGGAGATAGCCCGCATTCTGGCCACCTTCGGCATCGGCATTTCCGCCACCTCCTCCGCTCCCAGCCATATCGCTGAAGACGGAGCCCAGTGGAACGACCTCGTTTTCATCCTCCATTCCTGCCCGTGGGGCCAGCTTCAGAAGGCCCTGGAGGAAATTGCCCGCATTTCCTGCGTGGCGGCGGAACCCCGCGTACTCCGCATCGAACACCTTCTTCCTCAATCCTAACCTATATCATCATCCTGTTACATGGCTCTTATCGTTCAAAAATTCGGGGGCAGCTCCGTCGGCACCATTGACCGCATCCGCAATGTGGCGCGCCGCATCCATGACACCGCCAAAGACGGCAACCAGGTGGTCGCCGTCGTTTCCGCCATGAGCGGGGTGACGGACAAGCTGATCGGCCTGGCCAAAGAGTTGTCCGAATCCCCTTGCGAACGCGAACTTGACGTGCTGATGGCCACCGGAGAGCAGCAGTCTATCGCCCTGCTCTGCATGGCCCTGCACGAGCTGGGGGAAAAAGCCATGTCCTTCACGGGGGCGCAGGCGGGCATCACGACCTTCGGTAGCCATACGCGTGGCCGCATCCACAGCATCAACCCCACGCTGATGAACAAGTACCTGCTGGAAGGCAACATCCTCATCTGCGCCGGCTTCCAGGGAGCCACGGAAGAAGGAATGGTCCAGACGCTGGGCCGCGGGGGGTCCGACCTTTCCGCCATCGCCATCGCGGCCGCGCTGAAAGCGGACGTGTGCCAGATTTTTACAGATGTGGACGGCGTGTACACCTGTGATCCCCGCGTGGTGAAAGACGCCAAGAAGATACAAACCCTTTCATATGACGAGATGCTGGAGATGGCCTCCAACGGTTCCAAGGTGATGCAGTCGCGCTCCGTGGAATTCGCCAAAAAATTCGGCGTCGTCTTTGAAGTTCGCAACTCCATGAACACCAACCCCGGTACAATCGTGCAAGAAGAAACTCCCTCCATGGAAGCCGTCGTCATCCGCGGCATTTCCATTGACCGCAACCAGGCCCGCGTTACCATTACCGGCATTCCGGACCAGATTGGCTACACGGCCCAGATACTGGGCGCCCTGGCAGAAGCGGAAATTAACCTGGACATGATTCTGGCCAATACCGCTCATGACGGCTACGTCCGCCAGTCTTTCACCATGCCCTCCAACGAACTGGGCCGCGCCCAGGCTGCCCTCAAGCCGGTCATGGCCGCCCTGGGTTCCACCGTGAAGGTGGAAACGGAAGCGGGTCTTGCCAAGCTTTCCCTGGTAGGCATCGGCATGCGCTCCCACTCCGGCGTGGGAGCTACCGCGTTCAAGGCCCTGGCGGACGCCAACATCAAGACCGGCATGATTTCCACCTCGGAGATCAAGATTGCCGTGATGGTGGACGAGTCAGACATTGAGGAAGCGGCCCGGGTGGTGCACAGGGCGTTCAACCTGGGCGTCTAACACTTCCCCCTTTTTTCAGGCCCGGTTCACGGAAACGTGAACCGGTTTTTTCATGTATTTCCCCCCCTGTCCGGGACAGGGAGGGGAATGCTGAAATACAAAAAAAGGCCTGCTTCCTGAAAGGAACCGGACGGGGAGATGAAACATGCCCGGGCAACAAGGAAGGGCCTGCCGGAAAGAGGGAAAGAAAAAAGAGTAAGGCGTTACTTGCCGGAAGAGGGCCGGAAGCGGGCGGCCTCCGATTCTGCGGTGATCCTGGCGGGTTCGATATGAAGGAGTTTCCTTATAGCTCGGCCCCGATCACTCTCCGTCATCGGGAAGTAAATGACGTCGTCTCCCAGATCATAGGAATCCAGGCCCGGGATACTGTCCGCCGGAGCAAAAGATTCCGGCGTGTCCGGCAGTTTTTTTACCTCCTTGGAGGAGGCAAGGGTATAATACATATAATTACCGGAATACAGTTCCGTTTTAGGGGAGCTGCCCGGTTCCGGTTTGGAGAAGCTGACCGCAGAGTGTTTATGGGCAGCCCAGCTCCACTGGATCAAAGCCTCCACAGGAATGTCTCCCCGGAGAGATTGGACGACGCGGGCGTAGTACGTTATCTCCTGGTCCGTTTCTACCGTCTTATAAATAATAACCGCCAGGAGAATGTCGCTTCTCCGCAGGTACATGGCCGGGCTGTAAAGAGAAGCATCCGCGGCCACTTCAGCCTGCGTGGGAAAGGGGGGGGAAGATGGCGCTGCGCTGGCCGATACGGGTATCAGTCCGGAAAACAAACAACAAAAGAGTGGTGTTTTATCCATAGAAATGGGTAGATTACTTTCTTTCCCATTATGTTCAAAAACGGAGCGAATGCTTTTAAAGCATTCGCTCCGTAAAAAAGAAGTTGATGAATTATTCAGCGTCTTTCAATGTCGCCCGGTTGATTAACCAAATGGGGCCAGTCAGGAAACTGCCAATGGAGATGTTGTCTCCCGGACACATTCCTGCGTGACCCTTTCCGGCAAACACAATAATGTCGCCCGGCTGCGGGCTGCAATAGCCTGTATCCTGGCCGTCGGCATAGTCCGGGTCGCCCAGGAGCTTTTGCACATAAGCGGCCATGTCCCTTGCACGGATGATCACGTGGGTTTTACCTCCCAATGCGCCGGCATTCGCCTTGTCTCCGATGAGCTCCGCCCCTGCTTCGTTCTTCAAGTCCTTTCCGAAGGAACTCAGCGCGATACTCATGCGCAGGGCGCAGCTGTTATAATAGCTGCGCAATTGCTCAGGTACATTGTCCTCAATTTCCTTCAGGTGGGCCTGATAGAGCCACCCCCCGATGTAGGACCAAACCTGTCCGGGATTGGGCATGGTGACATAATCCACCACATTGTAGCATTTCAGCAGTTTTTGGGCATCCTCCGTCTTCCAAAGATTGACGGGGGCATCAATTTCCCAAAGTTCCAGGTCAGCCCCATCCATTTGAGGAACGAATTCTTCCGCATTGGGATAGGGGGCAATGGCATCCGGAACCTTCAGGTTCTCATGATGGAGCTTGACGTAATGGTAACCTTGCTTGAGTTCCTTCTTGCCCTCCGCCTTCTTGGATGAGTTGCCGTCCTTGAGTTCCACCACTTTCTGGTTGTCTATTTCCAGGTAGCCGTTGTCGTCCATCTGAATGGTAAAGGCATATTCCTTGTCAAAGGGGATACGGATGTATCCTTCCCAGTCATGGACGCCGGTTTCTTCCGTCTTGTGCCAGACGATTTTGGGAGCGTCTTTTTTCTTCACCTTGTAACGAGGATTATTTTCAGCGTCGAGCGGGTGAAATGGTATAGTTGATATAGCCATAGTGTTTATGTTTTCAATTCATTTATTGTTGAATGAACTGGTCATTCAGTCCATGGTCACCTTGAAAGATTTCCTTCTCCCCATCAACACGTTCAACGCGTATTCGGCAGACAGGGAAAGGGCCGAAACGGCGCAGGAATCAGGTGAAAATAAAGGGCATCAAAAATACAAGCATTGATGGCCAATAATTAAACATTCCAATCTCTCCGTCCCGGGAGGAAATAAATGCGCCTTCCGCCTGCACATTCCGGAATTTTGCCAAACCGTCTCCAATACGAAATATAAGAGGCGCCTCCAGAAGGAATATACCTCTCCGGACTATTGACGAGTGTTCATCTACAGGGAATTGGTCATTTTTCCCTGTAACCATGCAGAGGCCGCAAAGGAAATTCCTTTACTGCACCCGTATGGTCTGTTCAATCAGTTCGTTCAGGCGGGGGGCGGAAACGCCGCCGACCATTTCCTTCAGCTTCATGCCTTCCAGATACAGGACCGTTAGCGGAACGGCTTCCAGCCCGTACTTGCGGGCCACGTCCGGATAAGCGTCTGCGTCAATCAGCACGGCGAACGCCTTGCCGTCCTGCGCCGCGGCGTAGGACTTGACCGCCTGCACGTAGTCCGTGGCCGGGCGGCTCCAAGGGGCATAAAAGACAATCAGCACCTTGCGGCCGGAGAGTTCCGTGAGCTGCCGCATGTCCTCCCCCTTGTAGTCCATCCACACGGGGGCCTTCTTTTTAGGCTCCGCGGGGGGGAGAACTTTTTTGGGAGGGTCAAACGTTCTTTCCAGGGGGCGCGGAGCGGGCTTCTTCTCCGCGTAGCGGGCGCGCCGTTCGCTGGAATCGTCGCATCCGGTCAGGCCGGCCATCAGCAGGCCGCTGACCAATATGAACAAGCCCTGTTTCATTCCGCAGGCAAGTATGCCCGGGGAAGGCGAATTTGCAAGACTGAAACCCGTCCCGCTTTTCGCGTTGCCCCCGCCCCCCCTTCTCTGTTATGGTAGCCGTTGCATGAACGGCGTCCCTCCACTGGAATTTGCAGGGGTTTCCCACTGGGCGGCTTTGGCCGTTCTTCTGGCGGCGGGAGTTTGCATCATGGAACTGGGGCAGTCCTACAAGAAAACCGTCAGGAACCGCACCACGTTCTGGCTGGGAGTCGCCTGCCTGTTCAGCCTGGTTCCGGACCTGGCCGCCATGCTGGCGGATGAACCGGAAAAGAGCTGGACGTGGATGCTTCCCCTGCATTTCTGCTCCGTCATGCAGGTGCTCTGCGCCCTGAGCCTGTGGATTCCCTCCCGCCTGCTGCGCTCCGTGGTGTACTACTGCGTGCTGTGCGCCACCTTGCAGGGGCTGCTCACCCCATCCGTGGCCCACGATTTCCCGTCGTGGACGTACTTCGCCTTTTTCCTGTCCCACGGCGTAACGGTCATCACGGCCCTTTACCTGCCGCTGGCCCTGGAATGGAAGCCGGCGCGGTGGGATTTCCTGTGGGCCCTTCTGCTGGCGAACGTATATCTGGCCGCCGTCCACCCCGTCAACATGCTTCTGGAAACCAATTACGGGTTCACTGTGGCTACGCCTGCGGGCGGCTCCGTGCTGGACCTGTTCGGGCCGTGGCCCTGGTACCTGCTGTGGATGCAGATTCCGGCGCTCGTGCTGATGTACCTGCTCACGCTTCCCTTCCGCCATTATCCCAGAGGACGCACGGGCAGTTCCCTGTTCCATCATTGAGAAAGGCCCCACCATCCGCGCCAGGCTGTTCATGCCGGAACTACTGCGAAAGAGGAAAGGCGCGGACTCCCGATTCCGGACAAGAAGGGCCGGAACGAGCCTTTTATTGGACAATAGGCTTGAGGATGCCGATGTAGGTGTCCGACGTTCCGGTTCCGCGATAGATGGAATCTATCCTGATCTTGATGGTGTGCACAGGCTGCCTGTAGTACGGCGGCACGACGATCTGGGGCGTCCAGTCATCCCGCAGCGTGGCGTCAAAGGTGTAATTACCGTTCAGCGTTACCTGGATGACTTTGGGGCGGCTGAACATGGAATAGGCTATGTTCGGATGCCGCCGCGCTTCCGTATCCCTTTCCGGATTGGTCACCGGGGAAATGCCGGTTTCCAGCATGATGCCCAGCAGCCGTCCCGGATTCTTGAGCTTGATTTCCAGGGTTTCCCCCTGCCCGTCTCCGGAAACGCCTTCCGCCCAATAGCCGGTGCCGTTCTTCAGGTTATCCGGGGAGCACAGTGCGCCGTAGGGGTCCTTCTCCAGAGTAGAGCTGGCCGTCACATCATACTGGTCCGTCAGGGTTCCCTTTTCACCGCGGATGGTGACCTGGCCGTCCTTGTCCAGCACCCAGCCGGGGCCGGGCGTCAGCACCACGGAGGAAGCATAGGGCCTGCCGTCCGCTCCCAGCAGGGACCAGGTATAAACGCCTTTGGGCGTAGTCACAATGGATTTGGCATCTGCGGACGGGTCCAGCTTGACGGATTGGTTGGTCATCTCCGAGCTGTATACATTCACGACCGCCCTGGGGGTGCCTCCCGTCCAGGTCATCACCGGAGAGGCGAGCAGCGTCAGACGGGGTTCCCCCATGTTGACCTTCGGTTCCGGCGTAATGGCAATATCCTGCGTATAAGGCACGGAAAACTGGAAGGTAAGCACATGAGTACCCGCCTTGTTGGGAACCTGGGCCACCAGCCAGTGGGTGATTCCGGCAACGGGGGACATGGTGGGAGCGTCCGCCTGAAGATGCCGTCCTTCCACCAGGGAGGAATCACATTTCAAATCGTCCACGGACGTCACGACGTCCTGCACCGCCTTCGTAAAAGGCAGGTTGCGTATGGGCTCCGGCTTTGCGGCATTGGCCTGTTCATCCGGCGGATCATACTGGAACGGCACGCCCACGGAGATGGTCTTGCCCTTGACGCCTTTGGGGATGTCCAGCGCGCAGGTGTAAATCAGAAAGGCCTGGTGCTGTTTCAGGGACACGGTAACGTCCAGGGCGTTCAGCCGGATTCCGTCCGCCTGCGTCAAATCCATGGGGACCGGCAAGCCGGGCGCCGGAGCAATGCATTGAAGGGAGACGTTCCGCGACCGGGGCTGCGGGGCCTTTTCTGCGGCGCTCTGTTCCTTATGCTGAGGGTCTGCGGCCAGAACCGGCATGCAGCACACGGCGCCGGTCAACCAGATCAGGGTAGCCAATCTCATGGCCGTTAAAATAACGCCTTGCAGCACGTTCATCAAGGCTCATTTGAGGCAGATGGAAAAGCCTTTTCCTCCTCCTGCTTCCCGCCTTAAAAAACAAGGGAGAAGCCATTTTTTAATCCGTAAAATCCGTAGCCGGCAGGCATTCGTTTCAAGCCCAGGAATGTTGTCCCATGTTTTTTAAAAGGGCTTGTTGAGACTTTTCCGGAACGACTTTTTGCCGGATGGGTGAAGAGCGGCGCCCTTATGAAGGGGAGCAGAAGGAGGCCGCTCCCAACCGGATAGAAAACCGGCATGGACATCAGATGCTTTACCATGTTATTAATCAATAAAATTCATTCACTGGTAATAATCAACAGGAATTTTCACATAACAGGAAATACACGCTGCAATACCCATCCATCCGGCCCCTTAACGCCTTCTTATTGCCGGGGGTTTCCCATGGAAAAGCCCCCTCCGCGAGAGGCGAATAACGTTCTGCAGGAAGGCGCCCGTCAAGCAAAAAAAATGGAGTGTCAGGCAGACAAAAAAAATTCACGCAAGACAGGAGCAAAAGTTCTCGGAAACCGGGATAAAACACAACATGTGGGATACAGAAAAAAAGACTGTACAATATTTCCTTTTCATCGCGATTATTTTTCAGTAGATAATGCAAACGCTACGCGCCGCCCCAACCCCGCGACGGAGCGCTGCCTCACGGGATTTCTCCCAAACGCTTTCTACTTCGCAAGCCATGACTATAGACAACTCGCAAACCATACTCAAACTGCGTACAGGACAGGAAATCATCCTCCCCCAGAGGAAGGACCTTCTAGGCGGTCTGAAATTCACCAGAAGATTTTCCCACAACGAAGTCCATCCCTATGATGAAGTGGACTGGACCCGCCGCGACGTCCGCATCATGGATTGGAAGACCGGCAAGACCATTTACGAGCGCCTGGGCCTGGAAGCGCCCGCGCACTGGGATGACAACGCCGTCAAGATCACGGCGGACAAGTACCTTTTCGGCAGTGAACCGGGGTCCCTGGAATATGAAGACAGCTTCCGCAATATTTACGACCGCATTTCCAACACCTACACCGTATGGGGCTGGGAGGAAGGCTACTTCGCCACGCTGGAGGACGCGGAGATTTTCAACGAGGAAATCAAGGCCATGCTGGTGCAGCAGATTTGGGCTCCCAACTCTCCCGTATGGTTCAACATCGGCCACTGGGAACAGTGGCGCTGGGGCCGCCCGGACCTGCGGGAAAGCTATACCGGCCACGGCAACAAGGCCTACCACACCAAGGGCACCAAGAACAACCTGAAGACCTTCACGGTCCAGTCCACGTATGAATATCCCCAGTGCTCCGCCTGCTTCCTGACGGAAGTGGGGGACAGCATGGAGGACATCCTGGATCACCTGACCACGGAAGGCCGCATTTTCGCGTCCGGTTCCGGCGTGGGCATCAACCTTTCCACCCTCCGTTCCTCCAAGGAACCCATCAGCGGCAAGGGACGCTCCTCCGGCCCCATTTCCTTTGACCGCGGCTGGGATCGCATGGCCGGGGCCATCAAGTCCGGCGGCAAGACGCGCCGCGCCGCGCGCATGGTGCTGATGTTCAGCGACCACCCGGACATTTTCGAGTTCATCAGCACGAAGAACCGCCAGGAAGACATCGCCAAGGTGATCCTGCGCGAGCATAACGTGCACGTGGAGCTGAAGCAGATTGCGGAAACCAAGCTGGTGGCGGGAACCCCGGCGGAAAAAGCCGCCGCGCGCCTCATTCTTTCCCTGCCCCTGGCTACCCGGAACAGCTTTGACCCGCACATGGACGCCCTGCTGTACGGGGAAACGCTTTCCCACCAGAACGCGAACCATTCCGTCTCCCTGAAAGGCGACTTCTGGCAGGCCCTCGCCAACAACGGCAATACCTACACGCGCTGGGTCACGAACCCGGCCCACATTGAACAGACTTTCCGGGCCCAGGAACTGCTGGAAGCCATGGCGAAGTCCATCTGGGACAACGGGGAGCCCGGCGTGCACAACAATGACGTGATCAACCTCTGGAACCCCGTCAAGTCCATCGGCTCCATCACTACCTCCAACCCCTGCTCCGAGTACGTCTTCCTGAACAATACGAGCTGCAACCTTTCCTCCTTCAACGCCTACCGCTTCCTGACGAAGGATGAGGACGGCAAGCCCGTCTTCGACGCGGACGCCCTGACCCATGCCGCGCGCCTGGCGATGGTCTGCGCGGACCTGAACGTGGAACGCGGCGGCTTCCCGATTGAAGAAATCGCGGAAGGCACCTACAAGTACCGCACCACGGGCATCGGCTTCGCCAACGTGGGCGGCTCCCTGATGGCGCTGGGCGTTCCGTACGATTCCGACGAAGGCCGCTGGATTGCCTCCCAGCTTTGCAGCGCCCTGACGGCGGCCTGCTGGACGGCGTCCGCGGAGATGGGCGCGGAGCTGGGTTCCTACGTGGAATACCCCGCCAGCAAGAAGGACCTGCTGGCCGTGCTGCGCCTGCATAACGCGGCCCAGAAGCTGGCGACCGCCCTGCCCGCCCAGAAGGATTCCAAGACTTTGGACGACCTGATTGAGAACATCATCGCCAACGCCGGCGGAGTGCTGCCGGAAGCGCAGGGGCTGACCGCCTCCTACGCCCTGCACGCCTATCTCAAGAGCTTCAAGGCTCCAACCCTGATGAACAAGGAGCGCATCGCCCCCGCCGCCAAGCTGGCGGAAGCCGCCTCCGGGATGTGGGCCAAGGTCGCCAAGGCTACGGCGCACCGCAACGCCTTCGTTTCCGTGATGGCCCCCACGGGCACCATCTCCGCCCCGCTGGGCTGTTATGATGAAGGCACCACCTCCATTGAACCGGATTACACGCTGGTGAAATGGAAGCAACTTGCGGGCGGAGGCTCCCTGAAAATGTTCAACCGCCTGGCCCTGGAAGGCCTGCGCTCCCTGGGCTATGCGGAAGACTTCGTCAATGAAGCCGCCCTGGAAGTGGCCGGCCTGGACGGCCTGATTTCCGCGTTCCAGGGGAATATGGACGCCGTCGTGAACCAGCTCATCGTGGACCCCTGCAACGACCAGGCCGGACCCGTGCGCCTCGCGTGGCGCCGCCTGCTCTCCGGCACGGAATCCCGCAGCGAGATTCAGGAAAAGGTGGCCTATATCAGCAACCCGGCCAACATGTCCGTGCTGACGGCGGATGAACTGACCGTCATCAATGGCTCCGCCCACATTGAGTCCATCCCGTGGCTGGACAAGAAGGACCTTCCGGTCTTTGACTGCGCCGCCACCAACGGCAACGGCATCCGCGCCATCTCCCCCGCCGGCCACGTGCTGATGCTGGGCGCCCTCCAGCCCTTCATTTCCGGGGCGTGCTCCAAGACGGTGAATATGCCCGTCTCCGCCACCGTGCAGGAAGTCTACGATTCCCTCATCATGTCCCATGACCTGGGCGTGAAGTGCATCGCCATCTTCCGCGCCGGCTCCAAGGCGAACGCCGTTTACGTGGTAGACACGCCAGAAACCCGCATGTTCAAGGCCAACCATGTATGGGAACAGCTGGTGAACGCCGGAACGGAAGCCATTGACGAAATTATTGCGGAAGCGTCCAAGCCGCGCCAGCGCAAGCTGCCCGGCCGCCGCCTGGGCCAGACCGTGAAGTTCTCCGTGGGCGGCCAGCTGACGGGCTATCTGACGGTGGGCGTGTATGCGGACGGTACCTGCGGGGAAGTCTTCGGCCGCCTGGGCCAGGTGGGCTCCTTCGCCTCCGGCATGTTTGAAGCCTATTGCAAATTGCTCTCCACGGCCCTCCAGTTCGGCGTGCCGCTCAAGGAAGTGGTCAAGGGCTTCCGCAATTACTCCTTTGAGCCCTCCGGCTTCTGCCGCGTGGGGGACGATACGGAGGCGGACACCTGCACGGAAATCCGCTCCTGCGCCTCCGTGGTGGACCTGATCGCCAAGATTCTGGCGTGGCTCTTCCCGGAAAGCAACGGCTACCGCCTGCGGGACGTGTTCTCCATCCCGAGCGTCAGCCTGCCCGGCCAGGCTCCGGACACCACGGTGAGCGTGCTGCCCCCCCGCATCATCACCACTCCGGTTCACACCCAGACCCCGGCTCTTCCGGAGATTACCGCCGGCAAGGCGCCGGAAGGCACCATGCTCAACGGCGCTTCCCTGTGCCCGCAGTGCCATTCCCTGGCCTACGTGCAGGACGGGAAGTGCAAGTCCTGCCGTTCCTGCGGCTACAAGGACGGCGGCTGCGGGGAATAAACGGTAAACGGATTATTCCCGTACCCCCCTATTTCAAGGCGGAACCCGGACAACTTCCGGGTTCCGCCTTGCTGATGCTTTCCCCAGCTCCAATTAATCGGAAGTAATCAAATGGCTATGTGGAACCCATGGCGCGGATGCCACCGGTACAGCGCCGGGTGCAAATTCTGTTATATTCATCAAGCCGACAGACGGAGGGGAATGAATACGGACGAGATCGTGAAAACGGACAATTTTCATGCCCCCGTGCTGAAGAATAAAAAGGGAGATTACAGAATGAAACCCGGCCAGACCGTGTATCTGGGCTTCTCTACGGATTTTCTCATCCGGGAGGCGGACCCGTGGCGCGGCGAATGCTGGGACATGATCCGGGAGCGCCGGGACCTGAACTTTATTTTCCTGACCAAAAGAATAGAGCGGTTCATGGAATGCCTCCCCGGTGACTGGGGGGACGGCTATGACAACGTCACCGAGGCCATAAAGGACTCCTGCAACGTGTTTTTCTACGAGACCGGCCTGCGCATGGGCATTGAGAAGATCGACACCTACGCCGCCCTCTTCGGCCTGGGGCAGAAGACCGGTTTGGAACTCTACGAGGAGGCCGGGGAGGTGGCCGGGCCCGAGGTCAGCGCCAAGCACGGCCAGACCTGGTACGAGGGGGACACCATGTACGCCGCCATCGGCCAGGGCAACACCAAGGTCACCCCCATCCAGCTGGCCAACTATATCGCCACCCTGGTCAACGGGGGCTCCCACTACCCCACCCACCTGTTAAAGACGGTGAAGTCCAGCGACTTTTCCCAGGTGGTGGAGGAGTACCGCCCTGAGGCCCGGGATGAGATCAACCTGGACCCCGCCAACCTGGAGGCGGTGAAGTACGGTATGGGCATGGTGGCCAGCGAGGGCTCCGCCGCCGGGTACTTCAAGGACCTGGGCGTCAAGATCGGCGTCAAGACGGGCACCGCCCAGGTGGCCCGGAACAGCGAGGCCAACGCCCTTCTGGTGGCCTTCGCCCCCTACGACAACCCGGAGATCGCCGTCTCCCTGGTGGTGGAGAAGGGCGGCAGCGGCTCCCCTCTGGCCAGCATCGCGGCGGACATCCTGCGCTACTACTTCTCCGCCGAGGAGTCCCGGGAAGAGACCTTGACGGAGAACACCCTTATCCGGTAAAATAGGGGCCGCTGATCCTATCGGAGTAGAGCCCTCTTCTTCCCACACGCCCCGCTTCCACGGGGCCGTGGATCTTCCCAAGGAGGTTTCCTTTTATGACTGACCGATCTTTGATCCGCAACTTTTCCATCATCGCCCACATCGACCACGGAAAGTCCACCCTCTCCGACCGGCTCATCGAGCTGTGCGGCGCGGTGGAGCAGCGGGAGATGGAGAGCCAGCTTTTGGACAACATGGACCTGGAGCGGGAGCGGGGCATCACCATCAAGGCCCGGGCCGT
>OKSB01002877.1_pt1 | contig 14567 bp, 10 predicted proteins | sample 1601171 | NCBI WGS metagenome assembly OKSB01 (sample SAMEA3541496, study PRJEB24748) | human gut metagenome | biome: human gut; feature: human-associated habitat; material: faeces | place: China | collected 2012 | reverse complement strand
GTTATTCATCAGAAATTTCCGGTTTGCACAGATTTACCGGGAATAAACAGAAGGAACCAGCATGAAGGAAAACCGGAGAGACTATGAAGAAAAGTCTGTAAATAATAATCTTCTATGATAATGATCGAGCTGGAAGCGCTAAATTGGAGCTTCCAGCTCTTGCTATATATATACAACATGATTTCGGGCATGTCAAGAGCAGACGTCAAAAACGTCCTTCTCATCATTGCGACGATGTTTCCAGTATAGACGATGAAGGCCGAGAAGAGGTTAAACGGCGGTGGGTTCCGTTTTTGGAGATGTTGCCGGAGTACAAGAGCATTTGTGAGGATATTCTTGCAGGAAACAAGGACAAATATAGCGAATGAGGTAGTGTATCATGGCGAACGATTACGGCTATTTTGGCAGCGGCAGTACCGGATATGCCCACTATAAACAGTCATTTGACCGCAACTTCGGCGGTTCCGGTGGCAGCGGAGGGAATCACAACGGTGGCGGCAATGGCTCCGGCTGCGGGCCTCTGCTGCTTATCATTGTTGTTGCTGTAGTCGCTGCGCTTGTGCTGTGGGCAATGTAATTCTTAACAAGCGGCGTATGCTGCCAATAAAAAAGAGGGCCATCGCTTGCGGCGCGGTGGTCCTCTTTTTTGCTTGCTTTTTGTTCGGTCTCGTGGTAAAATAATGCTGAAAGTTATTTCAGTGAAAATGTATTCAGTATTATTGGAGGTGCAATATGTTTATAGGCCGTGAGAAAGAACTGGTGCTCTTGCAGCAAGACTACATCGGCAAAGCTGTGATGGTCTACGGCAAGCGGCGAGTTGGAAAGACCACGCTCATTCAGAAAGCCCTTGATAACTGCCCTTATCAGACCGTCTATTTCGAGTGTTTGAAAGGCACAGTACAAGAAAATATTGATAGCCTCGTTGATGAGCTGGTTCGAGCCAAGATATTGCCAGTAGCTCTGAGCTTCAGTACACTACAAGATGTTTTTACCTATCTTAACACGCTGCCTCAGAAAATGGTTGTCGTCATTGACGAATACCCCTATCTGAAGGTGATGAATGAGCCCACAACAGTTGATTCCGTTTTTCAGAGCATCATTGATAACCGGCTTGGAAACATTGAGCTTATCCTCTCCGGCTCTCACATCGGAATGATGAAGGACCTCTTGCAGGAGAAAAATGCTCTGTATGGACGCTTTGCTGTCACTATCAAACTCAACGAATTGAACTATCTGGATACCGCCAAGTTCTATCCTGACAAAACTCCCTACGACAAGGTGGCGCACTATGCTGTATTCGGCGGTTCTCCTTTTGTGAATCAGGCGTTGCGTCCTACTGCCACGCTGCGAGAAAACATCGTCAGTACAATTCTAAATCCTGTGAGTGCGGTGTACCTGTATGCCAGTCAGTTGCTGTTGTCGGACTATTCCGTCAAAATCAACGCAGAGCGTATCTTTGCAGTCATTGGTAACGGCAAGAAGCGCTATTCTGAAATTGAAGACAAGCTGGATGTGAAGAAGACCGGCAATCTTGCAAAACAGATGAAACCTCTGCGTGACCTCGAAATCATCTCCCGCAATTACCCCATCAACAAGCTCAACGACAGCAAGAAATCTACCTTTGAAATCAACGACAACTTGTTACGGTTCTACTTTACCTTTATCTATAAAAACGCCAGCGCATTGCAAGTGCTAGGCGCAGAGGCTTTCTATGATGAGTATGTAGCCCCTACTCTGACAGACTTCATCTCTCGCCGATTTGAGGGCATTTGCCGTGACTATTTCAGTTTACAGGTTCGTTCTGGGAAACTGAAGGGTGTTCGCAACATCGGCAGCTATTACTATGACGACCCCGTCCACCGCAAGAACGGTGAGTTCGATGTTGCTCTGGAGCTGGCAGACGGCTATGCAATTTATGAGACAAAGTATTATGCCCAACCTATGACCCTCGATGAAATTCACCGTGAGGCTCAGCAGGTGGCGAACATCAAGGAACTGGCCGTTAAGCAGCTCGGATTCATCGCCATCAATGGCTTTGTGGAGCAGGAAAAGCCTTATACCTATCTTGATGGCAATGACATTTTTGCGGGAATGTAGCCCGAAGCAAGCGGTTGACGCATCACCGCTGCAATTCAACCTGTTTTCGCACAAATCAAGGTCTTTCTCAAAGAGGTTCACCCATGGAAAAAGCCACATACAGTCTATCTGCCCTAAAGCAGTGCAAGGAACTCATCCGAAAAAACCGGTGGAGCACACGGTTAAAGGCCGAGCATAATTCCCGGTGTGCGGAGGTCAATGTTCTGTTCGCATCCTGCCAGAAGCTGCTCAACTATGTCATGTTCCAGCCGGACCTTTCCCCTGCCTACGACTATCAGCAGATGGTCCTTTCGAAGAGCTGCACAAAAAAACAACTCGACAATCAGCTTCGTGTTTGCCACGCGTATGCCGAAAGACAGATTACTCTTATCGAAGATATGCACTGCGGAATTTTTACCGAATCGAGCTTTTCCCTCTCACGAGGCAGAATTTTCAGAGCCTCGTCCATCTTATGGTTGGCTCGGATTCCATCCAATAGCCAGAGGGATGCGGCGAGCGAGTAGTTGAATTGCTCTTCCCCAACATTATAGGGCGGGCGCATAATCAAGTTTATGGCTGTCCAGTCCGCGTCAAAGTTGTAGGCTTCCGTTTCCTTGATGACAAATGAAGAGTGCACACCCCGTCTATAGCTTCAAAGTTTAGGCGGGGTTAGCTCGCTTACTGGGAGTCAATATAGGATTTTACAGCCGATTCTGTTCTGTCCGAAACGCTACACACAAAGTAACTATCGCTCCAAAAATATGGCTTCCAATAATACGGTTTGAGTTGCTCACTAAAGTTTTTACGAATAAGTCGAGAAGTAACAGTTTTATAATTGTTAGCCAATTTGGATAGTTGTACTTGTGGTGGGGCCTCAAACAAAATGTGGATATGGTCCAAGTCGGTATTGACAGCCTTAATAGTGCAATGCCATGAATCAAAGATTGTTTTTGTTTGGTCAAGCAGGTAGACTTTTATCGCACCTTTAAGCACAGGATGACGATATTTTGTTACTACAACTAAATGGTATTCTAGTAGGTAACAGGAGTGTCTATTTGTCCTATATAGGTTATTTTTGCACATAGTATATCCTTTACAACTAAATATTTTTATGGTATAATCATACTATAAAGCAACGCTATTGTAAAGGAGGTGAGTGCTTTGAATATTACATCCAGCTATCAAGTCAGAATCGTCAACTGCAGTGTCAACCTTATCGATACGGTTCGTATATATCAGGAAGCGCTCTCCTACCTGATTGGTGTTGTCAGCGAGAACTGGGATGCCGTAAAAAGCATAACTACCGGAGCCTTGGAACAGCAGCGCTATATCGAAAAGCTGGTTCATGGCAATAAAAACCGTGAAGCCAAATATCAGGAATTCGATAAAATGTTCCATAAGTATCCTTCGTACTTGCGCCGTGCAACAATTACAGCTGCTATCGGTGCAGTGAGCAGCTACCGCAGTAATCTTGCTAATTGGGAAAACACCGACAAGCATACGCTACCCCTATGTTTCATGTGGAGGCAGTCGTTTGCCTGACACGCGAGGCGTGACAGGCAAAAATATATAGCCCGAAAACCATGATGAACAGGAGGTACCCAGATGAGTGAAATCACGTTGAACAGCCTTCCCAAGACCTTGGACGAGCTGAAGGCTATGCCCCAGGCTGCGCTGACTGTGCCGGAGGAAGTGGCCGCTCTGACAGTGGCGGCGCTGGCGCTGTACCCGGAAAACCCTGCCGAGACCGAGAAAATGCTGGATTTCCTGCGCGGCCCGCGCCCCTTGAACGGCATCGACAAACAGTTTATCCGCGACCGTTTTCGCGGCAAGGAATACCTGATGCGTTCCTACCTTGTCGGTTCCACACCGGAAAACAACTACACACCTGTGCAGCCGTACCGAGTCACCGTTTCGGAAAACACTTACAGCCGGACGCAGTTTGGCGACGGGTACCTGACCTTATATGTGGCTTGCAGCGGCGCTGACAGCCCGCGCCCGCTAAAGCTGCGCAACAAACCATCCACAGGGCAGTGGTTTTTGTGGGAGCAGCAGCTTTTGACCGGCATCCGTATTCCGCAGGTGGCTGACCCCTGGGCATAACTCCCCGCCCTGCGACCTTACAGTTTTCCTGACAGTTAAATCGCTCTCGACCCATGGACAGGTCGAGGGCAATTTTTAGTTGTGCATTGCGGTGCATACTGGTGGTGAACGACAGCGACAAAGAATCTTGTCGAATTGAAAATTGACACACGCAAATTCTTCAGTATATGTCCACCTGTGTGGATCATGTACCGTCAGGATTCGCATATGGCAGTGGTAATTCTATTTCGTTTTTCGCGTGGAATTGCCAGAGTTATTCATTCGACAAACTCATAATGCGGTTCTCCGTATAGAAGAAAAGCCTATTAAGTTATAGGCAACGGATTATAACCGCACTTTGAGAAAAGAGACCTCAAGGTACTTTTTATCTTTTGAATTTGTTGTATACCTCCAAATGAAAAAAACCAGGAGAGGCTTCCAAGGAAACCTCTCCTTAACTGGTATTAAGGGCTATGTCAGAATCTTTCCGGCAGAATATTTACGACAGGTAACTTACCGATACAGCGGCCCGTACTGCTTGCACGCAGCATAATCCGCAGCCTGCTGATCCTGTGTGCCGAAGCTGGCCCATGCGTGGGGGCGATAAACCTTCTCGGCAGGGACATTGTGCATCGTGACCGGGATGCGCAGCATGCTGGCCAGCGTAATGAGGTCAGCACCCACATGGCCGTAAACGGTCACGCCATGGTTGGCACCCCAGTTTGCCATAACGCTGTACACATCGGTGAACGCTCCCTGTCCGGTCAGGCGCGGGCAGAACCATGTGGTCGGCCAGGTCGGGTCGGTGCGTTTGTCGATAGTGTTGTGAATCTCGTCGGGCAGATCAGCCGTCCAACCCTCGGCAATTTGCAGGACGGGTCCAATGCCCTCCACAATGTTGAAGCGCAGCATCGTAACAGGCATCTCTGCCTTGCAGCGGAAGTGGCTGGAATATCCACCGCCGCGGAAGTACTCATAGTCCGCACGACACCAATCGGTGGCGTTCAGGCACGCCTTGATGTCCGCATCGGTCATCTCCCAGAACGGTTTCATCACATGATTGCCCATGGCATCTACGCAGGCACCGGAACCGTCCAGGGCCGTTGCGCCGGAATTGATGAGGTGAATAAAGCCGTTGGCGGCAACGCCGTCAGGCTTCTGCCCGGTCACACGCTCGCAGGCTTCCGGGCTCCAGTAGGTGCGCACGTCATGAAAGCACGGCGCAGAGCCGGAAACAAGGCTGCCCAGCATCATGGCAATGCCGTTGCAGGTATCGTTCTCGGTAGCGAACGGGGTCGGGGCCTTCGGGCCGTTCCAGTCAAAGGTGGAAGCCATGATGGCTTCGGTGAAGTCAGCGTTCGGCAGCCAGTCTGTCCACTGGCGCTGGCCCTGGAAGCCGCCGACCACAGCGTTGCGACCGAGCGCTTCTTCATGCCAGCCCATCTCGTCCAGACGCGGATTGCCGTATAGAATGTCGCGGATGATCAGGGTCATCTTGACGATAAACTCCCAATCCTTGTCGGCCGGAACGATCTTCGACTTCGTGATGACAGGCGGCAGGTTCTTACCGAGGTTCTTATCAAAGCCCTCTTTGCAATTCTCGCGCACCCATGCCAGCGCCTTTTCATATTCGTCGTGGTCATAGATACCGATGGAAATGCGGCGCAGGATCTCGACCTCGTCCACCCATTCGGCGCGGATGCCGAAATACTTTTGCAGAACACCTGCATCGCAGAAGCTGCCGGCAATTCCCATCGTCACAGCGCCAATATTGACGTAGGCTTTGTTCTTCATCCAGCCTGCGGCAACAGCACCACGGGCAAAGCGCAGGATTTTCTCGGCCACGTCATCGGGAATCGTATCATCGTTGGCTTCCTGCACGTCATGGCCATAAATGGAGAAAGCAGGCAGACCGCGCTGGGCGTGTGCTGCCAGAACCGCAGCCAGATACACCGCGCCGGGACGCTCGGTGCCATTGAAGCCCCAGACTGCCTTGATGGTGTTGGGATCCATATCGAACGTTTCGGTACCGTAGCACCAGCAGGGGGTCACAGACAGCGTTGCCGTAACATTCTGGGTAGAGAACTGCTCTGCCACGCGGGCCGCCTCGGCACCACCGCCAATCGTCGTACAGCCGATCACGCACTGCACCGGCGTACCATCGGGGTACTTGAGGTTCTCCGAAATCAGCTTGGCGGCATTTTCTGCCATGCGCACCGTCTGATTTTCCAGGCTTTCACGGACGCCGCCCCAGCGTCCATCGATGACAGGGCGAATACCAATTTTAGGATACAGCATGGTTGCACCTTCCTTATTATAATAGGGGTTTGAAACGATCATAAGCGGCGTTCCATTCCGCATAGTTCTGTGTGCTTGGGGTATATGTTTTAATGACCTCTGTCTCCGCAATCAGCCGGCGTCCTTGTGTGATGGAGTCCAGCAACCCCAAGGCTTTCAGCTGAATCATAATGTTGCCGAGCGCCGTAGCTTCCACCGGGCCAGCCTTTACTGTAAGGCCGCAGCAGTCTGCCGTCATCTGGCAAAGCAGACGGTCTTTTGTGCCGCCGCCCAAAACGTGCAGGGTCGTAAATGCTCGACCTGTTACAGCGGAGAGCTGCTCTATCGCATAGCGATATTTCAGAGCAAGGCTCTCATAAATGCAGCGCATTACGGCTCCCACCGTTTCCGGGACGGGCTGGCCGGTTTTGCGGCAAAATTCCTGTATTCTGCTCGGCAGGTCGCCGGGGGCAACAAATTCCGGGGCATCCGGGTCAATAAAACTGCGCAGCGGTTCGGCGGCAAGTGCCTGTTGCTCCAGCTCCGCGAAAGAATATGCCTGTCCACGGCGCTTGTACTCACGGCGGCTTTCCTGAATCAGCCAAAGACCGATGATATTTTTCAGATAATTGATTTTCCCGTTTGCACCGAGTTCATTGGACAGCCCGCTTTGGCAGCTGTCCGCCGTCAGAATCGGGGTGTCCAATTCCGTTCCCAGCAGGCTCCACGTGCCGCAGGAGAGAAATGCCGTATGTTCGGCATCTTCCTCGGCACACGGCATAGCAGCCGAGGCGCATTGTGTATCATGCCCTGCCACCGCAATGATTTTCGCACCGTTTGCAAGTGTACCTGTCACTGTGCCGCTGGCAACAATGGGTGCGAAGCGGTTTTCCGGCAAGCCGTAGGCGGCCAGCACTTCTCTGCTCCACTGCCCTGTGCGGGGGTCAAGCATCTGGCTGGTGGACGCAATGCTGCGTTCGCAGACCGGCTCGGCCCCCAACAGAGCCGCAAACAAATCCGGCATAAAAAGGATCTGCGCAGCCTTTTGCAGCAGTTCCGGGTCCTGCTCACGCAGAGCCAGCAGCTGGAACAAAGTATTGATTGCCATGATTTGATTGCCGGTATGGGCATACAATTCTTCTGCGGGCATACAGGCAACGGCTTGTTCCGGTTTGCCATTCGTTCGGGCATCGCGGTAATGAACAGGGTTTGCCAGCAGATGGCCGTCCGTATCCAGTAAGCCGAAATCCACACCCCATGTATCAAATCCTAAGCTGTCAAATGTACCAGCCTTTTGAATGGCTGTGTGAATTTCCTTCAGCAGTGTTTCCACATCCCAGCAGAGATGACCGTCCTTTTCGATGGGGATATTTTCAAAGCGATGGATTTCCTCGTAGGTGAGGTTTTGGCCATCGCACACGGCCCGAATCGCACGTCCACTGGAAGCGCCAAAGTCGAAGGCCAGCACAGTTGCTGTGTTACTCATTGCACCACGCCCTTCTTCAAAAGTACATTGGCATAGATTGCGCTTTCCCCGGTGGCGATAATCGCATAGGCATGATGTGCGCGCTCATAAAACGCAAAGCGCTCCACCATTTCAATTTTAGCCGGGTCATTGCCACTCTCGTTCAACTTCTGTTTATAGCTATCCCAGATAGTCGGCTTGCACGGATCGCCATCAACCACTTTCATCAGCGCGACAGGCTTTTCCACATATTGATCCAACGGCAGAAATTGCAGGATGGCCTCCAGCAGTTCTACGGTTCCGTGCCCGTCTGCACGAACCACAATGGCATCTTTGCCGATGCTTTCAGCCGGGAAATTTCCGTCTGCGAGAATGATTTCGTCACCATGTCCCATCTCGCAGAGGACTTTCAGAAGTTCCGGGCTAAGGATAGGCGGAATGTTCTTCAGCATACGGTGTCTCCTTATTTGTCCGTCGGCTCACCTTTTTCGCGTCGCTCAAATTTGCGATAGCCGGGGTGTTTGCCGGTAATTTTGTAGTAGGAGCGGAGATTGATGAGCTTATCAATATTCTTGCGGTCAATATCGTAGCTGCCGCCGAGAATGATTGCGTTGATCGTGATTTTTGCCCACAGTTCCAGACTCTCCATGCGGTAATAGGCGGTGATGACATCGCTGCCCACCGTCAGCGCGCCGTGGTTTTCCAGCAGCATAACATCGTGGTCGTTGAGATACGGCTCAATTGCGTCCGGCACCTCCGTCGTGCTGGGAGTTCCATACGGAGTCAGTGGCACAGCGCCGATGGCTGCCACATCCTCAATCATGTTGTACATATCCATCGGGCGATGTGCCACGGCAAAGCCGGTGGCTGCCGGCGGATGGGCATGGACAACAGCATTTACATCGGCGCGCTTTTCGTAGCAGCGCAGGTGCATCTTGATTTCGCTGGACGGGCGCAGGCCCTCTGCACCTTCCAGCACATTGCCCTTTGCATCAATACGCAGCAGCTTGTCCGGTGTGATGAAGCTCTTGCTCATGCCCGTAGGCGTTGCAAGGAAAGTTCCGTCCTCCAACCGAACTGAGACATTGCCATCATTGGCAGCGACCCAGCCAAGCTGCCACATTTTATGGCAGACATCGCAGATTTGGTCTTTGATTTCTTCGATTTGCACAGTTTGTACCTCCTAAAGTGGATTTTGTCCTTTACTTGTATTATACTGTTGCAATTTGCCCTCGTCTTTGCGTATAATGATATTATATTGGACGATATTGATATTTTAGGAGATGCCTGCCATGAAGTTTCTGGCTTCCCATGAAAGCAGTACGCGCGGCACTTTTGACTTTCCCATTGAGCTTTATTATGTAGATAAAATGCACCCACGCTATGAAATGCCGTTTCACTGGCACATGGAATTTGAACTTATGCTGGTTCTAAGCGGGGAGTTTTCTCTGCTGATTGATGGACGCTCTTACCTTTTACACAAGGGGGATGCCGCCATCATTTCAGCCGGGGCCGTTCACGGCGGAACCCCCAGCGACTGCGTTTACGAGTGTGTTGTCTTTGATATGAACCGCTTCCTCGGCAGCGGCTCCGTATGTCAGGCAAAATACAATGCGCTTTTTGAACGCGGCGCACAAATCGAGCCGTATCAACCGGCTGGCTCCGTAACCTGCCAACTGATTGACCGGCTCTTCGAGGCAATGGAAAAAGAGCCGGAGGGATATGAATTTGTGACGATTGGTCTGATGTGGCAGTTGTTCGGTCAAATCCTTTTGCAGCATTCGTACACAGTATCCTCTCCCGGAAATAAACGAAATGATCGCAGCACAGCCCAAATGAAAGCTGCCCTGGAGCGCATCCGAAAAAATTACGCCAGCCGCATCACCTTGGAAGATCTCGCCTCCACAGCAGAAATGACCCCTGAACACTTTTGCAGGGTCTTTCACAGCATAACCGGGCGCTCCCCTATTGACTATTTGAATTACTACCGGGTAGAATGTGCCGCGGAGCTATTATGCTCCACTGAAGACCCCATCACGGAGATCGCATATAGCTGCGGCTTTAGTGATTCCAGCTACTTTAACCGGATGTTCCGCCGCTATAAGGCTGAAGCTCCGGGCAAATATCGAAAACTGCATAGCATATAAAATCGCGCCGACAGTGCATTGTCGGCGCGATTTTTAGTCAACAATTCGCATTTAGTATCAACCGTTCTGAGTTTCCAATATCATAAAAATCAATTGCAATGCATGGCCTTATTAGCCTCACTGCGGACATACAACTTGCTGTATTACAGAAAACTCCCGCGCTTGTTAGGCGCGGGAGTTAAGGAAGGAGAAAACACGATTTTGCATGATGCACTCTACTGCAAAACGCAAACCGCAAAATGAAAAAGCAGATTAGCGGTATCAGCAGTATTTTTCAATTACTTTTTGCATGGCATCCCAGTTCCGTTCCATATCGGCAGTCAACTTGAACTGGGTGCGGGCGCGGTTGAGGTTTTGGGTTTCGTAGTTGATGTGGAAGTAGTGGTCCCCCTCGAGATAATCAGCGAGGAAACGCATACCGCACTCCATCGTCATCAACTTGGCCCCCCAAGGCAGGGTCTGTTTTTCCAGCGGGGTGAACGCTTCTCCTGCTGCCTGCAAGAAGCCCTTGGTGTAAATTTCAAACAGTTCCATGCTGAAATTGACTTTCGAGAGGTCAGCTTCGTCCTCGGCGCAGTGGTTAGCACCGAAGCGGATTGAATCGCCAAAATCATTGGCAGCAAGACCCGGCATGACCGTGTCAAGGTCGATGACGCAAAGCCCCTCGCCGGTCGTTTTATCGAACAGGATGTTGTTCAGCTTGGTATCGTTGTGAGTAACTCGCAACGGCAGCTTGCCTGCCGCCAACAGATCCACCATCACATGATAATCTGCTTCGCGGGCGCGGACAAACTCAATTTCACGCTGCACCTGTGCGGCACGACCCATGCGGTCCTCAGCCACGGCGCGCTGGAAGTCAACGAAGCGTTTGGGTGTGTCGTGGAAGTGCGGGATTGTCTCATGCAGGGTGTGTGCCGGATATTCAGCCAACTGATGCTGGAAATTGCCAAATGCAACAGCGCTCTGGTAAAAATCCTCAGCAGACTGCACCTGCTGCAAACAGACAGTGTTCTCTACAAATTCATAGATACGCCAGCAGCTACCATCAGCAGCCTGATAATAGGGCTTTTCCTCTTTGGTAGGCACCGCATGGAGCGTAGCACGCGCCGGGTCAGCCCCGCGCTGCTTAGCCTTTTCGCGCAAAAAATCTGTAATACCGCAGACGTTTTCCATCAAACCGGCCGGGTCTTTGAATATATTGGTATTGATTTTTTGCAGGATATAGCGTTTTGCCCCCTGCTCAGATGTTACCGTGATGGCATACGTCTGGTTAATATGCCCCTCTCCGTAAGGAACCGGTTCTGACACTGGGCCATCCCATTGCCACGCGGTCAAAATTTCTTTCATCACATATATCCTCACTGATAGACTTCCAGCAGCCGCAGCGTTGGCTCCGTGCGTGAAGCTGTGATCTTTATGGTTAGCGTCAGCACATCCACGGGGGCAAAGCGGCAGATACGCTTATGCCCAACTACCGTAAATTCGGCGACCTTGCTTCCGTCTGCCCAAATCTCGCCGCTTTCTATGCGCTGCCCTGTCGGCAGATGCTCCCCCAGAACAACACAGGAAACCTTCTGCGGCTTCTGGAATTTCAAAGTAATCGTATCGGATTCTTGTCCGTAGGCAGCCTGCCAATAGGTATCTGCCATACCGTCTACAGCCTGTGTGATGGGGTGCTGCGCAATCGCAGAATCTGCCGTAATTGCCGCCTTTTCTGTTACGTTGCTGGCAAAAATCTGGCGGATTTTAGCACCCAGCTCCGCAAGGCTGGCGCAGTCCGGTGCGGCAATACGGCCATGCGTATCGGGTGGAATGTTCAGCAGCAGACTTGCATTCGCACCAACGGCATCCAGATAGATGTCCAGCAATTCGTCTGCCGTACGCACATCAGTGTCCTCCTCCGGGTGGTAAAACCAACCTGTTCGGATGGAAGTATCCACCTCGGACGGATACCAGACAAGTTCTCTTGCATTGCGGATGACCTCTCTGCTGCCGATGTCCTCGTCCTGAGAGTCAATTTTGCGGGAGAATTCTCCGTCATCCGCCTGCTGCGATTTCGATGCCGTGCGCTCGGCATCCCGCAGCTCTGCGGGAACCACGCTCCACTCTGCTTTCCGGCAATGCCCGGCCTCGTTGCCGCACCAGCGCACATCGGGGCCGCAGACATTCAAAACCGCATTCGGCTGCAATTTACGCAGCACCGCATAGTAGCGTTCCCAATCGTAAATTTGCTTTTTGCCGTTTTTGCCCTCACCACAGGCACCGTCAAACCAGAAGCAGAAAATATCTCCGTAGTTTGTTGCAAGCTCAGTCAGCTGGGAAACGAAATAATCATCATACGGTTTCCCCTGCCCATAGCGTGCATCGTGACGATCCCACGGGGAGAGATAGACGCCAAACTTGATACCGCCGCGCCGGCAGGCATCCGATACCTCGCGCACAACATCGCCCTGTCCGTTCTTCCATGGGCTGTTCTTGACGCTGTGCTCGGTGTAGGCGCTCGGCCACAGGCAGAAGCCGTCATGGTGCTTGCAGGTCAGAATCAGCGCCTTCATGCCGGCACTTTTGACTGCGGCGACCCATTGGTCGGCATCCAGCGCATCGGGGTTGAACAGCGCTGGGTCTTCGGTGCCGTCGCCCCACTCGCGGTTCGTGAAGGTATTCATGCCGAAATGGGTAAAGGCGTAAAATTCAAGCTGCTGCCATGCCAGCTGGCGCGGGCTGGGCGTGATAGAGGCCGCATAGCGGATCTGTTCTTCGGGTGTTCTCATTCTATTACCCCTCAATGCTGTACCACTTGATCTCATTGGTATCCAGATGCAGATCGAAGCAGCTGCCGTCGCCGGTGTAAACGGTCGTGTCCTGCGGTTCGTAGGTGTTGTTGACCACGCAGTACTTGCCGTTCTTAACGTAGGCATGGACTTCCACATTGTAGTTCGTGCTGAACCATTTGTGCAGGTCGGCTTCATCGTGTGCCGCCCACAGAATAGCGCGGTAAAGTACACGGTTGTTTGCAAAGCTGTAGGGCAGACCGCTGATGTACACACCGCGACCCTCGCCGTACTCATGCACGGCCATCTGGACTTCTTTTTCGCGCTGAATCAGAATCTCGGTGCCTTCCAGCGCAAAGATGCTCTTTTTTCCCTCGCCAAAGTCCACATCATGGTCGGGGCAGTCGGCCAGAATAAAGTGGTCGCGGTGCTCGTCCCAGTTGTACTTATCGTAGTTCAGGGTAAAGCCGGTTTCTTTCTCCACGCCGAGAGGTGCGGCCAGCTGCAGATAGCGGCCCTGATACTGGTGGCCGCCCGGCTCGCCAACGCCAATCAGACCGCCGCCGCGGTGGACAAAGCCCTTGACGGCAGCGGAAATATCAGGATCCTCCCAGACCTTGCCGCCGGTGTGGGCGGTGTCGCCGTCACCGACGTTGATAAGGACGTCAATGCTGTCCAGCACCTTCGGGTCAGCCTTGATGTCGTCAAAGCTGATAAACTTCACGTCAAACGGTGCGCCGGACAACGCTTCGATAACGCCCGCATAGCTGTAATTCTGCTTTTGGTACAGCGCATGGTGAACCATGTGGCAGCCCCACGCGCGCTGTTGCCCCCAGCTGTTCAGCACAGCCACGGTCTTGACGCAGTAGGGCGTGGTACCCTTGATGTTCTCGTACAGTTCGCGGAACTCGTTGCAGACACTCTCGACATAGTCGAGGAACTCCGGGAACTCGCAGGCCAGCTTCAAGTAGCCTCCGTAGCCGATGCGGTCAATGGGCTTGCGCAGGATGGCGCGGCGAGCGGTGACCCAGTTCTCCTTGGCCTCGCGCACAGGGTCGCCGCCCTCGTGGAAGGTATCGGGGAAGAAGTAGGGCAGGAATCGTCCCTCGGTGTACTTGACGCCGGGGATGTCGGAAATCAGGCGCAGGGTGCTGCCGTTGCCGACACTGCCGACAATGGCATCAACACCGGACTGCTGGAACTCCGGCATGAACGGTTCGCAGCCGATCCAGTGGTCGCCCAGGAACATCATGGCCTCTTTGCCGTAGGCGTGGACGATGTCGGTCATTTCCTTCATCAGACCGGCGACCTCGCGGCGCTGGAACGCCTGGAAGTCCTTGTACTCCTTGGTGGGCACGCGGTACTGGTTGTTGTAGTAGCCCTGATCAATGATAAACTCCGGGCGGAATTTGTAGCCGACTTCCTTCTCAAACTGCTCCAAAATATAGGGAGAAACGGACGCCGAGTAGCCGTACCAATCCACGTACTTCTCGCGGCGCAGCTCGTCAAACACCAGCGTGAACAGGTGGAAGAACGTGGTAAAGCGCACGACATTGACATAGGGGTGGCTTTCGAGATACTCGCCCAGGCGGCGCATTGTGTAGGCGTGGGTCTTGGGCTGACGTACATCGAACGGAATTTGATGTTCGACATCCTTCCAGTCGTTGATGACGGAGTTGTACATGTGCACGGGATCCCAGATCAGGTACGCCAAAAAGCTGACCGTGTACTCGTGGTAGGCGGCGGGGG
>OKSB01002875.1_pt1 | contig 14573 bp, 12 predicted proteins | sample 1601171 | NCBI WGS metagenome assembly OKSB01 (sample SAMEA3541496, study PRJEB24748) | human gut metagenome | biome: human gut; feature: human-associated habitat; material: faeces | place: China | collected 2012 | reverse complement strand
CCTTGTTCAAACTGGATTTTTACAAAGTCCATGCCTGTAGAAAGAAAATAGCGTTTTTACAGCGCCTTAATCCGGCGTACGGCTTCCTTCGTGTTCTCATGGCTGCCGAACGCAGTCAGACGAAAGGACCCTTCTCCACTTGGACCAAAGCCCGATCCCGGAGTACCGACCACGTTGGCTCTTTCCAGCAGATAATCGAAGAATTCCCAGCTGGTCATTCCGTTCGTGGTTTTTAACCAGATATACGGAGCATTCACACCGCCGGATACTGTATAGCCTGCGTCAGCCAGCTCTTCGCGGATATAAGCGGCATTCTGCATATAGTATGCAACCTGTTCCTTTAACTGCTGCTTTCCTTCCGGTGAATATACTGCTTCACCGGCACGCTGTACGATATAAGGAGCTCCGTTGTACTTGGTTCCATGTCTTCTTGCCCATAAGCCATGCAGGGCAACACCGCCACAGGTCAATTCCTTCGGAATAACCGTATATCCCAGACGCACGCCGGTAAAGCCTGCATTCTTGGAGAAGGAATGCCTTTCGATCGCACAGGTTCTCGCCCCTTCACATTCATAAATCGAATGTGGAATATCTTTTTCTGAAATATATGCTTCGTAAGCAGCATCATAAATAATCACAGAGCCGGTACGGTTTGCATAATCAACCCATTCCTGAAGCTGTGCTTTGGTAATGGTTGCACCCGTCGGATTGTTCGGGAAGCACAGGTAAATCAAATCCACATGCTCATCCGGCAATTGCGGCACAAAATTGTTCTCCGGCGTGCAGGGGAGGTACACCAGTCCCTCATACGAACCGTCCGCGCTGGAATCCCCGGTATTCCCGGCCATCACATTGGTATCCACATACACGGGATAAACCGGGTCCGGCACGGCGATCCTGTTGCCCGGCCCGAAAATGTCCAGAATATTGCCCGTATCGCACTTGGCGCCGTCAGACACGTAAATCTCATCCACTTCCACATGCACGCCGTGGACCTGGTAGGCCTTTTTGGCGATAGCCTCCCTCAGCCAGAAATAGCCCTGCTCCGGACCGTAGCCGTGAAAGCGCTCATGGGTGGACAAATCGTCCACCGCCTCGTGCATGGCTTCAATGGCCGCCATGGGCAGCGGTTCCGTCACGTCTCCGATGCCGCAGCGGATCAGCCTTTTGGCCGCCTCCGGATGGGACTCAGCAAACGCATTCACGCGGCGCCCTATTTCCGGGAACAAATATCCCGCCTGCAGCTTGAGGAAGTTATCGTTAATATTAGGCATGGTTTTAATAGTAAGTGTCTCATTCCATACCCTCCACGGGAAGGAATCAAGGCCCCGTTCCGGCATGGCTCCCCTCCGTGCGTCACTATCTCCGCACACCCCTTTTCCTGCGGTTCCCTCCGCGCGGACAGGGAGCCGCTGCCTATTTGCGTTTCATGCTCCGCATCAAACTCTTGTCTTCCCGGCTAACACGCAGGGATTCAATAATTTTTTGCAAGGCCCTGTTGTAAGTGAAATCGGACAGGGACGAATTCCTCAAATACTCCAGCGTCAATGCCGGGAACTTCACGTAACAGACGGAAACCGCCCAGGCCACCGCCATGCCCACGTAATAATCCTCATGCCGCACGCCATCCAGCAGGGCCAGCACCTGCTCCACGTAATCCTCCGTAATGAAATGGGCCAGCATCATCACCACGGCAAAGCGGACATCATAGACCCGTGCGGACGTTAAATACGGCTGGATGAACTCCCAGACCAGGGCAGGATGCTTTTTACAAAACTTCAGGCTGGTGCAGAAAGTATCGCAGACAGCCCAGTTATCCATGCGGGGCACGAAGCGCGCGACCTGTTCCAGGCGCTCTTCCGGCTCCATGCGCGCCAGCGCTATCAGCATGCCGTCCAGCATCACTTCCTCCGCATACGGGTCAACGGCTGGATTTTCCAGCAGCTCCCGCCAATTCCCCCCCGCCACCTCGCGGGCAAGGTTCCGGAGAACGGGGAGGCGAACGCCCAGCAGACGGTTGACGCCGGGAATCAGGGAAGCGGAGAACTTCTGAAACTCCGGTTCCGCCAACGCCTCAATCCTTTCCCTCAACTGCCGCCTGCTCTCAATCATGGGCGCCATCCTACATGGAGGCTATGCGCCGCACAAGGGGGAATTCCCGTATGAGAGGCTGCGGAACCCATGCGGAATCCCCCTTGGAAGGCCCTTCCGGAGACGCGCCTAAAAAGGAATTGGCGGCTTCCCGTCTTCTGTGGTAGCCTGCGGACAGGCAGCAAGCCGTCCCCTATGCCCTCCAGCCTTCAACAATTCAAATGTCCCGGATGCGGCACTCCCTTTTCCGCGGCGGATGTGGACAACCGCCGGGACACGGTCACCTGCAGCAGCTGCGGACTTTCCACCCCCTGGACGTCCCTGGTCCGGGAGCATGAATTCCATGATGTGCCTGCGGCCCCTTCCAGGCATCTGACGGTAACATCCGCCCATGGAAAAGTCACGCTCACCTACAGGCATTCCTTTACCAAAATACTTCTTTACACGGGACTGGCCGTGGTTTGGGGCATCATCACCCTGGTGCTCGTCCTCCTGTCCTTCGGGCCGGGGAAAACGGACTTCGCGCTGCCCGTCTTCACCACCTTCTTTGCCGTCACGGAAGCCTTCATCATCTTCCTCTGCGTTGACATGATGCTGGGAAAAGCCGTTCTCCGGGTGGAACCGGGTAAAGCGTCTCTTTTCCGGGGCATTGGTCCGGTGGGGAGCACATGGGATTTTCTCCTTCCCGCGCAGGCCCCGATCATGATGGAGCGCAAGGGAGGGGAAAAGACGGACTATTGCCGCATCTCCGTGCCCCAGCCTTCCGGAAGGCCGTTTTACTTTTCCGGCGGCATTTCAGACCCGGAGACTCTTGAATACATCGCCGCCGTTCTGCGTCAGTTTCGCGCTTGAACCCGGAATTTTCACGGTCATGACGTGGTTCCCTGGAACGAAAAAAGCCGTTCCATGGTCCAAAAAAGACAATAAAAAATCTTATGATCATGAACGAACTGGAAATCATCGACGTCCGCGGCCGTGAAATTATCGATTCGCGGGGCAATCCCACCGTGGAAGTGGACGTGGCCCTGGCCGGAGGAGCCATCGGACGCGCATCCGTCCCCAGCGGAGCCTCCACCGGGGAGCATGAAGCCTGGGAGCTCAGGGACGGGGACGCCAAGCGCTACGGCGGCAAGGGCGTTCTCAAGGCCGTGGAAAACATCAACAAGATCATCGCGCCGGAAGTCTCCGGGCACGATGCCACCCTCCAGCCGGCCATTGACAAAATCATGATCGACCTGGACGGCACGCCCAACAAGTCCCGCCTGGGGGCCAACGCCATCCTGGGTGTTTCCCTGGCCGTGGCGAAGGCCGCCGCCATCCAGCTCAATCTTCCCCTCTTCAAATACCTGGGCGGCCCGAACGCCAAGGTGCTTCCCGTCCCGATGATGAACATCATCAATGGAGGCGCTCATTCGGACTCCCCCATTGACTTCCAGGAATTCATGATCATGCCCAAGGGCGCGCCCACCTTCCGGGAAGCCCTGCGCTACGGCGCGGAAGTCTTCCATGCGCTCAAGGACGTGCTGCACGACCGCGGCCTGTCCACCGCCGTGGGGGATGAAGGCGGCTTTGCCCCTTCCCTGAAATCCGCTGATGACGCCCTGGAATGCATCGCCCAGGCCGTGAAACGCGCCGGCTACACGCTGGGCACGGACATCTTCATTGCCCTGGACGTGGCTTCCTCCGAATTCTACGATCCGGAATCCGGACTGTACGTTTTCAAGAAGTCCGACGGCAGCCGCAGAACCGCCGCGGAACTGACGGATTACTACGTGGAACTGAAGAAGAAATACCCCATCGTCTCCATTGAGGACGGCTGTGCGGAAAACGACTGGGACGGCTGGAAAATCCTGACGGAAAAACTGGGCAAAAGCACCCAGCTCGTCGGGGACGACCTCTTCGTCACCAACGTTGAATTCCTCAGAAAAGGCATTCATCTGGGCGTGGGCAACTCCATTCTGGTGAAGGTAAACCAGATCGGCTCCCTGACGGAGACGCTGGATGCCGTGGAGCTGGCCATGGGCAACCGCTACACCGCCGTTATTTCCCACCGCTCCGGGGAAACGGAAGACGCCACCATCGCGGACATCGCCGTGGGGACCAACGCCGGCCAGATCAAGACCGGCTCCCTGAGCCGTTCCGACCGCATGGCCAAATACAACCGCCTTCTCCGGATTGAGGAGGAACTGGGGGAATCCGCCCGCTACGGCAACGGATTCGGCCTGTTCTGACCTCTTTTGCCGGAACTGGTATAAAGCAACCCAAATCCCCGGTCGTCGTGAGGCGGCGCGGGGATTTTTCATTCTCCGGGGTAATTGCATCCTTTTCTTTGGGACAAAATATGCAATGCTGGGCTTTCGGATTCCGCATTGCCAAAAAGCCCCATCTCCGTTCCGCGCCATGTCTCCCAGCCTTTCCCTGCCCACACGCCCCCTGCTGTGCGCGGCACTGGCGTACCTGGCGCTTCCTCTGGGCCTCTTCCTGTGGGGATGGCTGCATCCCGCCTTCTCCGTTCCGCTTTGCGCCGCACTGGCGTATGGATTGTACGCCTGCACCCGGAATCTTCCGGAACAACGGCTTCCTCTGAAAGCCCGCGGACTGGCCGTGCTGGGCTTTCTGTCCGCCTTCTGCCTGCTGCTGGTGCTGCTGTGCGGCTTCACGGGCCACTGCCAGCAGCACGCGGACTTTGCAGTCCGCAACGCCGTTTACGAACAGCTTGCGGCAGGCTCCTGGCCCCTCGTCATGTCGGACGGGCGCCACTTCATCTACTATCTGGGCCATTGGCTGCCTCCTGCGCTGGCCGCCTCCTGCTGTCCGGATGCATGGGCTCCCTGGCTGCTGGCCCTGTGGACCTTCCTGGGGCTGGAACTGGCGCTGCTGGCGGCTGCCTCCCGCTGGGGCGTCCGGCAAACGGCCTGGTGGGCGCTGGTTCTCTTCTGCCTGGGATCTCCGGCAGCGGCGCTGGACTGCCTGGGAATGCCCCTCCCCTCCCTGTTCGCGGAATACAATGCCCAGATGGTGCTGTTCATCGGCATGCCCGCCCAACTCTTCAACACGTTCAACCATGCCGTTCCGGCGCTGTTGTGCGCCGTGCTTATTCTGACCCGCTCCCTGCCTGCCGCGGGATATTATTTCATGGGGGCATTGCTGCTGCCGTCCTCCCCGCTGGGCGCTCTTCTGCTCCTTCCGTACATAGTGTATGAAACCCTGTTCTGCCGCCCAACGGAGCAGGCTCCTCCTTCCCGGCTCCGGTCCCTCCTGCTCCAGCCGGCTTTCTGGGTTGCCGCCCTGTGCGCGGCGGTCATGGCCGTCTTTTATGCCCATCTGGACGGTGGGGGGCAATTTTCCTGCCTTTTTGCCGGGAAGTATGCGGAAATCTACCACTACGGCCAGCAGCGGCTGCTGCTCTATCCCGGCTCCGTCAAATACGCCAGTTTCCTGCTGGCTCTGGCCCTGGGCGTTCTGCTGCCGGGTGCGCTGCTCTTCCAAGCATGCCGGAGGAATCCGCTGTACTACATCACGCTGGGGATAATGGCAGGCAGCCTCTTTTTCCGCACGGGCATCATGAATAATGAACTTCTCTTTAAAGCCCCGGCGGTCCTCTATCCCTTCCTCTCCCTGCTCTTTCTCCATGCCTTCCGCCAGGGGGGCACGAAATACCGGACACTCCTGATTCTTTACCTGGCCTGCACGGCCCTTCCGTCCCTGCAATGCATGATGGAAAAAGCGGGTACGTTCTCCACCCGGGCGAGCACTATGCAGGAGCATCAGCTGACGGCGCACGGCGGCATGCTTGACCGCCGGAAAGACCCCGTCTGCCGCCAATTCGTCAAAAAGGACGACCATCCCCTCCCCGCCTGGCTGTTCAAGACCGGAACAAGGCCATAACGTCACGGCGGCGGGAATCAATCCAGCCTGATGCCGAACATGTCCGACAGGGACCCGGCATCCTTGTCCAGCGCGTCTTCTCCTCCGGGAACGGCTTCCGGAGCCTTCGGAATCAGGACGGAGGCGTCCATTCCGCGCAGGGTGAACAGCAGTTCCGGCTGTTCGTCCAGCATCACGCCGAAGGCGTACAGGACCGCGGACGCATGCTTGCACAAATCCGCCCAGTCCGGGCAGGAACAGGAAAAACGCCACTCTTCCGGCGCAGGGAACAGGCCGCCCTCCGGATCGCACAGGATTTCCAGCAGCTCCGGGGAAAGGTTCCCCTTCAGCAAGTCAATCCAGGAACCGATATGCCCGGCGCACCGCGCACGCAACCGGGCAAGCGCCTCTTCATCCGGAGGGGCGGCATGCACGCGGACCTCATACAAATGCTCCCCCATCACCAGCGCGTCAATGCGGCCGGGAGCCGCTTTCACGTCCAGAACGCAGCCATAGCGCAAATAAGTACGCCCGGGGGCCAGCCGCATGCCGTACACCTCGCACGCGGCCAGGCTCTTCATCCATTCCTTTCCCCAGAACTTTTTCGCCAGATTTCGCCCGGAAGCCGTCACGGGATGCAGCTCCATCCCCTCCGCGGCCAGTTCCGCCGCCTTCTCCTCCGCGCGTTTCCGCAAATCCGCCCGTTTCAGGGGCTTTTCATCATCCATGCACACGGAGCCATAGTAACATATGCGGCCCTCTTGCCACAGGCAAAAGGCAGCCATGCGCCGTTTCCCTTTTTCTTCCGGCCTCATTCCGGTTTTCCAGGCACACGGATTTTCTCCCGTTCCGCGGAATCTGCCTCCATTACCCATTTCAGGCTTTTAAAACGGAAGCTCCTGGGGCACAACATGTGGGTCATGTGGAAAGGCAGATTTTCTAAACCCACCGCTGATCTGGTACAACGCTACGGCGAATCCGTCTCCTATGACTGGAGGCTCTTCCGCCAGGACATTGCCGGATCCATCGCCCATGCGCGGGCACAGCTCAAGGCAGGGCTGCTTTCGCAGGAGGAATTCAGCGCCATTGAATCCGGCCTGAAGGATATCCTGAAGGACATAGAGGCAGGCAGCTTCACCTGGAGCCGTGAGCTGGAAGACGTGCACATGAACATTGAAAGCGAGCTGACCCGCCGCATCGGCGCGCCGGGAGCCAAGCTGCATACGGCACGCTCCCGCAACGACCAGGTGGCCACGGATACGCGGCTTTACTGCCGCGCGGAGATTGATGAAATCCTGGAAAAAGTGCGCCACCTCCAACGGGCCCTGGTTATGAAGGCGAAGGAATACGCGGACGCCATGATGCCGGGGTACACCCACCTGCAGCGCGCCCAGCCCGTCACGATGGGCCACCATTTGCTGGCTTACGTGGAAATGCTGAACCGGGACGCAGACCGCCTCACGGACTGCCGCAGGCGCCTGAACGTTTCCCCGCTGGGTTCCGGAGCCATCGCCGGTTCCACCATCTGCCTGGACCGCCACGGAATTGCCGCGGAACTGGGCTTTGACGCCGTAACGGAGAATTCCATGGATGCGATTGCGGACCGGGATTACATCATGGAAACCCTCTTTGACCTGGCCGTGATCGGCGCGCACCTTTCCCGCATGAGCGAGGACGTCATCCTGTGGTGCACGGCGGAATTCGGCTTTGCCACCCTTTCTGACGCCCATACGACGGGCTCCTCCCTGATGCCCCAGAAAAAGAATCCGGACGTGGCGGAACTGACCCGCGGCAAGACGGGACGCCTGTACGGCAACCTTACCGCCGTGATGGTGGCCGTCAAGGGGCTGCCCCTGACCTACAACCGCGATCTCCAGGAAGACAAGGAACCCCTCTTCGATTCCATTGACACGATCAAGCTGGCCCTGGACGTCAACGCGGAGATGATGGCCGCCATGACGGTCAACACGGCCCGAGCCCTGGAAGCGGCTTCCGATCCCATGCTGCTGGCTACGGACCTGGCGGACTACCTGGTTCGCCGCGGCGTTCCCTTCCGGAAGGCTCACGAACTGGTTGGAAAAGCCGTCGCCATGAGCATTTCCACGGGTACGCCCCTCAACCAGTTGAGCGACGAACAGTTCGCCTCCATTTCAGACGCGTACGGAACGGACGCGCGCGACGTATTTGAATTGACAAAAGCCTTCGCCCAGCGTACCAACCCGGGGGCTCCCAATTCCGGGAACACCCGCCGCCGCATCGCCTACTGGGAAGACATTCTTTCCAAATAACACTGCCTGCGGGGAGCGGACGGAACGGGGAACCTGCCGTCCGTCTCCGCGGCGCGCCTCCGGGTGCAGGAAGGGGACGTTTTACACCCCTCCGGCGGCGGCATTCCACCGCAGCCGGCCAACATCCCGGCAGCCATGTTCAGACCTGCTCTCCTTTCCTCTCTCAAGACCTATACCAAGCAAACCTTTCTGGCGGACCTCTTCGCGGGGCTCACCGTCGGCGTAGTGGCCATTCCGCTGGCGATGGCCTTTGCGATTGCATGCGGGCTCTCTCCCACCCAGGGCCTCATCACCGCCATCGTGGCCGGCTTCCTCATTTCCCTGTTCAGCGGAAGCAAGTACCAGATAGGCGGCCCCACCGGCGCCTTCGTCATCATCATCATGGGCGTGCTGGAACAGTACCACGCGTCCGGACTGCTGGTCTGCACGCTGATGGCGGGCCTCTTTCTCATTATCCTGGGCTTCTGCCGCATGGGGGCGCTTATCCGCTTCATTCCATTCCCCGTCACCACGGGATTTACCTCCGGCATTGCCGTGGTGATTTTCTCCACGCAGATCAAGGACATCTTCGGCCTCACCATCACGGAAAAAATCCCCGGCGACTTCATTGAAAAATGGGCGTGCTACTTCAACTACTTCCACACCATCAACTGGGCGGCGCTGGCGCTGGCCGTCGGCACCGTCGCCATCACCCTGCTGAGCCGCCGCTTCTGGCCCAGGGTGCCGGCCATGCTGGTGGGCATGCTGGGCATGACCGCCGTTTCCGTAGCCTTCTCCCTGCCCGTAACCACCATCGGGCAGGCCTTCGGCAGCCTTCCGAACACGCTTCCCCTCCCTTCACTGCCCCACATTGAATGGCACAACCTGGGAGCGCTGACGGCTCCGGCCTTCACCATCGCCCTGCTGGCGGCGATTGAATCCCTGCTGAGCGCCTCCGTGGCGGACGGCATGACGGGAGGACGCCACAAACCCAATATGGAACTCATTGCCCAGGGAATCGGCAACATCGGGTCCGCCCTGTTCGGCGGCATTCCGGCCACCGGGGCCATCGCCCGCACCGCTACCAACATCAAGGCGGGGGCCAAAAGCCCGGTTTCCGGCATGATTCACGCGGTGACCCTTCTTGCCATCCTGATGGCCTTTGCCCAGTACGCGCAGCAGATTCCCCTGGCCGTGCTGGCGGGCATCCTGACGGTGGTGTGCTACAACATGAGCGAAATGCACACGTTCAGCCGCCTGCTGAAAGGGCCGCGGCAGGATGCGGCGGTGCTGGTAATCACCTTCCTGCTGACCGTCTTTGTGGACCTGGTCGTGGCCGTGGAGGTGGGTGTGGTGCTCGCCGCCCTGCTCTTCATGGGCCGCATGGCCCAGATCAGCGACGTTTCCGCCATTAAAAACGAGCTGCTGGACAACGACGAGGAAGACGACGAAGACCGTTCTACGGCCAAACTCAGCATTCCGGAAGGCGTGGAAGTTTTTGACGTGAAGGGCCCCTTCTTTTTCGGCGCCGTGGAACAGTTCAAGGACCAGGTGCTGGAAACGCTGGAGCACGATACCAAGGTAGTCATTCTGCGCATGCGCCTGGTTCCCGCGCTGGACGCCACCGGACTGAATGTTCTTTCCGACTTCTGCCATCAGTGCCGGGAGCACGGCTCCACCCTGCTGGTCTGCGGCGTGCAGCCGCAACCTCTGGACGTCATCCGCCACGCGCCCTTTTACCGGGAGCTGAAACGCTACAACATCTGCGAGAATATTGACGCCGCCCTGAACCGCGCCCGCAAGATCATCAACGGTCCCGCGCCAAAACACCTGTAACGGCGGCTACTCCCCCCGTGCGGCCAGGTAGGCCGCGCCCCATTCATTCATGGCTTCCAGTACGGGCAGCACGCTCCTGCCGAAGGCCGTCAGGGAATACTCCACCCTGGGCGGAATGACGGGGTACGCCTTGCGTTCCACTAATCCGTCCGCCTCCAGTTCCCGGAGCTGCTGGGTGAACATCTTGGTGGTGGCCTCCGGGATCAGGCGGTGCAGCTCGTTAAACCTCACGGGAGCCTTCTGGTAAAGATGCCAGAGGATGACAATCTTGTACTTCCCGCCGATCAGGGAAAGCGTGACGCCGCAGGGGCAACGGTAGGAGGATGAAGGCTTTTTCATCGTTACAGTATCTTTTTTGACACTATATTACAAAATAGTGCCTACTTGTCAAAAACTCCCTGTCTCCCTATGCTGGCGGGAATTCCAATCCACACAGCCATGAAACTGACCATCGACCAAGACAAGTGCATCCACTGCCATTTATGTGAAAAAGCCTGCTTCCTGACCCGCTTCTGCGGCTTCGATTCCCTGGAAGGAGCTGCGGAACAATACTGCATCGGCTGCGGCCATTGCGTAGCCGTCTGCCCGCGGCAGGCCATTACCCACTCCGGAGTAAAAAGCACGGAACCCATAGGCCCCGTTCCGGGCGAAGCGGAAGTGCTGAACCTGCTGATGAAAACCAGGAGCGTGCGGCACTTCAAACCGGACCCCGTCAGCCGGGAAACGTGGAACGTCCTGCGCCGCGCGGCGGAATACTCCCAGTCCGGCCTGAACGCCCAGAGCATCCGCCTGACGGCGGTGGAAGACCCGGATACCCTCTCCGGCATCAGAAAGGCCCTGCTCCGCATGTACGACAAGCTGGAAAGGCTGGCCGCCTTCCCCGTCACCCGCCTGGCCGCCCGGCTAGCCCTCTCCCCGCAGGATTACCACGCCGTCATCTCTGAAACCGCTACGCAACCCCTGCGCAGGCAGGCGGAGGAACGGGGGGAAGACCCCGTACTGTACGGCGCCCCGGCCCTGCTCCTGCTGACCGGCCCGGCGTCACAAACCGCGCGGGAAGACGCTACGGTCCTCTCCCATAATATCATGATGGCCCTGACCGCGCTGGGGCTGGGGAGCTGCTACATGGGCGGCCTGGTCCTGGGATGCAGGGTTTTCAAGTACAAGCCGCTTCTCCGCGCCCTGGATTTGCCGAAAGGCCACGCGGTCCATCAGGCCCTTGTGCTGGGGACGCCCACCGTACAGCTCAAACGCATGCCGGAACGGAAGCGCCGTAAAATCAGGTTCCGGTAAGCTTCCCCGTCAACGGTCCGCTTCCTGCTCCTCATAGCGGGAAAGGAGGAAATCCAGGTCTTCCAGCAGGGTCTGGCAGGAACGGTCCCACCGCTTCCTGCCCTGGAGCGCCATCACGCATTCCTTTCTCCCGGTAAAACAGTATTTGGTAATGCCGTGCACCTGCAATTCTTCCACCTGCTTTTTCAGCTCACAGGCAAAAAACAGCCAGAACGGCACGCTGCGGGCAATCTCCGCCACGCTGACCGTCATGGGGGGCGTTTCCTCCTTCAGCTCCCTTGCCAGGTGCGCCAGGCCTACCTCCGTAAGCATGCGGCGCAGGCGTTCATACAGCTCGGACACCTGCATGACGGACAGGTCGCACTCATGCTCCAGATAATAGCGCACAGAGGCCAGCAGGTCATCCTTGAACGGCAGGGTGGTTCCGGCGCGCCGGGCGGCATGTTCCAGGGCATCCGCCAGCCACTGTTCCCCGTACTCGGTGATCAGGCAATCACCAAGCTTGAGCAGCGGTCTGTTGTTTCGGAAGCCGATCATGGAACAGGGAAAAGGGGAAAATTTAAAGGATGGGAAGCTTGCGCTGGAGAGGATCAATCAGCGTCTGGTGGCGCATCTGCGTGATCTCCTGGATGAACTCCTCCACATTGGAAAACTGGCGGTACACGGACACGTAGCGGATGTAGGCGACGGGATCGATGGCGTAAAGTTTTTCAATCACTTTCTTGCCGATCTCGCTGGAGGGAACTTCGCGCAAATGGTCGCGGTGCAATTCGGAAATAATTTCTTCCACGGCGCGGTCCAAGCGGTCCATGCTCACGGGCCTCTTTTCACAGGCCTTCACCAAGCCGCGCAAAATCTTCTCGCGGTTCAGGGCCTCCCGCAGGTTGTCTCTTTTTACAACGCGCAGCTCCGTACGTTCAATCTGCTCATAGGTCGTGTAACGGTAATCGCACCTCAGGCACACGCGGCGGCGGCGGATGGTCGTCCCGTCCTTGGACATACGGGAGTCAATGACCTTATCCTCCAAATGACCGCACTGAACGCATCTCATGGCACGACCATACTACTACATAACGCATCCATAAAGGAAAAAGTACGCCAAATATAGTACAGAGGCCTTAATGGCCAGCATCTCCCAACCAAGACTTCCTGTGAATAAGCCGGGGACAAAAATACTCCCGTCCGCGTTTCCGCACGGGTTGACGGAAATGCCGGAATTGTGAATAAGAGGCAGGCAGGCTTCCATGTACTCCGGGTGTGAAGACACATTTTTTATGCTCTCCTCCCACCGGAATAAAAACTGGAAAAGCCCTGAACGGATTCCGGTCCGCGCCAGGGTCGTTCATGGCCGTCCGTTACGGGTTCACCGTTCCGCCTTGATTGACGATACTGCCCGCAGCCAGCCTAGCGCCATTCAGATTCAACACAGCGCCGTCTTTGACGAGGACTCTGCCCAGATTCAGGGCCTGCCCCTCCATTCCTTCCAGGGACATTTCCACCTTTCCGGACAAGATCCAGGAACATTTCAAGGAAGCGGGCAGCACCCGTTCCAACACGACGCGGGCCATTCCCTCCGCTCCCCCTCCGCCTTCCGCACGAACCACCTGCACTTCCGCCTGTCCGGACAAGCGGACGGGGTGGGCTTTGTCCTGGACCGGCGAGGGCTTGAGTTCCACGGTGGAGCCTCCCGGAATATTCCAGGCCTGACGACCCGCAAGCTGTACATTTGTCTCCAACTGCAAATTTTTCCCCTCCGCCAGACGGATGCCTCCCGGCCCAAGCGCCAAACGGTCGCCGGAGCCCCCTCCTTTGCTCTGAATAATCACGGTATTAACGGCGGGGTCCTCCACACGGATGCCGAACAGCTTCACCACGCCCGATACAATGCTGGGTTTTACGGAAGAAGCCAAGTTCCACACGCCTACGTTTTTCCCCGGCATTTTCCGATTCATCCAGGCATCCGGAGAACCGAGAGGAGCCTCATAACGGCCGCTGCGGACGGAGCCGGCATCCTTCCCGGCCAGACGGGCGGCTTCATAGGCAAAGCGCGCGCCGATGCTGATCTGGGACTGGCCGTTGTAATGCACCCCCATCTGGTCGCCGGCAGTCAGCTTGGGAAGGTCCCTGGTAGGGGCATAGCCCAGGGACGGACGGGAGGCGGCCAGCTCCTTCATCACCTGGTGGGTCGTTTTTCCCTGAACTTCGGTATCGCGCCCTTCCAGGCCGCCGGTAACATTGCCCGTCTCCGGATCGCTTTCATTCTTTCCGGCCCAGTTGGCATTCTCGCCAATGACGGCTCTCTGTTCGGCCAGGGCGGACGTATCCCCGTACGGTTTCAAGTCCGCCGCCAGATTGCCCAGAAGCTCCAGAAAACGGGAAGCGCTCTCCGGCACGGAAGCGCCGATATTGCTTTCCCCCTGCAAATACAGCAGCCCGGCAAACTCCACTTTGGAGTGCTTGGACTTGTCTACCGCGGCACAGGCGTTTTTGACGGCCTGCACCAGCGCCTTGTAAGCCTGGCCGTTCTTTTGCCAGTGGGAATTGTCGCCGCCGTCCCTGGAAGCCTTCACGACCGCCACGTCCGCATCCCTGAACCATCCGTTCTTCTCCAGCGCAAAGGCAAACCCGTACTCCGGCCCCATGCACAAACTGCCGTTATACCGCGGCATGGCGGGCCGTACCTGCTCCCAGGACGTGGAGGCCCCGGGAAACACCCCTTCCCTCTGGCCGAAGTTCTCATGCCAGTAGAGCGTATTCTTCGGCTCATACTTCTTCAACAACTCCGGAGAAGCGGGACTGCCCTTCACGGCTCCCAGGGAATTGGATTGGCCCGTCAGCAAAAAAATCTTCAATTCTTTTGCGGAGCATACCGAAACAAGGCACAGGAACAGGAAGGACAGCAGATAGGTCATTTGAGTTACAATTGCAGGAACACAACTATAACTGCCGGAATTTTCCTTTTCAATCGTCAACTGCCGGATATGGGAGCCGGAAGGAGGAGGAAAAGGAAAAGACCAGTTCTTCTTCTATGCTCCCGATGGACAGCATAGCCGCTTTATTGATTTTTTACCGAAGAGCTTGGAGGAAGCAAAGGCGCGACGGCTCGGACAGGCGGCATGTACCAAATATTCCTTTTAGCAAAGTATAGGAAGAGAAGGAGATTCAAGATCGCGCCATCAAGAAAACGAACAAGCCCCGCCAGTTGAGGAACTGGCGGGG
>OKSB01002853.1_pt1 | contig 14675 bp, 11 predicted proteins | sample 1601171 | NCBI WGS metagenome assembly OKSB01 (sample SAMEA3541496, study PRJEB24748) | human gut metagenome | biome: human gut; feature: human-associated habitat; material: faeces | place: China | collected 2012 | reverse complement strand
CGGCTGTTCAGCCGGCGTTTTTCGGGTATCGCTTGTTTTGCAGTCGTTATCTCTTTCTGGCCATTTGTTCCCGTTGTTTCATCATCTCTTCGTACCGTTGCTGGAACTTGCTCAACTTGCGCGGTTTTTTGGCATTTTCTTTCATCCGGTGGTGCAGTTTGTCCTCGTTTACGATGTAACGGAACGCATAGGTTTGCCCGATCGTAATGATGTTGCTGACCAGATAGTAGTAACTCAGGCCGCTGGAGTAGTTATTGAACCAGAACAGCAGCATCAGCGGCATCAGGTACAGCATCATGAATTTCATGCCGGCCATCTGCGGGCCTGCTCCGGCCGTCTGCGCGTAGTTGATCTTCGACGAAATGAATACCGATACGGCCATCAGCAACGCGAACAGGCTGACGTGGTCGCCGTAGAACGGGATGTCGAACGGAAGATGCAGAATGCTGTCGTAGGACGACAGGTCGTCGGCCCAGAGGAACGATTTGCCGCGCAACTCGATCGAGGCCGGGAAGAAACGGAACATCGCGATCAGGATCGGGAACTGGATCAGCAACGGGAGGCACCCGCCCATCGGATTGACGCCGGCGCTCTTGTAAAGCGCCATCATCGCCTGCTGCTTTTTCATCGCGTCCTCCTGCTTCGGGTATTTCTCGTTGATCTTGTCCATCTCGGGTTTCAGTAACCGCATCTTGGCCGTCGAAAGGTAGGACTTGTAGGTCAGCGGCGAGATGATGATCTTGATGAAGATAGTCAGCAGCAGAATGATCAGACCGTAGTTTGCGATGTATTTGCCCAGAAAGTCGAACGTCGGAATCACGAGCCAGCGGTTGACCCAGCCGATAATCCAGCCGCCCAGCGGCACGAGCCGCTGCAGATGCAGGTCGTCGTATTTCTTCAGCGTCGAGTACTTGTTCGGGCCGAAGTAAAAACTGAAGCCGTAGCTGTCGGTCTGCGGAGTGTACGGAACCGAGAGCTGGGCATGGAACTGTTTGATATTTCCGCTGCCCGGCGCGAATGTTTCGTATTGCAACGTGGCGTTCTGGAAGTCGTTTCCGGCGATCAGGATCGACGAGAAGAACTGCTGCTTGAAGGCCACCCACTTGATCTTCGAGTTGACCGTCTCGTCCTTGGTCTCCTTCGACATGCCCAGTTCCTCGATCGTGTTGTCGCCCGGGAAATTATAAGCGATCGTCGTGTAGTTGTTCTCGTTATCGAAGCCCTTCTCGTTCTGAGGCCCCACGTTCTGCCAGTTGATTTCCAGATCGCCCTGATTCGGCGCCAGCAGGTCGTCCATTCCCACGAACCGGACGTCGAAGTCGATCATGTAGTTGTCCCGACGGATCGTATAGAGGTATTCGACATACGATGCGGAATCGACGTTCAGCCGCATGGCGAAGTTTTTCTGTTCCTCGCCGGGCGCGAAAGCCAATCCGTTCGCATCGACCGGTTCGAAATAGTACTCGCTCGTGTTGATCTGGGTGTTGTTGTATCCTTTCTTGATGAAGAAGGAGAGATCGAACACCGAGGTAGAGTCGGCGAACAGCAGGAGCGGAGTTTGACGGTAGGTCTTATAGTCTTTCAGCTCGACCGACGCGACGCGGCCTCCCTTATTCGAGAAGCGGATTTTCAGCAGGTCGTTCTCGATCGTGTAGAATGTTTCAGTGCCTTCGGTCGCCGCGTACAGATAACGGCCCAAATGTTCCTCGCGCTGTTGTTTCTCCCGCAGAGCCGCGCTGTCCGCCGTCGGGGAAGGCGATGCGGGATCGATTTCGGACGCGACCGTCTCGACCGGCAGCGAGGCTCTGGCCGCCGAGTCGATCGAAGCCTGCTGCCTTGCTATTTCCGCCTGCTGCTTGCTGCTATGCCATGTGAATACAAAAAGAATGACGCCTATGATAAGTAGACCCAATAGCGATTTCTTGTCCATGTTCTGTGCGTGAGATTATTTGCAGCCGTTGTTATCTTTACAGTACTGGGTCGACGCTTTGACGAACGATACGAAAAGCGGATGCGGATGCAGGGCCGTGCTCTTGTATTCGGGATGGTACTGCGTACCGACGAACCAGGGATGGTCCTCGATCTCGACGACCTCCACCAGATTCGTGTCGGGATTCACGCCCACGGCCTTCATGCCGGCCGCCTCGAACTGCTCCAGATAGTCGTTGTTGAACTCGTAACGGTGGCGGTGACGCTCCGAAATGTTGAGTTTGCCGTAGGCGGCAGCGACTTTCGAGCCTTTCTTCAGCGCACAGGGATAGGCGCCCAGACGCATCGTGCCGCCTTTGGCCGTAACGCCCTTCTGCTCCTCCATCAGGTCGATCACCGGATGCGGCGTCTGCTCCATCTCGCTCGAATTGGCATCGGCGAGATTCAGCACGTGGCGCGCGAACTCGATCACGGCGCACTGCATGCCCAGGCAGATGCCCAGGAACGGGATGCCCTTGGTGCGCGCATATTCCACTGTTTGTATTTTTCCTTCAATGCCGCGGTCTCCAAAGCCGCCCGGCACCAGAATGCCGTCCACGGAACCGATCAGGGCATCCGCTCCTTTTTCTTCAATTTCTTCCGCGTCTATCCGGAGGATTTCCACGCGAGTGTCATTTTCAGCACCGGCATGAGTGAAGGATTCATAGATGGATTTGTAAGCGTCCTGAAGGGCGATGTATTTGCCGACTACGGCAATCCTTACGGAGTGGCTTGGGCTGATGACGCGCCCCACGTAACGCTGCCAGTCCGCCAGGTTGGGAGCGGGAACGTCCAGCCCCAGGCGCTTGGTGACGATGCGGTCTATTTTGTCCTGGCTGAGGTCCAGAGGACATTCGTAAATGGTGTTTTTAACGTCGCGGAAGGCGATGACATTTTTGGCTTCCACGTTGCAGAACATGGCGATTTTCCTCCTTTCGTCTTCGCTCATATCGTATTCCGTCCGGCAGATGATCACGTCCGGCTGAATACCAATTTCCCGGAGCTTGGCGACGGATTGCTGGGTGGGCTTCGTTTTCATTTCCCCGGCGGCCTTGATGTAGGGGAGCAGGGTGACGTGGATGAAGCAGACATTGTCGCGGCCCACTTCCAGCGCGAACTGGCGCAGGGCTTCCAGGAAGATGTGGCCTTCCATGTCCCCTACCGTGCCGCCGATTTCCGTGATGATGATGTCCACGTCCGATTGTTCCGTGACTTCATAAAGGCGGTTTTTGATTTCATCCGTGACGTGCGGAATGTATTGAACCGTTTTACCCAGATAGTCTCCCCGGCGTTCCTTATGCAGCACGCTTTCAAAGACCTGGCCGGAAGTAAGGTTGTTAAGACGGGAGAGGTTGCAATGGACGAAGCGTTCATAATGGCCCAGGTCCAGATCCGTTTCCGCCCCGTCGTTCAAGACGTACACTTCCCCGTGCTGGAACGGGCTCATCGTGCCGGGGTCTACATTCAAGTAGGGGTCGAATTTTTGAAGGGTGACCTTGAGACCGCAGCGTTCCAGCAGAGTACCGATGGATGCCGCCGCCAGTCCTTTGCCGAGAGAGGAGACAACACCACCTGTGACGAAGATGTATTTCATGATTATGGTTCTTAATGTATGTTTAATAAGATTTGTTCCACCTGGGCCGCCTGTTCCGGCGTGTCTACGCCCACGCTGACATGGTCCGTCAGAATGACTCTGATTCTGGCGCCGTTTTCCAGCGCGCGCAGTTGTTCCAGGGATTCCGTTTGTTCCAGGGGGGTGGGTTCCCAGCGCACGTAGTTTTCAAGGAAGTCCCGGCGGTAGGCGTAAATGCCCAGATGGCGCAGCGGGGGGGTGACGCGGGGATGGCGGGCATAGGGAATGACGGAACGGGAGAAGTACAGGGCGTCGCCGTTGCCGGCCAGGACCACTTTGACGATGTTCGGGTTGTCCAGGTCTTCCTGCGCGCTGATGGGGCAGGCCACGGTAGCCATGGACAGGGCCCCGTCAGAAACCAGCGCGTCCGCCAGCCTGTCAATCAGGGCCGGGTCAATGAGGGGTTCGTCTCCCTGGATATTGACCACATGAGTGGCGGAGGGGAAGGCTTGCACCGCTTCCGCCAGGCGGTCGCTGCCGCTGGGATGGTCCGGAGAGGTCATGATCGCCTTGGCGCCGAAGGCCACGGCGGTGTCGAAGATGCGCTGGTCGTCCGTGGCGATGGCGATGTCGTCAAGGCGGGAGCAGCGGGAAACGCGTTCCCATACGTGCTGGACAAGCGGTTTTCCTGCAATGAGGTGAAGCGGCTTGCCCGGAAATCTGGAGGACCCCCAGCGTGACGGGATGAGGCCGATGATATGATGAGGAGAGTCTGCTGCCATGAGAAGAGGAAACGCATCGAAAGGTAGCAACTCCCCTTGAATTAGTCCAGCCTCAAGCATCAGATGCGCCCGTTTTTCCGGAGTAGGGGCGGAACGGTCAGGCGGAAATGGCGGGCGCGGCGGCAGGCTGCGGTTTTGCCTCCGTCTTCCGGATAATGAGCGGCATGTATTCCTTGCGGATGTGGAGGGATACGTACAGGCCTTCCTTTTTGGCGCAGGAGAAGAGTACCTTGATGATGGCCAGGGAGATGATGTCCATGGAGATGGTGGTACTATCCCCGAAGATCAGCAGAAAGGTGAGCGGCTTGATGAAGTAGACGGTTGAAACGTAAAGAATGCCCAGCTTGTATTTGTGGTTGCGGTAGATTCTGCTGACGATCCATGCATAGGTCATGCCGATGACGGACAGAATGAGGTACAGGGAAAGCCCCACGTAGCCAAGCGTTTGAATGGTGGAAATGGGGCCGCTGTGCCATAGCCCGTTCCAGGCAAAGGATGACTGGTCCTGGCTGAGGTTGTAGGCTTCCTCATAGATGTTGGCTTTCACGATGCTGATATCCCGTGAAAAGCCGTCTCCGAATACCTTGTCCTGAATGAAGTGTTCGCGGTCGTCCAGAGCCCATTCCCACATTTCAAAGCGCCAGTTCATGGACGCTTCCGCGTTTACTCTGGCTTGCATGCTGACATCCAGGAAAGGAAGGGCTGAAAGTGTGCGCTGGATACCGTAAGGAAAGGAATGGAGCATTCCTGAGGAGGAGAGGAGCAGAAGCAAAAGCATTCCGAAGATGGGAACCAGGATGCAGAAGAACCATCTTTTGTAGATCAGAGATATTGTGAAAAACAGGAGCAGAAGCTGCGCAATAAAGGAGCGGAATCCGCTAAACAGGACTCCGATGGTTCCAAGGACAAGAAGGGCGCCCCACCAGGGACGTTTGATCATCTGCCATACGGAGTAGTTGATGATGAGTAGTTGAACCGCCAATAGGGAAATTTGGAGGAAGGTCGATTGCCGCGTGTCTTCGGAGGCGGCGCTTGCCGAGACTGCGGCCGCCGCCGGGTTCGCTCCGGCAGAATTCGGTGAAAGGATGCCCTGGGCGGTTGAGATCAGCGTGAAGATAATGGTCAGAAAAACGGCCCATTGAAGCACCTTTCCCAGTTCATTGCTGGTGGTTTTCAGGGAGGAGAGGCAAAGATAGGCAAGGAGCGCCTGAAGGAAGAGGACGTATCCCTTGCTCCCGTAGTAGTCTTCCAGCACATTCAGGCCCAGGCCGAAGGGGTGGCTCAGGAAGACGTAGCCCACATGCATGAACAGCACGAGAATGACAGCGTCCAGGAGAGGGGCGGCATTCCATGTCAGGGTTGAACGCTTGAGCATGGCATTCCACAAGTAGAAGGGAATGGTAATGCCGTAGGCGAAGAGGGGTGCGTAGTCCTTTAGTTCCGGTATGGGCAGGAAGAGCAGGGGAAGCCATATCCACAGGTACCATACCTTTTCCTTCATCAGGAAAAGGACGGCCAGGAGGAAGGGGGAAACAGCCAGGGCGATGGAAAAGGGGTCTCCATCCGCCGACATGACACCGCCTATGATGGCTAGGAGAATGGCAACTACTGAAATCAGTACAATTTTAAATAAATTACCATTCATAGGGCTGCCCGTGATTCCCGCATAAAAGACAATGGCGGGAAAGAGAGATGGATGGTGGAGTATAGGGGATTCGAACCCCTGACCTTCTCATTGCGAACGAGACGCTCTACCAACTGAGCTAATACCCCGTGGAAAATACCGGGGGGAATCTATTCCATCCGCCGCCTGAAAGCAAGAGGAATTCGTCAGGCAACGCAAATAAGATGGAAGATTTCGTGTTCCTTCTCCGCATGCCGCCGTTTCCTGTCCGGCGGAAGTCTGCCGCAGGGGGGGAGATTCATTTTTCCGGAAAGGGCCGGGAGACGGCGCAATACGGGAACCGGGAAAAGGAATGCCTGTATTCCCGTAGAAAGCGGACGGCAGTTCAAAGAGCGGTGAATTTGATGTTCCGGACTCTGGCAAAGGCACGTTTCAAGCGGGAGGAAAGCCATTTTCCGCATGGTTGTTCAATGCCGTAATGCATGGCGGCTCCCACGGCAATCAACAGGAGCGCGGCGCATATCCAGAAGAGGATGGGACGGGTTCCGTACCGGTCCTGCGGCCAGATGTACTGCATGAATTGCAGGAGGGGAACATGCAGCAGGAAGACGGCATAGGTCAGGAGGCTGGCCCGGTTGGTCAAATGGATGAGCACCGCTGGAATTTTAACAGCCGGCGGCTGAGGGGATTTTGCAAGTGAGCACGCGCTGGCGATGGTCAGCACGGCAATCAGCGTGTCGGGAAGGAGGAAGGCCAGGGAGGCAACTTTCCCGCCGGAGCCCCACAAGGCGCCGATGAAAGTCTGGTAGAGAAGGTAGAGCACCCCGAAGGAGAACACAGCCGGGCTCCACCGGAAGAAGCGTTCGTGTTTTTTATAGAGCCGTGCCGCGCAGCAGCCGGCGAGAAATTGCCATAAACGGTAGGGCGGGAAGAAGTAAAGGCGTGCGACGGGTTCCAGGAACGTGCAGGCGACAGCGGTTACAAGGCCCAGCGCCAGCAGCAGGGGAAGGCGTTTCCTTCCATAGGCCACGAGAGGGAAGATAAGGACGAAGAGGATTTCCAGCTTCATGTACCATAAGGCATAATTGTCTCCCGTGTGCAGGTTCATGAATTGATTGCCGCCGAAGGAAACCAGCAGGACGCCGAGCAGGTTGTCCAGCTGGAATTGCTCCTTGTAGGAGACCAGGCTGGACAGGAGGATGGCCGTGAACAGGAGCGGCCACAGCCGCGCAAATTTGGAGATGTAGAAGGAGGGCGGACTGAACGAATTTTCTTTCAGGGTGAACGTCATCAGGAATCCGGAGAGGACGATGAACCAGTCCACGCCCACGGAGCCCGCAACGGGCGACCAGCGCGCCCAGTGGAAGGCGCAGATCATCAGGCAGAGGATGATGCGGATTAATGAGATGCCTGTAATGAAGGAGGAAGGGGCGCTCATTGGAACTGGGGCATCAGCGATCCCGCTTGTTTTTAATGCGGCTCCTGAGGTGGGCTTCTTCAAAAAGGCCCTCCATGTACAGCCCCACGGCCTGCGCTTTTCTGAGGCTTTGGGCTGCATTCCTCAGGGCCGGAAGCGCTTCTTCGTAGGAAGGGATACTTCCTTTTTTGAGGGGGGAGGCTTCCACAAGGTGCCATCCCCACCGGCTTTTAAGAAGCACCGGCTTGTTGTCGGGAACGTTTGCCAGCTCCAGGCCCAGGGTTTCCCGTGCGCGGGCGGGGCTGACCCAGCCAAGTTCCCCGCCTGCGGGCGCGGAGCGCTCGTCCTCACTGAATTCCCTGGCAAGCCGGGAGAAGGTTTCCCCGCCTTGCAGGCGCGCCAGCAGCGTTTCCGCCGCCTGTTTGACCTGGGTTTCATCCTTGTGAAGGGTAGCCAGGAAGATGTGCCTGGTTTTCCGGAGGTCAGGGGTTTTAAGCTGGTCCCGGATCAAATCATAATAGGTTTTCAGGTCTTCGTCGGACGGCTCTGCCGCCTGGGCGGTCGCCCGGTAGAGCTGTTCCGTCTGCTTGAGCCGCGCCGCTATTTTTTCCTGGAATTGCTGCTGCGTGAATTTCTGGTCATGCAGGGTTTTCAGGTATTGTTCCGTGTTCCCGTCAAAGCGGGAACGGATTTGTTCCGCGGCGTGCGCGGCTTCCGCATTGCGGTTGGGAAGCTGAAGGTCGTTGACGCTGGTTTTCAGGCGCAGGAGGGAGGAGCCGATCAGATCGTACCTGGCCCGCGGAGCCAGGTCTCCGGCTACGTCCAGTTCATGGGTGAGCCTGATGCCTCCGTCCATGTCCAGAACGGGAGGCTGGCGCAGGAGCCGGAGTTCCGCAACCCTCCGGGAGAGCTGGTTGGCGGTGACGGGTTCGCCGTAAACTTCCGCAATCCGGGCGGAGTTGTCTCCGGGCGGTCCCGGCATCGGTTTCAGGTAGGCGTCCATCCTGCCGGCCAGGAAGCCGTGCCAGAGAAACAAATCCCCCACCAGATAGAGCAGGAATGCTCCATAGATCACGAGCTTGAACGTGAATTTTCCAGTGGGGGACATGGGAGGGACAGGGAAGGAGCAAAGGGCCTAGTTTCCACCGCCGGAGTCTGCCAGACGGACGGATTCCGGGGGAAGGAAGTTGCGGAACCTCTTCTTTTCAATGCACTTCATGTAGGCTTCCTCCGGAGAGACGACGCCCTGCTGGAGTTTTTGCCAGATGGCGTCATCCATGAATTGCATGCCCATGGCCTTTCCGCCGACGATGACGTCAGGGATTTTCTGCGTGGCGCCTTCACGGATGATGGCCGCCACGGCGGGCGTGGCAAAGAGGATTTCATTGACGGCTACGCGTCCCGGCTTGTCGCTGCGCTTCATCAGGAGCTGCGCCACGACGCCGCGGAGGGAGCCCGCAAGCATGGTGCGTACCTGGGACTGCTGGTCGGACGGGAATACGTCAATGATACGGTCAATGGTTTTGCTGGCGTTGTTCGTGTGCAGGGTGCCGAATACCAGAAGGCCGGTTTCAGCCGCCGTGAGTGCCAGGGAGATGGTTTCCAGGTCGCGCATTTCACCCACCAGCACGATGTCGGAGTCTTCACGGAGGGAAGCCCGCAGGCCGTCTGCGAAGGAGGGTGTCTGGAGGGGCACTTCCCTCTGGGTGACGATGGATTTTTTATTGGGGTGAACGAATTCGATAGGTTCCTCCACCGTGATGATGTGCCGCGCCTGGTTGCTGTTGATGTAGTCAATGATGGCGGCCAGGGTGGTGGATTTACCGGAGCCCGTGGGCCCCGTGACCAGCACCAGCCCTGATCTCATGTGGGCGAATTCCTTGACGACCGTGGGCACGCCCAGTTCTTCCAGCGTGGCGATTTTTGTGGGAATGAGACGGAAGACGGCTCCCAGGCCGTGCTGCTGCCTGAAGTAGTTGCAGCGGAAACGGGAGGTTTCATCCATTTCATAGGCGAAGTCCAGATCCCCTTCTTCCAGGTATTTCTGGAAGGCCTGGGAGTCGCATATTTCCGCGAGAAGGTTTTTGAACGACTGGCCTTCCAGGTTTTCGTCGGAGATGGCGGAGATGGTCCCGTTGACGCGGATTTTCGGAGGCTGGCCTTCGCTGAGGTGAAGGTCGGAGCCGCCCGCTTCTACGAGGTATTTGAAGTATTGGTCGATAACAGCCATAACAGGAGTGTGTCAAAGTTAAAGGTTACTTGATTCCCAGGAAGGATTTCATGATGGTTTTGTCTTCCGCGCGGAAGATGCAGTCTTCCGTGGTGATGAGACCTGCCTGGTGCAGCGCCCGGAGGGAGTCATCCATCAGGATCATGCCCTGGGCCTTCCCGGTCTGGATGCAGCCGGGAATCATGAATGTCTTTCCTTCGCGGATGCAGTTGGCGATGGCGGGTGTATTGACCAGCATTTCAATGGCCAGGGCGCGGCCGTTGCCGTCCGCCCTGGGAACGAGCTGCTGGGAGATGATGCCGCGCAGGGATTCACTGACCATGATGCGGATCTGGTCGCGCTGCTCCACCGGGAAGACGTCCAGCACGCGGTCCACCGTGCGGGCTGCGGACCCCGTGTGCAGGGTGCCGAGCACCAGGTGGCCGGTTTCAGCCGCCGTGAGCGCCAGGGAGATGGTTTCCAGGTCGCGCATTTCACCTACCATGATGACGTCCGGGTCTTCACGGAGGGCCCCGCGGAGGGCGCGCGCGAAGGATTCCGTGTGCTTGTGCACTTCACGCTGGTTGACGTGGCAGTTTTTGGAGGGAATCAGGTATTCGATGGGGTCTTCAAGCGTGATGATGTGGTCGTGGCGGTCCTGGTTGATGAAGTCCACGATGGAGGCCAGGGTGGTGGATTTACCGGAACCCACGGAGCCCGTCACCAGAATGAGGCCGTTGGTGTAGCGGGTGAGGGGCACCACGTATTCCGTCGGCAGGCCGATTTCCTCCATGGTGCGCACCCGCGTGTTGATGATGCGGAAGCAGATGTCATAGCCCAGGCGCTGCTTGACCACGGAAGCGCGGTAGCGTCCGAAGTCGTTGGCATAGGCAAAGTCCACGTCCCCCTTTAATTGAAGGCGGTTCCATTCCGGGTCTTCCAGAAAGCCCCTCGCCAGAACTTCCGTGTCCTGGGGCGTGAGATTGGGCGCTTCCTCCCAGATGGGGAGAAGCTGGCCGAACCGGCGCCAGGTGGGGCGGCTGTTGACGGCAAGGTGGATATCGGAACAGTCAAAGTCCTGTCCAAGCTTAAGATATCCGTCGACGTGGGGCAAAATGTATTCGCTCATGTTGTGAATGCAGCAAACTGATAAAGCTACATACTAACGAAAACGGGGCTTTTTTGACCAGCAAAAAATGTTTGGGAAATGATTTCTGTGCAGGCGGCCCTGTGCCGTCCCGTGGCGGGGGAGGATTTTTGGAGAGAAGCCTTGAGGAAGGCTCGCAAAAGTTTATTTCCGGGAGCGGGAAAGAGCATTTATGTTTTTCTGCCGTTTCGGGAACCGGATCCTGAGGGATCGCGGTTTTTCACGGACTTTCCCGGCAGAGGCATACGTTTGGCATGGCGGAAAGAGCCGACAGCAATCCCGCTGCTGTTTTCATGGTTAAATGTGAAATGGCGGCATTGAGGACAAGTCTATGGCGCGGTTGCATTTTTGCCTCCGGGGGAAAGGTCGGGATATTGTTTTAAATGACTTTCTTCATCAATTTTTCCTGTTCCTCCGAACGGGGACACGGAAGGAACATTTCCAAATTCCCCGCCGCCGCGATGACTGGGAAGGCCATGTTTCCGCCATGATGGTCGTCTTCCTATATTGGGGCCTCCCTTTCATGGCCAGGTAGCTTTTTTCCTGATTGTGCCCTGTTATTTTTGGCAGGAATTGTTCATGGCGGAAAGCGCTGGAAAGGGGAATTGAGCTGCCGATGCCTTTTTGGGGTCAGGCATGCCCTGGTCTCCTGTTTCATTCCAATATCGCCGCATGGACCATGCCGAAATGCCTGTCCAGCCTGGCGAGGTACGTATGAACAAAGGGGCGTTGTTTTCTTTGGCGACAGGTCGTTATTTTATGAGGTATCGCGGCCGTCTGCATGAAGAGTTGTCCTGCAGGGGGGGACGATATTCCCGGAACGGCGCGCATCTGACGCCGCAGGGATATGAAGACATTTCTCCCGCAACAGCGGAATTCCTGAGTTCTTTTTTAAAGCAGCGGCTTGAAAAGGCTGCGCCGCATCGACCGGAAAATCCTGTTACTTGAACAGGTTGAAGAATTTCTTGCCTGCCAGGTCGAAGCCCATTTTTTTCAGGGACGGGAAGGCGAGGGTTACCAGGATTTCAATGATGAAACGGAAGATAGGGGAATTGATCCAGCTTCCGGAAACATGCGGACGCGGGGGCGCCGGATGGCTTTTTTTTCCCGTAAACATGCGGATGAGCAGAATGCCTCCCACCGTGCCGACAATGGAGCCGATCACAGGCAGGGACATGGCCTTTTTTTTCAGCTTCCGGAAGTGGTCGGCCTGCTGCTGCGTCTTCTGGACCAGGGTATCCGTCTCATTGACGATATCCAGCCGGGAGGAAGCCACCCGCATCAGGAGTGCGAGCTTTTCTTGAGAGCCATTTGCAGACATGATAAATCCGTTTTAAGTTCTTCCGCCGTCGCCGGGGCGATGGGCGTTACATGGGTTCGGCTGAAAAGGATGAGGGCCACGGCAGCCGCCACCAGATGGATGCCGGTGGTTACGGCAAGTCCGGCAATGATTCCCCAGAAGTGGGCCATGACCATGGTCAGGAAGCACCACAGGAACAGATAGCCGAAGATGGCCATAAAGGCGGCCAGCAGGAGCAGGGCCATTTTCCTGCCCAGCCTTTTGGACGCTTCCTCCAGTTCCAGCTTGAGCAGCGCGGCCAGGGCTTCCACATGGTCAAGCGCCGCCGCTCCGGTTTCCCGGAGGGACCGGACCATAGCCGCTCCTTCTTCCTTTTCCTCCACAATGGGGGCGACGAAGGTGCGTTTGAGTTTGTCAATCAGTCCCATGGCTCGGTTTGAAGGGGTGAGGGCGCCATGCGCTTGATGCGCATGGCGCGGAATGAGGGTTAACGGCGGCGGATGAGCATGCCGATCAGAAGGCCCACGCCCATGGCGATCAGCACGGACTGGGTGGGTTTTTCCTTCACGTATTCTTCGCCCGCTTCATGGAACTTCTTGGCCTTGTCACGGATGACTTCTCCTTTTTCCTGGGCGTAGTCACGGATGGTGCTGGCCTGTTCCGTAGCCGCCTTGCGGATTTGGTTTACTTTGGCCGCGGCGAAGGCCCTGGCCTGTTGAAATCTGGTTACGGCAAGCTCGCGGGCGGAAGGGCAGGAGCAGGCGGTGTCGTTTGCTGCTGCGGTCGGTTCAAGTTCGGTTTGGTTGTCTTGCATGGTTGATTAGAGTGTTAAGGGTTGGTTCCTGTTGAAAAACATGTCGGCTTACATGTTTTCGCCTCTCACATTGGGAATTATTTAGCACGCTTCCCTCTATTGGCAAGTGTGTAAAGCGGCTTCACCCGGAATTGTGCGCGTTCCTCAGCGGCGGCTTCCTGAAAAACCGCCGCGGGGGTCTGGTTTGGCCTGGGGCTCGTTCGGGTTCCGGTACCGCAGGATTCCGTAGTCCCTCAGGTTACGGATGAATTCCTGGGCATTGGCGCGGAAGCGCGCATCGTACATGAGCAGCCCCAGGAAGCCCTGGTTTTTCCGGGCGTCCGCCGTGACGGAGGCGATTTGCTCGGAAGCCTTGCGCAGGGCGGTCAGCGTGGGGGGGATTTCCTTGATGGCGGGGTCCAGGCTGTTGAGCTTTTCTTCCGCTCCGGCGATGATTCTGCGGGCGTCACTGACGGTGTCTTTCATGGCCGCCATTGTCGCGGGGAGCTGTTCGCCCGCTTTGTTCATTTGAGCCAGCACGCTGTTGAGGTGCCGGAGGTTTTCCCGGCTCAGGATGCCTTCATTGATCAGCTTGGTGGTCTGGGCCAGCCCTTTGGCCGCTTCCCCGATGTTGAGAATGGCCTCGTCAATGTTGTCCGAATTTTTTTCAATCTGCTTGAGGATTTTCAGTATTTCCTCCGTGGCGCCCACGGCGTTATTCTTGATCTTGCTGAAGTCGCTTTCAGGCTGCCCGATGATGGTGGCATGGGGCGGGATGTATTCGTGCGTGGGGCGTGCCGGGGGAACGATGTCGATGTACTTGTCTCCCAGGATGTTCTGCATGTCCACGCGGAAGACGGAGCCTTCCTGGATTTTCACGTCGCTCAGGATGCTGGCTTCCAGCATGACTTCATTGCCGGAGGGCAGGAGTTCGGGCGCCTTGGTGACCTTTCCCACCGTAACGCCGCCCAGGCGGAGCTGGGAGTCCTTGATGAGGCCCGCCGCGTCCTTGAAAATGATGTTGATGGGGTAGGTTTGCTCCTTGGAGGTCTTGATGTTGCCGAACCCCAGGATGACGCCGATGATCATCAGGATTCCGGCAATCAGGAAGATGCCCACCCAGGTTTCCGGCTTAAGTTTCTGCTTCATGGCTCTGTGGTAAGATGGTTATTGTTTCCGTTCACGTTCCGCCCGTTCCAGCAGAACCCGTTGAAAGTTTTCATGCCTGCCGGTCAGGGAGGCCCAGTCTTCCCCGGAATCCCCGTACAGGAACCTTTGCAGGTTTTCATCCCTGGAATGCAGCAGCTCCTCCGGGGTTCCCGTCCAGTAAACTTCCCCGTTCCTGAGATAGACGATTTTGTCCGCAATGCGGATCACGCTGGGCATGTCATGGGAGACGATGACGGTCGTGATTCCCTTGTCCTTGCAGATTTGCCGGATGAGGAAGCTGATGCTGTCCGTGACAATGGGGTCCAGGCCTGCGGTGGGCTCGTCATACAGCAGGCATTCCGGTGTGGTGACGATGGCCCTGGCTACGGCTACGCGCTTGATCATGCCTCCGGAGAGGCTGGCCGGCATTTTTTCCTGCTGCCCCAGCAGGTCCACGGAGTCCAGGGCGGCGGAGATGCGCGCGTCCAGCTCCTTTTCATTCCGGATTCCTTCCTCGCGCAGCGGGAAGGCGACGTTTTCCCCTACGCTGAGGGAGTCGAAGAGTGCCCCCTGCTGGAACATGAAGCCTATTTTACCGCGGATTTGCTTCTTGATTTTTTCCGGCGCTCCGCTGATGCGCCTGCCGTCTATTTCCACATAGCCGTCCAGCGGGTCCATCAGGCCGTCCAGATGTTTCAGGATGACGCTTTTTC
>OKSB01002852.1_pt1 | contig 14681 bp, 10 predicted proteins | sample 1601171 | NCBI WGS metagenome assembly OKSB01 (sample SAMEA3541496, study PRJEB24748) | human gut metagenome | biome: human gut; feature: human-associated habitat; material: faeces | place: China | collected 2012 | reverse complement strand
AGCACGCCGCCAGCGTTCGTCCTGAGCCAGGATCAAACTCTCAATAAAATGGTATCAACACAGACCTAAGTCTGAGCTAATCTTTATCGAGCTATTTGTCATAGCTTAAAACTTTTTATCCTTACGATTCAGACGTAATTGACTTAACCGTCCTCCTCGCAAGCCACTGTACATATTGCACAGTTTTTCATCTGGTGCTTGTCAAAGTTTCGTTGTTTAATTTACAAGGTGCACGCTCCATTCGCGGAACAGGTGTTATCTTAGCACCTACCCGCCCTTTTGTCAACACCTTTTTTCACTTTTTTCAAATTATTTTTCAGAGCCAGATAGAGACAAATCCATCCATTGATGTTATAATAGGAAAACCGTTTCATTTTGGAGGTATTTCCCTTGGATTTCCAACATATTGAGGCAACTTTCGGGAAGCTGGAGCACCGTTCGCTCTCGTTTTCGAAAGGTCTTAATATTATAGAAGCGCCGAATGAGTCCGGCAAGTCGACGCTTCTCGCGTTTCTTCGCGTGATGCTCTACGGCTTTCCGCCGCGGGAGCGCGGCGCGCTGGCGGACAAGAACCGCTACGCCCCATGGTCACTATCGCCGATGCGCGGCACGCTGGCTCTCACATGTCAAAAGGGCGACATTACGTTGCAGCGCGACACCGCGCGCGCGAATAGTCCCATGGGCCGCTTTTCCGCCGTCTATACCGGCAGCAGTGAAACGGTCGACGGCCTGACCGCCGCCGACTGCGGCGAAACGCTGCTCGGTGTCCCGTGCGAGGTCTACGAGCGCAGCGCGTTCATCCGCCAGAGCAGTCTGACGGTCGACGCGAGCGCCGAGCTTGAGCGCCGCATCGCCGCGCTCATCACCACGGGCGAGGAGGGCCAGTCGTTCAGCGAAGCGTCCGCCGCGCTCAAAAAGCAGCTCAACGCCCGCAAATACAACAAGTCCGGCCGCATCCCCGCACTCGAGGCCGAGATCAGCGCACAGGAGCGCGCGCTCGAGGAACTGTCGCAGCTCACGCGCAGCAAGCGCAAGGCCGAGGAAACCCTTGCCTCATTCGATGCTGAGGAAGCCTCGCTGCGCGAACAGCTCCGCGCACACGATCTCTGCGATGCGCAGGACGCCCGCCGCGCCGCCGCGGAAGTGCAGCAGGCATGGCAGAGCACCGAAAGCAAAGCCGAATATCTTCGCCGCGCGCTGATTGAACAGAATGTGCCCGCACGCGACGCGCTGGAGCAGGGCCGCGCAAGGCTCAACGCGCTCTCTTCCCTCAAGGTTGAGGCCGCGGACGCGCAGCAGTGCTGTGACACCGCCGAAACCGCTCTGTCCGATTTTGACGCAAGACCCGTCGAACGTCCACGCTCACTATTACCTTATATAATAGTAAGCGCCGTGCTATTGCTGCTCTTTATATTTGTTTCCGCATTGCCCCGCCCTGTCGCTCTGGCCGGGTGCATCGTCTCCGGTGCTGCGCTGGCTGCACTTCTTGTCTTAAACTGGAACAACGCACGCAAAGTTCGCGCCGCACATGAGGAAAAGCGCGGTGTCTTAGAGCAAGCCCTGCGCGATGCGCGTTCCGACGCCGCCGCACAGCAAAAGCTGTATGATGCCGCCGCGCGCGAGCTGCTCGTGCTCATCCCCGCGGGCAACATCTCCCGCGTTGGCGCATATCTCGACGCCGCGCTGCAAAAATACGCCGAGCTGGACGCCCTGACGCGCGAGGCGCGCGACCTGTCGCTGCGCTGCGAGCTGCTTTCCGCCCGCGTGCCGAAGGGTGACGTTCCCGACGAGCCAGTTGTGCGCCCCGCACGCTCCCGTGCGGAGCTGCAAACTGCGCTCGACGCGCTCGCACGGTGCCGTCGTGAAGCGCAGAGCACCTTTGACTACACCTCCGGCCGCTGCCGCGCCATCGGCGACGCCGCCGAGCTTGAAGCCGCACTCACGCAGAAGCGCGACGAGCTTGCACAAAAACAAGCGGAATACGACGCCATCGCTCTCGCGATGGAATCGCTGCAAAGCGCGAACACCGCACTGCAAAACCGCTTTTCTCCCGCGCTCAGCCGCCGCGCCGGCGAGCTTTTCTCCCGCCTGACGGGCGGCAAATACGAAAGCGTCCTGCTTGACCGCACGTTTTCCGCGCAGGCGGGCGAAACGGGCGAGAGCGTTTCCCATGACGCACAGCTTTTGAGCCTCGGCACGCTCGACCAGCTGTATCTTGCCGTGCGCCTCGCCATCTGCGAAAGCGCCCTGCCCGCGGACGATCCCCCGCCCATCGTGCTCGACGACGCACTTGTCCGCTTCGACGACGAGCGCTGCCGCGCCGCGCTCGAGCTTTTATTAGAGGAAAGCAACTCCCGTCAAATTCTGCTTTTCACCTGCCAGCACCGCGAGAGCGCGTATCTCTCCGGCCGCGACGGCGTCACATTCCTGTCCCTATAATTCCAAATTGATAAAGGAGAAATTGAATGACCACACTGCAAGCCCTTCCCCTGCCTTCCAACTTCGAAGACCTCTGCGAGCTGTTTTTGCTCTACATCGCGTACAGCACCCTCGGCTGGTGCGGCGAGATGCTATACTGCTCCATCCCCAAGGGTCACATCTGCGAAAAGAGAGGCTTCCTCAACGGCTTCCTCTGCCCCATTTACGGCCATGGCGCGCTGCTCGTGCTGTATCTTCTGCACGGCGGCTTCCAGAATCCGGTGCTCACGTTCATCTTCGGTGCGATCGTCACGTCGATCCTTGAATACTTCACAAGCTGGATCATGGAAAAGCTCTTCCACATGCGCTGGTGGGACTACTCCCATTATAAATTCCAGATCAATGGCCGTGTGTGCCTTCTGAACTCCACATGCTTTGGCCTTGCGTGCGTGCTGCTGTGCCACCTTGTCCAGCCCTGGCTGTGGGAGCACATCGTGAATCTCGGCCCTACCATCACCGTGCCGCTCGCGTCCTTCATCTTCGGCATCTATCTGATGGACACCGTGCTCTCCATCCGCAGCGCCATCCAGCTCAGCGCCCAGATGGGCAAGCTGCGCGAGCTGCAATCGGAGCTCAAGGACTATGTCGCCGAAAAGCGTGAGGAGAGCCAGGAGCGCAAGGCCGAGCGCCGTGCCGAGGTACGCGAGCGCGCCCGCATGCTGCGTGACGGTGCGGATATCTTCGAGCGCCGCCTGCTCCACTCCCACCCCGACATCCGCAAGTCGCGTGAAGACCTGCTCGCCACGATCCGCGCCCGCCTGAACGAGAGCGAGACCGAGGCCAAGAAAGCTGCCGACGAGCTCTTCGGCGATGAGCGCAAGGCGTAATTTGCCAAGCCGCGCGCGGTTGACTTCCGCGCGCAAACGGTATAAACTAAGCGCGCCGCTGGCCAACCGGCGGCACACCACGCAGCAAAGGAGAATACTGATCTATGAGCGAATGCACCCATAATTGCTCTACCTGCGGCGAGAGCTGCGCTGAGCGTGCAACGCCGCAATCCCTGCGCAAAGCGCCGCACCCCGAAAGCCACATCGGCAAGGTGTTCGGCGTTGTGTCCGGCAAGGGCGGCGTCGGCAAGTCCATGGTCACGAGCCAGCTCGCCGTCACGCTGCACCGCCGCGGTTACAAGGTCGGCGTCATGGACGCCGATATCACCGGTCCCTCCATCCCGCAGGCCTTCGGCGTGCACGACAAGGCCGTCGGCACGCAGACCGCGCTCTACCCCTGCGTCAGCCACAGCGGCATCGAGGTCATGTCCATCAACCTGCTTTTGGAGGATGAGACCGATCCCGTCATCTGGCGCGGCCCCGTCATCGGCGGTGTTGTCCAGCAGTTCTGGACGGATGTTGCCTGGGATGTGGACTATCTGTTCGTCGATATGCCCCCCGGCACGGGCGACGTGCCGCTGAGCGTCTTCCAGTCCATCGCGCTCGACGGCATCATCGTCGTCACCTCCCCGCAGGAGCTTGTCTCCATGGTCGTGGAGAAGGCCGTGAAGATGGCTGAAAAGATGGACGTTCCCATCGTCGGTGTCGTGGAGAACATGAGCTATGTCGCCTGCCCTGACTGCGGCAAAAAGATCTACCTCTTCGGCGAGGGCAAGAGCGAAGAGGCCGCAAAGCGTCACAATCTTCCCCTGCTCGCCCAGATGCCCATCGACCCGAAGCTCGCCGCCCTTGTGGACGCGGGCAAGATCGAAGAGTTCGAGGGCACATGGCTGAACGCCGCCGCCGACGCGCTCGAAAAGACGCGCAAGCGCGCCGAATAACAAAAAATAAGCGCAAAAAATCGCACCTCGAACGAGGTGCGATTTTTTATGTTCTGTTTGTGGCTCAGTCGTTGGAATAGTTGTCGAAGTAGCCCTGAATGTAAACGATGGGCGTGCCCTTGTCGCCGCTGCCGCTCGTCAGGTCGCAGAGCGAGCCGATCAGGTCGGTCAGGCGGCGGGGCGTCGTGCCCTCGGACACCATGTTGCCGACCAGGCTCTCGCTGGTCTTCTCGCGGATGCGCTCTTCGATGGCTTCCTTCAGCGCCTCGCCCTTGAGATCGCCGAAGTCATTGTCGGCGAGGTACTTGAGCTTCAGCTCGTTCGGCGTGCCGACAAGGCCCTTGGTGTAGCCGGGGGAGACGACGGGGTCAGCGAGCTCCCAGATCTTGCCGACGGGGTCTTTGAACGCACCGTCGCCGTAGACCATGGCCTCGATGTGCTTGCCGCTGGCCTTGCTGAGTCTCTCGCCCAGCTCCTCGGCAACGGCCATGCAGTCGCGCGGGAAGAGCTTAATGGTCTCCTCGGTCGCCTTGTTGGAGCCGAGCAGGCCGTATTCGGTGTTGTAGCCGCTGCCGTCGACGCTTCTGTTGAGCAGATCGTCGAGGCCGAGCACCACGCGGGCGCCAGCGGCCTTGAGCAGGCGCTTGCTGCGCGCGCGGGTGTGGATGTCGCAGGTGATGACGGCGTCGGTGTAGTCGCACAGCGTCTGCACGCGATTGCCGAAGATGACCTCGACCTCAGCGCCGGCGTCGGTGATGATGCCGGAGTAGAAGTCGATGTAGTCGACGCCCGTGAACGGGTGCACCGCCGCGCCGAATTTCTTGCGGAATTGTTCGAGCGTCAGAACATCACTGTACGGGTCGACGCCCGCCTCGTCGAGCTTGTCCCAGTCGACAAGGCCGTTGCCCACCTCGTCAGAGGGGTAGGAGAGCAGCAGCACGATCTTCTTGCAGCCCATCGCCATGCCGCGCAGCAGCAGGGAGAAGCGGTTGCGGCTCAGGATTGGGAACGCGACGCCCACGGTGCCGCCGCCGGTCTTTTCGCGCACGTCCTTCGCGATCTGGTCGAGCGTTGCGTAGTTGCCCTGCGCACGCGCCACGACGGATTCCGTCACGGCGACGACGTCGCGGTCGCGCGGCTCGATGCCCGCTTCCTTCCACGCTTCCATCACGGAAGCGGCAGCGACCTCAGCAATGTTATCTCCCTCGCGGATGATGGGTGCGCGCACGCCGCGCACGACAGTTCCGATCGTTCTCATCTTGATCTCCTTTTTATTTTATAGTCAGCGCACAAGGCGCTCTTGCAAAGTCATACAGTTTAGTATTATAATCACGGTATAGGGATAAGTAAAGCATCGTTTTTTGATAATAAATATAAATCATTCTTATGGTTTAAGATCAGGAGGGTTTGCCAAATGGTCAAGCTGGAGCTTTACCGCGTCTTCCGCGAGGTCGCCGAGGCCGGGAATATTTCCCTGGCAGCGGAGAATCTTTACCTTTCGCAGTCCGCCGTCAGCCAGAGCGTCAAGCAGCTCGAGCAGCAGCTCGGCACGCGTCTTTTCCTGCGCTCGCCGCGCGGCGTCACGCTCACCGAGGACGGCCGCCTCTTATTTGAATATGTGCGCAGCGCCATGGGTCTTCTCGAGACCGGAGAAGATAAGCTCCAGCAGTCGCGCACGCTTCAGGCCGGCACGCTCGTCATCGGCGCGAGCGACACGGTGACAAGTCAATTCCTGCTGCCGCATCTCGACGCCTTCCACCGCCGCTATCCCAACATCCACATCCGCATCATCAGCGGCCGCAGCTATAAGGTGCTGGGGCTTCTCCGCGCCGGAAGGGTCGATATCGCCTTTGCGAGCGCCCCCGGCGACGCGGACGACTTAGAGCACATCCCCTGCTTTGAAACGCATTCCTGCTTTGTCGCCGCGCCGGACTACCCCTGCGACTTCACCCGCGCCTACACAACCGAGGAGATCGCCGCATTCCCGCTCATTCTTCTTGAAAAGAAGGCCTCCTCGCGCACTTACCTTGAAAAATACTTTCTCCAAAGCGGCGTCAGGCTCACGCCGGAGATCGAGCTCGGCGCGCGCAGCCTTCTTGTCGACCTGGCGAGGATTGGCTTCGGCGTTGCGGGCGTCACGCGCGAATTCGTCCAGGGCGAGCTCGCCGCGGGCGAGATCCGCGAGCTTTCCACCGCTTTTTCCATCCCGCCGCGCACCGTCGACCTCTGCATGCTGCGCAACGTTTCGCCCAGCGCCGCAACCGAACGTTTTGCCCGCGATGTGCTTGAAAAATTACAGGGCAAATCCGTTTCCGTTTAAATTCTGCAAGGTTTCCGTCATTTTGCACATCGAGTCTGCATAATTTTTGTCATTTTCGCCAAGGCGATTTTCTTGACAAGATTTTTGCGGCATGTTACCCTCTTTTTCGCTGCAACGAGCGAAGATACACGGTTTTCAGGATCTTTTTGAAACTGAAAGCGCTGGAAAAGTCTGGAGAACTCATTCAGTTGGGTGCCGAAGGGGCAAGGCCTTTGCTAAAATTGTTAAGGCTGAATCTCTCAGGCAAAAGGACGGAGAGCATCGCACCATGCCGGTTTTTCCGTCCTCACTTTTTCTCTCTATTGTTTTTTAGGCTGTCGATCTTCTGTTGGATCGGCAGCTTTTTATTTTTTGCATTTTCGACTTTACAATATAAGGAGAGCATCATGGCTTCATCATTCGAGACCACCCTTTTCCCTATCGTTCAGACCATCAACGAATACCTCAGCAACTACGTTTTGGTCATCCTGCTGCTCGGCATCGGCATCTGGTACACGATCAAAACGCGCTGCGTGCAGGTCCGCTGCTTTAAGGAGGGCTGGAACCGCGTGTTCGGCAACATCACCCTCAACGGCAAGAAGGGCGGCGACGGAATGAGCTCGTTTCAGGCGCTCGCCACTGCCATCGCCGCCCAGGTCGGCACCGGCATCATCGTCGGCGTCGCGGGCGCGATCCTCACCGGCGGCCCGGGCGCGGTGTTCTGGATGTGGGTCATCTCGTTTTTCGGCATGGCCACGATCTACGCGGAAGCGACGCTCGCGCAGGAGACGCGCATCGTCGAGCCCGACGGCACGATCAAGGGCGGTCCTGTCTACTACATTACGACAGCCTTCAAGGGGAAATTCGGCAAGTTTCTCGCGGGCTTCTTCGCCGTCGCCATCACGCTGGCGCTCGGCTTCATGGGCTGCATGGTGCAGTCCAACTCCATCGGCGCAACGATGGAGACCGCGTTTGGCATCCCGTCCTGGGTCGTCGGCATCGTGCTGATCGTCATCTGCGCCTTCATCTTCCTCGGCGGCGTGCAGCGCCTTGCGTCCGTGACGGAAAAGGTCGTGCCGCTCATGGCGGCGGTATTCCTCTTCGGCGGCCTCATCGTGCTTGTCGTTCGCATCAAGTACATTCCCGAGACCTTTGCCATGATCTTCCGCTACGCCTTTGAGCCGCAGGCCATCGTCGGCGGCGGCTTCGGCTACGCCATCAAGCTCGCCATCTCCCAGGGCGCGAAGCGCGGCCTGTTCTCCAACGAGGCCGGTATGGGCTCCACGCCCCACGCCCACGCGCTCGCCAACGTCAAAAATCCGCACGAGCAGGGCACCGTCGCCATCATCGGCGTGTTCATCGACATGTTCGTCATCCTGACGCTCAACGCCCTCGTCATCATCTCCACACTTTACGCAGGCGACGGCCCGCTCGCCGGCTGCGGCGCAGCGGCGCTGAGCAGCACCTTCAATAAGACGAACCTTGCCCAGTGCGCGTTCGGCACGGTGTTTGGCTACAAGGCGGGCAGTATGTTCGTCGCGATCTGCCTGTTCTTCTTCGCGTTCTCCACGATCCTGAGCTGGAACCTGTTCGGCAAGATCAACATGGTCTACCTCTTCGGCAAAAAGAGCGCCAGCGTCTACACGCTGCTCGCGCTGATTTTCATCTTCCTCGGCACCACGATGTCCAACGACCTCGTCTGGGAGCTGAGCGACATGCTCAACCAGCTCATGGTCATCCCCAACGCCATCGCCCTGCTCGCCCTGACGAGCCACGTCGTCAAGCATTCCCACACGCCCGACCGCCTGTCCGGCCGGGAAAACGGCTGATATTCCCCAAAAAAGCGCAAAAGAGCGCGGCTTTTGATAAAAGCCGCGCTCTTTTTTCATGCTCCACCCGCATTTTTTAATGTTTTGCGGCGTAATTCCTTTTCGGAATGGTATTCCATTTTCCATTTATTAAAAATATAAAAGTTCATCATCAATTTGCATAATATTTTTGATGAATCTTTGGCGGTTTTGAAGCCGCCGCTTCTCTTGACTTCTTCTTTACGGCATGTTACGCTTTTACTGCTGAAACAAACGAATATCTACCGATGACGCTTTCGGGATCTCGCAAACCGGAAGCCGAGGAAACTCTGGAGAACTCATTGAATTGAGTGCCGAAGGTGCAAGGCCATGGTGGTCGAATCTCTCAGGCAAAGGGACAGAGAAGCAGGACGTTTTTACGTCGTCGCACCGTTTCTCCTCCCCGCTCAACTGAATGCTACTTCCGGAGTTGCTGATTTTCGTATCGGCAACTTCTTTTGTTTTTAGAGGAGAGAGATAACCATGTTTGAATCCATCGAAAGCACCCTGTATCCCATTGTATGCGACATCAACACCTACCTGAGCAACTACATTCTTGTGTTCCTGCTGCTCGGCGTGGGCCTTTGGTACTCCATCAAGACCCGCTTCGTGCAGGTCCGCTGCTTCAAAGAGGGCTGGAACAGTGTGTTCGGCAACCTGTCGCTGCGCGGCAAGAAGCATGACAGCGGCATGAGCTCGTTCCAGGCGCTCGCCACCGCCATCGCCGCTCAGGTCGGTACGGGCAACATCGTCGGCGCGTCCGGCGCGATCCTGACCGGCGGCCCCGGCGCCATCTTCTGGATGTGGATCATCGCCTTCTTCGGCATGGCCACGATCTACGCGGAAGCGACGCTCGCCCAGGAGACCCGCATCGTCGAAAAGGACGGCAACATCAAGGGCGGTCCTGTCTACTACATCACGACGGCCTTCAAGGGCGGCCTCGGCAAGTTCCTCGCTGCCTTCTTCGCCATCGCCATCACGCTGGCGCTCGGCTTCTTCGGCTGCATGGTGCAGTCCAACTCCATCGGCTCCACGATGCAGACTGCCTTCGGCATTCCCTCCTGGATCGTCGGTATCATCCTCGTCGCGATCTGCGCGTTCATCTTCCTCGGCGGCGTACAGCGCCTCGCCTCCGTCACGGAGAAGGTCGTCCCCATCATGGCGGCTATCTTCCTGCTCGGCGGCCTGATCGTCCTGATCGTCCGCATCAAGTACGTCCCCGCCACCATCGGCATGATCTTCAAGTATGCCTTCCAGCCCCAGGCCATCATCGGCGGCGGCTTCGGCTACGCCATCAAGACCGCGATTTCTCAGGGCGCCAAGCGCGGCCTGTTCTCCAACGAGGCCGGTATGGGCTCCACCCCGCACGCCCACGCCCTCGCGAATGTTGACTGCCCGCACGACCAGGGCGTCGTCGCCATGATCGGCGTGTTCATCGACACCTTCGTCGTCCTGACGCTCAACGCGCTCGTCATCATCTCCACCCTTTACACGGCGGACGGCCCTCTCGCGAGCGGCTATGTCGGCGATGTCACCGGCGTGCTCGGCAAGGCCAACCTCGCCCAGACCGCCTTCGGCGTCGTCTTCGGCGAGAGTGCGGGCAACATGTTCGTCGCCGTCTGCCTGTTCTTCTTCGCCTTCTCCACGATCCTGAGCTGGAACCTCTTCGGCAAGATCAACGTCTCCTACCTCTTCGGCAAGAAGAGCACCGTGGTCTACACCGTCCTCGCGCTCGTGTTCATCTTCCTCGGCACGATGATGTCCAACGACCTCGTCTGGGAGCTGAGCGACATGTTCAACAACCTCATGGTCATCCCCAACGCCGTTGCGCTGTTCGCTCTCACCAGCCTTGTTGTCAAGCACGCCGATGACCCGAACCGCATCCCCGGCAAAAAGTGAACCTTTCCATCCTCTGTTAAAATAGGCAAAAGCGCCCCCGATTCGTTCGGGGGCGCTTTTCCTGTCTTTACTTCTATCAAACAGGCCGCCGAATCATTCGATGCGGCGGCCTTGTTCCTCTTTGCCTTTTTATGCTTCCAGCAGCTCCCGGAACGCGAGGCCCAGTCCCCGCGTCACGAGCTCCCGCGGGCTCGCACAATACGCGGTCATTTCCTGCGCCAGAAGCTCTCCCGCGCGGCCGTGGAGCCACACGCCGAGCGCCGCGGCCTCTGCCGCGCCCATGCCCTGGCACAGAAGCGACGCGATCAAGCCTGTCAGCACGTCCCCGCTCCCGCCCTTTGAGAGCGCCGAGCAGCCGCTCGTGTTGACGAGCATCCGCCCGTCCGGCAGCGCAATGCGCGTCCGGTGCCCCTTGAGCACCAGAACGCAGCCGTGCTCGCAGGCAAAGCGGCTCGCAAGCTCTGTCCGTTCGCTCGACGCGATCTCCCGGAGCGTCCGGTCCGTCAGGCGCGCAAATTCGCCGTCGTGCGGCGTCAAAATCGTCACGCGTCCGCGGCGGACGTCCAGCTTTTCCGTGCAGCCCTGTAAGGCGTTCAGACCGTCGGCGTCCAGCACCAGCGGCTCTTTCACCTGCCACAAAAGCGCGTGGACGAGCTGCTCTGTCTCTTTTCCGCGGCCAAGGCCGGGACCGAGCGCTAAAACATCACAGCCTTTGAGCTTGTCCTGCATCTTGTCGAGCGCGGCGAGACAGAGCCTTCCGTCTGTCTCCGGCAGCGGGAACGGCATTGCGCTCACGCACTTTTGCGCCTCAACCGCCCAGATGCTCTCCGGCACGCCGAGATACACGAGCCCGCAGCCCGAATGCACCGCCGCGCTCGCCGCCAGATACGGCGCGCCCGTATAGCCCACGCTGCCGCCGAGGACTAAGAGCTTGCCGAAGTCGCCCTTGTGCCCATCTTCTTTGCGCGGCGGCAGGAGCGTCTTGGCATACGCGCGGTCGACGATCGTTTCACGCATCGCAGTTTTCCTCCGTCAGTTCGAGTTTTTTCGCGCGCGGCAGCTTCTTGATGGCGGCCTCGCGCCGCAGCGCCGCGCCCTTGTCGCTGCATTGCTCGCGGTACACGACCGCGACAGGCGGGTGCGAGCGAGTGTACTTCGCCCCGTGCCCGCTCTTGTGCATGGCAAAGCGCTTTTCCACGTCTGAGGCAATGCCGGTGTAGAGCGAGCCATCCTCGCAGCGCAGCATGTAGACGTACCAGTCCATCTCAATACTTGAGCACGCCCGTCGTGCGCAGCGCGTTATAGAGCGCCGCCGCAGCCTGCTCGCGCAGGATGGGGACCTGGGGCTCGATATCTTCAAGGCTCATGCAGTACATATTCACAGCATCGCCGTTTTCATCGAACACGGAATTCGTCAAAAGCTCCGCGCTGCGGATGGCCCAGTGTGAAAAGCTCTTATACTTCGGCAGCGGCTGCAAAATGGCCAGCGGGTTCTTGTCCAAAAACTCCCGCGCATCCAGATTCACGAATTCCACGAGCCTGCCCAGCACCGTAATGAATTCCTCCTGTGTCATCGTCGCGTTCGGGTCGAATTTTCCCCCGCCCACGCCGGAGACAAGACCGATGGCCGCCATCGCGTTCACAGAGGGCGCGTACCAACTCCCCTTGGCAACGTCGGTAAAGTACCCGTTCGCCGTGGAGTAGAGGTCAAGCGCCTGCGCGAGCAGCGCACAGACCTCTGCGCGCGTCATCGTCGCGTCGGGGCGGAACTTGCCGCCATCGCCAAAGACGATGCGGCTCGCCGCAAGCGAATCGATCTCCTGCGCGTACTCGCTGTCCGCCACGTCGGAAAAGTCGAGCGCGGACGATGCGGCAAAGCCGCACTTTTCGCGCGCCTGCGCGAGCGTGAGCTTCCTTTCGCCGCCGTTTTCGCCCCAGTAAAGCACGGCGTCCGGCGTCAGCGCCGCCAAAATGGCCTCAAGCGCGGCGGAAGAGCTCTCCTTCCCCGCGGGAATGTCGATGTAAAAGTCGCAGCCGTTCAGCACCAGGCGGAGATACGCGCTGTCTTTCGTCTTCTCGCCGCTCAGCAGGCGCGCCGCCGCAACGGCCTGATCCTGCGGGATGTAGAGCGTCGGCACCACGCCGATGCGGTCGGTCGTGTTGCCGCCCGCGCAGTAGAAGCGGTACGCCGTCACCTTCACGGCGTCGCCGTGCAGATACGGGCAGTTCGACTCATCGTATAGGACCTGCGCCACGCCCTTGCCATAGCTGCGCGTGCCGATGACGATGCCGCTGCCCGTGCCGAGCACGCCGCCCGCAAAGATCTCCGACGCGCTGGCACTGCCGCTGTCCATCAGCACGATGGCGGGCTTGTCCGTCAGGTCCTTGCCCGAATAGCTCTGCGCGGTACTCTCGCCATCCTGATCGACAAAGTAGGTGAGGTCTCCCTCGCCCGAAAACGCGCCGAGCGCCGACACCGCCGCGGAGGTCAGCCCCCCGCCGTTGCCGCGAAGGTCGACGATCCACGCGTGCACAGCGCTGTCATTCCCGCGCACGCCCTCTTGAAAATACGTCCCCGTCTGCGTGCCGAAGCTGTCGCAGTCGATGTAGCCCACGCCGCCCGTGACCGAGACGGTCGTATTCGTCTGCGTGACGAGCGCGCGCGTAACGGTATAATCCGCCTGCGTGCCGTCCGCGTGGCGGACGGTGATGGTCACGCTCGTCCCCGCTTCGCCGAGGAGCTTGGCGCGGTGCTCCGCGCCGCCCGGCGCGCAGGACTCGCTCTCAATGGCGATGATAATGTCGCCCGCGGCAAGGCCCGCCTTCTCCGCGCCGCCGCCCTTGAGGACGGAGACGATGCGGATGCCCTCGGGCACATAGGTGATCTCCGCGCCGATGCCGGCGAAGCTCACATCACCCTCAACGCCCTGCAAAAACGCCTGATACTCCTCCGCCGTCATGTAGTACGTGTAGTCGTCCGTGTAGGAAAAGAGCTCGTCGAGCGACTTCGCGTCCTGCGCGGCGCGCGGCAGCTTATCAACATAGCTGCGCTGCAAAATATCGTAGGCCTCCTCCACGCTGAGCGCCTGCGCGCTGGTCGTTATCGTCATCGCCGCGACGCAGCAGAGCGCGCCCAGGCGGGACAGTCTCTTTTTCATGCCCGATTCTCCTTTGTTCGGCAGTTTTCTCCATTATACCGTGCCCGCGGCAAAAAGCAATCGCAAATCCCGCCGCTTCTCCCGCCTTGCCAAGCGGGCGAAAATAGGCTATACTGTCAGCATAATGAGAAATTTTTGCTTTTTGGAGGATATTATGGACGAGCAGAAGACCACCGGCACCCTTTATATCGTCGCAACGCCCATCGGCAACTCGCGCGACATGTCCGAGCGCGGACGCGAAATCCTGTCCACCGCCGACATCATCGCCGCCGAGGACACCCGGGTCAGCGTCAACGCCGACAGCCCCCATCTGGAGGAGGCCAAGCAGTTTGTGGAATATCTGACCCGCAGGGACGTACTGTGGGAGTTTGTGAACAGCCAGAGCTCCTTCAGCCCGCTGAAGGAGAACCTGCTGGCCGAGGACAAGGCCATCCAGTCCATCGCCCCCTACCTGACCAACGGCCGCAGCGTGCTGGGCTCGGACGACAATTTCGACCTGCCCATCTGGGACCTGTCCCGGCAGTGCGTGGTAAAAATGCTGGAGGGCGGAGACGCTCAGGCCGCCGTGTCCTGTATGCGGGAACTGATCGGCGCGTGGCATGAAGCGCGGACGGGAGCGTGAACCTTTGTTGAAAGAACGGCGTAAATGGGTCATCATCCTTCTGGTCCTCTTCTCCACCGCCGCCATTTTGGTTGGCGGCATCTGCTACATCTACAACGTCCAGGCAAACCTTTGGAACAAGGCGGTGACGGATATTCTGGAGGTCACCGCCCAGGGCCGTCATACCCTGGACGTCTACCTGGAAAAGGATGAGGCGGCCCTCCACCTGCTGGCCTCCACGCTGGAGGGGAAGCGTTCCGGGGACGAACAGGCCCTATGGGAAAAGGTCGGGCTGTTCGGCGGGGGCGAGGACAACACCGCCTACCTCTGCGTGGATCTGGCCTCCGGCGCCGCCTATACGGACCAGAACCCGCCGGGGGGCCCGCTGGGCGAAGACCGCCTCCAGGTCTTCCGCTCCCTGGAGGGCAGCGGTGTCCGGGAGCCCTTTCTTGACGATTACACGGGGGTCTGGACTCTGGGCATCTACGAAAACTTCTCCTTTGCCGACGGCGTCCCGGGGCTGGTCCAAAAGTCCCAGCCCCTCTCCGAGATCGCCGAGCGGTTTTCCCTCTCCTTTTACGACGACCAGGGCTTTTCCTACGTGGTGAACCCGGCGGGGGACATCCTGATC
>OKSB01002843.1_pt1 | contig 14720 bp, 10 predicted proteins | sample 1601171 | NCBI WGS metagenome assembly OKSB01 (sample SAMEA3541496, study PRJEB24748) | human gut metagenome | biome: human gut; feature: human-associated habitat; material: faeces | place: China | collected 2012 | reverse complement strand
TCATCAGCCCGCAGGTCTTCGACTGGGTGCAGGAAGAAATCAAGCGGCGGCGTGAAGGCAGGGGACGTTACAGTGGCGTATCCATCTTCTCCAGCAAAATCAAGTGCGGCCAGTGCGGAGGCTGGTACGGGGCCAAGGTGTGGCATTCGACCGACAAGTACCGCAGGACCATCTACCGATGCAACGATAAGTTCAAGAGCCATTGCAAGACACCGCATCTGACAGAAGATGATATTAAGGAAGTCTTCATCCGGGCCGCCAATCAGCTCATCGAAAACAAAGCTGATATCCTTAACAGCATCACCCTGCTGAAGGAACGGCTTACCGATACAGAAGCCCTGGAAGAGGAGCGGGACAAGCTCAGCACAGATTTGAACCTGCTGGCCGACAAGGTGCAGCATCTCATAGCCGAGAATGCGCGGGTCGCGCAGAACCAGGATGATTACGACCAAAAGTACAGCGAGCTGGTCAGCCGATATGAAGCGGCGAAGAAGCAGTATGACAAGACCTGTGATGACATCCAATATCGCAAGGCCCGGAGTCGTCAGATGGACAGCTTCATCAAGGAGCTTCAGGAGCAGGAACTCATCAAGGAGTTCGATGCCAGGCTGTGGGGCAGCCTGGTGGACTTCATCACGGTGTACAGCAAAGACGATATCCGGGTGACCTTCAAGGACGGAACGGAAATAAAAGGATGAATATTGACAGGAATTTGGCATGGCGTCTGTTCATATATTCTCAAAGAACATGTTGAACGTACAAAAGTGTGGTGAAAAATATATGGCATGGACACACATAATTATGATAAAATAAAAAAGACATAAGATCTGATGGGAAACAAGAAACACATAAATGACGGAGGTACAGGGCTTTTGCCCTTTTATACTTGTTTAGAGTTGGAAGGTTGCTGCTAATTCGTTTAAGTTGTTGAGTGTTTTTTACCCAACGGTCAAGAGTACAAATTAATAGAAATGGAGTGATTTTATGAAGAGAAACGTAAAACTGATGCTTATGGCACTGGAAATCGGCACAACTGTCTTGTGGGGGGGGTACTTATGCTTATGCTGATTATGATCCAGCAACGAACACGGACACATTGACCAATCAGATGGTCAGTAATACTCGTGGAGATACCACTAAGGGGGACTTTAAATCCTATAATTATCCTGACCGGAATTTAGTGATTAATTGGACGGACAATTCTCGTGGTGATGGGGCGGCTATACGGGATGCCGAGGTAAATGCAAAAAATCTTACTATCAATGCTAATTTCTCAGGGAATGAATGGACAGATAAAGGCGTTATCAGTGATGCAGCCACCCATATTAAGGTCAGCGGTGATATCAATATCGCTACCAATAATGACAGTGTATATACGGAAGGGAAAGGGACAACAACGATTGAGGGATTCAAGAACCTGAACATTACTTCCTCTATCGCTGGGTACGGATTGGTGGATAATGGCGGCGGTATCACCGTCAGTGGCGGAACAGGAAGTTCTGTTACGATTAAAAACTCTGGTCTTGCCGGGGATGCACATCCCACCGTAGGCAATTCTCTATGGACAGGATGGGGTAGTGCGTTAGGAAAGGGCATTACAGTTAAGGCAGATAAAATTCAAATACAATCAGATAATAAATCCATTTTTGCCGGACAAGGGAAAGGCGGAGAAAAATTTACTGTTGATCTGAATGCCCATGCTGTGGATGTAACAGGTACTATTTCAGGAAGAGGTGGGGATATCTTTATTAATTCTGATACTAATGGAACTGTCACACTGTCTTCTGCCAATAAAACAGAAAATGGTTGGCTCAGTGGTGAACGAAGTATTGATTTGATGAGCAATGATACAAGTGGCTCTAACCTGACAATTAATAAAAATGCTAGAGGATTGGTTCAGATCTTAGGTAAAATACAGGTATGCGGGGAGGACAGTTCCGTTCTTGCCAATATGACCGGCGATGGCTCTTTTGTCAATACTAGAGCGGATGGAACGAATAGCAGCCAATTCTGGAAAGATGCCATTGAAGCGTATAGCGGCGGTACCGTCACACTGAATATGAGTGGAAACAATTCCTATATTCGTGGAGATATGAATTCCGGAGATGACGGGAAAATTACTGTCAATGCGACAGGGGACAATTTTACCATGAGCCGATCGTATACAGGAGACCCTATTTATGAAAACAGCTTACTGAAAGTAACTTCGGGGGCTACTGCTAATATTCTGATATCAGGGGATAATGGCAAAGTAGATGGGAATATCAGGGCAGTGGAGAAAGGGAATATCCAGATGGATATGTCTGGGGAAAATATGGCCTTTACAGGGGACGTAGAAGCTGCTTGGAATCCGGATGATACAAGAAGTACTGATGATCAGGCTTCTATTACCGCCAACTTTTCCGGGGCTCATGCATCAATGACTGGGAGTATTCGCGCTAAGACAAGCACTAGTAATGTTATGGTTAATTTTTCCGGAGAGAATGGAAACTTGATAGCGTGTGTAGAATCCGTAGGAAATAATATAGATTACAGATCGAGGTCATCATGGCAGTCTGAAATTTATGAAGGAAATACAGTCAATCTGAATATTTCTGGTGCTCATGCATCACAGAAAGGGAATTTGAAGGCAGAGGGAAACAATACTCTGAATGCTGTGTACTCCGGTGAAGGGGCTTCTCTCACCGGCAATGCAGATAACAGTGGCACTATGAATCTGACCTTTACCAACCAGTCTGCCATGATCGGGGACATGACTAATGGGAAGAAAGTTTATGAAGATGTTTATTATCAACCGCTGAAGACGGTTGAGGGGAAACTGAAGGTGGATTTCAATCAGGCTTCTGTCTGGACTGGCAATCTGACCAGTACGACTGGGAGTGCGGAGGCAGTACTGCAGAATAGTAGCCGCTGGACAGGAAACTTGGATGCACAGGCAGCGGATGGGGCCACTCGTATTGCGCTGCAGAGTGGCAGTGCGTGGATAGGTGCAGCAAAGGGGAATGGGGATATTTCCCTTTCAGGAAATTCTCTGTGGAAATTGACCGGTGACAGCGAAGCCTATGGGGTTAAACTGGACAAAGGCAGTATCATATCCATGGAAGGATCTGCAGCTAAATTGGAAACAGGAGATCTTGGCGGAACCGGCGGCCAATTCCAGATGGATTTACGATATGGAAGTGATGATGTAGACTCTTACCGTGATGGCAGCAGCAGTGATTTTGTGCTGGCCCATGGCGGTGCAGGCAGTACATATACAGTGGCAATGACATCAGACAGTAGTGTTAACGGGATGAAGGACGGAAGCAAGCTGTATTTTGCCTCTACGGCGCCCGATACTTCATCATTCAAAATGAATCAGGCTGTTCAGATCCAGAATTATAAAAAGATATATAATAAAAATTTGGTAGTAAAGAAAGAAACTGATACGGTTAATCCAGATTATGAAGGATATGATGACTGGTTCTTAACGCCTGACAGCCATAGCGGAAACAATGGTAATACCATAAACCCGAATGGCACTGTGCCCGGATCTGCTTATAATGCAGCATTTGCCATCTGGAGAGATGATGACACGTTGTTGAAACGGTTGGGAGAACTGCGATATAACCAGGAAGACCAGGGAATCTGGGCGCGTGTTATCAATAAACGGCTGGAACGGGATGGCCGTCACAGCTTCCATGGTAATTACAAGACATTGCAAGTGGGTTTAGATAAAGAAAAGACAACAGCCCATAATGGAAAGTGGTATTATGGAGGAGCAATCTCTCATTTGTGGGGAGATACTGATTATACAAACGGCCATGGTTCGCAAAAATCCACAGATCTTTCTTTATATGCCACCAATATTCGACCCCATGGACATTATCTGGATTTAGTTGCTCGTCTTGGACGAATTGATTCTGATTATACTACCTCCTATGGGGATCATGGAGAATTTGAAAACTGGGGCAGCAGTATCAGTGCCGAATATGGTCGGAAAAAGATGCTGAGCCATGGTTGGGCTGTTGAGCCACAGGTACAGATGACCTATAATTATTTGTGGGGAGATGATTATACTACCAGAAATGGAGCCAGTGTACAGCAGGATAATGCTGACAGCTTGGTAGGCCGATTAGGGTTTGTGTTGAGCCGAGAACTCCAGCAGAAAACTAAGAACCCAAGCCGAGTATATATGAAAGCGTCTATCTTACATGATTTTTTGGGAACTACAGGAAACCGTATCATGGATGATGTGACATTTACAGATAATGACGATTTGGGAGATACCTGGTATTTAGTCGGTATTGGGACAAATATCCATCTTTCTAATAATACACAATTCTATTTTGATGCAGAACGGAGTTTTGGGGCTGATGTAAATATGAAGCATCGTTTTAATGCAGGGCTTCGCTTTGAATTCTGATCAAGAGGGAAAAAGCACATTTGAATTTATTGGTACATTTGTGTTAGTATTGCTTTTGGAACAGCAGCTATTTCAAGGGCTAAAGTTAAAGTCGTGGACGAAATGCTTATGCCAGCTTATTTTGCGACAGCTTTTGCTTTTGAAATTTCTATCGTGGTTAGGGCTTATTCCATTGGTAATATATCTGGTCGTCATGTAAATCCGGAGGTATCTCTTGGTGTAATTCTATTCAGGAAGACAAACGGACGGGATTTCATTGGCTGTGTTATTGTCCAGCTTTTAGGTGCTATTTCATAGAGTTGCTGGCTGAAGCATATAATAAATAATAATTGTAAAATTTGTATGATGCTGGAGATTGCAGATGTTGTTCAATCTCCAGCTTTTGGTTAAAAAGAGGATGTCAGGTGATGAACGTATCAATGCACCCCCCTGTGTGCATATTCCAGATAATCGTTGCTTTGTATCAAAGTCGTACTCCTTTGGGAGCCGGAATATGGCAAAGGCCCGCAACAGATCTGACAGTGGATCTGCTGCGGGCCTTTTGCCTACGCGTGTTAGGAGAGGCTTACGCCTGAATGTGGTACAGTGCCTTTGCCGTGTTGGCAAAGAAGTCCGGATCGTCGTTGAAATACTCCCGGACGATGCGGAGATGTTCGTCGAACGTCGAGTACAAGGATACGACAGGATAGTTCGACGCATAAATGAGGCGGTTGGGAGCAAAGGTCTGCGTCAGGAAGTGGAGGAGGTCCTTGACGAAGGCCGTATCTGCCGTAGGGAACCCGGATACCTTGCAGTATACGTTTGGCAGAGAGGCTAAGTTGGCCATATCCCGTTTATATGCAGCCGTCATGGCCGTGGCGTTGCCACAATGGTTGATGACGATTGTAGCCTGGGGTACTGTTTTGGCTGCTTCGTACATGTCGCCTAATTCTTCTGTACGGTTGCAGCTTTCAAAGAGCAGCCCTGCATCGGCCAAGCGTTCCAGCCCGGCGAGAAAGCTTTTTTCCAGGCAGCGTCCTTTCGGCGACGACGGTACGTGGAGTGGTTCCCGTACGCCGGCAATGCCCAAGGGAACACGCATGTGATCTGATAGGGTAGCCCGCATGACCTTGGCCAGCATTTTGGGCTCCTTCAGGCCGTAAATATATTCGTCTTCTTTCAGGCGGTCATCGCAATCCACTTCGATGTACACACCGCCCAAGAAGCGGACGTCTGCATGGGCCTTGTAGGCAGTGATGAGATCACTGGCAGCGTAGCTGTGGGCAATGGCCGGACAGTCTGCCAGCCAGGGCAGGTGCAGGACGTCCAGGTTCCAAAGGTGGAAATGACTATCAATGATGGTAAGCATAACAGAGTCTCCTTAGGATGCAATAGATTTCTTCTTCGTATCAGCCTGGCTGCCTTTAAAGCCATACCATGCGACGTAGAGGAAGCACGGAATGAGGAGCAGGTAGCCTGCTGCCGTGTTGGCCATATCGGCGATGCGGCCCATGAAGAACGGCATAATAGCGCCACCGACAATGCTCATGATGATGATACTCGAAGCAGTCTTGACCAGATTCTGCGGCAGGTTGACGATACTCAACGCGAAAATCGTCGGGAAGCTGATGGACATAAAGAAGAATACGGCAATGAGGAGGAATACGCTCGGGCTGCCCGTAACGACATTGAGGAGGACGACGAGGATGGCGTTGATGAAGGAGTACGTACCGAGAATCTTGCCGGCACTGAATTTCTTCATGAGCGGCGTCGTGACGACACGGCCAATGAGGAAGGCTACGAGGGCAATGCTAAAGAAATAGGATGCACGGCTGTCGCTCAGACCCTGCCAATGTTCGACGCTGTAGTTGATAAAGAAGGCGCCGGCACCGACCTGGGCAGCAATGTAGAGGAACTGCGCCAAGGCACCGAGACGGAAATGCTTGTAGCTAAAGAGCTGGCTGTACGAGCCGTCCCCTTCAGCAGCATCTTCATCGCCGGAAACGTCAGACCCTTCAGGCAGCTTGTTGACGACGAAGAGAATGAGCATGACGAAGACGATAGCCGCAATACCGACGTATACCATTTGGACATTGTGCATGTTGCGGTCAATATCGGTACCGCTGGCAATAGACAGGAAGAGCATACCGCCGATAATCGGTCCCAGGAACTGGCCAATGCCGTTGGCACATTGGGCAATGTTCAGGCGGAAGGCTGCGTTCTTGTCGCTGCCCAGCTTGGTAATGTACGGGTTGGCGTTCGTTTCCAGGCTGGCCAGGCCGCAAGCGATGATAAAGAAGGCTACGAGGAAAATGTGGAAACTGTGGGCATTGCTCGCCGGAATGATCATGAGAGCGCCAATAGCGTAGAGCGCCAGGCCCATCATGATGCCGCCCTTATAGCCGTATTTGCGGGCTACGAGAGAAGCCGGCGTAGCGAAGACGAAATAGCCGCCGAAATACGCTGCCTGCAAGAGGCCGGACGTGGCTTTCGTAATGCCGAGCTGATTCTGGAAATTCTTGTTCATGACGTCGATCAGGCCATAGCTCAGGCCCCAGAGGAGAAACAGGGCCGTGACCAGGACGAAGGCAATCTTAATACTTTTACTGCTGGCACTTGGCATAATAACTACCTCCTTACCCTACGTTAACGCGCGGTCGAGGTGTACATAGCCGCCGTCGACGAATACCCACTGGCCCGTCGTATGCGAAGCTTTTGGCGAGAGGAGGAAGACCGTAGCGTCACCGATTTCTTCGATCGATGTAAAGCGGTGTTCCAAGGGAATTTTGTCTGTAATGACCTGCTTACGCGCTTCCGGATCGTCGAAGGTCTTGATCCATTTGGCGTAGAGCGGTGTCCAGCATTCGCTGACGACGATGGCGTTGACGCGAATGTCATACTGCAAAAAGGCGGCAGCCCATTCCCGTGTCAGACCGAGGATTGCGCCTTTGGCAGCGGCGTAGGCACTGGTCTTGCCCTGACCTGTAAGGGCCGTTTTGGAGGAAATGTTGAGAATAGCGCCCTTGCTTTCAATGAGGTAGGGAAGGGCTGCCCGGACGAGTTCATAGTAATGAGTTAAATTGCCGTGGAGGCTGGTTTCAAATTCCTGCCACGTCGTGTCTTCAATGGCTTTATTATCATTACAGCCGGCATTGTTGACGACGCCAAAGATACCACCGCGCCGGTTGGCTACGTCGTCGACAATCGGTTTGATTTCATCTGTATTATTCAAATCGATGAGATGGAATTCGTAATCAGCACCCATGGCATCCAATTCTTTTTTGAATTCCGGTTTGTCCGAACGTGTTAAGATAACCGGAACAGCGCCTTCTTTGACGAGAGAAACGACGATACCACTGCCGATGCCGGCGCCACCGCCGGAAACGAGTACGATTTTACCTTTTAACTGCAAATCCATAATACGACCACCCTTTCTTAACTATGCGAATGTAGTATAGTTCAATTGCTTACGTTGAGAATCATGCATGATTAAGATTTTAAGTATCTCTTTTGCTCATACACATAGTATAGCATTAGGATTTTGCATTTTCTTGTGGTATACTATCCATAAATATAATTATTTTAAGATTAAGAATTACTTATACCTTAAAAATGTACTTATTTTACGATTTTTTGTAACAATATTATGATGAAAGGAGAAATGCATCCTTATGGAACACGAAAGCTATCACGAAATTATGCAGCGCGGCCGCTTTGACTTTCCTATTGGCTTCTATCATGTAGAGAAATATCATCCTCGCTTCAACATGCCCTATCATTGGCACATGGAATATGAACTCATCCATATCCTCCACGGCGGCTTTACCATTTCCCTCAACGATGAGACAATCCATATGGTACCCGGCGATATTGTCTTCGTCAGTGACGGCATCGTTCATGGCGGCGTCGTCGACTCTGATGACACCGTATACGAATGCCTCGTCTTTGATCCGCAAAAACTCCTTCTGCCGGCGAACTACCATGCGGCGAATCTGGACCAGATTTTTTCCCATACCCTGCGCGTCCGCAACCATTTCACGCCGGACGATCAGAAGCTGTCTGCTGTCATTCCGGCTCTCTTTAACCAGTTTCAGCAACACCAGCCCGGCTATGAACTCATCGTCATAGGCCTTCTCTATACGGTGTTTGGCCTTATTATCCAGGAAAAGCAATATACGACCGTCGCCGTAGAGCCTGTAGAAAGCAGCTTTGCCCAGTTGCAGAAACTGAAAAATGCCTTCCGCCTTATCGATGAAAAATACAGCACGGCCCTTACCCTGGCGGACCTGTCCAATGCAGCGGGCCTGTCGCCCAATTACTTCTGCAAGGTCTTCCAAAACCTGACGAAATTTACACCCATTGAATATTTGAACCGCTTCCGTATCGACCAGGCCTGCGTGAAGCTCGCCTATACAGACGCATCCATTACAGATATTGCCTATGCCTGCGGCTTCAATAATTTGAGCTATTTCATCAAGACCTTTCGACGGCAAAAGGGAATTTCGCCAGGCAAATTCCGCCAGAAGAATCGGGAGTGAAATCGGAACCGGGTGTGCCGTGACGCGAAGAGATGCATTCTGTTCAAAAAATAACCTCTTATATTGCAGAAAGAGTATAAGCAGGATATACTTTAGACTAGAACAGAAGTGGTGTAGGCACGACAGCGTTCCTTTGCAATTGCCTTGCTTTACCGTGTGAAGCGTATCAGAACAAGAAATACGGAAAATAGTTGACTATTAGCTGAAATAATCAAAAAGGAACGCATGACGTGAATTTCCTCTTTCCCTGTAGGACCCGCGTACGGTGCAGCCGTATCCTGTTTTTATATACTATAATATGTTGCCTGTAGCGGAGCAGTTAGACGAATAAGAAATGAAGGAGACTAACGGAAATGGCAAAATTTTGTAGAAAATGTGGCAGACCCTTAGAGCCAGGCGTAAAATTCTGCACGTCCTGTGGTGCCCCGGTCAATACGGAAGCAGCACCGCAGGAATCACCAGTCACTCCTCCCGCATCGGTCTATGAAAACGAACCTCACGCAGGACAGACCGTGCCGCCGCAGGCTGAAAATCCGTATGACGCAGCGCAGGAACCGCCTAAACAGTCTGGCGGTTTCGACAAACGCCCCCTCATTGGCGGCCTCATTGCTGCTTTGCTCATCGCCATTGGCGGCGGTGCCTACTATCATTACGACCAGCAACAGCAGACCATTCAGCAGCTGCAGCAAAAACAGGCCGAAACCGAAGCGGCTGCCAAGGCCCAGCGTGAAGAAGCGGAAAAAGCGGCGCAGGCACAGAAAGACAAAGAAAATGCAGCCAATGCAGCTGCGACGGCAAAATACATCAAAAAGGCGTTGAGCCAAATGGAAGAGATTGAAAACGGTATGTCGAGTATGGCTGGCCTGATTAATTCCGGTAATGCTACAATGGGACAGGTCATGTACAGACATAATGATATTTTAAGGCATATTGACAATACGAGAGAACTCTTGGCCAACATGCCCCAGCCTAAGGATCAAAAGGTGATCGACCAGATCAACGAGCTCCTGCGGTTGGAAGTAGCGCGGACGGATTGCATGCTCAATGGGGCACGGGGCGATAGGTCTCAGTTTTCCCGTGGCAATGATCTCTACGATGACTATCAAACGAAATATTATGATCTGACACAGCAATACCATATAACGCTATGAGCCGGCTGTTCATAAAAAGGCTATGTCTGGCAGGCCTGTTACTCATAGGTCTGTGCGCGTTGTTTTTCCTTGGCTGGAGCAGGGTCGATGTGCCGGCAGCAGTAGCACCACCGGAACAGGCTGAAAACGGCGCGCCTGATGAAACGGCTGATGCGGCACAGAATGCAGAAAAGGAGCACGTACAAACGGCGTGGCATGCGCAACTGGAAGAAAAACTGCCGGGCCTGTTAGGCCGGGAGCACGAAAAGTACGCGGTTTTTGCCTTTTATCCTAACCGCGACAGCCAGCCTTTTAGTTATCAGTCCCGTCCTATGCGCTCGGCCAGTATGATCAAGGTGTTCATTCTGGAAAAGGCCATGTCTGATGTAGAGCACCAGACCTTGTCCCTCGACGAAACGCTGACCCTGCACGGCTCCGATAAGGTTGGCGGTGCCGGCGTTTTCAGCGGCTGGCCTAATGGTTCAGCCATTCCCGTGCGCCAAGTACTGACCCTTATGATTACCGAAAGCGACAATACGGCGACGAATCTCATGATCGACCGCCTGGGCATGGATGCTATTAATACATATATAGGCAATCACGGCTATAGTGATACCCGGCTGGCCCGAAAGATGATGGATACAGAAGCTATGCAAGCGGGCCGGGAAAATATGACCTCCGTCAACGACCTGGGCCGCTATTTTACACGCCTCTGGCGGCAAGAGGACATGTCACCGGCGTCGCGGCCCTTTATGCTGGACTGCCTCTTTGGCCAGACTGATAGAGAATGCTTCCCCGCAGCCTTTCCTGAGGCGCGCATTGCTCATAAAACGGGCGAACTCGACGGTCTGTATGACGACGGCGGCATCATCCTGCGACACGACGAACCACTCATCCTTTGCATCATGGACGACGATATATTTAGCCGCTACTTAACCATCCGGACTATGAAAGAGGTAGCCAAGACTATTGGCGCTGTGTATGCGCAATAAGCAATAAAAAACGAATCTGATATCTCATCATGAGAGCATATCAGATTCGTTTTTTGTGTGGCTACTGTATTTACTTGTCGAAAAGCTGGAGTACCGGGTCTAAGTTAGGCGTGTACGTTTTGCCTTCCTTTTCAGGACTCATAAGAGCGAGACTGCCTAATAAATATTTCCAGTATATATCGCCGAATTCCTCCGGATCGCCGTTGCGAAACTCACCCTGCTCCTGGCCCTGTCGGAAGAGTGCACCAAAGTACGTGCGGCCAAAGTCTTCCGCTACGGGAAACTCAGGACTATCCACATGGACACCATCGCGGATCATAGCCGTAAAAAAAATGCGAAACGGTGGAATATAATCCTCGTAATAAGGATACGAAAGCAGACGCATGCCGAAAAGGCGGATGCCTGCACGAGCCGTCGGCTGGGCCGCACACTCATCAATGCAGTGCTTCAAATTATCCGTAAGCGAGAAGAGAATTTCCTCCTTCGACTTGAAATACCGGTATACGAGCCCCTTGCTGATCTCGGCCTCTTCGGCAATATCCGTAATTTTTGTATTTGCAAAGCCTTTCTGATCAAAAATCTTACTGGCAGCCAATAAGATTTGTTCTTTTCGTGTTTCATGGATTTCCTGCTGTCTTTCCTTGGATAATGCCATGTATACGCCCCCCTTAGTATGAGTATTCTCTTATATAGTAATCCATTGTAGGAAAAGTGACAAGAAATTTCCCTTCTCAAAAACGCATACTCTAGCCTATGTTATACAAATGACTTATGAGTCAATCTTTCTCTCGAAATACTATTGACTCGTGGGTCATTTTTGAGTATCCTATAGGCAATGAATGACCCTACGGTCAATCTACTAAAATTATCTTATTGTCTGCAAGAAGAAAGGGTGTGCATTTGCATGTTGAAACATCTCTTCAGCCCGCTCCTGGTTAATGGAAAACGACTGAAAAACCGCATGGTCGTCCCGGCCATGGTCATGAACTACTGCAATGAAGACGGTACCTGTACGGAACGCTTTACGGCCTACCACGAAACGAAAGCCAAAGGCGGCTTCGGTATGATCATCACGGAAGATTTCGCCGTATCTCCCTTAGGCAAAGGCTTCAAAAACCTGCCAGGCCTCTGGAATGATGACCAAATCCCGGGCTTTAAAGCTTTTACGGACCGTATCCATCAGCATGATACAGTCATCATCGCCCAGATTTACCACGCCGGCCGTCAGACTAGCGCAGCTGTCATCGGCCAGGCACCATGGGCCCCGTCGGCCATTCCCTGTCCCTTCAGCCCGGATATGCCCCATGAAATGACACTGGCAGAAATCCAGGAAACTGTTTCCAACTTCGGTGATTGTGCCCGTCGTGCCAAGGAAGCAGGCTTTGATGGCATCGAAATCCACGGCGGCCACGGCTACCTCATTGCCCAGTTCATGTCGCCATATTCTAATAAACGGACCGACCAATACGGCGGCCCCTTGCAGAACCGCATCCGCTTTGCCCAGGAAATCATCCGTGACATCCGCCGCAAATGTGGCGAAGACTTTATCGTCGGCTATCGTATCTCTTGCGACGAATTCGTCACTGGCGGCCGCACTATTGAAGACACAAAAGCCATCGTACCGTACCTTGAAGAAGCAGGCATCAGCTACATCAACGCTACAGCCGGCGTATATCGTTCCTTCAACGCCGTCATTCCTTCAATGTTTACTCGTCATGCATGGATTGCTGATTTGGCTGCGGAAGTGAAAAAAATCACGACACTCCCGGTCCTTTCCGTAGGCCGCTACAATGATCCCCGCGTAGCCGAAGCCGTCCTGGCCAGTGGCAAAGCCGACATGATCGCCTTCGGCCGTCAGTCCCTGACAGACCCGTACACACCGGTCAAAGCCAAAGAAGGCCGCTTCGACGACATCCGCACCTGTATCGGCTGTCATCACGGCTGTGTCGGCAATCTCATGCAAAACGTTCCAGGTGCCTGCATTCTCAACCCGTTCCTGGGTATGGAAAGCGAAATCACCCTGGAAAAAACGACGGACCCCAAGAAAGTCCTCGTCATCGGCGCCGGCCCGGGAGGCTTAGAAGCAGCCATTTATGCAGCCAAACGCGGTCACGACGTCAAGGTCTTTGAAAAAGAGCGCTGGGCCGGCGGTGCCTTCCGCTTGGCAGCCATTCCGCCCGGAAAAGGTGAAATCACAACCTTCACTGTATGGCAGCTCCATGAACTGGAAAAGCTTGGTGTCCAGGTCGTCCTGGAAACAGAAGTTACGCCTGAACTCGTAGACTCCCTCAAGCCGGACGTCATCATTGCTGCCAACGGCGCTACACCGATTGTACCGAAGAAAATTCCCGGCTCTGACAAAGCCCACGTCGTCACAGCCAACGACGTCCTCGCCGGCAAGGTCAATACAGGCAGCCGCGTCGTCGTCATCGGCGGCGGTGACGTAGGCGCCGAAACAGCCAACCACCTGGCCCTCAACCTGTGTCAGGTCACGCTCGTAGAAATGCTCGACGAAATTGCTACAGACGAAGTCATCGTACCCCGCTGGGGCCTCCTGGAAGACCTGGACCAGCATAAAGTCCGCGTCTGCACCGGCACGACTGTACAAGAAATCAAAGACGGCAGCGTCGTCGTCTCTGGTAAAACGAACGAAGAAATCCCGGCCGACACAGTAGTCCTCGCCGTAGGCTCCCGCCCGAACAAAGAACTGGGCGAAACCATCAAGGCCGCAGGCTACGACGTCAGAGTCATTGGCGACGCCGTCAAAGCTCCGAACAACGCCTGGAATGCCATTAGCGAAGGCTTCTATACGGCATTGGAACTCTAATTCTAATCTTATATAATGTGAAAAAGTCGGCAACGCTTCGGACTTTGGCTACAAGACCCGTGACCTCTTCGGTGACGGGTCTTGTAATTTTTTTATATATACGTGATACACCGTCCTTTCCGTACACGTTAACGGAAAGGAAAAAGAGGAAACGCATATGAAACCGTGTCCAGTGCGCAAGCTTGTCGCTTTTTGTTGCTTTCGTATGCATATCCCGTATAAGAAAAGGCAATTCCTTTTCGCACTCTGCCTTGACGAGTGCTAGATTTGGTGCTAACATATATGTATCAGCTATTGCGGACGTGCGAAAGAATGAATAAGCAAGAAATGCAAGTTCTATTTTTTTGTGTCTTTTTACTGTGTGTCAGTGTGTTTGCTATTGTCTTTTTCTGTTTTAAAAGTTCTTCAAAAAAAGTGCTTGACAGAGAAGGGAGCAAATGATATACTTCAATAGCTGTCAGGTGAGGGCAAACAAAAATCCCTGAATGTAGTGTGTCGAGTGGACAAATAAGTTTAAAAAAACTTAAAAAAACTGCTTGACAAGCCGCATGAATCCTGATAAGATATACAAGTCGCCGCAAGACGACACGATGACCTTTGAAAACTGAACAATGTAAACATATGAACGCCATAAGTAGAGAACCACGTTTGAAGGAGCCGCAAGGCGACGCGCAAACGTGTGTGAATCACTTATACCGAGAATAAACTCGGTAGTGCGAGGTTCTATATTTTATAGAACGTCAATCAAATGTAACACAAACAATAAGTAAGACAGAGCTAGATAGCTCTTCACATATCATGGAGAGTTTGATCCTGGCTCAGGACGAACGCTGGCGGCGTGCTTAACAC
>OKSB01002842.1_pt1 | contig 14724 bp, 9 predicted proteins | sample 1601171 | NCBI WGS metagenome assembly OKSB01 (sample SAMEA3541496, study PRJEB24748) | human gut metagenome | biome: human gut; feature: human-associated habitat; material: faeces | place: China | collected 2012 | reverse complement strand
AAGGAGATCAAGGGCCTTGTCAAGATGCTCGACCCGAAGTACAACCCCGAGCATTACGAAGACGCCCGCTTCCTCGGCCGCGGCACCTGCACCACCAGCCAGATCTTCTATACCTCCCCGTCCCGCTGCGCAGTTGCGGACTCCTGCTCCATCTCCATCGACCGCCGCATGACGGCCGGCGAGACCTACCAGTCCTGCCTGAAGGAGATCGAGGATCTGCCCGCCTGCAAGAAGTATGCCAAGGACGTCAAGGTTTCCATGTATATGTACGACCGTCCCGCATGGACCGGCCATGTCTATGAGACCGAGTGCTTCTTCCCGACCTGGATCAACAAGGCCTCTGCGCCGCACGTCCAGGCTCTGGTCGACGCGCACCATGCCCTGTGGGGCGAGAACCGTCTGTGGGCCGACGAGACTGCCAAGGCCAAGCGCGAGGGCCGTCCGCTGACCGACAAGTGGACCTTCTCCACCAACGGCGTTTCCATCCAGGGCCGCTACGGCATCCCCTGCGTCGGCTTCGGCCCCGGCGCCGAGTCTCAGGCCCACGCCCCCAACGAGATCACCTGGAAGCAGGACCTCGTCACCTGCGCCGCGCTCTACGCCGCCGTTCCGGGTCTCTATCACCCCGAGAACAAGGACGGCTCCGCCACCAGCTTCCGTCAGGAGCTGACGGGCAACGACATCAAGTAAACCGCCAACAAGCGATACAAAAAAGATAAAGGAGAATCATCACCATGAGCAAGACTGTCGAACTGGCGCGCCATCTCGAAACGCTCCACATCAACAATATGTACAAGAACGACTTCTACTGGACCTGGGACAAGACCGACGAGGAGATCGACGCGGTCTTCACCGTGGCGGACGCCCTGCGCGACCTGCGCGAGCGCAACAAGAACACCAAGGTGTTCAACTCCGGCCTCGGCATCTCCATCTTCCGCGACAATTCCACCCGTACCCGCTTCTCCTTCGCCTCTGCCTGCAACCTCCTTGGTCTTGAGGAGCAGGTGCTCGACGAGAAGGTGAGCCAGATCGCCCACGGCGAGACCGTGCGTGAGACCGCCAACATGGTCTCCTTCATGGCTGACGTCATCGGCATCCGCGACGATATGTTCATCGGCGAGGGCCACAAGTATCAGAAGACCTTCATCGACGCGCTCGAAGAGGGCTACCGCGACGGTATCCTCGAGCAGCGCCCGACGCTCGTCAACCTCCAGTGCGACGTCGACCATCCCACCCAGTGCATGGCCGATATGCTCCACATCATCCACTACTTCGGCGGCGTGGAGAACCTCAAGGGCAAGAAGGTCGCCATGACCTGGGCCTATTCCCCCAGCTACGGCAAGCCCCTGTCCGTCCCGCAGGGCGTCATCGGCCTGTTCACCCGCTTCGGCATGGACGTCACTCTCGCCCATCCCGAGGGCTATGAGGTCATGCCCGAGGTCGAGGAGATCGCCAAGAAGAACGCGGCGGCCACCGGCGGCAGCTTCAAGAAGTGCAACGACATGAAGGACGCCTTCCGGGACGCCGACATCGTTTATCCCAAGTCCTGGGCTCCGTTCAAGGCCATGGAGGAGCGCACCAAGCTCTATCAGAAGGGCGACAAGGCCGGCATCGACGCGCTGGAGAAGAAGCTCCTCGCGCAGAATGCCGAGCACAAGGATTGGGCCTGCACCGAAGAGATGATGAAGCTCACGAAGGACGGCAAGGCGCTCTATCTGCACTGCCTGCCCGCCGACATTTCCGGTCTTTCCTGCCCCGAGGGCGAGGTCGACAACTCCGTGTTCGACCGCTACATCGTTCCTCTGTACAAGCAGGCCTCCTACAAGCCCTACATCATCGCCGCGATGATCTTCCTCGCACAGGTCAAGGACCCCGTCCGCGCTCTCATGGAGATGGACAAGTCCGACGCCGAGCGCAAGATGTTCTAAGAGACCGCGCACAACTGAAAAGGGCGGCTTCTGCCGCCCTTTTTCTTCGGCCGCTTCACGCAGGAAAGCGGTAAAATACAAGAAAAATCACGGGAAATGTCTCGCAGTCTCGTGCAGCATTGCCTATAATATAGGCGGAAAGCAATGGAAATTCGGCCCTTGCGCCGACCGAACGGTTCAAATTTATTTTTTAAGGAGATATATCACCATGGGTAAACGCATCGTCATTGCGCTCGGCGGCAACGCGCTGGGCAACACCCCTTATGAGCAGCTCGCTCTCGTCACCGAGACCGCCAAGCCCATCGTCGACCTGATCGCGCAGGGCAACGAGGTCATCATCGCTCACGGCAACGGTCCCCAGGTCGGCATGATCAACCTCGGCATGGCCACCGCCGCCGAGGCCAAGGCCATCAAGTCCGATATGCCCTTCCCCGAGTGCGGCGCCATGAGCCAGGGCTACATCGGCTATCACCTGCAGAACGCCATCGGCAACGAGCTTGCCGCGCGCGGCCTGCAGAAGGACGTCGCCACCGTCGTCACGCAGGTGCTGGTGGACGAGAACGATCCCGCCTTCCAGAAGCCCACGAAGCCTGTCGGCGCATTCTATGACAAGGCCACGGCCGAGCGCATCGCCGCCGAAAAGGGCTACACCATGGTCGAGGACGCGGGCCGCGGCTACCGCCAGGTCGTTCCCTCACCGAAGCCCGTGGACGTCATCGAAAAGAACACCGTCCGCGCCCTGATCAACGGCGGCTGCGTCGTGATCACGGTCGGCGGCGGCGGCATCCCCGTTGTGCGCCGGGACGGCAAGCTCTACGGCACGCCCGCCGTCATCGATAAGGACTTTGCCTCTGCCAAGCTCGCAGAGCTCGTGCAGGCCGACGCCCTCGTCATTCTGACGGCGGTGGACCGCGTCTGCATCAACTGGGGCAAGCCGGACCAGAAGAGCCTTGCGGAAATGACCGTTGCGGAAGCGGAGCGCTACTGCGAGGAGGGGCATTTCGCCCCCGGCTCCATGCTGCCGAAGGTCAGGGCTGCCGTTTCGTTCGCCAAGACCGGCGGGCAGGCCATCATCGCCTCGCTCGCACAGGCCGGAGCCGCCGTCCGCGGCGAGGCCGGTACGGTCGTCCATCTCTGATATTGCCTGTTCCCTTCCCGGGGAGCAAAGGGCCTGCTGCATGAACCCCGCAGCAGGCCCTTCTGCAATATGGGATAACACATATGCAGGGAAGCGGCACGCGGGAAATGAAACTGGAAAGTGGAAAATTTCACAAGACCGCCGGTCATGCGCTGTAGGGGAGGGGCATGCCCCCCGGCACCGCACCGGCGGGAAGTGCGGGCCAATGTTAAAAAGGCAATGGCCCCCTAAGTTTGTCATTGCGAGGCCCCAAAGGGGCCGTGGCAATCTCGGGAAGGCACTTGCAGTTCGTACCGGCTGCCGTTAAAATGGCATGCACCGATTGCGTCTGTAGCGGCGCTCAGTGAGCGCCATGGGCAGTTGCAAGTTTCCAGGCACTCACGCCGACCGCACACGCCTCCAAGTTTGTCATTGCGAGGCCTCAACGGGGCCGTGGCAATCTCCTGCAGCCGGTTGCGTCTTCGCCGATGCCTTTCCTGTGATCCAGCAAGGTACTGCGAGATTGCCACGTCGGCCTCCGGCCTCCTCGCAATGACAAATCGGGAGTATTTGCCATTTTAACGGCAGCTTGTTGATTGCGCCGGTGCAGCGCCGGGAGCGGCATGCCGCTCCCCTACAAGGCGGGTGCGGTCGACGATAGTGCCACCAAACCTGCAGCTTGCAAGGCGCTCCCTGAGCGCCGCTGCAGACGTAATCGGTTTGTACGTTTTTTTCGGCAGCCTGTGCGTATCGCCGGTGCAGCACCAGGCCCTGCGGCGAACCTGTTTTTCTTTCTTGCCTTTTTCTGCAAAATACGATATCATAGATATTAGAGAACATCGCAAGGCGTCCCCAAATATTGAAACAAGGAGCTGGCAACATGCTGGAACAGTCGATCCTGCAGAATTATCTTGACATCCTGCGCGAAGAGCTTGTCCCGGCGACTGGCTGCACGGAGCCGATCGCCATTGCCTACTGCGCCGCGACCCTTCGGGAGCTGCTGGGCGCTCTGCCCGAGCAGGTAGACGCCGCCGTCAGCGGCAACATTCTGAAAAACGTCAAAAGCGTCGTCGTACCGAATACCGGCGGGCGCAAGGGCATTGCCCCCGCCATTGCCGTCGGCCTCGTTGCGGGCGACGCGGCGCGCGACCTGCAGGTCATCTCCGCCGTGACGGAAGAGCAGCTTGCGGAGCTGGACGCTTACCTGCAGCGGGTGGATATTTCCGTCTCGTGCAGCCACTCTCCCTGCCAGCTCGACATCGATCTGCGCGGCAGCTGCGGCGGCCACACGGCCCGCGTGCGCATCACAAACCATCACACGAATATCGTCTGCCTTGAGCGCGACGGCGAGGTCCTGCGGGAGCTTCCCGTTGTGGACTCTGCCGAGGAGCATCGCGCGGACAAGAGTCTGCTGAACGTGGCGGACATCCTGCGCTTTGCGGCCGAGGTGCCGCTCGAGGACCTGCTGCCCCTGCTGGAGCCGCAGGTCAGCTGCAACTCCGCCATTGCCGAGGAGGGCCTCCGCGGCGCATGGGGCGCGCAGATCGGGCGCATTTTACTGGAGGATTACGGGGATGATATCAAGCAGCGGGCCAAGGCCTATGCGGCCGCCGGCTCGGATGCCCGCATGAGCGGCTGCGAAATGCCCGTCGTCATCCTCTCCGGCTCCGGCAATCAGGGCATCACGGCCTGCATGCCCGTCGTGGCCTATGCCCGCCACATCGGCGCGACCCGCGAGCAGCTCTACCGCGCGCTGGCCGTTTCCGACCTTGTCACCGTCCACCAGAAGACCGGCATCGGCCGCCTCTCCGCCTACTGCGGGGCCATCTCCGCCGGGGTCGGCGCGGGCGCGGGCATCTGCTACCTGCTCGGCGGCGACTATGACGCCGTTGCGCACACGGTCGTCAACGCCGTGGCCATCCTCTCCGGCACCATCTGCGACGGCGCGAAGCCGTCCTGCGCGGCCAAGATCGCCGCTGCCGTGGATGCGGGCATCATGGGCTACCGCATGTATCTGCACCACCGCGAATTCCGCCACGGCGAGGGCATCGTCGGCAGCAATGTTGACGACACGATCGCCAAGGTCGGTGTGCTGGCGCAGCAGGGCATGCGGCAGACGGACCGCACGATCCTCGATATCATGCAGGATCGCTGCAGCTGAACGCCCGCGTTCCTTCAAAAATCGTTTTCCGGTCCGTCATAATTTGGACATATCAGGCGGGTATACTACGAGCACAGCAAGGAGCTGAACACCATGGAGCATAACGAGCGCATCGACTCCAGTGCAGGCGAGCCGGTATTGGCCTGCAAACGAAGGAAGCACCTGCGGCTGGCGGCTCTCGCTGTATGCTGCGCCCTGCTCGGCGGAATCGCCGGAGGCGCGGCGACGGGACTGCTTCTGCAGGGCCGCGAGCGAGCGGCCATGCGGCCGGCCGGTCAGCAGACGGCCGTATCCGGGGGAGAAAGCACGGGCGCGGAGCTTTCTGCGGCGCGTGTGGCCTCGACTGCGGGAGAATTGACCCCGACGCAGCTCTATGAGCGCTATGCGCCCTGCGTCGTCGGTGTGCTGAACCTCAGCGCGGTCACGGACCTCTATGGAAAGGACACCATGCAGGCCAGCACCGGCTCAGGCGTTCTCCTCACGGGAGACGGCGAGATCCTGACGAATTACCACGTCGTCAAGGACTGCACGCAGCTCACCGTCACGCTGTATGACGGCACGGAGCACACGGCAAAGCTCCTCGGCTATGAGGAGGACAGCGACATCGCCCTGCTGAAGATCGACGGCAGCGGCTACCGCCACGCGCGCCTCGGAGATTCCGACCGGCTGCGCATCGGCACGGAGGTTGCTGCCATCGGCAACCCGCTCGGCGACCTGGACTACAGCCTGAACGTCGGCTATATCAGCGCGAAGGACCGCGACGTCGATCTGGACGGCCCATCCATCCGCATGATGCAGCTCGACGCCGCCATCAATCCCGGCAACTCCGGCGGTCCGCTGTTCGACCTGCGCGGCAATGTCGTCGGCGTGACGACGGCGAAATATTCCGGCGAGACCGTCACCGGCGCGACGATCGAGGGCATCGGCTTTGCCATCCCCATCAACGACGTCCGCGAAATCCTCTCGGAGCTGCGGGAATACGGCCGCGTGCCGAACCGCGCCCAGCTCGGCGTGATGGTCGGCACGGTCTATTCGACGAACACGGCCCGCAACGGCCGGGTGCAGGTGCGGGATGTCACAGAGGATTCCGCCGGCGCCCATGCGGGCCTGCGCGACGGCGACTTTATCCTTGCGCTTGATGACTACACCGTGCGCACGCTTTCCGACCTCAGCGCGGCGCTGCGGCACTACCGCGGCGGCCAGCACGCGACGCTCACCATCGAGCGCTACGGCAAGACGTTCCGCCTGCCCATCGTGTTTGACAGCAAGGACGATGCGGTGCAGAACGAAGAGCCAACAACATCGGCCAATGCGCTGGAGCCGTCCGAGCAGGACAGCACCCGGCCCTGATCCGATGTCTTCCATAGATCGCACCCCCTCTCTTTTTCATGCTTTTTCTCTTTTTTCTCTCTCTTTCTTTCTTTTCTACGAAATGTACCGTCCGGCTTGCCGGGCGGTACATTTCGTTTTTGCGTCTGGGTGTCGAAAAACCAGTCCAGCCGGAGGTTTCGGAGGGAAGACAAGGGGAAAACATCGGGGTATCCTCGGTATGGCAAAGAGCCTCCGCTTTGTCATTCCGAGGAGCGAAGCGACGTGGGAATCTCCGGTAAAATGTTTCGAATTCGCCGAGATTTTCCTGAAATTCAGAACAGTCCTGCGAGATTGCCACGGCCCCTGCGGGGCCTCGCAATGACAAGACTGGGACATTTGACAAGCCGGGAACCGTCTGGGAGTCTCAGACTGTCAAAAAGTCTCCGCTTTGCAGAATAATGCCGACGTCATATCGAAACAACCTGTTGCAAGGCAAGCGCGTGTATGCTATAATGCAGAAAAACGTTGGAACAATTTCGGCTTCCTGCCGTCTAATCTTGCAAAGAGAGAAGGAACGACCGGCGCGGCCGGCGCCGGTCCGCAAACACAGGAGGAGAGAGCATGAGACAGGGTGTCATCTGTATGCTGATCGCGGCGCTGGTGCTGCAGCTTGCGGGCGGCGTGGTCGCAGGCGGTGCAGAGCCGCTGGCCATGACAACACAGGAGACCATTCGAACGGTCGCCGTCTCCGGCGTGCCGACCGCGCTGATGCGTGGGGCCAGACTCCCGGAGCGTATGCCGTCGTTCCATACGGACGCGGCCTGCCATCTGGCGGACAGCTGGCAGAGCTGGTCCGGCATGGTGTGGTTCTCGTCTCCGGACGGTGAGCATATCAGTAAGCCGCTCCCGGCGGGAACCGTCACGGAGCCGGGTGTGTATTATTATCTCGGCTTCGTGCTCGAGCCGGATGGCCTTGCGTCCTTTTCCGATGCGCCGTCCGTAACGGTCTGCGGGACGACGGCCGCTGTGCAGCGGCTCGAGGACGGCAGGCTGTTCGTCTGCGTGCGCTACGGCAGCGACGACGGCCGCCTGGAGGGCCTCCTGCCCGAAACGCTGCCGTTCCGCGATGTCTCGCGCCGTGCGTGGTATTTTGAGAGCGTCGCCTATGCCTACCGGCAGGGGCTGATGAGCGGAACGGGCACGACGGAATTCGAGCCGGATACGGCCACGTCCCGCGCCATGCTCGTGCAGGTGCTTTACCGTCTGGCGGGTCAGCCCGCCGCGGCCGGAGGCGAATTTTCCGATGTCGGCGACGGCGTGTGGTATGCCGATGCCGTCTCGTGGGCCGCCGGGGCGCAGATCGTCAACGGCTACGGCAACGGGCGCTTCGGCCCGGACGACCCCGTCACACGCGAACAGACGGCGGCCATCCTCTATCGCTATGCCGCGTGGTATGACCTTGCCGGGGACGGCGAGGCGTCCCTCTCCGGCTATCCGGACGCCGGGACGGTCAGCAGCTGGGCGCGCAGCGCCATGGGCTGGGCCGTCGGCGCGGGCTATCTGACCGGCTCTGCCGAGGGCGGCGCCGTTCTGCTCCGCCCGCAGGCGCTTGCCGTCCGCGCGCAGACCGCCGCGATCCTGGCCCGCTTCTGCCGCAGCCTGCAGAAGCAGGAGCACGCCATGCCGCGCGCGGACTATTTCACGGCCCGCGGCACAACGGTACTCTACCTGCCGCTCGACAACCGTCCCGTCAACGACCTGCGCGTCGAGGCGCTGGCGGACAGCACCGGCATGAACGTGCTGCTGCCGCCGGAGGACCTCTATGCCACGCGGCTCGACGGGCAGACGACGAATGCCAACGGCACGCAGTACGGCGACACGCATGCTCTCCTGCAGTGGGTGCTGGACAATGAGGACGCCTGCGATGTGCTGATCGTCAGCATGGACCAGCTGCTCTCCGGCGGCCTTGTGAACAGCCGCTGGGAGGACGGGATGGACCTGACGTGGGAGCAGGATGCCATTGATACACTTTCACAGATCGCTGCACGCAAGCCGGTCTATGTGTTCGACACGGTGATGCGCCTTGCCACGACCGCCGGCTATCAGGGACTCGACAGCGAGGCCTACCGCCTGTTCCGCAGCTACGGCATGGCCGAGCGCGGCGAGCTGACCGGTCACAACCTGACGGTCGATAACATCATTGCAGGCTACCCCTACGGTGCGGACGGCGAACGGATCGAAACGACGTTGGATGACGAGCTGGTGGAGCATTATCTGGCTGCCCGCGCGCGCAAGCTGCGGCTGACGGACTATCTGCTGCGCCATGCCGAGAGCTTTGCGGCCTGCGTCGTCGGTGTTGACGACTCAGCTGCGCGCATCTCCGTGCAGACAAATGAGATCCGCTATCTGCAGCGGCTGCTCGGCAAAAACTGCGCTCTGTTCTGCGGAACGGACGAGCTTGGCATGATGGCCTTTACGCGTGCCTATGCCGACTGCGCCGGATGGAACAGCCGCCTGTCCGTGCACTATTTCGGCGGCTATGAGGACAGCGTGGCCGATGCCTACGATACCTCGACGCTCCGCGAGTCCGTGGAGCAGCATATCACGGCGCTCGGCGCGGAGCTTGCGGACTGGAGCGAACAGTCAGATGCTGTCGTGCTGGTGCTCACGCGCGGCGCTTCCTCCACGGAGTGCAGCCGGTATCTGGCAGCTTGGGAGGAGAACTGCCGGAATGGTGTCCCGACGATCGTCATCGATGCCTCGTCTGCCACGCAGCATCTGCCGCAGCAGCTGGAGGATACCTCGCTGCAGTGGCTCATGGGCTACAGCGCGTGGGGCACGGCGGCCAATTCCGTCGGCATCGCGCTCTCCATGGGTCTGACGCGCCTGCAGTGGCTGCAGGGCGAGCAGGACCCGCAGCCGGAGGACAGCGAGGCCTTTGCGCGCGAGCTGATCTTCGCCTATATGAAGGACATCGCCTACTGCCGCTATTGCCGCCCGACGATCAAGGACCTGACGCCGGAGGGCATCGAGCAGGCCCTGCTCAGGCAGAATATGACGACCCGTGTCGAGACGGCCCTGAAGGACACGGTGCTTGTGACCGGGCCGGACGGCGTGACGGACTATGTGATCCCGGAATTCCGTCTGACAGACTTCTCCGCACCGCTTGGACGAAGCTATGAGATCCGCTTCCGCATCCTGTTCCCGAATGCGGGTCCGTGGATCACGGAGCAGTAAAAAATGGGAGCTGCGGTTCATTGCCGCAGCTCCCTGATTTGTTTGAGCACGTCAATCCCTCCGGCTCAGCCGGATGAATTGACGTTTTCATTATACTTCACATACGGTCCGGGGCGGAGAAGCCCAGCAGATCGATGCACTCCTCCAGCGCGCGCCTGGCAAGGCGGATGAGGGCGAGGTAGCCCGCCTGCTTCTGCTTGTCCGGCTCGGCCAGAATGCGCGTCTCGTGGTAGAAGCGGTTCACCGCGCCCGCAAGCTCATAGGCATAGGCGCAGATCACGTTCGGCGCGGAGTCACGGTAGGCCATCTGCAGGGCGTCCGGCATCTGCACCAGCTCCAGCTGCAGCGCCTTGGCGCTCTCGCTGTCGGCCGGGGCCATGGCCCAGTCGCCCTCGCCGCCGCAGCGGTTCAGGATGGACTTGATGCGGACGATGGTGTAGAGCAGGTAGGGACCGGTGTTGCCCTCAAATGCGGCAAAGCGCTCGAGATCGAAGATATAGTCCTTCGTGGCGAGGTTCGACAGGTCGCCGTATTTCAGCGCCGCGATGGCGATGCAGCGGGCTGTGGCGTCCAGCTCGTCCTCGGGGACGGTCTGGTTCTCGCGGATTTTGTCCGTGACATAGGTCACGATGTCGGAAATGAGCGTTTCCAGACGCATGACGCCGCCTGCGCGGGTCTTGAAGGGCTTGCCGTCCTTGCCGTTCATCGTGCCGAAGCCGATGTGCTGCAGCTCCGTCTCCGGCGGGACGAGATGGCCCTTGCGCGCCGTGCGGAACACCTGCTCGAAGTGCAGACTCTGGCGCTTGTCCGTCAGGTACAGCAGCTTGTCCGGATGGTAATCCTCCATGCGCTGCACGATGGTGGCCAGATCCGTCGTGGCATACAGCGTCGCGCCGTCGCTCTTGACGAGGATGCACGGCGGCAGCTCCTTGCGGTCGCCCTCCTCGGCCACGGGCACAACAAGCGCGCCCTCGCTCTCGACAAGCACGCCCTCGGCCTTCAGCTTCTCGAGCATCGGGGGAATGTAGGGCTGCGCGTCGCTTTCGCCTTTCCAGACGTCGAAGCTGACGTTCAGATTGTCATAGTTCTTACGCAGATCGGCCACGGAGACCTGCATGATGTGGCGCCACAGGGCATAGTAGCCGGGACGGCGCTGCTGCACGGCAAACGTGATCTCGTGAGCGCGGGCGGCGAAGGGCTCGTCCTCCTTCGAGCGGGCGCTGGCCGTGGGGTAGATCTCCTCCAGCTCGGAGATCGTGAACGGCGCTTCCTCGGGATACGGGCCGGTGAAGCTCTCGTCAAAATAGGGCAGGTCCGGCTTGCGGCGCTCCAGCTCGGCGATGATCAGGCCGATCTGCAGGCCCCAGTCGCCCAGATGAATGTCGCCGACGACATTGTCGCCGAAGTAGCGGTAGATGCGCTTGATGCTCTCGCCGATGATGGCGGAACGCAGGTGGCCGATGTGCAGGGGCTTTGCCACGTTCGGCCCGCCGTAGTCGAGCACGACGCCGCGGGGCTTGCGCTCACCGGTCACGCCGAGGCGCTCGCTCTGGCGCATCTGCTCCAGATGGGCGGCCAGATATGCAGGCTGCACACGCAGGTTGATAAAGCCGGGCTTTACGGCCTCGGCCGAGGCAAAGACGCTGCCGTCCTGCAGGCGGTCGACAACGTCCTGCGCAATGACGAGCGGGGCTTTGTGGTGCTGCTTTGCGGCGGGCATGGCGCCGTTGCACTGAAATTCGCACAGATCGGGGCGGTTTGAGACCGTCACGCGGCCGCAGGCCGGGTCATATCCGGCGGCGGAAAACGCCTCCGCCACAACGGCGGACAGCCGGTCGATCAGCTTTTCCATGGGCGATCAGACTCCTTATCGTTCGATAAACGAAATAATATACAATGATAGCAGAAATTCTGCCGCTTGTCCAGTGCGGGCAGAATTATTCCGGCAGCTCGCGGTACATGGCGGCCGCGTCGTCCTTGCGCACGGCGTCGGCCACGGCCAGCACCTCCACGGCAAGCGTCCGCTGGCCGAAGGCGATGCGCAGCACGTCGCCGGGTTTTACGTCATAGGACGCCTTGGCCGGGCGGCCGTTCACGGTCACGCGCGCGTTGTCGCACGCCTCGTTTGCCACAGTGCGGCGCTTGATGAGGCGCGACACCTTGAGAAATTTATCCAGTCTCATAGGACCCTCCCAATCAGCTTTTCTGGCCGCGCAGCTCGATGATGCGGTCGCGGAGCACGGCGGCGTATTCGTATTCCATCTGCTTTGCGGCGGCGCGCATCTCCTTTTCGAGCTTTGCGATCTCGCGCTCACGCTCGGCGGCCGTCATCTTCACGCCGTCGCGCCGCTGGGCCTCGCCCTCGGCCTGCGTGATCTCGATGAGCTCGCGCACGTCCTTCACGATGGTCTTCGGCACGATGCCGTGGGCCTTGTTATAGGCGTCCTGGATGCCGCGGCGGCGCTCCGTTTCGTCGATGGCGGCGCGCATGGCGGGCGTGATCTTGTCGGCATACATGATGACGCGGCCCCCGGCGTTGCGAGCGGCGCGGCCGATGGTCTGGATGAGACTCGTCTCGCTGCGGAGAAAGCCCTCCTTGTCTGCGTCCAGAATGGCGACGAGCGAGACCTCCGGCAGGTCGAGTCCCTCGCGCAGCAGGTTGATGCCGACGAGCACGTCAAATTTTGCCATGCGCAGGTCACGCAGGATCTCCATGCGCTCAAGCGCTGCGATATCGGAGTGCATATAGCGCACGCGGATGCCGGCATTCTGCAGATACGTCGTCAGATCCTCGGCCATTTTCTTTGTCAGCGTCGTGACGAGCACGCGCTCCTTGCGCTCGATGATGCGGTTGCATTCGCCGATGAGGTCGTCGACCTGCCCGTCGATGGGCCGGACCTCGACCTTCGGGTCCAGCAGGCCCGTCGGACGGATGACCTGCTCGGCGATCTGCCCGGCGCGGCTGCGCTCGTATTCGCCCGGCGTGGCGGAGACGTAGATGGCCTGATGGACCTTTTCCTCGAATTCCGGGAACGTCAGTGGGCGGTTGTCGAACGCGCTCGGCAGGCGGAAGCCGTATTCCACCAGACTCTCCTTGCGCGAGCGGTCGCCCGCGTACATCGCGCGCACCTGCGGCAGCGTGACGTGGCTCTCATCCACGAACAGCAGAAAGTCCTTCGGGAAGTAATCCAGCAGCGTCATGGGCGGCGTGCCGGGCGCACGGCCGGAAATGACGCGGGAGTAGTTTTCGATGCCGCTGCAGAAGCCGATCTCCTGCAGCATCTCGATGTCATACATCGTGCGCTGGCGGATGCGCTGGGCCTCAAGCAGCTTGTCGTGCTCCTTGAACCAGCGCTCACGCTCCTCCATCTCGCGCTCGATCTCGAGAATGGCGCGGTTGAGCTTGTCCCGCGAGGCGACGTAGTGCGAGGCGGGGTAGATGGCCACATGGCTGATGACGCGCTCCGGCATGCCGCTGACGGCGTTGATCTCGGAGATGCGGTCGATCTCGTCGCCGAAGAACTCCACGCGGATGGCTCGGCCGGACCAGTAGACGGGGTAAATTTCCACGGTATCGCCGCGCACGCGGAACGTGTTTCGGGTGAAATTCAGGTCGTTTCGCTCATAGCGGATCTCCACGAGCTTCTGCATCAGCTCCTCGCGGGACTTTTCCATGCCCGTGCGGAGCGAGATGACCATGTTTTTATAGTCGATGGGGTCGCCAAGGCCGTAGATGCACGAAACGGACGAGACGACGATGACGTCCCGCCGCTCGAACAGCGACGACGTCGCGCTGTGGCGCAGCCGCTCGATCTCGTCGTTGATGGCGGAATCCTTCTCGATATAGGTGTCCGTGTGGGCGATATAGGCCTCCGGCTGGTAGTAATCGTAGTAGGAAATGAAATATTCCACGGCGTTTTCCGGGAAAAACTCCCGGAATTCCGAGCACAGCTGAGCCGCAAGCGTCTTGTTGTGCGCCAGCACGAGCGTCGGGCGGTTCAGGTTCGCAATGACCGAGGCCATCGTGAACGTTTTGCCCGAGCCGGTCACGCCGAGCAGCACCTGCTCGTCCAGCCCGAGGCGGACGCCCTCCGTCAGCTTGCGGATGGCCTCCGGCTGATCGCCGGTGGCGCTGTAGGGCGCGTGCAGCTTGAAATCCATGGGGTCTCCTTTCGCTCAGTCAAAAACGTACATGCCGAAAAAGGCCAGCAGGCCCGGCCCGCAGTCATATTCCATGCCGCATTGCTCCGCGAGCCTGCGCACGAAGATGCAGTAGGCCGACATGCACGAATAATACAGGTCCGGGTAGCGGCAGGGCTCGTGTTCCACGATGGCGCACGTCTCACACAGGGCGCAGCCGCTGGCCCCGACGGGGAAGCCGGGCACGTCCGCGCGGCGCAGACGGCCGAGCAGGCGCAGCGTCGCGGCGTTGTGCTCCTTTTTCGCTGCCTTGATGGCCTTGCTGTCGCTGTAGTCTGCGATCTCCCAGATCGTCTGGAGCACAAGGGCATGGCGGTGCGCCTGAATGCGCGCGCGCATCTCGTCCGGCGTGCCGCAGTCGGGCGGACAGCTGTAATTCACACCGTATTTGCCGCAGAGATTCTCGGCGCACAGCGGCCGGAACGACGGATCGAAGGGAATGTCCTTCGTGTCGGTCACAACCGCAGCCGCGAAGCCCTCCTCGGCTGCCATGGATGTCATTTCTTCCCAGGTCATATCCTGCGCCTCCAATCAAGGAATTATCATAATATTCTAGCATGTTCCGGAGAAAAATGCAACATTTCGGGCCGAATATTGTAGGGCCTGCGGCAAGCGGAAAGTTTCCGGTCGTGCGTTGTAGGGGAGCGGACAGCCGGGCCCGGCACAGCACAAACGATTTGTACCAGCTACCGTTAAAATGGAAAAAGCTATCGACTTGTCATTGCGAGGGCGCTTTGCGCCCGTGGCAATCTCGGGAAGGCACTTGCAGT
>OKSB01002840.1_pt1 | contig 14725 bp, 7 predicted proteins | sample 1601171 | NCBI WGS metagenome assembly OKSB01 (sample SAMEA3541496, study PRJEB24748) | human gut metagenome | biome: human gut; feature: human-associated habitat; material: faeces | place: China | collected 2012 | reverse complement strand
AGAACCGTTTGGAGCACCATCAATATGATGATGGACAAGTCGGATGGAACGTGCGTACCGTCAGTGGGATTTCTGCCAGATCCAGTATAATTATATTGACACCCAGGTACAGGCCGGGGATAAAGGCTCCGAGGTTCATTATACCACCGACGGTTCAGATCCGACCAAGGACTCACCGCTTTATCAGGCGCCATTCGCTTTCGCTCAAAAAGGAACTGTCAAGGCGATTGCCTATGATCCGACTTTCGATACAGTCAGTCCGGTTTCCGCGCAAACGTTCGATATTCCTGCTTGTGATTACACGATCGTATCACCGAAAGATGAGAAAACCAGCCTGATCCTAGACGGAAACGGCTACACAACCTACTATTTGCCACAAGGGAAACAAGAGTTAGTCGTACAATTAGCGAAAGAAATGCCTATATCCGGATTCCGCTACACCCCGAACCAAGGACGTGACGCAAGCGGTCATATCTCCAACTATCAATTATATATTAATGGAAAGAAGGTGGCCGAAGGCGAATTCTCCAATATCAAGGCTAACCCGATCGAGCAAGTCGTACATTTCCCGATAACGAAAGGTAACCAAATCCGTTTGGTCGCAACCCGTATCGTAGATAATAAAAAGCAAGCGGGTATCGGTGAATTCTCGGTAATTACGGAAAAATAAAGAATATCTAATAAAAGCAGAAGGGACCGCCTCGAAAGTTTAATTTTCAGAGGCGGACCCTTTTAATTATTTATCAATCTTTTATTTATCCTTGAAGGTACCGGTTCATTTGCTTATACACGGCACGTATATTTAATGGTTTAGATATATGAGCGTTCATACCGGCCTCCCTACTTTTCTGCACATCCTCAGCGAATGCGTTGGCTGTCATAGCGAAGATAGGAACCTTTTGAGCATCAGAACGCCCTAATGCACGAATACACCGGGTAGCCTCATAGCCATCCATATGCGGCATCTGCACATCCATCAATATCAAATCATAATACCCTTCGGCAGACTCCTTAAACATCTCTACGGCCTGTACCCCGTCCTCAGCGCTCTCCACCGACGCACCGGTAACTCCGATCAATTCCTCCGCTATCTCCCGGTTAAGCTCATTGTCCTCAACCAATAAGATCCGTTTACCTTTGAAGTCATAATCAACAGCATAACAATCCTTCGCAAGGTCATTCCTCCCATTAATATCGGAAAAACGAGTGGGCTTACCCGATTCCTTTATTTTGCCGAAAGGCAGATCAACGGTGAATGTACTGCCACTCCCCTGCACGCTCGTCACATGTATGCCACCACCCATCAACCCTGTGAAACGCTTAACGATAGAAAGCCCTAATCCTGTACCTCCATATTTATAAGTAACATCCACATTTTCCTGTTCGAACGATTCGAAGATTTTATCATAGTTCTCCTCGGCTATACCACATCCCGTATCGATTACCTCGAAACGTAGGTAAACATTCTCTTGATCCTCACCTGTTTTAGATACCCGAAGTTTAATCATTCCCTTGGCCGGCGTAAATTTCAGCGCATTCGATAACAGGTTGGAGAGAACTTGATTCAAGCGCAAGGAGTCTCCTATAATCTGTACTTCCAGATCACTAGCCAATATCGTCTCATAGCTGATCCCTTTACTCTTGGCCTGCTCGCCATACAGATTTTCAAAGTCCTGCAAGAATGCCCGGAAATTAAAGCTCTCATGTCGAAGTTCCACTTTTCCGCTTTCTATCTTCGACATATCCAGCACGTCGTTAATGAGAGCGAGAAGATGCTTGGAAGACATGATTACTTTCTCAAGACAGTCCTTTATCTTATCGGTATTATCTATGTTTTGCATGGCGATAGTACTCATACCTACAATTCCGTTCATCGGCGTACGGATCTCATGACTCATCCGGGAAAGAAACTCGCTCTTCGCCAAGTTAGCCGCCTCAGCCCGTTTCAGGTTGCCCTGTATCACGGTCGCTTTCATCCGGGCCCCTATAGCCAGCAGTAATGCCGTAAATAGCACCGACAAGACAAACATCACGATAAACATAAATTGTAAGGGATTCGCATATATAAAGTCCGTAAGAGAGAATTCACTCACGCCGATAGATTCCAGATTCCGATTGCGTATAACAGTCCTCTCGGACTCAGAAAGATTATTGATCGCCTTGTTGAGTATGGTAAGCAAATCCGGATCGACCGGGATAGGCAACGCGAAACTTATCGTACTCTGATCATTGACCAACGTTACGGGAGCAAGATTCGTAAAATGATAGCGCAAGATATCCTGTTCCATCCTAGAGGACAAACCATAAATAAAATCAGCCTCACCATTATTGACAGCAAATAACGCCTCCTTAATACTCGGATAGAACCGTATCTTCTCCACCGATATACCACTCGGCAATCGTTGATTTTCCACTAAGGCTCCAACCAGACCCGGTGCGGGATAACTACATGCTTTATTGCGCACTATGATATTGTTAGCACTCACATAAGAGGCTGAAAGCGCAAGTCCTAGCTGGGCCGCATCGTTCTCATCTCCCAAGAAAAAACCTAAGATATCGGCATCCCCTTGCTGTATCAAACGGATCGCATCAGCATAATTTTTCGCATATACATACGAGAATCGTAGCCCTGTGAAACTTTTAATCTCATCCAGTACATCCGCCATGATACCCGTATGGTTCTTCAGCGGCGTTTCTTTACAATACAAAGGATACCAATTCTCAGGTACGGCTACCGTGATCGTTTTCCTCTCATTGACATACTCCAGATCCCGGTCGCTCAGTTGGATGTTTACGAGCCGGTCTGGGAAATTAACGGCATAACGTTCCGCCGCAAAATTAGGATTGGCATCCAATATCCGTTCCAAAGCCATATTCAAACCATCCAAGACTTCTTTATTACCCGGATTGGTCACGATATAATAAGGCTGAGAGTCATATGCCACGACTACACGGACAGAATCGCTAATATGGGCAACATTATTTAGTAACAAATCGATCTCACCTTTAGCCAGATAGGGATATAACCCGATTTTCCCCACCATATCTTCCTGTTTGTAATATCGGATATTACAATACAATCCGTTGATAGCCATAAACTCTTTGAGACGGCGAATGTTCTCCCTTGCATTCTCATACACACCGATGGTTTTACCATTCATACTCTCCAAATCATAACTATGGATAGAGCGATCATCAGATCGGGCAAGTAATAATGAACGGCTATATCCCATATTATAGTTCGGATAAGCATAATATTTCTCTAAAGCGGGTATATAATAGTTTCCACCCATCAACTCGTACTTACCCTCAACAAATTCATTCAACATAGCCGGTCCCTTCGTATCTATGTACTCGTATTCCCAACCGGTATATTTGGCGATCTCATTGAGATAGTCTACGAGCATACCATGATGAGTACCATCTTCGGCCGTCCAACTCATGCCATCTACCTGCGGAAAGGCAACCCTAAGTACACGTTTTTCACTTGTCCGCGCTAACACAGACAAATTAAACGCTAGCATTATAAATACTAACAAACCTATAGCTATACCATGACTCACATATCTCTGAAGTAAGTTCATTATAATGTATATCTTTTATTACCGGCTTTTCCGATGATAACAACCCCCATAACCCTCCGCAAAACAACTGTTTATTTTGGATGTACGCAAATATACTACTTTTTATATCACAGCGGATTATAAAATAATTGATTTTTAAAAGAAGATACTATAAAAACAGAAGGGACCGCCTCGAAGGTAAAACACCTCGAGGCAGTCCCTTTCCTAAATCCCAACAAACTTTTATCCCATCGAACTATTGATTACCTGTGTGGTTTTCTCAAAACTCTTCTTTAAGACCTCCTTTACATCCATGGTTTCCCAATATCCCTTATTAAAAAGCTCTACGGATAACCCACCCCGGAAACCGGAGTCGTATAGCAAAGGAAGTACCTTATTAAACGGGCAAATACCATCTCCCGGAAACACCCGATCCGAATCTCTCAACTCCGTACGAGGAGGCAACTCCGGATAATCGTTGATATGAAAAACCGGAAGGATCTTACCATTTATCAAGCGTAAACTATCAAAACTATTTCCTCCTCTGTACAAATGGTAGAAATCCAATAAGACAGAAGCCCGCGAATGCCCGGAGGCGATCGCTATCGCCATGGTATCCGATAATTGATTCAGAACCCCGGCTCCCCATAGTTCCAATATCGGAGTGACACCCATCTCATCCCCTAAATCCAGTATCGCCCGATAGCGTTCGGAATACTCTGGCAACCGTGTACGATCCAGTTGAGTAACTCCTTGAGCAGGAGCGGCGATAAATTTACCGCCCAATCCCGCTACCATCTCCATATCATGCCGCATTTGGTTTAGCCCTTCCTTCCGTTTCGAAGGATCATCGGCAAACCACGAGGCAAAACCGATCATATTCTCCAATAAAAGTCCGGAACCTTCCAGCTGACGCCTGAGTGTCTCATAAGTTCCCCCTTGCTTTACGAACGCATCCACATCACGGGTCCATAACTCAATTCCCTCAAAACCAGCCTCGGCACATAAGTCAATCTGTTTTTGAACAGGAAGTTTATAACCCGCTATCGTAGAGACATTGAGACAGACACGGAAAGGACGTTTCGAAGAGGATGCTTCGGGTGATGGCTCCTCTTTTTTCTTCGGAGCGCAAGAAGCCAAGCCTGCGAACGTACTGCCCAAAACCGCCAGACCGGTAGTCCGAAGCATATTACGTCTTGAAATCTTTTTCTCAAGCATAACACTCTCGTTTTAAATTAAACCTCCAAAGATTTACGGGCCTCCCGATCCGGATCATTCCGAGCCTCACACGTATTATTCAAGATCATCACCTCTCCATTTTCTTCCGTGTATTTCGGCCAAGCGGGTAACTCTCCTCCGTTCGGATCTCCTGTCCGCATGAAATTCAACAAAGCGCCAGACATCTTATCTGACAACGCACGAGGTACCTTACCTCCACCCGTATGAGTAAACATCCGATCCGTATTTTTAAACCAGAAACAGATATCCGAGCAATGGAACGCACGCATACGGTTATTAAACAAGGGCGGACACCAGCCAAACCAAGCTACATACACAGGCTGGCCTTGCTTTAATTTTGCGTTAGCCGCCTCAACCACTCGTTGACGGGAAGACAAAATCATCGCCCAAAGCTCCATCGGAGTCTTATCCGGGAAATTCTTGGCGAAAGCCTTCACGATCGATTCCGCTTTATCACCATATTGACTTCTCAGTTTCTCGATCACACCGTCTTGAGTGATTTTTTCCAAGGCCGCATCCGCCCTGTTCGGGTTCCATTCATGGAAAGTCGTACAGAATATCATCGGGACGACAGGAGACTCCAAATGGCTCTCACCGGAGTAGAATACACCGGCCGGAATATTCCGGTCATCAGCAACAGGGCCAAAAGTCCGTCTCATGCTAATCCCTTGATCTTCCCAGCACTTTTTACAAGCCCTATCCGCTATATCCAAATATTCCCGCCAAGGTATTCTTTGCAATTTATCCAGTTGGGAAGCGGTCAGCCCCGCTTCTCTCAAAATATATTCTCCCACCTTCCGGGTCATCACCTGATCGGAAGCTCCTACCGTAGATCCACTTAAAGCCACGGCTCTATGGATCAAACCTTTTGCCGCCGGCATAGCGGCTACTGTACAGACCTTAGAACCTCCTCCGGATTGTCCCATAACCGTTACGTTCCCGGGATCTCCACCGAAATTGGCGATATTATCATGAACCCATCGCAAGGCGGCAATAATATCTAACATCCCCACGTTTCCGGAATCCTTATACGCTTCTCCACCAACACCAGATAAGTCAGAGAAGCCAATCGGCCCCAACCGATGATTAATGGAACAGAATACGATATCTCCTTCCCGGCTTATATTCTCTCCATGATATCCATCCTGCTCGATCCCACTACCATTTGTAAAACCACCGCCATGCAGCCACACCAATACGGGACGTTTCTTACCATCCGCAATGCCCGGTGTCCATACATTTAAATATAAGCAATCCTCACTCACATCCCAGTAGTTCCAATGATCGGCAAAAGTTCCGTAATTATTGGGCCACCGGTTCTCCATACGTTGCGGCGCCGTATTCCCATAAAAAACCGCCGGTCTCACATCTGTCCACGGCTCTGGCTTTTGGGGAGGCATAAAGCGATTTTTTCCCGACGTATCAGCCCCATAAGGAACTCCCAAGAACGTATATACATGATTCAGCAGATATCCCTGCACCTTCCCATACTCTGTCTGGGCGATGGCGATATCGTCACCGATAAATAGGAATTGATCGTCATCACTCACTTTCCCTCTTTTATCACGGGAATCCCCAGAAGGGGCACAAGAAGAAGTCGATATCAAACTTCCCATACTCAACGAGGCTGTGCCCAATCCTAAGTTTCTTACGAATTGTCGTCTGTTTATTTTCATAATCTCTTAATTCATCTCAACGACCAATACCTCTTTAGATGCCAGCTTCAAGCTGTCCTTAAATAAGATCGTTCGTTTCGTTATTATATCCTTTCCTTCTATTCCCTCTTTTAAAGATTCCTTATAACGGGCAAGTGGAAGATCAACTTCATGATTAGCTCCATTAATAATGACCATGACACTTTTACCCTCTAGATAACGCTCATATACATACACTCCTAATTGTGGCATATAATGTTTCATATTACCTTCAGAAATGATCTTATTGCCCTTCCTCCACTTCAATAAAGTCTGTAAATAATCCCAAGCCTTATTCTGTAGGTCGGAACGTCCTTCCCTCGTAAACCAATTCTGAGAATCTCCAGGCCACCCTCCTGGAACATCTAAACGTATATTCCCATCCCCACCCGGGCGACTTTTCGTCCCAGACATTAACAATTCATGTCCATAATATAATTGAGGAGTGCCAGGGATTGTTAATAAAAAGGCAACCCCTTGTTTATAACCATCTAAGTCTTTAGGCTCCGAACGTAAAAACCTATCAGTATCGTGATTATCTAAAAAACGCAAAACATTTTTAATATCTGGATACACGAAATCATAACACAAATGATCATAGATTTTATCTAATCGCCCTTCCGGTGAAGACTTGTCATTAAAGATATCACTTGCAATACTCATCAGAGTAAAATCCATCACAGACTTCAGTTCCGTATCTTTTCCAAAATTAAGTTTACACCCTTTTTGCCACCAAGCCGTACCAATCGTATAATTAGTCCAAATCTCACCAACTATATTAAACTGAGGATATTCATTCATGATTTGGATATTCCACTCACGCATCATATCAAAATCGGAATATGGATATGTATCTTGCCTAATCGCATCAATCCGAGCATACTCAATCCACCATATAGAATTCTGAATAAGATATTTACCAACATGAGGATTTGCTTGATTCAAATCTATTCCAAATCCTGCATATTTCATTACTTCAGAATCATAAGTTGATGCATAATTGTCATAGAAAATAGCCTTAGCATGATTCCCCCTTTTAGAAGGACTTACATTAAACCAATCCTTAGATGGCACATCTAGCACCCAAGGATGATTTGCTCCAATATGATTAAAAATCATATCCATAACAACCCGTAATCCCTTTTGATGCGCTTTATTTATCAATCGAAGGTAATCTTCATTTGATCCTAGACGCCTATCCACATGAAACATATCCGTTGAGAAATAGCCATGATAAGAACCTCCTTTCCCATCATTCTCCAACACGGGATTTAACCATATAGCTGTTACCCCAAGGTCCACAAAATAATCCAAATGATCTTCGATCCCCTTCAAATCACCTCCATGTCGAGCCCCAGGCTTACTACGATCCATCACATATTCCGTTGACATAGAAATCTGATCATTCGATTGGTCACCATTAGCAAAACGGTCCGGCATAATTAAATACAACACATCCGAAGAATCATATCCTTGTATATCATCTGTACTCTCCTTGCGCTCTTTCAGCTCGTAAGCATATACGAACTTCTTTTCCCCATTCACAAAAGTTATATCAAATGTTCCAGAATGAGCTTGTGATAAATCTAAATATAATATTAAATAATTGGGACTATCTACCGTTACACAACTTTTTAAATAAACACCAGGTTCATTTATAACAGGATGATATTCAGAAATATGATCCCCATATACCATCAACTGTAATTCTGGATTTCTCATTCCTGCCCACCAAAACAACGGCTCTACCTTATTTATCGTTTGAGCAGCCACTGTCCCAAGTACAAATAACAGAAATGAAGTAAATATTATTATTTTTCTAATCATAGCTATAATTATTTAGATGTAAAAGCAAATAAAGGGTGAGCCAAACTCACCCTTTTTAAACAGCCAAGTTAATTCATATTAACATCAGGATTACCATTCTGCTCAACATCCGGAATCTGAAACATCACTTTATGAGAATCCCAAGCTTCACCACGAACCGACTGTTTGATACGCTTCAATTCAAATAATCTCTCACCTTGTAAAGCTATTTCCAAACGACGTTCCTTCTGTACTGCTTTAATAAAAGAAGCCCTATCAGTAGTTGTAGTATTAGCTTTGCCATAAGCCCTTTTTTCTATTTTTTGCAAAGCATTCAAAGCTTGATTCATATTTCCATTCGATTTAGCTAAAGACTCGGCATAAAGTAGTAACAACTCATTATATCCAATAATAATACCATCCATATACTCATAATCAAACTTCAGAGTATACCATGAACCGTCTATATTTTTAAAAAACGTTTTAAAACGATTATCATTTTGTTGGTCATAAGCAGCAATCAACTCATTAGACGGCCTGCTTGTGGGTAAAGCCAATCCATTCGTACGATAATCTCTTAAACCACCCCAAGAATCCTCAATCAATGACGCAGAAGGTATCATCGCTACAATTTCTTGCGTAACAGTCTTTTTTTCCGCTCTACCGAATTTAGCAGTCAAATCCTCATCAAGATCATACTTCTGAGTATTAATAACTTGTTCCGCATATTTAGCCGCATTCCCAAAATCATGTTTATAAAAATAGACTTTTGCCAATAACGCTTTTGCGCCATCAACGGTCGCTCTACCAGACTCTACTTTATTCTCTCCAGGTAAGTTTTCGATCGCATATTCCAAATCTGAGATTATTTGAGAATAAACCTCAGAGACCGTTGAACGTTGTACGACCTCAAATGCAGTAGCACGATCCATCACCCCCCTTAAACGAAGGGGAACTCCCATCTCTGCGATATCCTTAGTCTCCTCTGCATAAGGAAGGCCAAAGGCTCTTACTAAATGAAAATATCCTAATGCACGAATAAAAGAAGCCTCAGCCTTAAATTGAGCTTCTTTCTGAGGATCACTCGCCAAGATACTTTCCCCTAAATCGCTAAACGCAACTTGATTCGCCATATTTATGGCATTATATGTCGCGGTCCAGGTATCACGTCCAACCGCATTTACCAAATTCATTGTATGAGCACTCATCTGAACCCATTCAAAAGTAGCCACATCTGCCACACCATCATCTGCGATCACATCAAAACCACGCAACGTCCGGCCTCCCCAAAAGCCCGAAGAACGTATTCCATTATAAGCACCCAACAATAAATTCTCCAAATCATCTACCGTCTTAATACGATCATCTGTCAGTTCTAAACTATCTGGTTTTATTTGTAGAAATCCCATGTCATCACATGCCGTATAGACTAATTGGGTACTGAGTAATATTGCTGCTATATATTTTACTTTCATAATCTTATTCATTTAAAAGTTAACACTTAATCCGATAGTATATGTACGAGCTTGAGGAGGTGTTAAATAAGTCACATTCAAACTCAAATTCCTCTTCTGAGCTGAATCGACATCACGCATAATCTCAGGCTCACCACTATATTTATTATAGTATTCACTAAATAAAGTCAATAAATTAGTTGCTTGAGCATATAATCGAATATCCCTTATATTAAACTTCTTGATTCTAATACCTTTGAAAGTATAACCCACATTTACATTTTTTAAACGTAAGAATCCCGCATCATGTAGATATTCAGTTGTATTTCTCGCCAGTTCAATGCCACTTTTTCCTAAACTTACCCGAGGTACATCTGTCACATCACCAGGTTTCTGCCATCTATCAAGAACATTACTTTTCAGATTCCAAGTGCCAACATTATTCATCTGAAATTTCTCACCATCGTCATAAATATTGCCGCCTATTTGGAATGTAAACATAAAACCGAAATCCCAGTTCTTATATGTAAACGTATTATTCAAACCTCCTACAAAATCGGAATAAGGATGGCCTACAGGCTGACGATCTCTATCCGCATTATATTCTTTAGTTTCACCAACCGGTTTCTTATTCTCATCAAGCATTTCATAAACAGGCATACCATCCTGAGGATCAACACGTAGAACCTTAACCAAATAGTTTACGCCAATAGGCTGTCCTACTAACACACGTGTATCACCTTCTCCACTTAATGCGTCTGGTCCTGCATTACCAACATCCAAAACCTTATTCTTATTATAGCTGATATTAAAATCAGTAGTCCATGTAAAATCTCTATTTGTAATATTCACGGATTTAATATTAAACTCCACACCCGTATTTCTGACTTTTCCGATATTTGCCAAGAATGCCGTATATCCCACAGATGCTGGAACACTTACATTCAAAAATAGATCTTTGGAATTCTTATTATAAAATCCGATTTCACCTGAAATCCGATTTTTTAAGAAACCATACTCCAAACCTACATCAAAAGTAGAGGTTGTTTCCCACTTCAAATCTGGGTTTTTCAAAGAATTGATATACCAATAATTATCCCCTACATACAATTGATTCGTATTCACGCTAACTGCCCCCCATTGCGCATAGTTAGGGATTTCCGCATTACCAGTAATACCAAAACCTGTTTTCAATTTCAACAAGCTTACAACCTCGTTATCTTTTAAAAAGTCCTCTTCCGTGATCATCCAACCAATAGAAGCCGCAGGGAAATTACCAAATTTATTATTCTCCCCAAATCGTGACGAACCATCTCTACGGAAAGTACCAGTGAACATATAACGGTCTTTAAATGTATAATTTATACGTCCGAAAAAGGATATAAATGAGAAATCTTGATTAGGATAGCTCGTAAAAGTCTTATTCGTTTCATCATAAGCCGGATTATTAAATAACCAATCTTCTTTTCCTTGCTCAAATACGACATTCGTATAATTCGATACTCGTGTAGATTTCAATGCTTCTGTTCCCAACAAGAAATGAAAACGATGTTTTTCATTAATCGACAAGCTATAATTCAAGAGTGCTTTCGCATTCCAATTTGTCTCATAACGATTTGTCACATTACTATTCGGTTTTGTTGATAATTCTTTCGTTCGTAAATAATTAGACTCATTATCTCGATAATCTATATTACCTTCTAGCCGCAATGACAATCCTTTGATTATCTGTAAGTCAGCATATAAACTTGCCATTGTACGTTGGGTAAATATTCTACGTCTTTTCTCATTTGCCTCCGTCACCGGATTTGTTGATTTAGGAAAAACATAATAACTACCATCCGAATTATAGGCTGGGAAATAAGGCAAAGCCGTACTTATGGCACGTCCCCAACCACCATCCCAACTTGAAGGAGTGGGTCGATGATCCGTGTGAGAGAAACTAAAATTTCCACCTATTTTTAAAATGTTTATAGGCTTATAATCAATATTAAGGCGTACGCTCGTCCTTCCGAAATGATCATTCACCAAATATGAATTCTCTTCTACATTAGAAACCCCTAAATAAGTCTGTATTTTCTTATTACCCCACGATACCGATAAATCATTGTAGGTAGAAATTCCTGTTCTCGTAATAAGATCTTGCCAATCCGTATTATTTAATAAAGCTTGTTCTTCTGAATAACCACCGGGATATGATGATACAGTAGAAGGATCTGTCGCACCAGAGGGATTAAACTTATAATCATTTTCCAATGCTTCTTTATAAATATCCAGATAATCTTTAGTTTCCAACATATCAACTTTCCTATTAGTTGTTGAAAATGCAACTTTAGAACTAAAATTTATTTGAGGTTTTCCTGATTTACCACGTTTAGTTGTTATTAAGACAACACCGTTCGCACCTCTGGATCCATAAATAGCCGTTGCCGAGGCATCTTTCAATATATCAATACTTTCAATATCATTCGCATTTATAGATGACATTGGATTATCTTGTGCTGCACCCACTCGATCTCCGGCATTTTGCATGATGGGTATTCCATCAACAACAATCAATGGATCACCTCCAGCGGTAATAGAAGCGATACCTCTCACTCGAATGGCTGCACCAGAGCCAGCCAAACCCGATGTTTGGGTTACTTGTACACCAGCGGCACGCCCTTGTAAAGCGGCATCGAAAGAGCTTGTTGGAACAGACATTAGTTCCTCACTTCCAACTTTAGCGATCGATCCTGTCACATCTCTCTTATTCTGAACTCCATAGCCAACAACGACCACTTCATCTAATGTCTCCACATCTTCCGATAGACGAACATTAATATGAGTCTGATTTCCGACCTTTATCTCTTGGGAACGATAACCAATATAAGAATACACTAAAATGGCATCTCTATTAGGTACCTCAATTGAATAATTTCCATCCATATCGGAAGTAGTACCCGCAGTGGTACCTTTAATCTGTATGGTGATAAAAGATAAAGGCTCTCCTGTCTCCGCATCAGAAGCAGTTCCTGTGATCTTGATTTGCGCAAACGCTGTCAATGAAAACAAAGAAAGCATAAAGCACATAATAAATTCACTAATACTTTTACATCTCATGACATATTAAATTTAAAGTTAGACAAGTTCTAAAATATAAACACCACGAGCCGGAATATGAACCGCCGTGTCTATCGCAACGATCGTATCTGTTATAATATCTTTCCCAGATCTATAATCTTTTACGACTTCATGAAAACGATTCATATCTAATGTCTGGTTTTGATCTGTTCCATTCATTAAAACAAGTACCGTTTTATTATCCTTTACCCTAGCATATACGTAACAACCCGATTTATCAGGAGTATAATGAATCAACTTACCTTCTTTAACAGCATCACATCGCTGTCTCCAATTCAATAATTTTCTCATATAATCCCAAGCTTGATTCTGCAAATCCGTACGTCCCTCAGGAGTGAAAGCATCTTTTGGATCTCCTGCCCAACCTCCGGGAAAATCAGTGCGGATAATACCATCTCCTTCTGCTTTTGTCCCAGACATTAAAATCTCTGTCCCATAATAAATCTGAGGAATCCCTCGAGTTGTTAATAAAAAAGCAATAGCCTGTTTATACCTTCTTAAATCAGATTCTCCTTTCTGCATAAAGCGTCCTAAATCATGATTATCCAAAAAGACTAGTACATTATTAGGATCCGGGAATAAAAAATCCTGTGCGATAACTTCATAAATTTTAAATAACCCTGCTTCGAATCCTTCACGGCTAGAACATGCATCTCCAAACGCTTTTTGGCAAGTAAAGGTCAAATCAAAATCCATCACTGTCTTTAAGTTACTATTAGATTCATTCATTTTAGAATCTCTTTGCCACCAAGCCGAAGCAGTCCCTCTTGGATACCAAGCTTCTCCCACAATATTGAAATCCGGATATTCATTTTCCACCTCCTTACACCAAGTTGCCATAAAATCATAATCTGCATATGGATGTGTATCTTGACGGATACCATCAATCTGTGAGTATTCAATCCACCAAATGCTATTTTGAATCAAATATCGGGCTAAGTGCCTATTTTTCTGATTTAAATCTGGCATACCTCTACCAAACCAACCATTTACCAAGATCTCTCTCTCCGACTGAGGAGCGTGAACATCCATAAGAGTCCATTTAAAATGATTTGTTTGAACAAAGTTGTCTTGATTATTCAGCCAATCCGAGGAAGGAAAATCTTTTAACCACCAATGAGAGCTTCCGCAATGATTAAAAATCATATCCATCACGACTTTCATTCCTTTTTCGTGGGCCTTATCTATCAATTCACAATATTCTTCATTCGTTCCAAAACGAGGATCTACCTGATAAAAATCAGTAATAGCGTATCCGTGATAAGAACCTCCCGGCATCCTATTTTCCAATACAGGATTTAACCAAATTGTCGTAAAGCCTAAATCACGGATATAATCCAATTTATTAATAATACCACGTAAATCACCTCCATGGCGAGCTCCCCCTCTCGAACGATCTATTTTCACATCATCTAGATTGTCATTAGATGGATCCGCATTTGCAAAACGATCTGGAGTAATCAAGTACATCACATCCGCAGGTGAAAATCCAGCAGCTCCAACCTTTTTATTTCTTTCCTTTAACTCAAAGGCCCGGATTTCTTTCTCTTTCCCTTTTTGAAATATCAAATTCATTGTACCGGGAGAGGCATCTCTGGAGATATCCAAATAAAGGAACAAGTAATTAGGGTTCTCGACTCCAACAATTTCCTTGACTCTTACCCCCGGATAATCAATATAAACTTGAGAGCTTGCGATATTCTTGCCATATACCATAATCTGTAATTCCGGATTTTTCATCCCTACCCACCAGCAAGCAGGTTCTAACCGTGAAATATCAATAGCATATACAGAACTGGCGCACAACAAGCAAATGGTAAACAATAATAGTCTTTTCATATTTCGG
>OKSB01002838.1_pt1 | contig 14735 bp, 8 predicted proteins | sample 1601171 | NCBI WGS metagenome assembly OKSB01 (sample SAMEA3541496, study PRJEB24748) | human gut metagenome | biome: human gut; feature: human-associated habitat; material: faeces | place: China | collected 2012 | reverse complement strand
CGGATCATCGAAGATGCAAACATTCGGCTGGTTAGAAATTCCACATTTTTTGAACAGAATTTCTATCTGTATTTTCATCTGAAATCTCATGGTGTGGTCTTTTAATAATATTACTTATCCCCCCAATGCGGTCTATGCTGATTGCAACAATTTCTTTTGCAATATTTTGTAGAAGAAGAGTTTCTTTCGGCTGTATGTTGTGGTAAAATAACAGATATAAGCTGGGAGTAAAATTTCCCGGCAATTACGAAGGGGAATGGAGAGAAGTACCATGAAAGAGGAGCAGAAAGTATCGTTTATTCACTCAATTTCAGCAAAGATCATGCTGCTGACCGTGCTTGCAGTGGTTATGTCGGTGTTGATCGTCGCATTCCGGGCGGAAGCGGGAGCAAAGAAGGTTGTCGGAGACGTCAGTGCAGATTATATTTTAAGCATGGCGGAGATGGGAGTGGAGATTGTGAACAATCTTCCACAGGAGGCGGATGCAGGAGCATATGAGAATGCCTTAGCGGATATCAGTATGGAGGGAATTGATTCTTCCTACGCCTATCTTGTTGACACGGACGGCACCATGTTATATCACCCGACCGCGGAAAAGATCGGACAGCCGGTGGAGAATGCTGTCGTGCTTGGCGTCGTTGCAGAGCTTGCCAAGGGACAGGTACCGGTGAATGAGACAGTGACGTATGATTTTAAGGGCGTTACCAAATATGCGGCTTACGCGATCACGGCGAACCGTCAGATTGTTGTGGTGACGGCGGATGAAGACGAGATCATGAAGCCGCTGAATCAGATAGTAAGTAAGATTATGCTGCTGTCATTGGGGATACTGGCTGCAGCGATTGTTCTGGCATACGTAGTAAGCCAGTTTATCTGCAGACCGATTCAGCAGATTACAACGATTATTGTCGATACCGCACAGTTGGATTTCAGATCAAATCCGAACGGCGCAAAGCTGCGCAGCCGCCGGGATGAGACGGGAGAGATGGCAAATGCGGTACATGTGATGCGCAGGAACCTGCGTTCCATGATTGGCGATATTGATACCGCAAGTAACCAGATCACACAGAATGTGGATGGTCTGCAGGAGATTACCACCACGGTGGATCACATGTGTTCCGACAACTCCGCGACAAGCCAGCAGCTTGCGGCAGGCATGGAGGAGACGGCGGCAACCACAGTAACAATCAACGAAAATATCGAGGTTATCAAGAACGGAGCGGATGATATTAACAGTATGGCGACGGAGGGCGCACGGACCTCGGAAGCGATCATGATGCGGGCAAATGATTTACGCACCAAGACAGTTGAGGCAAGCACCAAGACAATGACGATGTACAACAACGTCAAGACAAAGGCTCAGGAAGCCATCGAGGGATCGAAGGCGGTCGATAAGATCAACGAACTGACCGGCACGATCATGGAGATCTCATCCCAGACCGGACTGCTTGCACTCAATGCTTCCATCGAAGCGGCAAGAGCCGGGGAGGCAGGACGTGGATTTGCGGTGGTTGCAACGGAGATCGGAAGCCTTGCGGATCAGACGTCCAAGGCGATCAAGGATATCGGCACGATTGTGGATGCTGTCAACGCAGCAGTTTCCAATATGGCAGAATGCTTAGAAGAGACCACCGGATTTCTGGAGAATACCGTGCTGACGGAGTATAAGGAATTTGAGCAGGTCAGCGAGCAGTACCAGGAGGATGCGGATACCTTCAAGACCAGTATGAACGACGTGAGCGATGCGATGGCTGGCCTTGCCAATTCTATCGACGCGATTGCACAGGCGCTTAGCGGCATCAACTCTACAGTGGGCGAATCGTCGATCGGCGTCAGCGATATTGCGGAGAAGACCAGCGACATGGTGGAGAAGACAGGAACCACGCACGACATGGTGGAAGAGTGTTATACTTATGTGGAGAAGCTGCGTGAGATTGTGAGCCAGTTTGTATTACAGTAAATAAAATATGATTTGCAGGGAAAAGGGTATGCAGATGTTGGAGCGATGTTGTGCATCGGAATCACGTCGGCATACCCTTTTTCACGCAGACAGGCATAAACCCGTCCACATTTTCATAGGATGAGTTAACGGCAAAGCGGTGGACGTGCTGCTTTGTGGGAAACTCGATGGATGGGGGCAGCGCATATGCAGGAATATTATCGCGGAAAAACGGAAGAACGAGGGAGAAACGTGCTCGAGGATGAGGAGAAAAAATCCTGGGCGGAAAGTTTTCTGGAACAGTTAAACGATCCTCTGATCTTTATCCTGTTTGTGGCGGCGGCGATCTCACTGCTGCTGCGGGAATACGGCGATATGGCAATTATTCTGGCTGTGGTGCTGTTAAATGCGACGGTGGGAGTGATACAGGAGGGAAAAGCGAAAAAATCGCTGGAGGTGTTAAAACGGATGACCAGCCCGCATGCACTGCTTCTGGAAGGGGATGAAGTGCGGCAGATTCCGGCTGCCGATCTGATCCCGGGCGATCTTGTGGTGCTGGAAGCCGGCTGTCAGGTTCCGGCGGATCTTGTGCTGACAGAAGCGGTGAACCTGAAAATAGAAGAAGCCGCACTGACCGGCGAGTCTGTTCCGGTCAACAAGGATACGGCGCAGAACCGCATGGCATATATGTCGACAAATGTGACCTACGGGCGCGGCGTGGGGAGAGTATCTGCCATCGGTATGGATACAGAGATCGGGAAAATTGCCGGGATGCTGAAGGCGGCGAAGGTCGAGCTGACACCGTTGCAGAAGCGGTTGGCAGACCTCGGCAAAATTTTGGGCACGGTGTCCGTATTCTTATGTGTGCTCCTTTTTGGCATGGCAATCCTGCAAAAACGGGATGTGGGAGAGATGCTGATTACGGCGATCTCTCTTGCGGTGGCGGCGGTGCCGGAGGGACTTCCCGCCATTGTGACGATGGTGCTGGCACTTTCCGTCTCGCGGATGGTGAAGGCAAATGCCATTGTAAAGCGCCTGCCGAGCGTGGAGACATTGGGATGTGTCAGCGTTGTGTGCTCGGATAAGACGGGAACACTGACACAGAACCGCATGACTGTAAAAAAATGTTACGTGAACGGCAGAGTGCATGCGGTAAAAGAACTGCATCCGGCCGACGACCGGTATTTTTTGCAGGGATTTTCTCTCTGCAACGACGCATCCCTCCACGGAGGGGAACGCCGCGGCGATCCGACAGAATTAGCGCTCTTGGATATGGCGGCAACGTTCGGCATACAGCGCGAGACATTGGAGGATACCATGCCGCGGATCGACGAGATTGCCTTCGATTCGGAGCGGAAACGGATGACGACGCTGCATGAGACGTTGGACGGCAGAATCTCTTTCACGAAGGGATCGCCGGATGAAATCCTGGAGCGGTGCCGGTATGTGTGGAGCAACGGCAAGACGGCGGCGTTTTCTGCGGCGGCGAGAGAACAGGCAAAACGGGGACTTGCCGAGATGACGGAAGCGGGACTTCGCGTGCTGGCGATTGGCATGCATCCTAAAGCGGCACAGATGGAGGAGAGCGGGCTTACGTTTCTGGGGATGGCAGGAATGGAAGACCCGGTACGCCCCGAGGCGGCGGAGGCGGTGGAACAGTTTGCACGTGCCGGAGTCCGGACGATCATGATTACCGGGGACAGGGCGGACACGGCGCTTGCGATTGCACGTCAGCTCGGCATTGCAGAGCGGAGGGATGAATGTGTGACGGGCGAGGAGATGGAGCGGATGGACGAACAGACGCTGGCGGCACGGATCGGACGAACTCGGGTGTTTGCCCATGTATCCCCGGAGCACAAGGTCAGAATCGTGTCCGCATGCAAAAAGAACGGGGAGATTGTCGCCATGACAGGGGACGGAGTCAACGACGCTCCGTCGTTAAAATCTGCGGACGTGGGAATTGCCATGGGAATGGCGGGAACGGATGTCGCCAGAAATGCGGCGGATATGGTGCTGGCGGATGACAATTTTGCAACGATTGCAGGAGCGATTGCGCAGGGGCGCAGCATCTATGAAAATATCCGCAAGTCGGTGCTGTTTTTACTTTCATCTAATTTCGGAGAAATTATCACAATGCTGGCGGCAGTTGCCATGGGGCTGGCATCGCCCTTAAAGTCGAGCCATATTCTCTGGATCAATCTGATTACGGATTCCCTGCCGGCGCTGGCACTCGGAGTAGATGTGGAAGAACAGAAGGACTACATGAACCGCCCGCCGAGACGCCGGGATGAGAGCCTGTTTGCGGGCGGCGGCTGGGGATGCACCTGTTTTTACGGTCTTTTAATCGCAGGAATCAGTATGCTTGCCTTTTTGCAGGGACCGGTCGGCACGATCAAAAGCGCCGGGATGACGCTGACGATTCCGCACCTGCAGGCGGTGCTTAAAGATGCACAGGTGTTAGCGCGGTCGCAGACCTACGCATTTACCGTGCTCGGCATGGCGCAGTTATTCCATGCGATCGGCATGCGGGATGTGGAGACATCGGTGTTTTGCATGAACCATCTGGAAAACCGTCTGATGCTGGCGGCGTTCGCGGTGGGAATCAGTCTTCAGATGATGGTCACGGAAGTGCCGTATTTTGTACAGCTGTTTGGAACCTGCAGACTTACCGCCCTGGAGTGGACGAAGCTGCTTGGACTTGCGGCAATGCCGCTGCTGGCACATGAACTGTTGGTGCTGTTTTCCTGTGCGGGAGAGGTAAAGGATGCGTTAAGGTTGCAGGGAGAGGATTGACAAAGGCGGCGTCGGACTGTTATACTCCATACAATCTTAAATAACAGAACTGCTAAAGGGGAGTAGTTTTAAATTGCAGCGTCAACATACGCGGTCTTGGACCTGGCGCTGTGTACCATGAAGATTACCCGTGGTTATGAGACTTTTAGCGCGGAAAGTATCGCAGAGATACATTTCGTGCTGGAAGTCTCTTTTTTTTAATTTTAAGAAAACAGGAGGCAGAAATGAAAGAGTGGTATCAGATTTCAACGGAAGATGTGAAAAAGAAGATGGAGACCTCAGAACATGGACTCACAACGGAGGAGGCGGCAAAACGGCTGGCGCAATACGGGGAGAATGTGCTGGTGGAGGGAAAGAAAAAGAGTGTTCTCAAGGTTTTTTTCGGACAGTTTGTGGATCTTCTCGTGGGAATTCTGATTGTGGCAGCCGTGATTTCCGCCTGTTCGGGGAATCCGGAGAGCACCTTTGTCATTCTGGTTGTGATCGTGCTCAATGCGCTGCTAGGAACGGTCCAGTATGTAAAGGCGGAGAAGTCGCTGGAGAGTCTGAAGGATCTGACGTCGCCGAACGCGAAAGTGCTGCGCTCCGGCGTGAAGGTGGAGATTCCGGCGAAGGAAGTCGTGCCGGGAGACCTTCTGCTGCTGGAGGCGGGAGACATGGTGGCGGCGGACGGCAGAATCCGGCGCAGCTATTCACTGCAGGTGAATGAGAGCTCGCTGACGGGAGAATCGACGAATGTTGAGAAAAGAGAAGGTGTGATCGAACAGGAGGCGGCGCTTGGCGACCGCGTGAACATGGTGTATTCGGGAAGTCTGGTGACTTACGGAAGGGCAGAGGTTTTTGTGACGGAGACTGCGATGAACACGGAGATCGGTAAGATTGCAGGACTTTTAAGCAATGCGAAGGAAAAAAAGACGCCGCTGCAGATTGCATTGGATGATTTTGGAAAAAAGCTGTCATATCTGATTCTGGCTGTCTGTGCGCTGGTGTTCGGTCTGTCCATGTACCGGGATATGCCGCTTCTGGACGCGATGATGTTTGCGGTCGCGCTTGCAGTTGCGGCGATTCCGGAAGCCCTCGGCTCGATCGTGACAATCGTGCAGGCGATGGGAACCCAGAAAATGGCGAGGGAGCATGCGATCATCAAAGATCTGAAGGCGGTGGAGAGTCTGGGCTGTGTGTCGGTGATCTGTTCGGATAAGACGGGCACGCTTACACAGAACAAAATGACCGTGCAGAAGATTTATCTGGATCATACGGCGATCATGCCGGAGGTGCTGCAGATCAACGACCAGCTTCACCGTTATCTGATGTATGATGCGATTTTAAATAACGATGCGCGCATGGATGACGGGAAAGTGATTGGCGACCCGACGGAGTCAGCACTGCTCGAGATGGTGCGTAAATGTGGCGTGGATGATGATTTCTTACGGGGAGCAATGGAACGACAGCAGGAACTGCCGTTTGATTCGGACCGCAAGCTGATGAGCACGGTCTATGCGCTGCACGGTGTACCGACACTGCTGACCAAAGGGGCGCCGGACGTCCTTTTGAAGCGCGCGGTCTATCTTAGGGAGAAGCAGGGTATCCGGCGGATGACGGAGGAAGACCGTACGGAGATTTTAGAGCAGAATCAAAGATTTTCCGGCGAGGGGCTTCGTGTGCTGGCTTTTGCTTACCGGGAACTGAAGGAGGGGGAAAAGCTGACAATCTCCGGGGAGTGTGATTACATTTTTCTTGGGCTTGTGGCGATGATCGACCCGCCGCGCGCAGAGTCTGCGGCGGCTGTAGCAGATGCGAAGCGGGCGGGAATCCGACCAGTCATGATTACGGGGGATCATAAAGTGACGGCGACGGCGATTGCAAAGCAGATTGGCATTTTCGGGGAAGGGGATATCGCACTGGTCGGTCCCGAACTGGATGCCATGCCGGATAAGGAGCTGGATCATCTGATCGGGCACATCGCCGTATTTGCCCGCGTCTCTCCGGAAAATAAGATCCGTATTGTGGAAGCGTGGCAGCGCAGGGGGAGCGTGGTCGCCATGACGGGTGATGGCGTCAATGATGCGCCTGCATTGAAGGCGGCAGATATTGGAGTGGCAATGGGAATTACCGGAAGTGAAGTTTCTAAAGATGCAGCTGCAATGGTCTTAACTGACGATAATTTTGCAACAATCATTAAAGCGGTTGAAAATGGGCGAAATGTTTATGCTAATATCAAAGATGCAATTCAGTTTTTATTATCAGGTAACTTTGGTGGAATATTAGCAGTTTTGTATGCTTCGATAATGGCTCTGCCAGTACCGTTTGCTCCAGTACACTTGTTATTTATTAACTTATTGACTGATAGTTTGCCAGCGATTGCACTAGGGCTAGAACCTCATAATGCAGGTGTTATGAAAGAAAAACCACGGCCAATGAATGAATCTATTTTAACAAAACCATTTTTAGCAAGTGTTGGAATTGAAGGTTTTGTTATTGCTGTAATGACGATGGTTGGATTTATGATCGGTTATCAAGAAAGTGCATTACTTGCTAGTACAATGGCATTTGGAACATTATGTCTTTCAAGACTAGTCCATGGTTATAACTGTAAATCTAAATCACCAGTATTATTTAAAAAATCATTTTTTAATAATAAATATTTGCAAGGTGCATTTTTAGTCGGCTTTATTTTAATTACACTTGTTTTAACAATGCCGCTTTTACAATCAATGTTTAAAGTTCAAACATTAAATATTGAACAATTAATGATAGTATATGGTCTTGCTTTAGCAAATTTACCAGTTATTCAATTTATTAAATATCTTAGAAATCGCTAAAGTTATATAAATAATGCGTTGGATATATTGACTAAGTAGTTATAAGGATAGAAAATAAGTAAATTTTCTATCCTTTTTCTTTTTTCAAAGACTTATTTATACTATAATAGAACTAAATGAGGTGAAGTAAAGTGGAAGTAGCTTTAAAAACAGATTCACGAGCAGTTAAACCAGGTGATACATTTATTGCCATCCCAAACGTAGCGCGTGATGGACATGATTATATTGAACAAGCAATTGCCAACGGTGCGACAAAAATTATTGCAGAACATGGAAGTTACAAGGTTGAAACAATAATCGTAGAAAGCACTCGTGAATATTTAAAAACATATTTATATGAAAATTATTATCCATTGATTAAAGATATAAAATTAATTGGATTAACAGGAACTAACGGTAAAACGACAACCTGTTTAATGACCTATCAGATTTTAAAAATGTTGAAAAAGAATGTTGCTTATATGGGAACAATCGGATTTTATTATGGTGATGTGAAAAAGCCGATGGTAAATACTACTCCTGATGTCGATGTGCTTTATAATATGTTATTAGAAGCTAAGGAAAATGGTGTAGAGTATTTTGTCATGGAAGTAAGTTCTCATGCCCTTGATAAAGATCGGATTCATGGTTTAGAATTTGATGAGGTGGCTTTTACAAATTTAACTCAAGATCATCTGGACTATCATAAAACATTAGAAAATTATGCTAATGCTAAAAGGATTCTATTTACTAAGACTAGAAATGATAAGATTGCTATTATTAATGGTGATGATGAACATTACCAGCGTTTTGTTTTAGAATCAAACAATAATATCATTATTGGTCAACATGATAGTGATGTTAAAATTTTAGAAATGAGCTTTTCACATTTAGGAACAATATTTAAATTTGAATATTTAAATCATGAATATCAAGCTAGATTAAATATGGTGGGGCGATATAATATTTATAATTATTTAATTGCTCTATTATTAGTAAACAAGTTAGGTGTAAAAATCGAAGATATACTTGCTTTAAACGATAAATTAAAGGCACCAGCAGGAAGAATGGAATTGCTTAAATATGGAACAAATAGTATTTTTGTTGATTATGCTCATACTCCCGATGCGGTGATCAATGTATTAAAAAGTGCTGAAGAGTTTAAAAATGGTCGTATTATTACCATTATTGGTTGTGGTGGTGATCGTGATGCAACTAAACGTCCAATTATGGGAAAAGCAGCGTTAGAACATAGTGATTATGTAATTTTTACAAGTGATAATCCGCGCAGTGAAGATCCTCAAATGATCTTAGATGATATTACTAATGGACTTTCTGGAAGTAATTTTGAAATAGAAGTTGATCGCCAAAAGGCAATTATTAAAGGGATGCAACAATTAAAGCATAATGATATTTTAATGATTCTTGGAAAAGGACATGAGGATTATCAGATTACTAAAACAGGGAAACATCATTTTAGTGATCAAGAAGAAGTGATGAAATATATAACTAAACAGGGGACGCTTTAAGCGTCCTTTATCTCATAAGGAGGTTAAAATGAAACAGATAGAAATGCAAGATTTGACTATTCCTCCAATTGCTATTGGCACTTGGGCTTGGGGAAAAGGACCATTTGGGAGTAAATTTATTTTTGGTGTTAGTCATGGAATTGAAGAATTAAAGCCCATATATCATTATGCAGTAAAAAATGGGCTAACGCTTTTTGATACAGCGCCTGTTTATAGTTTAGGGTCATCTGAAAAAATAATTGGGGATCTATCTAACGGTGAAGATATTCTTATTTCAACTAAGTTTATGCCGACATCTTGGCTGCCGCGTAAATCAATGTCTTGGACACTTAATTCTAGTCTGAGTCGATTGAAAAGAGCAGATACTGATATTTATTGGATTCATCGACCTGCCAATGTAACTAAATGGGCTAAAGAAATTATTCCATTAATGAAGGCTAATAAAATTCGATATTGTGGAATCTCAAATCATAATTTGAAACAAATCAAAGAAGTAGAGCTAATTTTAAAGAATGCAGGTCTTAAATTAGCGGCAATTCAAAATCATTTTAGTTTATTATATCGTAACAGTGAAGAAAATGGGATTATGAAATATTGTGAAGAACAAGGAATTACTTTTTTTGCTTACATGGTTTTAGAACAAGGGGCATTAACTGGATATTACAATTATAATCATCCCTTTCCTAAACGGACAAGACGTGCCAGGGCTTTTAGTAAGCAACGTTTAAAACAGATTGAACCATTGATTCTAGAAATGAAAAATATTGGATTAAAATATAATGTCGGTGTTGCTGAAATTGCTATTGCTTATGCTCTGGCAAAAAATACTGTTCCAATTATTGGGGTAACGAAAGTTAAGCATATTGATAGTGCTTTGGCTGCTTTAAAAATAACTATGAGTGAAGAAGACATTCATAAACTAGAATATTTTAGTAATAATTTTCAATTAAAAATCAAAGGATTTTGGGAGAAGAAAATGTAATGATAGTGGTACGAGTAATGACAATTAAAGATTACGACGATGTGTATGAGCTTTGGATGAATACCAAAGGAATGGGAATGAGAAATCTTGATGATAGTCGTAGTGGAATTGCTAAATTTCTTGAACGCAATCCGACAACAAACTTTATTGCGAGTGATGGTAATAAAATTGTTGGGGTGATCCTTGCTGGTAATGATGGGCGCCGTGCTTATATTTATCATACAACTGTGCGAAGTGATTATCGTGGTCAGGGAATTGCGACGCAGCTAGTAAAAGAATGTTTGTCAGCGGTTAAAGCTGAGGGAATTAATAAGACTGCTTTAGTTGTTTTTGCGGACAATCAGCTAGGTAATGATTTTTGGCAGAGTCAAGGATTTAAGGAGCGTGAGGACTTAACTTATCGTGATTTTAGTTTAAATGAGGAGAATATTTGATGAGGATCCAGCAGGTAGATATAACAGAGGTTTTTTTTTCAAACAAAGGAGTATACTCAAGGAATGTATGATTCGATTGTTCGAATTGGACTGTCATTTCCGGTAAAAGTAAGTTTAAGGGAAATTTTATTGTCAAGATGGTCATAAACGGTTAAGTGCAATTGCAAGTATGGAAAAATTAGAAGTATATAAAAAACGTCGAAAAATAAATATTATTGTTATTAATAATGGTAATAGTCGTTCTAATGATTGCTGGAGAGGCAGAAATATGCATTAATTAGGATTAAATATGGAAAATTGGGAATAATATTGATGATCAAGAATTATTGTATTAGTTGCTTTTTAAAACGCTTAATGATAAAATAAGTATATATAAAAGGGAGTAGTTAGCCATTAGGTTTACGATGCCGTCAACTCGATATTATTTTATATCCGTATCGTAATTAAACAACGAGACTTTTATTGTATGCAAATACGATATAGTCTCGTTTTTTGCATAATGTTTTAGAAAAAGGAGAGATATTTATGTATTACAATCGTGAGATTAAAGAGTTAGCCCAGGAATTTTCAACTGATTTAAAAAGTGGCTTAACTGAACAGCAAGTCACAGAGAATTTGGCAAAATATGGTCCAAATGAATTAGAACAGACTAAAAAACAATCTATTATAGTTCGATTCTTTTTGCAGTTCAAAGATGCGTTAACGATTATTTTAATTATTGCTGCAGTTGTCAGCATTATTGTTGAACCAACTGAATGGATCGATAGTGCAATCATTGTTTTTGTGGTAGTAGTTAATGCGATTTTAGGCTTAGTTCAGGAAAATAATGCAGAAAGAGCACTAGAGGCTTTGCAAAAAATGGCGAGTCCTAAAGCTAAGGTTATTCGTGAGGGTAATATTATTACGATCAATGCCAGTCAAGTCGTACCAGGGGATCTGTTAGTGCTTGAAGCGGGTGACTGTATTGCAAGTGATGGGCGATTAGTGGAATGTTTTAACCTTAAAGTTGATGAGAGTGCACTAACTGGTGAAAGTGTTCCTGTCGAAAAAATCAGCTCGATTCTTGATAAAGAAGAGATCCCGTTAGCAGAACGAAATAATATGGTTTATGCTTCTTGTAATGTTACATATGGACGGGGAATCGCAATTGTTACCACGACTGGTGAAGAAAATGAAGTTGGAAAGATTGCAACGATGATTCAGCAGACTAAGCGTGAAAATACACCGCTTCAAGATCAATTGGATCAAATTGGAAGAACAATAGGAGTTATTTGTATTATTATTTGTATCGTTGTTTTTGGAATGGAACTGTTGGATGGTCTCTCAATTCTTGAGGCTTTTAAAACATCAATTGCATTGGCAGTTGCAGCAATTCCTGAAGGGTTGGCAACTGTTGTTACTGTAGTTCTTGCCTTGAGTGTTCAGCGAATGGTTAAAAAGAATGCAATTGTTAAAAGTTTACCAGCAGTTGAAACATTAGGCAGTACCTCAATAGTATGCTCAGATAAGACGGGGACTTTGACTCAAAATAAAATGACAGTTGTAAAAACATATCTTTATAATCGCAAAATTGAATTATTAGAAACTTGTAGTGAAGAGACTAATCAATTATTGAATTATTTTACTTTGTGTAGTGATGGTAGTATTTCTACTGTTGCAGGAAAGGAAGTTGCAGTTGGTGATCCTACGGAAACTGCTCTTGTTAAAGCTAGTTTAGAAAAAGGATTTACCAAAGATGGTTTAGCCGAATTATATCCTCGATTTAATGAGCTGGCCTTTGATTCTGAGCGTAAAATGATGACAGTTTTTGTTAAACATGAAGATAAGATTATTTCGATTACTAAAGGGGGACCTGATGTTATTTTTGCGCGATGCAATAATTTAGACATTGATGAGGTTAGCGTAGTTAATGAAACAATGTCAAATGAAGCACTGAGGGTTTTAGCTTTAGGAATTAGATATTGGGATGAAGAACCACAAGAATTCACCAGTGAAATGATTGAAAATAATTTAACTTTTATTGGGATGGTTGGAATGATTGATCCCCCACGTGAAGAAGCTAAACAGGCAGTGGCAGAAGCTAAATCAGCTGGGGTCAGAACGATTATGATTACCGGTGACCATGTTATTACCGCAAGTGCAATTGCTCGAAGTCTTGGAATTTTAGAATCTGGTCAAAAAGCAATCATGGGAAGTGAGTTGGCAAAAATGTCAGATCAAGAACTAGCTGAGCATATTGAAGAGTATTCTGTTTATGCACGAGTTGCACCAGAACATAAAGTACGAATTGTTAATGCTTGGAAATCCAAAGGTAAAGTAGTAGCTATGACCGGTGATGGAGTTAATGATTCACCAGCTTTGAAAGCAGCGGATATTGGTTGCGCGATGGGAATAACTGGAACTGATGTTGCAAAAGGTGCTGCAAGCATGATTTTGACAGATGATAATTTTGCGACAATTATTACATCAATTCGTGAAGGTCGCGGTATTTTTGATAATATCAAAAAAGATGTTCAATTCTTATTATCAAGTAATATAGGTGAAGTATTGACAATTTTTGGAGCTTCGTTGATCTCATTGTTAACACCACATAATTTTGGGGTGCCATTGTTACCGATCCATTTGTTATGGGTGAATCTAATTACTGATAGTTTACCAGCATTTGCATTAGGAATGGAACCGACTGAACCAACAGTAATGCATCGTAAACCACGCCAAAAAGATGAAGGATTTTTCTCGCATGGTTTAGGTTTTACTATTGCTTGGCAAGGATTAATGATCGGAACGCTAACGTTGATTGCTTATGCAATAGGCAATAACCAAGATCATACAGTTGGGATGACAATGGCTTTTATTACTTTATGTGGTTGTCAGTTAGTGCATTCTTTTAATGTTAAAAGTAGTGCTTCGATTTTAAATCGAACACTATTTAATAATCCTTATTTATGGGGAGCATTAGCAGCAGGGTTATTGTTACAAGTGATTATTTTAGCAATTCCTGAATTAAGTGCGATTTTTAAATTGCAACCATTAAACATTGTTCAATGGGGAATTTGTGTAGGACTTTGTTTATCAACTACTGTGATTTGTGAACTTGTAAAATTTTTTGATAGACGAAAAAATAATCCATCTTAAGATGGATTATTTTATTATCTTATTAAGTAGTTCTACTGCTTCCATAGCATCTTTAGAATAATAATCAGCATTAATTTCTTTAGCATAATCAGCAGTAAGAACAGCACCACCTACAAAAATAGGGCATATATTATCGATTTGTTTTAATAGTTCGATAGTTTTTGCCATTGAAACTACGGTGGTAGTCATTAATGCACTTAAACCGATTGCCTTAGGATGATGCGTATGGAAAGCTTCAACAACAGTTTCTGGTGGAACATCTTTACCTAAATCGATTACCTTATAGCCATAGCTCTCCAATACTACTTTAACAATATTTTTTCCAATATCATGAATATCTCCATGAACTGTTGCCATAATGATTGGTCCTTTTGTAGCAGCAGTATCTTTAAAAGTATCTTTAATTATCCCGAAAGCAATTTTTGATGTTTCAGCAGATTGAATCAATTGAGGTAAAAAGATTATATTTTTTTCATACTGTTTACCAACGGTATCTAAAGCAGGAATGAGAATATTATTAATTATTTCTAAACCAGGTGTTGTTTTCAATAATTCTTTTGTAGCATTAGTAACTTCATCTTTTAAACCATGAAGAACAATATCATTTAAAGTAAATGTTGAAGTGTCCTTTTTTGTTATGGTTTCTTGATTGGCACGACGTTCAATATATACTGCAGCATCATGATCATAGTTGTATAATACGTTAAAAGCATCGATTGTAGCCATTAATTCTTGATCCATTGGATTAATGATTGGGAGATCTAGACCAGCTGACATAGCCATAGCTAAGAAAGTTTTGTTTAATAAAGGACGATTTGGCAGTCCAAAAGAGACATTACTTACTCCTAAAACAGTATGAACACCTAATTCTTTGACCATTGCAACTGCTTTGACCGTTTCCATAACTTCTTTTTGCTGAGCAGAAACAGTTAAAACTAAACAATCAATAATAATATTTTCTTTGGTAATACCATAAGAAGCTGCCTTATTTATTATTTTTTTAGCAATCTTATACTACAAATATCACTTCTTCCAGCCCCACAAACGGATTGACAACTTGCATTATAAACGGGTAAACTGCATTATAATACCACTGTTCACCGCCATATAGGTTTCTTTTAC
>OKSB01002837.1_pt1 | contig 14735 bp, 10 predicted proteins | sample 1601171 | NCBI WGS metagenome assembly OKSB01 (sample SAMEA3541496, study PRJEB24748) | human gut metagenome | biome: human gut; feature: human-associated habitat; material: faeces | place: China | collected 2012 | reverse complement strand
GCCGAACGGTAATCGTCCTTCAGCCCATGGTCTTTGGCGTAACGCTGGGCAGGCGTAAGCAGCCCCATCTCTTTCAGTCCGTCATTGATAAGCTTCGCACCTCCGGTATTGGTGGTCATGGACGAGTCCGAGAAGTCGCATTTGGAACATGCCAGCTTCGCGCCTACCGAGTTCCTGCGTAACTTGAAGAGATTTTTTTTGCCGGTAGTTACCACCGGATTCTTCTGCCTGCCGTTTCCGTCAATCTCCCCGTAGCTCAATGTAACCGTCCAGCCGCTTGCCGTCTTCTGGAAGTAGAAACGGAAGTTCTTTCTGGCATAGTTCACGGAAGAAGTACCCTGAATACGGACATATACGTTGGTAAGGATAAAGTCAAGCGTCCTGTCCTCTCCGTTATAGAAACGGACCTCCCTTACCAGTTTGTTGGCCTTCTTGTCGTTCAGCTGGGCCAGTGCATCCACCACGTTCAGCGTGTCGCTGTCGCTCGGAACCTCACTGCCCACGCTGCCCGTGCCTATCAGTACCAGGATCGAGTTCCGGCGCTTCTTCATCAGCCCCATCAGCTTCTCCATGCTCACCGTATCTCCTTCATTCAGCACGCGGTTGTCCTCATCCAGTGAGCGCACGCCCGGTTCCCCGTCGGCATCCTCCAGGTGGTTGCGGTCCACGATGTAGTTGTTCAGCACCTCGTCCGAGGTCAGCGCCTTGTTATAGATACGCACGCTCTTCACGTTCAGGTCGGCACCCGCCGACTTAAATTCCAACTGGCTCTGAATGTCAAAATTCACCTTGTCGAGCCACTTGGAAGCAGCCGACTCTTCACCGTTCACATAGAAACCGATCAGCGTGCGCTGTTCGTTGGTCTGCACGTTCGGATAGAACACGTAGGTAATGCGGATATTCGTACCCGGCTGGAACTTGGTACCCACCGAGTCTTCATAGCGCAGCACCTGTCCGGCATCCATCGCCTCGGTCACCACACCGGTCAGGAACTTGGCCTCTTCCGGAGTCACAATCAGCCCGTACCGGTTGCCGTTGTCCAGCTGCCCCAGGCAGGTGATCAGCTCGGCATCCGTATCCGTCACGTTGGCCGTGCTGTATTCTATCTCCAGCGTCATGCCCACGTCACGGATGGCAAATCCCTCGGGCTTGTCCGCCTCGTTGAAGGGGCGGTAACCGCCGTCAGCGGTCAGGGTCATACCTGCACCACCGGCCAGCAGCAGGCGGTCCTTGTGCCAGCCGCTACCGGCACCATATTCGTTCACGCTCCACAGCACGTCCCGGAACTCCATACGCTTGTCACCGCTCACCCAGCTTGCCGGGTTGTTTTCCGTGTTGCTTCGCCCGAAGGCGTCAAACGTACACACGGCATCCGGTGCCAGCGTGGCTTCAATGTCCGGGTGCGATGTGGTGTTCACCTGCACCTCAAGCACGGCATCGCCGCATGACACACGGTAGTCCAACGGTTCCACGTTCACGTTCGTCCGTCCGTAGCTGCCGGTCTCACCGCGCTGCAGCAGGTCTTCCTTCACCACGCTGCCCCGGTCGGTCACTTTCACACGGGCCGTGTACGCATCGCGGTCATAGCCGGCATACGTGAAGTTCCATGCCGTGAACTGCTCTGCCTCCAGCACCGGGTGTTTCCAGTCACGCTGGAACCCCGCTGCCCGGTGGCTGAACATCAGGCCGGCATACGCTGTCACACCTCCGCCTGCCTTCAGCAGCGTAATGTAATGCACCCGGCTCACCACACCGGAGTTCTCATGCTGCGCGTAGGCTTCCACCACGTTCGTACCCTCCTGCATCTGTGTCAGGGGGATGGTCACGTTCTTCTGCTGCACACCGCTGCCGGCCGAAAGACCGAGGGTAAAGGCCTGTCCGCCGTTCACGCGGTAGTAGATGTTCTTCTCACCGCTCGTGCCCTTGGCAGTAAAGGGGATGTTCACGTCATTTTTATATCCCCCGTCGGCCAGCCCGTTGCCCGCCGAGTAGGTGGTCTCCAGCTCCATGGCCACCATGGTCACCTTGGCCGTGGCCGTCTTCATCAGCGTGCCGTCCTGGTAAGTTGCCTGCGCTTCCACCTGTACGGTATAGGCAGTGGCATCCTTCAGATAGGGCGAAGCGTCAAAGGTATAGCTCTGTCCGGCTGTAACGCCCACAAACTCCGCATCCCGGAACTCACTGATGACGGTCGAACCGCGTTTCACGATTACACGGGCTTTCAGGTCGCTGTAGCCGTCCACCGTACCGCCACCGGCAGTGCCCACACCTACGGAGTATTTCACCACAAAGCCGCTGCCCAGTGCCAGATACTGCGAGGCGGGAAGTCCCGCACCGCCGCTGTCCGTCAGGTCGATGTTCACCACCACCTTGTCATCGTCCGTGTACTTGGAAAAGCGCACTTCCTTCGAGCTCTCGCCGCCCTGGTTGTCCTTCTGCTTGACGGTCATCACGTACTGGGTGCCGTCCTCGCTGTCCTGCACATCCACGTCCGTCACCGTACCCACCATCGCATCGAACACCGTTCCGGATGTAGGAGGTTTCGTCTCGCCGCTCACCAGTTCCTCGGTAGGGGTACGGTTTGACAGTTCCTTCTTCAGGAACGCTTCGATGTCATCGCCTGCATAGGCATGATAGGTGCCGTCCGGCTGTTTCTGATTCCATGGTGTTTCAAGATTCATCGGATGCTCGGTCGCGTTGATGATTCCGCTTATTTTCCTTTTTGCCATAATACTGTCCTTTTATAATAATCATTCATTTATCAGTTTTACTGCTACCGTTCCATGCGTCCGATCCGTTCCACGGCTCGTCGCCTTTCCAGTATCCAAGTCCGAAACAGCTGCTTATCGCAGACCACACCAGTCTTGCTCCGGCATAGACAGCCGACAGGGCACGTTTCCCCACATACGCAGCCGTTATTTCCTTACCGCCTATGGTTATCATCGTCAATCCTCCTCATAAATCAGATACAGCGTATTCGCATCCTTGTCCTGCAGCGCCTCGTAAGCTTCCCCGCTCATCACCTCATGCCGGTAGGCCAGCAGTCTCAGGCTGCCGCCTGTTCCGGTATATACGGCATCACCCAGCAGGTAGAGCTTGTCCGGCAGGATGGCTGTCCGGTCCGCATTCATGAATATGCCGGCAGGAGGCACACCCGCCACATCCCAGTCCCCGTACAGGGTGGAGTCCATGTGGTAGGCGAACTTCCCGGCATCCGCTACATACACTACGCTGCCGCCCGGTTTGGTACTCTTGTCAGGTAAAACGTTGCCTGTTTCCATCCATGAGGAAAAGCGTGCGGTAGCCCCGCCGATGGCTGCTGCCGTAGTCTGTTCCACCTTGGCAGCGGCGTTTTCTGCCTTGGCTGCCGCTTCGTTGGCCTTGGTGGCCGCTTCCGTGGCGGCCTGGGCCTTTTCCTCCAGTCCGGCTACGGCTCCTTCCGCTTTCTTGGCGGCAGCCTCGGCACGGGCGGCGGCATCGCTCGCAGGCTTCCCTATCAGTTCCAGGGGGACGTTCACCATCTTGCCGTCCTTCTCCCCGGGCAGTGATTTCACACCGCTCAGCGAGGTGACGGTCTCCAAGTCCTCCACGCCGGTAGAACTCTGGAGTACACGGTCCAGCACTTCCTGAACCAGTTCTTCTTGTGTCATTTCTGCCATACTCATTCGTTTTTATCGGTTTCTGACCCGCCCAGGATTTCGTTCAGGGCATCTATCACATTGGGAAGACAATAGCGTTCCACCGCCATGTGTATCATCCCGGTTTCCTCATCGCTGAACTCGGTCTCGCCGGTACTCTCGAAAATCTTGAACGCAAGCCGATGGGCCTTGATGCCACTGACACGCGTATACAGCAAATCGGCTATCTGCTCACGTGCATCGAAAACCTCCCTCGTCTGACGGGTTATTCCGGTGGGAACGCTGAAATTCCTGAAATCTAACTTTTTCATATATATCTGTTTTTTAGGATGAATGATTCAATATCTGGTAACGGAATCCGTCCGCTTTTGTAATAAGTACCGTTACGGAGTCCCCGGATGCCATCTCGTAGTTTTGCAAATCTTCATTGTGGTTATAGATACCTTTTAGTATGATATTCTTTGAACCGGGTCTGACCCTGAACGTGACAATGGCTGCAAAATCGGTAGGCAAGTAACTCATGCCGAACTTGTATGCCACAGATCTTTCCGACGGCAGCGTAACCTCTACATTACTGTAGTTGGGTTCATTGTAATACATCAAAATGATATTGTGTTGTGAGAAATCCACCGTGTAGTTTCCACTTCCGAAGGTAAGCAGCTTGGCTTTCGTATTGATAAACGCCGGGGCAAGTAATGCCGCATTGCTGCTGATACCGTAGTTCTTCGTACCGCCGGTAACATCTATAAACAATCCATAGTTCGCTTGGTCGAAGCCGTAATTCCCGTATATATTGGGGGCTGAGTTCACGATACGACCGACAGCGGTAAAAGCTCCTCCTGCAGAAGACGGTATCACATCATCACCGAACATCACATATCCTTTGCTGCCGCCGACACGGAAAAAATCATCATAAATGGCAAGACCGCCACCGCTCCCGTGAGAGTCGGCCACAGAACCGATACGGCCGTTCCCTATCTCAAAGCCGCCGATTTTCCCTTTGCTGCTGTCTATCTCTCCGGTAAACTTACCGTTGGTCGTTTCAATGCTGCCGTCTTCCAGTATCTTGAAGTTGCCGTTGGCCGTTACCAGTCCCTCCAGCTGTATATGGTCGGCTGTCAGCTTGATTTTGCTCACGGTATTTCCGTACTCGTCCTCTTCCTCCACGCTCACCCCGATAAGGGCAATCTTTCCTGTATTGTCCTGCGCATACAGACCGGAACCTTCAGGCTTTATGACAAGCCCGGTCTCTTTCAGCGCATTACCGTCCTTGTCGAAGACCGCCGCTGAAATCTTTACCAGCCGGTCGCTCTGTTCGAACAGTGTACGGTACTTATAGGCCAGTGCGTCCGCCTTGTTGGTGCTGAACACCAGCAGCGAAATGTAAATCACGCCCGTAAACGACAGCTTGAAGTCGCCAGTGCCGTTCCAAAGTCCGTCCAACGTGAACATCTTCTCACCGCCAACGGGCAGGTCCTCTTCATGGCCGAACATGTTGAAGTTCTCAAACCCGGTCTTATCAGCGTTCACAAATTCTATTTTCAACCTTCCGGCCTTGATAACCCGGTAGCTGAACGACAGATACACCACGCCGGGCACCCGTTCGCCCTGGCTGTTCGTCTGCCGGTACTCCGGTACCAGCCGGAAGTCCTCCAGTTTCTGCATGATATAGCTGTTCCGGATATAGGCATAAGGCACCTTGCCTTCGGTCCGTATCTCGGCATGGCCGTCCGGCTTCGTACCGTAAGGACCGCCGTTCGCCCAGATCCAGCGTCCGCCCAGGGTGAACAGCGTAGCCTTGCTGCCCGTCTTCCATTTGTCCATGCCGTCGGCAAAACTGCTGTTGTCCAGATAACTCTGTTCTTCGCGTATTTCCTTGCGCAAGCTTTCCACGGCTGAATGGATTTTCCCCTCGGTTATCTCAAACCGCGTCAGGATGTCCTCGCCCGTCATCAACACGAACGTACCCTTCAGCCACACGTTGTCGGCATACAGGCCGTTTCCTTTCGGCTGTTTGTCTGCCGGGAAAGCGCTGCTCCTGATGCCGTCCAGCTTACCCAGCCGGCAACGAAGGCAGCCGTTGAAGTTCTTGGCCTTCACACCGTCCAGAATGTCGATACGGGGCTGCCCGTCCTCCGTGGCCGCAATGGATATAAGGTTCTGCCGGAGCGGGTTTTCGGTGTTGCCCATCAGCACGCACTCATCGCCTGCCTCCGGCTTCACCCCGCCAAACTCGCTTACCGGGACCAGCACACCGCCGGCTATCACCGAAGCCACCTCCACCCAGTATGCTTTTAGTTTCTTACCACCCGTAACCGCACAGCGCATCAGGTCATGGGCCACAAAGCCCGATTCCTGCTCAAACACGATGCGGTAGTTGTCGCCCTGCTTCACCACGTCCTTGATCTTGCCGTTGGCAGCGGACACCACCAGCTGGCCGCACACGCTGCGCACCTTCTCGATCAGCAGTTCCAGCGCCACCAGGCTTTGCCGGGCAGTCACTTTGTCCACCGTCAGGTTTGTCAGTCCGGTCAGCTGGTCAATCCACAGCTGCCAGCCCTCACCGGTCAGCCCGTCCACAAACTCCGTGCTGCGCAGCAGTTCGCGGATCACGGCAGTCAAGTATTCGGCATTGCCCTCACCATCCACGATGCCGCAGGGCTTGCCGCCAGCAGCCTCGCCAAAGCTCACACCCTTCAGGAAGCGGATGGACTCTTTGGCTGTGTCCGGCTGGTTCTTGCTCAGGAACTCTTTCTGGCTGCGCCGGGCGGAAAACAGGTTGTTGTCCGTGGGCAGCGTCTTGTCCCAGCTTCGTATGATGTCCGGAAGGGCAGCGCCTTCCGTCTTTGATTTCGTATAGCTTTTCAGCGCACCGATGCTGTCCGTCACCTTGTCGAACTTGCCCACCTGCAGCGCATCGCTTATCTCGATGTCCATCTGCCCGGGTTCGTTCACCTTGCGGCTGATCTTGGTGATACGGCTCTGACGGTAGCCTTTTTCCGGGAAATACTTCCGGCTCTCCAGCTTCACCCGTCTGCCCACAAACAGGTCTATGCCGTGCTCCTCGATGTATACCGGGTCTGTCGGGGCTTTGTAGGCGGCAATGTCCAGCCAGTGGTCCCGGTTGTACTCGTCCACCGCAACCGCAAACTCCTCTTCGGCCAGCCGGTAATACTCATCCGGCATCCGGATATTCCACAGGATATAGGTGTCGCCTGCTCGGGGCACCAGCTTGCCGCCCGGCAGCTGGGTGTCGTCATCGTAGGGCCAGATGGTGATCAGTTCGAATTCACGTGCCGCGCTGTCGTAGTTCACCTCAAAATAGTGGTCGTCACTCTCCCCGAGTCCGGCCAGGTCGCCTGTCTGGAACGACACACGTTTTGTCTCACCCGCCAGCTCGTACAGGTTGGGGTCAAAGTCCAGTTCCCCGTCCCGGAAATAATAGACGGTGAATTTGTTTCCTTCATCGTCTGCCACCTCCTCGCTGCGAACCGAGCTCACCGTACCGACCCGACGGGGGAAGATGCCGCTGAAAGCATCCTGCTCGTAATGGTCATAGATGCCATATTCCTCCACGCCCTGCTCGATGTACTTCCTGCCGCCGGGAAGCATCAGACGCGGGCTGCCGTATTTCTCCGCATCGATGTTGCGGGTCGAGCCTACCGGGAACAGGCGCGTATAGAATTTGGCCGTGTTGCTCGTATCTCTTTCCAGGGAGGTCAGCCCCTTGCCATAGCCAAGGGTGATTTCTTCCCCGTGTTCGCAGCGGCACACGTTCACAGTCTGCCCCTCAACCCACCATTCCACCTTGCCGCCTGCCTTTTCCGCGATGGCTTTCAGCGCTTCGTCGCAGTACATCCCCTCGTAGTCTATCGTGATCAGCTCCGTACCTTCCACCGTACCCGTCTTCCAGTCAGTAATGTGGCCCATGCCGTTATTGATAGCCTTCACCACCATCGCCACATGCTCGCGGGGCGTGGCCGTCAGGGTAAACAGGGGGTTGGTGTCCCCGTCCGTCGTCTCCAGCACCAGGAACCGCTTGATCAGGCTCTCGATACCGTACAGCTTCAGGTTATACTCCCATTCACCATCGCTCACCTGCTTCGGCGTGTAGCGTTCTGTCAGCCAGTACCGTTCGCCCAGATAGTCCGTGTAGTCGTTCACGTCCAGGGGCAGGAAGGCATAATAGCTGAACGACAGGGAAAGCACATTGTCTCCCTGAACCTCCTTGCTTTGCGTCGAGCTGTCGTTCACGGCCACATCCGCACGCTTGGTTCCGGCTTTATCATATATCGTTAGAAGCATATTCTAATAGCGTTTGAATGGTTATATAATCGGTTTCGGTTCCCGGAACTTTACCCGGAACTTTCCGGCATGCACACCTTCCGTCCACAGATAGGTCAGCGGGGTGAACTTCGTACAGTCGGCATACTTCACCCGCAGCTGCAGATCCAGCTGGGGGAAACGGATCTCCAGCCAGCCGTCCTTCCCTTGCTTCAGGAAATTCACAAAGGCAAAGTACTGCTTCATCCAGCCTGCCTGGGTCTTGTTGTAAAGCGCAAAATGCAGCGTCACGTCACGCGCTTCATTCCGTGGGGTCAGCACGGGGCTGTATTTTTCCCCGTGCTCTTCCCGTATGTCCACAGCCGTATCCTTCTTGGCCTTGCTCGGGGTCAGGATGGCCGTCAGGTTCTCCATGCCCCCGCGCCGGTCTTCCACCAGGAACACGCCGTATTCCGTCCAGATGTCCGTGCCGTTCACCAGCACCAGTCCGCTCAGTATATTGCCCATATCACTTCACTTTTAGTCCGTCACGTATCATTTTCTTTATCACTTCCTTCAGTTCGCCCAGGTGTCCGGCGCTCACACCGGTGTTCTCGGCTATCCGGGCCAGATGCCCTTCAGCCGTGTCCATCTTCTCCACCACGCTTTCCAGCCGGTCGTCCATGCTGCTCCAGTGCTGCAGCCCGCCGGTGAACATGCCCTCCAGCTTCGTGCCCTGGTCCTGCGTCATGGCCGTAAAGCCGCCCGCTTTCGCACTTTGGCTCGTACCGCCCTGCTGCGTCTTGTCATAACCGGTGGCTGCCGCCAGGTTGTCACGCAGGGCAAGGGCTTCATCCATATACTGCATGTACTCTTCCATCAGCGCGTTCCGTTCCGCCTCGGTCAGTTCGTTGTCCTCCATGGCCTTGCCGAACTTCTCCCACCAGCCTTTCAGTTTGTCGCTGTACATCTCACCGATCTTGTTGCTCAGCATCGCCCGCATGAAGTACTCGGATATATCCTCCGCCGCATCCTTGGCACCGTACTTCATGTTCATCAGGTTGTCGATGAAGCTGCTGTACATACCGTCGAACGAAATGCCCGTCAGCCCTTCATACAGCTGGTCGGTCAGTTCCTCCAGCTTGCCGGCCTGGTCTATGTAGTCATCCAGTTTCTCGGTCAGTCGCCCGCCATAGCCTCCCTTACCGGTATTCTGGATTTGCGTCCACATATCCACGTTGCTGCGCAGTGCCTTCATTTCCTCCGGGCTCAGGCTCCACAGGTTCCCGTCCCACTGGCGGCCGATCTGTCCGCTCAGTTTGTCTATCTGTGCCTGGTTGAAACCGCCCCAGTAGTAGTTCCAGCTGTGGTGACTTCCGCTGTAGCGTGCCTGTTCCTTTGCTATCTGCAGATAGTTTGCATTCGTTTCTTTCTGGTATTTGTAAGCATCCCGGTAAGCTTCCACCGATTTTGTCCCCTTGCTTGCCTTAATGGTATCGGTCAGGTCTTCGATGGAAGTCTGCAGTTTCTCGTTCCGGTCCGTAAGACGGTCTATAGCCGCCTGCACTTCCCTGGCGTTCCCGCCGATGCCGAACAGTTTGTTGAAACCTCCGAAAGACACCGTGTTCAGCAGTCCTCCGATACCATTCACAAGGGAACCGCCTATCTGTTTGAACAGGTCTCCGCTGAGGATATTGTCGAGTATTCCGGTTATCGCATTGAAAATGGTATCTATCAATGATGAGATAATCGGGCCAATACCGTCTTTCAGCAAATCCAGTATGGAGAGAATGGCCGATATGATTTGTCCGATGACTCCGGCACTTGACAGGGTTTCGGACATCCGGCTGATGGCATCGCCGACCTTGCCTCCGATATTCAGTTTTGAAAGACCGGTAAGCATGTTCTGGATTCCTTCAAATGATCCCTGCAAGGTTCCGCTCGCAAAGCCGTGCAACCCGTCGGATACCATGTTCAACCCGTCAACCGTGTCCCGGGAGGCACTTTTCACCTCCCCGGCAAGCGCCTTCATTTCAGAGGTGGCGTTCAGGTATTCTTCGTCAGCTGAAATGCTGGACGATTGGGCCGTTTGAAGAGCGATTTTAGTACGTTCTATTTCTGCCTGGTTACCGCTTTCAAGAGCCTTGTTGTAATCGGTCTGCGCTGCTTTTAACCGAATGAATGCCGCTTCCTGCTGCAGTTCCGCATTTTGCACGCGTGTTACGGCATCCCCCAAAGCGTGCATCTGCGTTTGCAGCCGGGCAAAATCCAATGTCCCGTTGCCACCGGGGAGCATGCTTTGAATCCGTTCGATGGCATCGTAAACGACCTGCTGGTCTGCGGCTCCCGTTTTTTTGAACTCATCCGTCTTGACATACTGTTTAAGCTCGCCAAGCAGGTTCTTCATCTGGTCTGCAAGCAGACCGGTCAAATCCCCGAACGCTGCTCCCCAGTCTATCTTCTGGGTAAGGGCTTCCATGTCCACTTTGTGCACAGCCGCATCACGCTGCTTCTCCAAAGTCAGCCTTTCTCCCTGGGACTGTGCCTTGCGGATTTTCTCGGCATATTCTTCAGCGATGGCCAGTTTCTGCTGCTGGAAGGTCCCGTATTCCTTCAGATAGTCACGCATGGCTTCCGCCTCTTCCCTGTACACGTCCGCCTCCGCTTTTTTCCTTGACTCGGTGTTTGAGGCACGGGCTTTTTCAAGTTCATCCTGTTGCTCCCGGGTAAGTCCGTTATCTCCGGTGGAAAGACCGGCTTCCTTGTTCTCACGCTTCCAGTCGGCTTCCTGCCGGTTTATTTCTTCTTTCCGGGCGTTATAGTCATATTCGATTTGTGCCAGTTTCTTTTCGGTACCGGCTTGCATACGGTCTATCTCTTCCTTCCGGTTCTCGGCCTGCAGGGCGGCAAGATCCTGCGCCAGCCTGCGCTCTGTGGCAAGCCGTTGCTTGGCTTCCGCTTCCGGATTCTTCCCGGACTGTTCGGGGTCGGTATGTCCGCCGATATTTCCTTTTTTGGCTGCTTCTGCCGCTTTCTTTACCTCTTCCTCCGCTTTTTTCAGATAACCGTCGCGTTTGTTTTCGGCATTTTTCAACAGTATGTCATAAGCTTCCTGATCATGTTTCTTAATGGCAGCCTGTGCATCATAGAACTGCCCGGATTCTGCCATGCTTGACTGCATGATATATTGTCCCCATTTCCCGAAAAAACCCATGGCGCTTTCCGCCTCTTCCGGTTTCTGCGCCTTGATTTTATTCACCTCTTCATCGGCTTCTGCAGCTTTTTTTACAAGGTTCTGGACATTGACCTGGTGCAGCAGGACCTGTACATAGTCCTCGCTCTTTTGGATAAGGGTATCATACCATTCGGAAAGTGTTTTATAATACCCGAAAGATTCCCCGTACTTGCGGTTCAGTTCCTCTACCTTCGCCTTTTCCTGTTCCTTGCTGCCGGTGAAGTTCTTTATTTCATCGATGACCGATTTCAGTTCGAAGCGGGTACGCACCATCTGGGCACGGCCGTCCTTCTCTATCTCGGTCATTTCCTTGACTGATACGTTGAATTCATCCACGCCTTTTTTGGCACTGAACAGGTTTTTCGTCCAATCCCAGATTTCATCACCGTACATTACCAGCAGCATGATGCCGGTGGTCATGGCCGTCTGCCAGGAAAAGAGCGAGGACAGGACCTGTTTCCATACCGGTGTGCCTTTCTTGCCTGACTTCTGCAGCTCATCATATTCCTTACGGGCACGGGCCAGTTCGTCCGTAAAAATCGGCAGGTTGTTGGATATGGCCAGAAAGAACATCTGCGGTCCCATGGCCAAAGAAGGCATTTCACGGGCCATCTGCTGGATGCTGTTGTGAAGCCCGTTGAACTGGCGCTGTGCATTGGGCATGTCTGCAGGGGTGACCTGCACGGATTCCGATTCCTCCTGCAGCAGTTTCAGTTTGCCGCGCAATTCCTCAAGCTGCTTCTCCAGTGCATGGATCTGCGCGATATTGGCACTCTGGTCCAGATTGGGGGCAGCCGTCTCCCCGGCAAGGCGCAGCCTTTCCAGTTCAGCCTCCAGCAGCCTGACGGTATTACGCAGTTCCAGCGCCTCACGTTCGGCCTTGTTCATGCCGGGCGTGAGTTTGTCCTTCATCAAAAATTCAACTTCTACAGGTTTGCTCATTCCAGTTTGCTTTGAAAAAATCCTACTATATCGTTCGCTTCATCCTCGGCGCTGTGTTCCGGTCTGGGAGCACCATTTCCGCCGCCTTGCTTTTTCCGCACATACCGCGGCGCGTCGCTCAGCATCATGATCAGCGTCTGGTAATTCACCCCATCAAGGATGTAATCCACGCTCCAGCCGGTCGCCGATGCAATCTGCCACACGAAGCCGAAAGGGCTATGGGAACCCTCATACCGGGTTCTTAACTCCCCTTCCTTGCCTGGCTCAGTCTCGGAGTCATCGGGTTCGCCCGCGCTGTCGAGCTGATAATACGCATAAAATCCTTCGTGCCCATCAGACGCTCGAATGTTCGGAACATGGCCGTCAGATAACGCCACTCCACAAAGTTCCGCAGTACCCACGCTGTCACCCCGATGCCCACGTGCCGCGACACGTATCCCCGGCATACCGTATAGGCCAGCAGACGGCTCACAGCCTTACCATGTTCCGCTACAAAGGCCAGTTCCTCGACCTTGTCCTTTGCTTGCCACCCGGGCGCAACGCCCATCTTCAGGTATTCCCTCGCCAGCAGAATCTGACCCCGCAGCCTCGGACGCTTCATCGTCACACGCACCTCCACCGGGCGTTTCAGCCACGGAAGCTTCCACCTTTTAAGAGGAACGGACACGCCGCTGTCAAGCAGCGCATCCGCACACTCCATCTCTATCAGTTGTTCCAGCCGGTCAGCCATACGTTAGCCCTCCTCACTTTGGAGCGATGCTGCAGCCGCGGCTTCCGCCGGCGGCAGCTTGTACTGCCCCCACTCGTCCGGTATTGCTTCCGTATCGAACACGCCGTAAGGCTGCGAACCGTCCTCCGGCATCGCCACTTCGAGCGTAACCTCTATCTTGGAGGTTTCTGTAAGGGTCAGCTTGCCTGCAGGATTGGAAAGCAGCGTGGCGTTGGGAATCAGTACGCTCTGTCCGGACACGAGGGAGAGTTCCCATGGTCCCTGCATGACAAGCACCTCCGACGGGGCTGTCCAACCGATCGGAGTTTTCTTTTCCAAATCTTCTTTCTTATAATGCAGGCTGCCGCCAAGCAGTTTGTGCAGGTTCGAATAGTTCATCTGGATCACATTGAACGTCGGGGCGATGCCGCCGTTACTCTGTGGGATGACCAGCACCGGGGCACCCTGCACCTGTTCGGCCTCGATCTTCGCGGCCTCGGGTTTCTTGCCGCCCAGGTCAAACGAGTTCTTTTCAATATACCCGATTGTGAAATCCTTATACTTTACGGCTCCTATGCCGTACATGAAATTCTTGTTCATCTTTTTTTCAGTTTCATTGTTAATAACATACCGACAAGCAAGCCGGCCAATACACCTGTGATAAACGTCCGCATCCGGTTCGGAGGGCGTTTTTCTACCGTTTGAACGTCATTTGAAATTTCGCTCTTGGTTTCGCTACGGATACGCGCCAGCTCTTCTTCATACCATAGCACCAGCTGCTGCAGACTGTCACACGAGGCTTCGGCCACGATGTTCCCGCTGTCGTCGCTGCCTACGGTCAGATTCGCCTGTCCGCTCTTGCCACGGTACACGGCACCTTCAGGAAGTTTACGGAGGCTGTCCGCAGGTATAGACAGCTTCACCGAACTCGCCGGTATACCCGCCATCACCAGTCCCGCCCGTCGGCTTCCGCTCGCGCTGTCGGCGCTTGCCGATTCCGTCCGGACTTCCCGGTTCATGCTCTTTCGGTGACTCGCGCAACCTGTCAAGCACAGGGCAATCGTCACGATGAGGACAGTTTCCGGCTGTATCAATAGCTTTTCTAAGACGGGCCATCTCGCGCGTATTGCGGGCCAGTTCTTTCTTTGTTTCACAAAATTCATCTTTTAGAGGTTTTACAATATTTTCCATCAAAATGCGGGTGGCATGTTCGGCGTTATCTATGCGCATGGCCTCTGCACCGGCCTCGGCCTTCATCGCTTCCGCTTTCGCTTTTCTCACAGTAGCCCGCAAGGAGCCAATGGTCGCCACCGTACCAACCAGGCCGCCGCCAAGGATAATGTTCATAAATTCGCTCAAGTCCATACCACCCGGTTTTATTATTGATTAATACCTATTTCTTTCAACCATTCCTGCACATCGAAGCTCGGACAGGCTTTCGCTGCCAGTTCGTTGTGTCCTATAATGCGTACATCAGGGAATTTCCGATGAAAATCCTTCACATACTTCTCCAGTGCCTTTTTCTGGCAGCCAGTGCGGGTGTCTTTCGGGGTCTTACCGTCTTTTTCCACGCCTCCGGCATACACGATGTGACGGCTTACACTGTTATATCCTTTGGCTCCGTTGGTCACTTCCCAAGGGTCCACCTGTGCATCCTCATTGTTTTCTACCAGACGTTCCACGCCTCCGTTCAGGTGGAACAGGTCGGTATAGCCAACCTGCTTCCATCCTCTTCCTCCCTGGGCAACCGGAGAAGTATGCCATTTGCGGATGTCCGCCGATGATACCTCACGCCCCTCCGGGGTTGCCGTACAGTGTATTACCAGATATTTCAACTTTGCCATAATCATCATGCTTGATAGCCGCTCATCATTACCACTCCGGCATCCTCTTTCTTGGGCATGCAGATGAAGTAATGGCGGAAGTTAATCAGGTTACGCTGGTTCAA
>OKSB01002836.1_pt1 | contig 14744 bp, 19 predicted proteins | sample 1601171 | NCBI WGS metagenome assembly OKSB01 (sample SAMEA3541496, study PRJEB24748) | human gut metagenome | biome: human gut; feature: human-associated habitat; material: faeces | place: China | collected 2012 | reverse complement strand
TGAACGGAACGGGTTCAGTTGATGATATGGGGCTATAGCACAGTTGGTAGCGCGCAACGTTCGCATCGTTGAGGTCAGGGGTTCGAATCCCCTACGCTCCACCACAGTTGAGGGGCAAAAGCCTTTCAACTGTTTCTAAACCCATAAGTTAGCCATAGCTAATTCTGTGTGCAAGGAGGAATCATGAAAAGCATCTGGTGGGTTGCTTTAGCGGCGGGAAGCGCGGCATACAGCCTTGTCAGGCAGGGAAAGGACGTCCTTCCCTCTTTTCGGGGTGTGGCTGAAGTGCGCTCTCATCTGCCCGGACGTTTGCGCCTGTTTATTCCCGCCATTGCCCGACAAGAAGAGGCGGCACGCACCATGAAGGAGACGTTGGAAGCTACCGGCGCAGTCCATTCGGTAACGCTCAATCCGCGCACGGCTACGGCGCTCATTTGCTATGACGAAGCGCAGGTCGGGGCGGCGGTGATCGAGGGTGCGGTCATACGCCTGATGGCGTTGGATGCGGAGATCGCGCATCCGACAGCCTGCCGCGTCGCCAAGGGATTGAAAACCGGCTTCGGCGCGTTGGATCGCGGCATCCGCGAAGTTACGGACGGCCTGTTCGACGCGCGCACGCTCGCGGGTGTGGCCCTGGCTGCTGGCGGGCTTGGGCGCATGGCGCGCCGCGGCGCGGGCGTGCCGGGAGCGATGACGCTTCTCTGGTGGGCAACGGACATACTGGGAGGCAAAGGCAATGGCGTTGGTCAGGGATAGTTTCATCCGCTTATGCCTGAAACCATCGGTGGAGTGTGACCTACCCGGTCGGTTGCGCCTGCGCTTCGGGCGCTTTGAGATGCTGCCCAGCGCGGCGCTGCCATACCTGCATTACATCGAGGATATACTGGGCATGCTCGCCGGCGTGCGCGAAGTACGCGTCAACGCCCGCATCGGTACCATACTCATCCTCTATGATGCGCAAATGACTTCTTCCGCAGCCATCCTGCACTGGGTAGACGCCGTTGTGGAAGAGGGCCTGCGCATGGCGCGGGAGAAGGACTGGTCCAAGGCTGTGGATGAAGCGGAACTCGTCCACCTGGCGCGCAGGCGGCTGACCATGCTGCTGCCGCGCGCCGGGAAGGAAAACCAGGAGGCAGGGAGCGCCTCAGCTCCCGCAAAAGAAGGCTTGTAATATGTTGAAACGGGAATCGAATCAGAATTGGATGAAGGCCAGGGTGTGCCACAGCCTGCCGGGCCGGTTGCGCCTGACCGCGACAGGGCTGCGCTTCCTGCCGGATAACGGAAGGGCGCTGGCGGAGGCGCTGGCGCGCTTTGGAGGCATGCGCCGCGTGCGGGTCAACACAGTTGTCGAAAGCGTGCTCCTTGAATACGACCCGGAGCGCCTGGACGCCCAGGCCGCGCAGGAACACGCGGAAATGGCACTCGCCCGCTTTGCCATGGACGCCATGCGCGCCCGCCACGGCGCTTCCACGAGCGAGGACGCGGAGGCGGGCATGTCCACCCGCCAGCTCGCCCGCCGCTTGGCGGTCAACGCAGGAGCGCTGCTGTTGGGCAATACGGCGCTGCGCGGCGCGCCGTGGTCGGGGCGGCTTGGCAAGTTCACCAGCGTGCAGGCGCTGATCAGCCTGGGGCTTTCCTGGCCGATGGCAAAGGGCGCCGCGCGCGGCCTGCGCCGGGAATTGCGGCCCAACGCCGACTTTCTCACGGTGACCTCCATCGTAGCAAGCCTGCTGCTCGGCAACGCCAACTCGGCGCTGATGATCCTCGCGCTTTCCGACCTTGCCGAGCTGATGACTTCTTACACCATCGAGCGCACGCGCTCTTCCATCAAGAAGATGCTCTCCGTGGAGGATGAGAACGCCTGGAAAGTGCTGCCCGACGGCCGTGTGGAGCGCTGCCCCATCGACAGGCTCCGGCCGGGCGACGAGGTGGAGGCACACACCGGCGAAAAGCTGGCCATAGACGGCGCGATCATCTCCGGCGCGGCGGTCATTGACCAGAGCGCCATTACCGGCGAATTTGAGCCGGCGGAAAAGGCCGCGGGCGACGAGGTCTTCGCGGGCACGGTGGTCAAGAGCGGCAACCTGCGCATCCGTGTGGCCAAGGTGGGCGACCAGACCGTGGTCTCCCGCATTGTCGGCATGGTGGAGGCAAGCGAACTGAAAAAAGCGCCCATCCAGCGCTATGCCGACCGCTTTTCCAACTACCTTGTGCCGCTCAACTTCCTGCTGTGCCTCACGGTGTGGCTAGTGACGCGCAACCCGCAAAAAGCGCTGAAAATGCTGGTCATCGACTATTCCTGCGGCATCAAACTCTCCACCGCCACGGCATTTTCCGCCGCCATCAACACGGCGGTGCGCAAGGGCGTGCTCATCAAGGGCGGCGCTTACATCGAGCAGATGAGCAACGCCAACACCGTGCTGCTCGACAAGACCGGCACCATCACCGAGGGCAGGCCGCAGGTGGTCTCCATGCGCATGTACGCGCACGATATGGACGAGCGCGCAGCGCTCTCGCTGGCCATGGCCGCCGAGGAGACCAGCGCGCACCCGCTGGCGAGCGCCATCCTCGCCTATGGCCGCAAGCTGGGCGCGGAGATTCCCGCCCATGGCGAGACCGTCACCGAAGTCTCGCGCGGCAGCAGCACGGAAGTGGACGGCCGCGTGGTGCGCGTGGGCAACCTGCGCTACATGGCGGAAAACGGCGTGCGCGCGGAAGAAGCCATCAAGCCCATAGAGGGCGCCATTGCGACCTATGTGGGCGTGGACAAGCGCATCATCGCGGCGCTCTACGCCATGGATAGGCCGCGCGAGAACGTGCGCCGTGCCATCAACAGCCTGCGCTACGACGGCGTGGGAGATATCGAACTGCTTACCGGCGATATGGAGCCGCAGGCGCGCGCTGTGGCCGAGCTGGTAGGCGCGGACGGCTATCAGGCCCAGCTCCTTCCCGAGCAGAAAGCCGAGGCAGTGCTCAAGTTGCAGACGCAGGGCAACGGCGTGGTGATGGTTGGCGACGGCATCAACGACGCCCCGGCATTGGCCTATGCTGACGTCGGCGTTTCCCTGGGCAGCAAGTCCACGGACATCGCCATCGAGACCAGCGACGTGGTCATCGGCCGCGACGACCCGATGATGATCCCCGAATTGCGCCGCCTTTCCCGCGCTACCATGCGCATTGTGCGGGAGAATTTCACACTGGTGGTGGGCGTCAATTCCGTCGGCCTCATCCTCGGCGCTGCCAGCGGCATCTCGGTGATGATGAGCGCCATGCTGCACAACATGTCCACCATCCTCGTAGTGGCCAACTCGCTTCGGCTGATGTTCTTCCCGCCGACAGAGAGGAGGGAAATGCTGTGAAAAACGAGCGCGGCGCGCTGCATCTGGAGGTGCTTTGCGCCCTGCCTGGCCGCTTGCGCGTGCGGCTCGAAAAGCCCGTAGACTGCTCAAAGGCGGTCGCGGCCCTACCCGGTGTGCGCGAATGCCGCTTCAATGAACGCGTAGGCACGCTGTTATGCCTGTCCGACGAGCATGCGGTGGACGTGGAAACGCTCATCGCGCGCCTGGCGGCGGTCTACGCGCGCAAAACGGGCGCGGCGCTTCTACACATAAAGCGCTCGGAAGAGCCGGGTTTTCGCCTGCCGCCCAGCGGAGCGCTGGCGCTTGGCTGCATCGCCGCGGATGGGGCCCTGACGCTAGCCGCTTCGCCACTGACGCGCTTCAGCCGCTGGCTGTCCGCAGGGGCGACATTGGCCGCCGTCACAGAGCACGGCTATGCCGAACTGCACCTGCGCGGCAGCTTCGACCCGGAAGTGATGTCCGTCGTCTACCTCATCAACGCCATCGGCAAAGAGAACGGCGTGCGCGCCAGCCTCGTCGCCTGGGTTCTGACCTTTGGCAGGCATCTCATCCCCCACGCCCCGCGCGAGCAGGTCTATCTCGTGCACAATGGCGTGGAGAAGACGACGCTGACCCTCTTGCGCGGCGGAGGGGACGGCAAAGCCTTTGCCGCCAGCCTTTTGCAGCGCGGCGCGGAAATGATGCTGCCCCGCGCCCTCAGGTTCCGCGCGTGACCAACAGAACGAACTATTTGTAAGGAGGAAATTACCATGTTCAACTGCTTTACCAACTGCCCTCTCGTCAAGGGAATCGCCATCGGTGTCGGCGCGAGCGCGCTGGGCTTCTGCCTCTACAAGGCCAACGAGGAAAAGGTCGATGCTTTCCTGCGCCGCCATGGCATCAATGTCAAGACCCCTTCCGCGGGCTTTGATACCATGTCCGTTGAAGACCTGATGCGCGCCAAGGAGAACATCGAAGACCTCATCGCTGAAAAGGAGATGCAGGAAAAAAGCGTTATCGTCGAGGCCGAGACAGAGCCTGCCGCCGAGTAATGCGCCTCAACATGGAAAGGGCGTGTTGCAAAACACCCCAACAAAAAAAGACGAGGTAAGGAACCGCAAAAGGGTATCCAAACCTCGTCTTTTCGCTTAAGATAAATGAGTGAAAAAAATCCATCAAAAGCAAGACCAGTATAAGGTATTTGAGCGGCACGGTCAACTGGTTTTTGCGCTGAATTCGGAAATCACCCTACCAGAGAACGCGCCTGTCCGCCTGCTAAGCGCGGAGCTTGAGGAACTGGAGTACGGGAAACTGTACAAAGCGTATTCGCCCAGAGGGAGAAAATCGGCAGCGGATCCACGGGTGTTGTTCAAGGTCATGGTCCATGGATATCTGTGTGGGATCTATTCCAGCCGGAAGCTGGAGGAAGCCTGTCAATATCGGATCGACTTCAGATGGCTGCTGGAGGATCAAAAAGCGCCGGATCACACGACGTTTGCACGTTTCCGCACGGGCCGCTGCCGGGAAGTGGTGGAGGACCTGTTCTATCAGTTTGTGAAGAAACTGGAGGACATGGGCGAAACAGAGCACAAAACGGTATACATCGACGGGACAAAGCTGGAAAGCGCTGCCGGCCGGTACACCTTTGTGTGGCGCAAACCCATCCAAAAGCACCTGGCAAAGGTAAAGGCGGAACTGGAAAAACGAACAGGGCTGAAGAGCGCTTCCGCCATCGGTTCCAGGCTGGAGGAAGAACGGCGGCATATCCTTTTCGTACACGGAAGCGGCAAACGCAAAAGTCCGCAGCAGCGCGAATGGGAAGAACAATGGACGCTGCTGGAACGCTGGAAAGAATACGAGCGAAAGCTGACCATCATGGGTGACAGTCGCAACAGCTATTCCAAAACAGATCCGGACGCGACCTTCATGCGGATGAAGGAAGACCACATGCGCAATGGGCAGCTCAAACCCGGGTATAACGTCCAGATCGCGGTCAACAGCGAATACATCACGGGTCTGGAGGCATTCTCAGACCGCGGCGACGCAAAGACGTTCCGTCCCATGATGCGAAAACTGGCGGAGAAGCATGGAAAGCCCTATAAAGAGTGCGTCGCGGACGCGGGATATGAAAGTCAGGAAAACTACCTGTATCTGGCGCAGAACGGACAGGTTTGTTTCATCAAGCCCACCAACTACGACCAGAAGAAGACAAAGAGATTCAAAAGACAGATCGGTCGGATCGAAAACATGGCCTATTGTCATGACGATGACTGTTTCATCTGTACGCAGGGGCGAAAACTGAAGCTCAGGCGTGAAATGACGGAGCAGCGAAATGGCCAATTTCTAACCACCGCATGGTATCGCTGCGAGGACTGCGCCGGTTGTCCCTGCCGCGCGCAATGCTGTTGGGCAAAAGACCCCAATCAGCCCAAGGAAGTTGTTTTGCAAAGAACCTTCTGGGAAAAGCGCGAACAGGCTGCACGCAATATTTCATCCCAGCGCGGCATTCATCTGCGTCTGTGCCGCTCTATTCAAGTGGAAGGCGCGTTTGCGCTGCTCAAAAACGATTTTGGGTTTCGCCGCTTCCTCACCAGAGGCAAAGGCAATATTCGCACGGAACTGTTCTTCCTGGCCCTGGCGTTTGACCTCAAAAAGCTATGGATGAAACGGGAACACAACCGGCTTAAAACGCGAGTGTCTCTCAAAATGGTTTCGTAGTGCTCATAAAAATTGAAAAGCTATCCACATGCGGGTCTGTTCTTCGACAGCCCTGGCTTCTTATACCTCTTTTGGCTTTGGATGCTTGCTTTTTGACGCTATGTTGCCGCTTTTGACGCTATGTTGCCGTTTTTCTCTTGATTTGTTTGCAAAAAGGGCGTGCCGCAGAAATTGCTTTCTGCAACACGCCCAAATGCGAGCGCTTAAAGATTGAAATTTTCACGCATACATGATACAATTCTATTCAAGATGATTGTGATCACATGCGGAGGTGCTATTATGGCTGTCAGCTATAAAAAACTGTTTCACTTATTGATAGAACAAGATATGACGACTTCTCAACTGCAAAAGAAAGCGGGTTTTTCCGCAAATATCATTGCCCGTCTGAAACGAAACGGTTCCGTTTCTTTGGAAACCATTGAAAGTATTTGCCGTACGATGAATTGCGGAGTGGACGATATCCTGGAATTTGTTCCGGATGTAACCACAGACCATACGGAGGAAGTGTAATGGATAAAAAGCGTGTAGAATTGACGAAACAACAGTTCGATTTAGTTGTACATCATCACGAAGAAGCAAATATTGAATATTGGTTTGCCCGGGAACTGATGCCTTTGTTAGGGTATGAGCGATGGGAAAATTTTGATAAAGCCATTATTCGTGCAATGGAATCCTGTGAAACAAGTGGTATTGAGGTTATGGATCATTTTCGTGAGGTCACGAAAATGATAGAGATCGGTAAGGGTGGGCGCAGACCTGTCAAGGATTATATGCTGACCCGCTATGCCTGTTATCTGATTGCACAGAATGGAGATCCTAAAAAGGAAGAGATTGCTTTTGCACAGAGCTATTTTGCTTTGCAGACCCGTAAGCAGGAACTCATTGAGGAGCGCATTTCTCTGATCGAGCGAACCCAGGCTCGTGGTCGGCTCCGTGAATCCGAAAAACGGTTGTCTCAGAATATTTATGAGCGTGGCGTTGACGATGCCGGATTTGGCCGTATCCGCTCCAAGGGAGATCAGGCTCTGTTTGGCGGCTATACAACACAGGAAATGAAGAGCCGGTTGGGCGTGAAGGACAACCGGCCCCTGGCGGATTTCTTGCCGACCCTTTCTATTGCTGCGAAAAATCTGGCAGCAGAAATGACCAACTACAATGTGGAAGAAAAGGATTTGCAGGGGGAATACGCCATCACTGGGGAACATGTGCAGAATAATCTCTCTGTCCGCGAAATGTTGGGACAGCGTGGAATCAAACCGTAGGCTCTCCCTCCTGCCGAAGATATCAAGAAACTGGAGCGCAGAGTAAAATCTCAGGAAAAGAAAATTGCAGCTCAGTCCGGCAAACTTCCTGCTCCCGCAGAGGAAGGAGAGGAAAACGATGGCGAATAAACTGGAATTGACCTGGTATGGGAAGGACGAGCCGATCCGTGTTGAGCCTCGGTTGCTTATTGAAAACGCCGCCCTCTCCAATACTGCCGCAGATCCGGGCACAGAGAATATGCTCATTCATGGCGATAACCTTCTTGCACTCAAAGCGTTGGAAAGTAAATACGCCGGACAGGTGAAATGTATCTATATAGAAATCTAGTTCTCGTCTTTGATACAAAGGGACGAATCACAAGTTGCAGCATGACCGAGGGGTCATTTTTTTCATATGGGGGGCCTCTTCCGTGCGGGAGGGGTCATTTTTATTTATTGTGGTAAGATTGTCTTTCATCGCTGACAAAATTGCTATGTAGACTCTTTTTACCGTTAATATACAGCAGGAAAAATCAAACAGTGGTATAATAAATAAAGAAGACAATATCTGCATTTCAAGAGGAGTATTTGATATGAGCAGAAAGCTGGTTGCGTATTTTTCTGCGAGCGGCATCACGGCCAAGGTTGCCGAAAACCTTGCTGATGCCATCGGGGCTGATCTATTTGAGATAGTCCCCGCTGGTCGATATACTCATACCGATCTCGACTGGCGCAATGAAAACTCTCGTAGCTCCATCGAGATGAAGAATCCTGCATCCCGTCCCCCTGTGGAAACCGTCCGGGACAACATATCTGAATACGACGTCATTTTTGTCGGTTTTCCGATCTGGTGGTACATCGCACCCACCATCATCAATACTTTCCTTGAGCAGCATGACCTTGCCGGGAAAACCATCATTCCCTTCGCCACATCTGGTGGAAGCGGGATGGGAAAGACAAACGAGGCATTGAAGCCTAGCTGCCCAGCATCCAATCTCCTTGAAGGCAGGGTATAGTGACTTTTCAAGAATTATGCGAGTTGGAGGTTGTATGATGGTAACTTTGACGGAAACTATCGAGATCAAGGCGCCCTTTGAGCGGCTATGCCGATGGGCAGATAATTTCGAAGAAGAATTTGTAAAATGGAGTCCGCTGCATCTGGAGTGTCAGTATTTGAACGGCGGCATAAACAAGGGAGACAAGGTGCGGTTTTACGAGATCGTCATGGGGCTGGACTACGACGTCACAGGAACCATCATAGACAGCGAGCGGGACGAGAACCATTTTCGCTTTGCTTTTGAAAGCGATAAAAGAACCGCCGTGATTATCTTTGAGGGAGAACGGACGGACACGGGCTGCCGCTTCACGCATACAGAGAGCTTCGGAATGCAGAGCCCCATCATCGGTCCCGTCATGAATTTTCTGATCTTCAAGGTGCTCTACAAGAAAAAAGCCAACTGGCAGCTTATTCGGGACGATATGATTCTGGACAATATGTATCTCTCTTCTATTCTTACCAGCGGAAAATACCCGGAGCGGATTCCGGCGGATAAAATCAAAACCTGCACTCCGAGAGATCTGATGAAAGGAGTTGCCGTATGAGCAGACTGCAAGGCGTGGCGGACACGCTGTATATCCCGCTGACGGCAAGAATTCAAGTCTCAAAAAGGTTCCCCGACTTCTTTTATGACGAGACGGCGCTTGCGCTGGAAAAGGAGCTGCCGGATGACAGCATAGAGAAGAACTCCGGCGAGTATTTCTACATGGCCTCCGTGTGCCGCTACAAAGTGATGGATGATATGGTCCGGCAATTTATGGATAGGCAAGAAAAGTGTAATATTGTTAATCTGGGGGCAGGGCTGGAGACAGCCTACCGGCGGCTTAGGCCGAGACAGTTGTCCGGCTTTCCAAGGGAGAAATCGACTCAAAGAAAGTGCGTGTAGAGTTCTCGTTGGAGGACATGGATATGTCCGGATTCCAGAAGGGCGCGACATATGAGCAGATCAAGACGTATGTGCTGGAGCATAGCGGTTTGAAGGTATCTTCTCTGTACATCTCCCAGGTCAAGCGGAAGTGCGGTCTGGATGTAGGACAGAATTATAACCTGTCAAAGAAGGAAGATGCTAAAGTACCGCAGTGTCCGCCGGAAAAAGAGCGGGCAATCAGGGATGCACTGAAATTTTTCCATCTCATATAGAAAGTTAAAAGCTGTACCACAGAATTAGAGATTTCACGGTACAGCTTTTATTTTTGGCGTTGTTAGACTTTTTGCTGCTTTTTCTTTGCCGAAGGGATAATCTCTTCATGGAAAAAGTAGTTGACCACGATAGGTGGATCGTTGAACGGGCGTTTGATGGAATCATCATCACGGACATACAGCAACTCTTCTTCCTGACAGAACTGCCGCATCTGTGCATCCAGCATTGACCAGTAGCTGCGGTCTTTTTTGTTGTAAATGGCATCGTACAGCGGCAGCAGGTCTGGATGTTTGTCCGTGATATAGTCAAAAATCGTTTTCTTATAACCGCCCCGCAGGTTCAGGTTTTCCAGCCAGACCAGATTACACTGATCTTTCGCCCGGCGGATGATGGCGGGCAGGTCGGTGATGCCGGGGAAGATGGGCGAGATAAAGCAGGTAGTACGCACTCCAGCTTCGTGAAAGGCTTTCATGGCTGCCAGCCGCCGCTCAATGCTCACGGCATTGTCCATATCCGCCCGGAAATCTTCATCCAATGTATTGATTGACCAGGACACACGCGCATTTGGAAATGTCTTGATGAGGTCGAGGTCACGCAACACCAGATCGGATTTGGTAGCGATGCTGACAGTACAGCCGCTGCCCTGCATCTGTTCCAGCAGAGCGCGTGTCCGACAGGCGGTTTCTTCCAACGGCTGGTATGGATCGCAGACCGAGCCGATGAACAGTTCCTTCCCGGCATATTTCTCCGGGTGCTTTATTTCCGGCCAGTGTTTAATATCTACAAAAGTTCCCCATGGTTCCGGGTGGTTCGTAAAACGCTTCATAAAGGAAGCGTAACAGTATTTACAACCATGTTCACAGCCCGTGTAGGGATTGACGGAATAATCTGCTACCGGCAGATTGGATTTGGTGAGGACGCTTTTTACTTCAATATTGTGGATCGTTGGTTCCATTGTAGGTATACTTCTTTTGATTTTGCGCATTTTCATGGGGCAGTTCCATCATATCCTTCATATCAGAAAAACCTATTCTTTGATACAGCGGCCTGCCCGCTTCTGAGGTTTCCAGGTATATTTTTGAAATATGGTGTTCGCGGGCCTGTTCTACAAGCCATCTGACAAGCCTGCTGGCTATGCCATGCCCACGAAATTGAGGTCTGACATAGACATTCATCAGGTAAGCGCATTTACCGGAAGGGTTATCCGGCGAGGGCATTTCGTGATAGAGGCACATCCCGCCGCAGCCGACGATTTCTTCCCCTATATAGACGAAGCAGGCGATATGCCCGCCCTGCGGCAATTCTTTCTGATAGTAGCGGCGGTTTTCGGCTTCCAGCTCCGCCAATGGCTGATCTGCCGGGATGGAGAATACTTCGTGCAGTACCTCCATCCGCCAGCGCATCAGCAGATCAAGGTCTTGGAGTTCTGCTTTCCGAATTACAACGTCCATTACATCACCCCTGCTTTCATTACCACAGGCAGACGGGAAACATCGGGCTTTCCGTTGACATTGAGCGGAATCTGCTTCATTTTTACAAAAAATTCGGGGATCATAAAGGCAGTCAGATGATCTTCCAGTTCTTTCCGCACTTTGGAAATCTTCAGCTGGTCATCTGCGGGAACCACATAGGCGGTCATGTAAGAAAGCCCATCTTCATCGGTAAATGCTCTGACAACAGCCTGCTGGACATTTTGGCACTGGTAGAGGCGGGATTCTACTTCTGCGACTTCTACCCGCTTGCCATAAATCATAATCTGGTTATCTTTGCGGTGCAGGAATGCAATATTCCCGTCCGGCAGGATATAGCCCAGGTCACCGCTGCGGTACATGACGCTGCCATCCGGCTGCTGCTCGAAAACCTTGTTTTCTTCCGCATGGTCGCCAATATATCCCAAAGAGACGCCATCCCCATAAATACAGATTTCACCGGTTTGGCCTTTTGGCACTTCGTTCCCGCTCTGATCGAGAATCCGGATCTGCGCACCCAGTACAGGATGCCCGATAGGGTAAGTGCCATCTTCCAAAACCGTACCGCCGTTGCAGCGGTAGTAGGAGGCGCAGACCGTCGTCTCAGAAGGGCCGTAGGTGTTATAAACTTCCGCTTTGTCCAGCAAATGATCCACATAGACGCCCCGCAGTACATCGCCGCCGCTGATGAGCAGGCGCAGGGAGGACGGGATTTCCCGCAGATGGTTCATCTCTGCCAGCAGATAAGGGAACCCGCTGAGCATGGTCACATGGCGGCGCTCCACGAAATTCATCAGCGTATGAATATCCGTTTTGTCCTCATCCGCCGGAATTGCCAGCGCCGCGCCGTTTAGAAGACTGGCAAACACTTCTTCCACGAAGATGTCAAAGGAGCAGACCGAATATTGCAGCATGATGTCACCGGGGCCGGGATGAAATTCATTAGCGAATGCCCGGACATAATGGCAGACATTCCGGTTGGTCACGCAGACACCCTTGGGACGTCCGGTAGTACCGGATGTATAAAGCACATAAGCAGGGCGTTCCGGATCGGAGATTGCGTTCCGTTTCCAGGAAGGCGTTTCAACGCCGCAGATTTCACAGTCCGTATAGCGAATGGGAAAACCGCCCAGCTTATCTGTAAAAGGCTGCTCCGTCAGCACAAAGTCAACTGCGGCTTCCTCCATCATATCGTGGATGCGCCCTGTGGGGAAATCCGGCTCTGCCGGGATGTAACGTCCGCCGCATTTGAGCACCGCCAGAATGGAGGCAATCATTTCGGCCCGATGCCGCATTACGATGCCGATACTGTGAATTTCTGCCGGGAAGCTGCACGCAATCATATCCACCATGTTGGAGAGTTCACCAAAAGTCATGGTGCGGCTGTTTTCAATGATGGCAGGTTCTTGTCCATGCTCTTTTACTACTTCTTGAAAAAGCGAATAAATCGTATCCATTTTTAATTCTCCTCATCGTTTGTTCTGTTTAATATCCATTGAAGTCCTGCCGCTGTCCGCGGCACGCCGTCTTTGAAGTGGTTACCGGGATTTAACTGGAAGGTCGTGTCAATTCCCTGCCCATGATAGAACGCCTCAATGGTCTCGGTGTTCTGCTGGACACATTTCAGGAATTTGTTCCGGGTATGACATTCCCGGTCACCCAGCGAAAAGTACATACAGTCCGGCTTTTTCAAAGGCGTGTGGGAAGCGATGTAATCTTTGATCCCCGGAAACCACAGGGAACCGGACATACTGGCAACCCGTGAAAAAATGTCTGTCTGATAAATCGAATAAACCGCAAACAGTCCGGCCAGTGAATATCCCGCGATCCCCCGCCAGGAAGGGATACCCGGCAATGCTTTTTCCGCCTCCGGCAGAATTTGATTGAGCAGAAGTTTCAAATAATCATCGGCTCCTCCGGTGCAGGGTGTGTCTTTTTCGGATATGGGCGGAATGTCCCAGGGAGCCATATCGTGATCCCATTCCAGATTGCTGACTGCAACCAGTGAAAAATCCGGGCAGCCGGTTTCCTGTAAATGCTGAAAAACCTGTTTCCCTTCGCGGCCGTAGGTATTCAGATAAATCACCGGCCTGTCTGGTGCTGCACTTGCAAACACATCTACTCTTTTTTGTTCTATGTTGAAGGAAGTCATCTTGCTGCCTCCTCTCTTGACGATTCCTTGCATAAATATTATACTGTATCTGAAAACGAAAGCAAGTACGCAGAAAGTTCGTACATAGTATTAAACTACTGACTAAGGCTAAAAACAGGAGGAATGGATATGGATCATGTGATGACATATGAGGAATATTTGCGGGATGTCAAAAAGGGAATTGTGACCGATCTGGGCAATTGCCCGGTCACGCCGTTGCTTCTGATGCTTCAGGGAAAGTGGAAAACACAGATTCTCTATGAGCTGTGCATCCACGATACTGTTCGCTTCGGCACCTTAAAAAAGGAGCTTCCCGGCATCACCAACACCATGCTGACCAACTCCCTGCGGGAACTGGAGCGGGACGGGTTCATCAACCGAGTGCAGTTCAACGAGATTCCGCCCCATGTGGAGTATTCCTTCACGGAGCGGGGACGTGACTTGATGCCGATTTTCTATCAGATCATGTTATGGGGATTCAAGCATGAAAAAGACAACCTGCCAAAGGACAATGAAAATGAGGAATAGGCCGTCCGTATCATACCGCAGCGAGATCATCGCTTATGCGGAGAAACAGTATGGAACCACGCCGGAATATCTCTGGCAATCTATACCGGGGTACGCTGTTCTCCGCCACAGGGACAGTCGGAAATGGTATGGGCTGATCATGGATATTCCCGCAGAGAAGCTGGGGATACAGGGGAAAGGCACTGTCGATATTCTTGAAATCAAATGCGACCCGATTTTAAGTGGCTCCCTGTTAAATGGCAAAGGTATCCTCTCCGCCTACCATATGAAGCAAGGTGGTTGGATTTCTGTTTTATTGGATGGCTCTGTAGAGAAAACGTTGATTTTCTCTTTGCTGGATATGAGTTATGAACTTACTTCAAAGCGGAAGAAGAATAGCAGATTTTCGCAGGGCCACCAGGAATGGATCGTCCCGGCAAATCCGAAATATTACGATTTGCAAAAAGCATTTTCTGAAAACGAAGAAATCATTTGGAAGCAAAGCAGCAATATAGCTGTTGGTGATGTTGTCTGCCTATATGTTGCAGCTCCGGTTTCCGCCGTTCTGTATCGGTGCGAAGCTACCGAAGTCAATATTCCTTAAGGCGACCGGCTAAGCTGTTTGATGCAAAGACTAGAACCGCATTGATAGCAACTATAAATCAGATTCGTGAGAATGCGGTTCGGATAGTAGCATCATAACAGTGAAACAGCACACAGATTTAGTATAAATAAGCTGTTAAATCTGTGTGACGGTTTCATGTTCGGGCAGGAAAAATCCAACAGCCCCAGATGGGATAGATGGCCTCTGCACGAACATAAAGGGGTGTCCAGAGGGGCATAGCTCCTTTGGCTCTGGGTTTCCAATAGGGGCGAGCAGTATCCCTGTTGGCACACGATTTTCCGTAGAAAAGTCTAGTGTGTTATACCTTTGTGGAGCAGATGACAGCCGGAATTGTAGCACGCCCCGGAAAGTGTGGCTACAGTTGCGGCGTTCTGGCGGGAAAGGTTGCCCCTTGCGGGGCAGCATAAGCGACAGAAAAAGGCTGGCAGGCGGTGCGGGCAAGCACTGTCTGTCAGCCGTGTCATTTGCGGAACAAAGGTATATCAAAGCCCCCGTC
>OKSB01002831.1_pt1 | contig 14770 bp, 8 predicted proteins | sample 1601171 | NCBI WGS metagenome assembly OKSB01 (sample SAMEA3541496, study PRJEB24748) | human gut metagenome | biome: human gut; feature: human-associated habitat; material: faeces | place: China | collected 2012 | reverse complement strand
GTTTATCTTAGTATATTCTATGCAATCTGTCAAGAATCACATCTGAAATTCTGTATTTTTTAGATATACAGACAAAAAGCAGCGTGTTCTTTTGAACAAAATCCTTTTTTATCCCTTCCCGGTATTGGTTGCGGAGAGCACATTCCCTTCCAAATATCAAGCTCTTTTTTTATGTCATTTGACATAAAATGTGTGCTGATTCTTCTCTTTTTCCTTCTGTTTAACCGCTGTGTATGAACATTTCTTACAGTTCTCGCCGGCTTTTTTATACAGATTCCTTAAACTTTTTCCCGGCGGAGACGGGCGGACGGCAGCAGAGGTCCCGGCGGGAGAACTTGCACTCTCCCGCCGGTTGTGTTATACTATCCTCGAAATATAAAAGTGTTTACATTACTTTTTATGCAAACCTTTAATACAAAACACGCAATTGAAATTCAAAGGGAGGTTATATACAATGGAATCTTTAAAATTGATTGAAGCTCTGTCCAACGCATACGGCGCATGCGGCTTTGAGGACGAGGTTGTTGCCATCGCTGAAAAGTACGCTCACGACGAGGATCTGGGCGCAGTCAGACACGACTGCAACCTGAACGTCTACATCGACGCGCACAAAAACACCGGCAAAAAACCGGTTGTCATTGTGGATTCGCACAGCTATTAGGTCAGCTTCATCTTACAGGCCATCAAGCCAAACGGCACCCTGCACTTCCTTCCTCTGGGCGGCTGGTCCAACTACACCGTTCCGGCTCACAAAGTAAAGGTGCAGACCTATGACGGCAAGTGGGTATCCGGCATCGTTGCCAGCACTCCGGTTCACTTCCTGTCCGCGGCGCAGAAAAACGCCTGCCCGACCATCGCTGACATGGTCATCGACATCGGCGCCACCTCCAAGGAAGAGGTTGAGAAGGTATTCAACATCCACATCGGCGCGCCGGTTGTCCCGGATGTCACCTTCGAGTACAATGAGGAAACCGACGTCATGCTGGGCAAGGCCTTCGACAACCGCGTCGGCTGTGCGGCAGTTCTGGAAACCATGAAGGACCTGAAGGGCAGCGATCTGGACGTTGACGTGGTCGGCGTTCTGTCCTCCCAGGAGGAGATCGGTGAGCGCGGCGCCTTCGTTACCCGCGACGTTGTCAAACCGGACATCGCCATCTGCTTTGAGGGCTGCCCGGCGGACGACACCTTCACCCCGGACTACTTCATCCAGACCGCGATGAAGAAAGGCCCGATGCTGCGCCACTTCGACCGTTCGATGGTCACCAATCCGCGCTTCCAGCGCTTTTCGCTTGAGCTGGGACACAAGCTTGGCATTCCGGTTCAGGAATCTGTCCGTTCCGGCGGCGGCACCAACGGCGGCCCTATCCACACCTCCAACGGCGGTGTACCGGTCATCGTCATCGGTGTTCCGGTTCGTTACATCCACTCCCACCACGGCTTTGCTTCGCTGACCGACTACAAGAACAGCGTCAAGCTGGCGGTCGAGATCATCAAGCACCTCAACGACGAAACCATCAAATCTTTTTAAGCTGGCGGGCTGAGCCTGCGTCCGATTCGCGGCGGGCTGAGCCTGCGTCCAATTCACGGATTGGTGGGGTGTGGAGTCTTGCCTCCTACCTCGCGGGACCAAGTTCCAGTGATCTTTGATTTCTCAGGTAAGCTGAGCCTGCGTCCAATTCACGGATTGGTTGGGTGCGAGGTCTTGTCCTCTACCTCGCGGGACCAAGTTTTTATAGGAAAATTTTGTCGCGTTCCGTTTGTGTTGTGGGCAATTCCAAATCGTAAAATGATGCTATGAAAAAACACCGAGACGGTTGGCTTAACAGTGATAAGGAACTAAATCATTTATCAACTGTCAGCTGACGGTTTTCGGGTGCATAAAAAACTCCCGTCTGATTCCATAACAGGAAATTGGACGGGAGTTTTTTACCATATGGCAGAGATAATCATCTGCCATTCACTGGCTTGATTTTGAAAAAATGTGTGTTGCGCTTACTATTTTGACCCGTATTCAAGCTATTTCATCGGATGCTGTCAAGAATCTTTTGGACAGCATACGGCTTAGCATACTTGATATAGGCATCACTTACAAAAATGGTACCAGCAGCACACGGCTCAACCCACATTGCTGGGTAGACAACAACCTTTTTTGTGTTTCTTCGCCCTATTGCTGTGATTTCACTGTCAACGATAATTTCACAGCCAGATTGCTTAAGAATATTCACCAAAGGCATGATCATTTTAATCTGTTTCTCTGGGTTGATTGGCGATGCACTTATCCCATCAGAACCCCACTCAAGGAGTTGGAGCGCAGCGAAGCGGTCAAGCATGCCGTGTACATATTGGTTTCTGTAATGCTTTAAACATTTAGAACACGCAGAGCCACAGTCGCAAGAACTTAACAGGTCTTTCATATCAGTTAGTAGTTCGGCAATTGCATCAGCTACACTGACAGCATAGCCAGCGCCACTTGACAAGCTATCATAAAGATATATGTCAACATAAGAAGCTTCAGAGCCGGTTCTGAGACGATAACCAGTAACAAGTTCGGTGAACTCAACATCGAGTTTTTTGCTTGCTACCAGTCTCAATGCTTCAGCTAGAGATTGCGCTGCGCGGTTAAGCCATGGATTATCATTCCTTCTAGCATCAATGATCCTATCGTCAATTGTGAATTCAAGAACCAACATATCAGTTATAAAATCATAACCAAGATTCACATTAAAACAGTTACTGTGACGGCATTTACTTCGGGCATACTTTGACTTGTACGGCCTATTAATATCATTTAGAACAGAAATATCGTCGCCTGGCATAGCGGCTCCACAGTCCTTGCAGACCATAAAGCCTTTATCATCCGATCCTTTGTTCAGCATGATAATTCGTTGGTTTGTTCGTGGAGCAATCCGTATGTTTTTACAGCCTGGGGCAAGTTTCATTTCTTCGGCTTCGGGCAGAGTTGAATACAGAGGCTGCTGTACAGCAGTGTATTCTTCTGACAGCTGAACATCTGGTATTGATTCAGCATTTCTTGGCGCAAAACCCCACGGGCGCATCATTTCACGAGCGATTTTCAGTTCGCTGTTTCCACAAAACGGACAACGCTTAGTTTTCTCCTCCATCAAACCAAACCAACCGCACTCCGGACATGAGATAACCTGTTTTACATAATTCGGGTCCTCTGTGTAAGCTCGTGCCGGAGTTAGTGCTTGACCATGACGACGTTCACTTCCAGGAAAGTAGAACCCGCCGATCTGATAGGTTTGTTTATCAACGACAATTGCTCTACCAGGAGCATATTCGCCAATAGCTACATCAAGTCCACGGTCAACTTCGTAAAGAATTTTTCCGTACATATCTGGTATGTAGGTACTTACGACATTCTTCGGGAAAGAATATGTTGGGATGATTCCTTCTTCATAGAGAGCATCAAGAAGAACCTTTGCCTCCCCTTCCTTAGCGCCTTCTTCTACTCCAAAAAGTTCGGGATGCGTCTGACATTTTTCTTTTAGCATATCAAAAGATTTTTTCAATTCATCCTCAAATACTGAATAGTGAAATGGTATTCCGACAGGTAAAAGCAGTTTGTCTTTATCAGCATCGTAAGCTGCAAGATAGTTCTTAAAACTGTCAAGAAAATCGTTAAGGAAAACTGCTGCTGAAACTGTGTCAAGGCTCATATGATTTTCTGAAAGGAATTCCTGGAGGATAACCATGGCCAAATGACGTTGGAGGAGCTTTTCACTTCTTGTATCAATCCAAGGCTTGCGAGGGTCTCCACGGAACATAGGGATTGGATCATTGAAGTATAAGGTATCATGCGGACCATCTTCACAAAAGGTAACGATGGTAGATAAACTAGATCCACGTCGGCCAGCTCGACCAGCTCGCTGCTGATAATTTTCGCGCATGGGAGGGATATTTCGTAAGCCAACCGCGACAAGAGATCCAATATCAATACCAACTTCCATGGTAGTTGTACTGCTAAGAATATCGACAGGTGTTTCACCATCTTGGATTAAATCTTGGAAACGCAACTCATATTGCTCGGTTTTACTCCAAAGATCATCTCGCTGGTCTTTATGCGAGAGCTGAGCAGTATGTTCCTCAGTGTCAATTACATGAATCGGCTCGCCTTGAAGTGCATCAGCTACTGGCTTTCTCCAAAAACTAAGCGCTTCGTATTCACCAGATTCCATCTCGTGAATATGAGAAGATCCGCAACTCGGACATTTACCTTTCAGAGTAAAAGGAGTCAATTCAGAGCATTGTTCACATTTGTACCATATGTGAGCAGCATCAAAACGTGGCTTTACTCTAGAGAGGTCAACATATAATTTCCCATTATCAGGCTGCGCCGAGTCAAGAAATTCTTCCTTTAATACTCGTTTCCATGCCATCTCTGTTTCATTTCCGTCATGCCAGTCCATGATTTCACGAATAGTTTTTGAGAATCCCCAATCCTTATCAAGCCCATATCCACCATAGTTGGGCCGGACTTTCAGCCGAATTGTATCGCTAATTGTATGACCAATGGCTGTAGACATATCACAAATCGATAGCATCCAAGCATTGAAAAAGTCAATAAACTCTTCATCAGTAACATTCACATTATTTTCACCAAGGGCATCTACAGCGTCAAAAAGAGCCTGATCAGTAGGTTCAATCCAGCTCGTAGCCGAGTCGTACAAGGTGTTATAGCCACCAGCAAACAACCGAAGAAGGTATTCCTGCATCTGAACAGGAGCATTTGCAATAGTAAACCTCGGAGTGTACGCTCGTCCTCGTTTCACACAGCGATTGTAGTTATTCAGCGCAGCCGTGCAATCCTCAGCAAATTTTATACGTTCAGGAGCATGAAAAATCTGTACATGATGCTGACCGGCAGCAAGACAAAAATAGTCATACAACGAATTCATTGACTGCTCGACTGTCTGTTCTTCCATCGTTTTAATGGCTATTGCAAACAATTGCCTTGCAGCGGAAATGTCCGAAGCCTCTGACATATCTCGAGCCAGTTTTGCTGCACGCTGACGACTATCTGAAAACAACAAAACCTTACGTCCCTCGTTAGGAAACCGGTCTGGATTATTATCCTTGCCTGGCACGGCGGGTTGCAGTTGGAACTGCGATTTGATTAGGTTGAAGAAAGACTGATTGCCTCGAGTGTTAAACGAAGTGAGCTGTGATGTAGAAAGCTGATGCCTGCAATGCGGACAAGTCGGAAAAGTAATAATCTGCGGTCTACCTTTTGCAGAGTAGTTACAGTAGTACAGTTTTCTAATCCATGGTTTTCCAGCGGAAGAGTCATCTGTGAAGTTGACAAAGCCGCTTTTGACATCAAGATAGCAGGGCCTTATAGCGTTTTTACCCTGTTTTGCGGGTAATTCAAAATCATCCGTTGGAATAAACAGATGTATTTCTTTCATCCTTCGATCCATTAATTGGCCGGGATAATGCCACAGATATACATTTCCATGAAGCCCCGAGTCATCTTCAAGAACATACCCTTTGAAGAACAGCGCACCGCAGCGTCGATCATTATAAAGTTCGTATACCACACTACCACAATGGGGACAAGTTAAATTACCATCCGATAAGTAGATCTCTCCTAAAGTGAGTCCGCCTTCCGAATGAGAACAACTACAATTGGCATTGGCACAGGCATATACCCCCGAAATACCTTTGAAAAGCATGTGCATACGTGCGGGGAAAAGAACAGAACCTTTTGCGTTTTTTGCAAGCGGCGCAATTGCCAAGAGGACACTAATCGCTTTTAGCGCATCCTCTGGATTGAGATTCGGGAAGATACCAGAAGAAAGCTCTCCCAGGGATACGGCATTTCCCCGACAATACTTAATAAGCTCATGGAACGGACGGTAATAGACAAGATTTTCGTACATCCAGTTGTATACTGATTCCAAGGATGTAATGCCAGGGTCAAATCCTTCTAATTGCCTCCAGAATGACAAAAGGGCAGAAAGCTTCACTTCATCCCTATCTTCAAATTGGCCAGGATCTGAGTTCAAGAGAAGCTCGGCGGGGATGTCGTATTTCAGTTGCCCATCAATTACCTCTCTCTCCCCCGTCAGATAACAGAACCGGGTTGCTGTGTCTGATGCCGTAAGTTCATTTGCAAACTTCATTACGGAATCAACGTCTTGCTGGCTTTTGTTGGGCATACTTGCAGTAGTGAGTATAAATTGCACACGATCACGACTGATGCCGAGCTTATGGAAGAGCCTGCGAATCAATAATGCCACTTCTCCGCCGGATGAACCACGGTACATATGTGCTTCATCAATAACAAACATCAATTTATTTTCACTGTTTGAAGCCAGCCATTCGCGTGTGTCATTCCATATTTTTTGTTCTCTGGGACGCAATAGCATATATTCCAGCATAGAATAGTTTGTAATGAGAATATCCGGGCAGAATTGCTGCATTTCAAATCGTGTGATTAATTCTGCATCGTCATCGTTTGGAATATGCTTACTATCATGTAGCCCCTGAAGGAACTGATTCATATCCGCTTTTGCAGGTATTTTTCCTTCTTTGAGCAGATGATTGAAGAATTCTTTTTCAGAATCGCTTTGTGGGAAGGACATTCTTGCCAAGGTTTTTTCAAGTTTTCTGTCCTGTTCAGTGGAAGGTAGAACTCCAGGGTATGGAGTTCTACCAGTATACATACCAAACTGAGGGCGACGCACCTCATCACCACAGGTCTTTCGGAATATCTTGATAAACCTCTCATCAGGATCTCCGATCATTCTTCTAAGCCGGCTAACTTGGTCTGAAACCAAGGCATTCATTGGGTACATAATAATTGTGCGAACACCTCGTTTTGCCCATGATTCCTTAGAGTTTCTTGCTTCATCCGCCATCTTTGCAAGAAGTGGCCACATAAAACACTCGGTTTTACCGGAACCAGTACCTGTCGAAACAAATAAGTTTTCTCCTCTGGTTGCAGCTTCAAGCGCCGAGATTTGGTGGGCAAACGGAGATGGGAACACCCCTATATTAGCCTTTGCCAACTGTAAGAAATAGTCTTTCATCCAATTCTCAAGGGCTGCTGTTTCAATCCCATTTTGTACTGTAACATATGCTGGTGAGGACTCAATAAAAGGTCTTTGGTAAAGCAATCCTTCATCATCAATATGATTGCTTAGCGCAGAAAGCAGAAGAGGCGATTTCCAGAAATATTGCGACTTAATATAATTTTCTAGTTCCGTTCTCAACTGTTTATGGACAGAATTAGCTCCATTGGGCATCAGGTTATCCCTCCTTTGAATTCATATCCCTCATCGGACAGAATATTTTTAATGGCTGCGAAAACTTCTACGGAGAGCTTTCGCCTAAAATCACACGGCAGAGATGTACATATTTCAGGCCAGCTGTAGTACTTTAAAAATTCAAGCTCGCGTGGTGGAAGCAAATAATTCATACGTACATGAACTAATGCTCCATCCTCAGAGTACTCAATTGGTGGTAATGTTCCATAAGTTGATAGGCAAGCACACGCGAGTGTTCTGTAATTATAATTTTCTACCTGCCATTGAGGAAGTGGACTAACTTCTGGTACAGTATCAATGTACCGATAAAGATAGTATAGCTGTGAACCTTTCATACCGGTTCGAAGAATTGAAACGGTTCCAGTCTTATTGGGCTCAGTAACCCAATATCCGCGCGAGAAAGGCGGCTTTAAGCGAAGATACTCTATGCTATATTCAAACGCTGGATTGGGTTTCCAAGAAGCAGTCGATAATGTGGTTTGCCACAATGTTTGCAACTTCTCTTGTTCGAGGCCAAACATTGTTTTTATATTACTGGGGTTTGTTCCACCATCCTGCTTTGAATAAAATCCGATGCCAGACACACAGGAGATATTGTCCAAAGCAATACCTCTTTGAAAGAGTATACCATTGAACAGTTCTTCGTGCTTTATTGATGGAGCTATTCTGTTGGGACAGTGATAAATAACTCCTGTGTTTAAGAACTGATTTTTAATTTCATCCTCCAGTTCTTCAGGCACATATGGTAAGCTGTCAGAAAGTTCTGGGTACATTAATTTGTAATTGGCAAGCATACTGCGAATTCTTCTTTTCAGGTGTACAATGGAAACAGGGGCTTCTGTATCGTCCCAAAGGCAAGCATACGCCATCATCCCACAGATGCTATAAACAAGACGAGCTTTCCACTCGTTCTCTGTTTCTTGGGTTCCCCTAAGAATGTGATACTGCCGTGATACTTTCGAGAGAAGTCCGTTATATTTGTCCATTAGATTTCCCCCAATACATACTGAAGGTCGCGTTTAAGACTAGCAGAAATAGCAATGCCCTTCTGCGAGTCAGCAATTACCTCTGTGAGCTCATTTACTGCCATTGAAGCATAGGCAATAGGGAAAACGCAAAACAAGAAATCGTCGTCCGCTGTAGCATGGGGATAAATACCGTGCATCGTAGCTGCAACGCTGCTAATTTTGCTTCTCACTAACGAACTCAGAGCAAATTTCGAAAGGACTGATAGTTCTTTGTGCGTGCCTTTTTCTGGCGAATAGGATTTGAAATCGTCAGAGAAGTATCCGCCATAGTATTTACCAGTAGCTTTTTTATCCACCAAGAACTCTGTAAACATCGGTAACATGAATCCATACAGGCTTTTGGGCTCAACCTGAATATCTTCTGCATACGGGTGGGTAAACACATAAAAAACATCTTTTTTATAAAGTATTTCTGGAAGCCTGTTTATCCAGCCGCTTGCAAGAAAGTTGTTGATTATTACAATGCTTTCACCATTGGCACCTATTTTCTCAACCGCCTGATGGGCATAGCCACCTTCACAGCAGAGAACTCCATGTTTATGAGCAGTTACGGCTGCACTAAATGCTTGGATAATGTCGATTGCATTGGGACCAACAAGTAAAAGTGGCTGTTTTTTAATGTAGGCGGCACAAAGAAAAGCAGCGAGCCCGCTTCTATATTGTTCTGCAACGCCTGCTTCTGCGAGTTCAAATACAGACGTATTGACAACATCTGTCCAAGAGTGATGAACTTCAAGGTCATCGAGGTTATCATATTCAGGACATATGCGATATGTATCCATATCGGATTTCGATGAAACTTCGATTTTAGCAGGAGATTCTGCACATCCAACTGGCATTTGTTGTCCGCTAACAAACGCCATACTTGCAATGAAATCTGCCGCATTTCCACGTGCCTTTTGGATTCTTACGGCAACCGCTTTTTCGACATCTGCGGCCAGCCTTTCTTTTTCAGCTATGATACCAGCGAGACGCTCATCTTCCGCTTTTGTTTTATTTAGCGATTCCTGTGCTCTGCTTAAATCCTCAGTAGCGGATTTTAACTCGGCATGAAGTGAATCGAGTTTTTCCTGAGCTTCACTCAGTAGGCTTTCGTTCTCTGCTTCCCACTCTTTGCGAATAAGCGATTTCGCTTTTTCTTGAAGTTCAACATTTGCAGAAATAGCCGAGTGAATTATTTCATCTTCTAAGCTATCTCCATCGACATATTTCCAGACTATGTTCAGAAATTCATCCAGCAGTTCTTTAGCAGCCGGAATGGAGCAGTGACATGCAGTTCCAATCTTACGCGTTATATCGTCAACCGGAATTGCGCCAATGAAATCTTTAAACGTCCTATATTCGGCACGCGTTACCGCTCTCGTTTTATATGCATTCCAAGAAAGCGATGAGAAAACGATATTCTTTACAATGTCAAGCGGGCTTTTCAAATGGTAAAGCTTGTTTGGAATACCCGCAAACGCGTTTCGATAAAAAGAGATTCCATTGCTCAGACGAATAATATCACCACCAGAGAATTCATATACCGGAACAACAATGCAATCTTCAGAAACGGTAGTTTTCCCATTAACAGTATTGAATTCTTTGGCTGTGCAAAGGATACCGGTATACTGCCCTTTGGATGCAGAAAGTGTGAACATAACTTTTCGGCTATGCGGCGTGTATTCGATACCCGTTTTCAAAAGATCGACTAAGTCGTCAAGGGTTGTCGCTTCTGTAATGGTAACAATTTCAATGGCATCTATATCTGTATTATACCGTGATCGTATATAATCCTTGGAGGGATCATTTTCGTTCGGAACTGCGGACCAAGTCCAGATACCGTAGAAACCGCTGTTAGAAGGGCCGTCCTTATAGAAAATTTTGTCTCTATTTGTGAAGTACGGCGGGACATCTTCGTTTTTTAGGAAAATACAATAACGCCCATTATTGTTCAAATCAGCATATCTTATAAGCCATTTCTGATCATTATAATCCGAAATAACACCGCATAAAGAAATGATTTCATCTACACTGCCAGAAGCCAGAATAGAAGTATTTGTATCATCAAATTGTGCAAGATAATCTGCATCGTCATTTGCGAAGGCGCTAGGCGCGGTCTGTAATTCGGCAATTTTTGCTTGTGCCTCAGCCAGAAAGGATTCCAGTTCGTTTTTGCTCTGTTCAATTTTTTGAACTTTCTCTTCACACTCGGCTTTTATGGCATTCATGCTATGCTGAGCTGCCTCAACTTGCTCGGCGAGACTGCGATTTTCTTGTTCCATAGCCTTAATTCGATCAGACATTTCAGCATTTCTTGCACGTTCAGATTTAATATACCCCATTCTCTCGTAAAGATTGGAGTATGCGTCCGCATCCAAAGGATTACCTGTCAACTTAAAATACAACTCAACATTATTGACAAAGAAAGAATCAAGCATAGTTGTCGCCAAAGCAACATTATGAGACAATCCTTCTCCTTCGAGTTTGGCTATATTTTCTTGGATCTCTTTGAGCCAATGTTCTACCATGGTATTGACCCACGTTGAGATAAATGGCTTATCAATATTGGATATGGCAATTGACAATGCATGTTGTTCTGTCAATGATTTGGCTCTGAAGCCTTTTCGTATTTTCGAAAATTCTTGTTCGTTTTTTTTTGAAGAATTCTTTAAAATCTTTACCTGTAATGATTTCGCAGAGAATTGATTTCTCTTCTTTGGTAAGAAGTTCGATGTAGTTCATAATTTATCTCCCTGTATGTTTATACTGCGATAGATATCCTGCAATCTCCGATAGGATTGTTCATTGATGGTACCCTTCTTGATACATTTCCGTATCCACTGACATATCTTTGGATAATGGCTCATGGCGGTTAAAATATTTCGCAAGGAATGAGGGGCAGGAATTGACGCTCCAGAAACGCAACTAATGTGCTTCAGGATTTCTGCTTCATCGTCTGCGATGATAGACTGTTGTTTTTGAAAGTCAATTTGCCAGACTACATCAAGGCCAATGACAGCTTGAACACTTACACCATAAGATAGCCCGTCCAGTTCAAGCGGTTTATCCGCATATATTTTTCGCTTATCTACAACATGGTCTTTGTTAGAGATAATGAGCTCACCATCATATGTTGATTTGAAGAGCAGTGCTTTGCTATGTGGTAGCGTATTAGCTTTACCGGGAAGGATCTCAGAACCAGAAAGATCTGTCACTAAGATTTCTGGGGATAATCCTACCTGGTTAAGAGGCTCTTTCCAAAAATAAGTATATTGCAAGGCTTGAGTACGTCCTGCTGATATCAACTGTTGCCTACTGGAACAGAGAACTTCATATAATTTTGCTTGAGCAACATTATGAGTTAGTTGACGAACCGCTGCGGAGGGAAAAGTCTTGACTGTTGCCACATTACCTTTAACAAGCATGTACATACCATCTTGACTATGTTCTACTATATAATTTCCCTCTACAAATAATGGCCACACCGGCTGTAATGAAACCGGGTAATCAGTTAGGCGACAATGAAAATCAAGAAAGAATCGGGCTGCTTCTTCGCAAAATGCAGATGCAGAAATCACATAGAGTCTCCAAGTTTCCCAACCAAATTGTTTCTGAGCAATCTCTTGAATTTGTATACTTCTATATGGCTTATTATAGAAATAGCCACGTTTTAACAGGTAGTACTCTTTCTCAATCTCAACATCGGCATCGTATGTGAGTTTCTTACCAGAAGCCTTTTCAAACAACGTCCCCTCTGGATCTATTCCGTTAATTTCTGTCGGCCAGAACTCGCGCAGTTTATCACTTCCGTTTTTAAAACTGAGAGTGTATTTTTCAAATGGCCTTTCACCGATGGAGAGATATGTAATGTTATCGCAATTTAGCCGTTCTTTCGTGAAAACATAAGGTGCATCCATTACTCCCTTCGGCTTGATTTCTATACGGAAATCTTTGCTGAGTGAACTAATTGGAGCACGAATCAAACCAACTTCGAATTTGAACGAAGATGAGGACACACCAGTAATACGGATTGGTAATTCGTGTTCATGCGAACCATAAGAGATTGAATAGCCGGCTCCAAATATACGTTCAGGGCAATTTTTGCTTTTTTCATAGGCACTGTGTCTAAAGTGGCGTGTTTGAACCGTACCATCAGTAAGGGAGACATACTGCCCACATAATTCACACATAAACAAACCACTATGAGCGGATACAGTTCCACCCGGATGCAGTTTGGCCGCTTGTTCTGCTGTAATCCGCTTCCAGCCGTTGTCTGACCACATACAAACATGTGTTAGTGAAGCCATATGCATATTCCTCCCTTTTTACATAGTTTTTCTGTTTCAATTTACTTTTCCCCATGTCCAAGAGTAACTATTATGAATACATGGAAAACCAAAAATAAACAGCTATTTCCTACGCAGATACTCCGTAAAATTACTGACGTATAGCAAAAGATGTCTTTGAGTCTTATACTTGGGGCAGGATGGAAGTCGATTTACTTTGGGACATAGATACCATAACCGCCCCAAGGGATATTCAACACTTTCCATTGACTCTGTGTTTCCAATAAGGGCGAACAGCATCTCTGTTGGTATACGACTTTTCGTTGCGGAACAAAGGTATATCAAAGCCCCCGTCAGCCGCTGCTTCCCATCGTATCAGAACCACCACGGCAGCTTCCCGCGCAGACTGTCCATCGCCTCGCCCTCCACCTTCTTTGTCCGGCTCTCGCTGAGATGGAAATGGAGTGCCGCGCCGATCAGCGGGTGCTCGATTCCATCGGTAAAGCCATAGCGGTACAGCAGATAGGTCTGCTCTCTGGCAGTCAGCTTGTCCAGCGCCGCATACAATTCTATCAGCTGCTCTTTTTGGATATAGATTTGCTCCGGCGTTTGGGTGTGAGGGTCGGCTATGGCTTCGATCCGCAGCATCCGTTCATCCTCTGAGAGAACGTCATCCAGATATACTCTCTGGAAGCCGGGGCCGTCTTTCTTATCCACCATCCGTTGCTCAAATAAACCGAGGGCGGCGCGGATGCAGTCTGTCATGGCATTGCGGACTGCCGGTGCTGCATAAGTCAGAAATTTCATGCCGCGTCCCGCATCAAACAAAGGGATTGCGTTCAGTAGGCCGATACTTCCCTCCTGCACCAAATCATCTAAATCAATTCCAATATCATTTTCATCCAGCCCCATACTCCGGTATTGCTCCAACGCTATTTTTCGGATGAATCCCAGATTGTTTTCCAGCAGAATGTCACGGGCAGCCGTATCCCCTTTCTGTGCCAGTCTGCACAGCTGCTCATTGCTCCGGGTCGGCATTTTGCTTCTCCTGCGCGTGGTCTAAGGTGGATTGGAGAAATTCCGTCAGCGCCTGACCAAACTTGTCCAACGCTTCCTTTTGCACACCGTCCATCCCCGCTGCGCTCTGGGTGACGGCGGCGGAAATCATTTCCGGCGTGATGGTCGGTGCCTGGACATCCTGGCCTTTTGTCAACTCGGAGAACATCTGCTGGGTGATGCCCTTGGTCAAGGTTTGTGCCGCCGTGAAATCATTGCCGATTTCTTTCTTCACTTCCCGCAGCGCCGCCATAAATGTGTTCTGTATCATCGTCAGGTCGGCCTGATATACAGGGACTTTCTGCCTGTTGACAGTTCTTGCCGCCTGCACAGCGGCATCCGTTTTCACATTCCGGCGCAGCATGGCGCTGAGGGTGGTAAGCATCTGGTTCTGTCCGGCGAAACCGGCGGCCAGCGTATCGTCAAAATATTGCTCGATCATGTAGGTGACTTCTGCAAAGCGCGGGCTTTCCAACAGGCGGTTGACAATTTCAGCATTGGCTTTCCCGGTGTACAGATTCCGTGCCGCCTGCACCGACAGGCCCAGTTCTTCAATATCAAAATTTGTCCGGTCGGGCGTGTTGACTTCCCCCAGCAGGAAATCTGTGGAGACTTCAAACACTTTTGCAATGCGGAGCAAATGTTCTGTGCTGATTTTATCGGTCTTACCGCTCACAAACCGGCTGATGGCGCTCTCGGTGCTGCCGATGCGGGTCGCCAGCTGTGCCTGGGTAATTTTATGTTCCTTCATAAGCTCCTGCATCCGCTGCCGGATATTGCCGGGCAGATAGGCTCCCTCCATGTGACGCACCTCTTTTCTGAAAACTCTCTTTATCCATTATACCTTATAAAACCAGCGTGGGCAAATGCTTTCCGCTGGCTTCGCCGCTCTGAGGTCTTGCATTTTTGCAAGATTTCAGGGCGGCGTTTTTTCATTTCTTGCACTTTTAGCGGATTTTTCGGTCTATAGGCTTTTTCCCCGTATATTCAGGCAGACGGGCAGATACCGTCAATAAATGATGGAGGGCAAAGCCTATGAATTTGTTTGAAACTGTAAAATCTGCTGTCACTGTGAAGCAGGCCGCCGAGCACTACGGCTGCAAGGTCAACCGGGGCGACATGATCT
>OKSB01002827.1_pt1 | contig 14785 bp, 13 predicted proteins | sample 1601171 | NCBI WGS metagenome assembly OKSB01 (sample SAMEA3541496, study PRJEB24748) | human gut metagenome | biome: human gut; feature: human-associated habitat; material: faeces | place: China | collected 2012 | reverse complement strand
CGCTGTTCTCGTTGAAGCAGGAAGCTCCCGCCTCTCTAGGCGGGAGTACGTTCACAACTTTATGTATGAAATAGTAATAATGCATATTAATTATGCTTTTTATTTTATGATGAAGTGGAGTTTGATGACGATGAAAACGATGAAGACGACCTTGATGAGTGCTGTCCTGCTGAGTTTGGGTATGACGGCCAGCGTATTGGCAGCACCGGCGACGACGGCCAACGTTTCCGTAGACAGCCCGTATTATGGCTATATCGAAAAATTGAGTGCCATGGGCTATCTCGATACTATGCCCAATGGGGCCAAACCGTACAGCCGCATGCAGATGGCTCAATGGGTCGTCCAGGCTCAGGATAAGGCACAGACCAAACCGATGCCGAAATACCTGGCAGACCAGGTCGATGCCCTGGCCCAGTACGTAGCTCCGGAAGTGGCTACCCTGCGTGGGGAAAAGACCTACGACCCGCTGAAACTCCGCTCGGTCTCGCTGACGGCAGCAGCTCAGATCTCGGATACGCCGCGCCATTCCTATAGCCATATTGATCGCAGTCATACTACTAATGCGGGCTGGCAGACCTTTGGGGCCAATCGCAATGGCTATAAATACGGCCGCGATGGCAACGGCATCTTGGAAGCTGAAATTTCCGGGAACATCGGCCATGAAACGGCTATCGCCCTGCGGCCGCGCTTTAGTTATGACAAGGACAACGACTTCAGCGCCAGCCTGGAAGAAGGCTATATCAAGACCCGAGCCGGCATCTGGGCCTTTGAAGCCGGCAAAGAAGCCATGACCTGGGGGCAGGGGGAAACGGGCAACCTGGCCTTAGGGAACAACATGCGTCCCTTGACGACCATCCAGGCGCACTTCATCGAACCTCAGCGCGTCGGCGGCTTCTTCCGTTTCCTCGGTCAGGCAGACGTCCACCTTTTCTACGGTTTCCTTGAAGGCGACCGGCGTGATCGTGCGGCTGCTCTAGGTTCGAAGTATAAAGATTCTGACGATGCCGGTCTCATCGGCATCCGCGCCGATTTTTCGCCGACATCATACTTCACCTTCGGCCTGTCCCGCCTGTCCATGCTCGGTGGTGACGGCAATGGTCTGGATAGCTCTGACTGGGGCCATTGGCTCTATGGCCGCAATGACGATGCCGATAAGGACCGCTGGGATGACATTGCCGGCGGCGACTTCCGCCTGAGCCTGCCTGGCGTCACCTTCTATGGCGAACTCTACGGCGAAGACCAGTCGCACTATATGCCGTCCAAAGTCGCATACCGGGCCGGTATCTACCTGCCGAAACTGACTCATGACGGGTCCTGGGACATGACCTTGGAAATGGCCGATACCAGCGATGCCTGGTACGGTCACCAGCGCTTCAATAACGGCTGGACCTATCACGACGCCATCATGGGCGATGCCATGGGCCGCGATGCCCGCAAATACTACGGTGCCATCCGCCATTATTTGCCCAACGAAACATCCATCGGCCTCTATGCCCAGCGGACCGAAATGGAACGGGGCATGCGCATCCATCCCACAGTCAATGAATTCGGACTCACCGGTCAGACCAAGCTTGCCCAGGACGTCTACTTAAGCGGCATCATCGGCTACGCCAACGTAGAAAACGCCGACTTCACCATTCATACAGACCACGACAAATTCGCCACCGCCACCATCCAGTGGAGGTATTAGAATACGGCTCTCTTGATAGGCCCTTTTTGGCCCGTCATGGACTGACCGGAGGGAAGTGCATGACGGTTGCCAAAACGGAGAGCCGTGCTGGAGCTGTCAGCGAAGCTGACTGAGAGGTTTCGCAGGCCGGCGCCCACGACCAACCAACCTCTCCGGCCTTTCAGGCCACCTCCCCTATAAAGGGAGGCATAACGACGAACGATCTACGATGAACGACAGGGGCCCCGGCCCCCAGACGGAGAACTATCATGATAGACATTCACTCACATATTTTATACGACATCGATGATGGCTCTGAATCGCTGGACATGTCGCTGCAGATGCTGCGCATGTCCGTCGATTCCGGGGTCACCGATATTATTGCGACGCCTCATGTCAATCGTCAGGGCCATATACCGGCCTGGCAGACGATTCTCGACAAGGTAGCAGCCCTTCAGGAAGAAGCGGATAAGGTCCAGATCCCTATCCGTATCTATACGGGCGCGGAAGTGGAACTCAACGGCGACACGCTGCGTTTCATGAAGGAAAATCACGATGATTATTGTCTGGCTGGCAGCCGTTATGTCATGTTGGAACTGACCGACCAGTCCCAGCCGGATATCGTCGAAAAGATGATTTATGAGCTGCAAATGCGCGGGTTCCTGCCACTTCTGGCCCACGTAGAACGCTATGAGCGCCTCATGGAGCGCCCGGAAACACTTCTGGCATGGATGAATAAGGGCGTCCTGGCTCAATGCAATACAGGCAGTTTCACGGGCTATTTCGGCTCGAAACTGCAGCAGCGCGTCCGCGACCTCTACCGCAATGGCATGATCCACTTCCTCGGCAGCGACGGGCATCGCGTGGAATCTCGCACGACGGATATACGCGAAACCCACGAAGAACTGGACCGCCTGGCTGCCAAGGATAAGCAGCACGTCAATCTTTGGAACACGGCGACGCGCAATGCCGAATGTATTTTAAAGAACCGCGTCTTTTATCCCGACTTGCCGTCGCACTGGCAAAAGGAGAAAAAAGGCTTTTTCCATCGTCTCTTTGGTTGAACATAGGATGTGAATACAGATGTTAAAGAAAAGTATACTGGCACTGGCCGCCGTGACTGCCTTGTGGACCGGGACGGCCTGTGCCGAAGAGTATTATATGCGGCCTGGCGATGAGCTCAACATCGTCGTCACGCAGCAGCAGGACCTGGGCAATTCATCAACGAATCAGTCGCCCTTCGTCGTCCGGCCCGACGGCAACGTATCCTTTCCCTTAGTCGGGGAAATCCACGCCGAAGGTATGACGGTCTCCCAGTTTACTGACGTCCTGCAGCAGGGCCTGGCCCGGTATATCGTCAACCCCGATGTATCCGTCAACATTTCCAAGTTAGGCCGCGTCCGGGTCTACGTCTTTGGTGAAGTCAGGAAGCCCGGTGCCGTGGAACTGGAAAAGGGCCATACCGTCATCGACGCCATCGGCGCCGCCCAGGGCTTTACGCGGGATACGGCGAAGAAGAAGATTTTCCTCATCCATCAGGACCAGCCGAAGTCGCTCATTCCCATTAACCTCAATAATATGCTCAAAACCGGCGATATGTCGCAGAACGTCACCCTTCGCGAAGGGGACATCCTTTACCTGACCAAGAACCATCGCATCGACTTTGCCCGCGATATTGCGCCGATCTTCAGCAGTATTTACATGATTACCGAAGCGAAAGACAACTTAGATAACAATTAGTATTTACCATACAGGAGTTGAACAGGGTGGAAGAAATAACCATTGATTTGAAAGACCTCTTTCAAGTTGTCATGGCCAACAAGAAGAAAATCGCGGCTATTACGGCGGCCTTCATGATTGCCGGCGGGGCCTATCTGCTCGTCGCGCCGCCGGTGTACCAGTCGACGTCGCTGCTGCGCATCAAGCAGGATAAGGGCCTGGGCGATTCGATTTTGTCCAAAGTATCCGGCGGCAATGCCATGGACGATAAGCAGCGCATGATGACCGATGCGGAAATCCTCAAGAGCCGCAACGTCATCCTGCCGGTCATCGCCCAGACAGAAGAACGCGATGAAGACGGGAAATTGCCTGATTATGACAGTTACGTCAAAAGCCATATCATCACCAAACCGTATAAAGATACGGAAATTTTGGAAGTCGACGTCACCGGCAAGTCGCCGGAACAGGCCCAGAAGGCCAATAACCTCATCATCAAGGGCTTTATGAACCGTCTGACCGAACTGAGCCATGACGAACAGAGGCGGACCCGCGAGTTCCTGGAAAAGAGGCTGGCCGCGTCCAAAGACGAATTGAGTCAGGCCGAAGATAAGCTGCAGCAGTATCAGGCCGCCAACAAGATGTACTCTACCGACGACCAGATGAAGCAGCTCACGGATAAGCTGAACATCGTCGACAAGGCCAAGGCCGAAAACCAGCTCAATCTAGAAACGGCCCAGGCCGGCCTGAGCAGCGTCAATGAACAGCTCAGCTCAGCGGGTGTATCCATCGCCGACAGCCCGGCTATCCAGCAGTATAAGACCCAGCTGGCTCAGTTGGAAGCGACCAAAGCCAGCTACGTCGGCAAGTATACAGATGAACATCCGAAGATGCAGGAAATCAACAACCAGATCAACTCCACCCGTGATTCCCTGAATCAGGAAATCAGCAAGATTGTCGCCCAGCAGGCGCCGTCCAGCAATACTGTCCAGCAGGGCTTATTGGCCGATAAATTCAAGAACGAAGCGGCCATCGCCGTAGCCCAGAGCAAAAAGACGGCCTTGGATCAGATGGATTCGGAAAATGACGCCATCATCGCCTCCCTACCGGAAAAGGAACAGGGCTTCGTCCGCGTCAAGCGCGATGCCGACGTCAACAACGAAATCTATGTCATGTTGGCTAAACGCCTGGAAGAAGCCAAGGTCGCCGAAGTTATGGTGCCGAACGAAGTACAGGTCGTCGACTGGGGGACACTGCCGGAAAAACCGATTAAGCCGCGGAAAGTCTGGGTCATGGCTATTATGACCTTATTGGGGCTTCTCGCAGGTATGGGAACGGTCATCGTCCAGTCCTTCATGTATCGCAAGATACGGACGGCCGAAGACGTGGAAAAAGAATTGGGCCTGCCTGTCCTGGGCATGATTCCCGATACCAATACCTTGCAGAAGGAACCGGACAGCAGCCATGGCCTGTGGTCGAAACTTAGGAGGAAATTATGGCGGAAATAGATTTCATCACCCATTATGACAGCCGGTCGCCGGTAGCCGAAGCCTATCGGGCCATCCGGACGAACTTACAGTTTTCTGGTGCCGGCAAGACCTTGAAGACCATCGTCTTTACGTCGGCCATCCCAAACGAAGGGAAGTCGACGACCGTCGCCAACTTGGCCATTACCATCGGGCAGGACGATAAAAAAATCCTGCTCATCGACTGCGACATGCACAAGCCCGTCATCCATCGCCGTTTCAGCCTGCTCAACCGGGGCCTGAGCAACTGCTTTGCCGAAGACTTGCCCCTGAAAGAAGTCATCCAGGCCGACGTCTTTCCCAACCTCGACATCGTCACCAGCGGTCCCATCCCGCCGAACCCGGCTGAACTCCTGGGCTCGAAGAAGATGAAGGCCCTCTTGCAGGAAGCAGCGGAAATGTATGATTACGTCTTCCTCGACATGCCGCCCGTCCTGGCCGTCACTGATGCCGTACTCATGAGCAGCCAGACCGACGGTACCATCCTCGTCCTGGGCAGCGGCGACATCAGCCCGGACGAAGGCAAACAAGCCAAAGAACTCTTAGAAAAAGTCCACGCCAACATCCTCGGCGTCATCTTAAATAAAGTCCCACAGCACCACAAGAGCGGCTACTATTACTACTACTATTACGACGAAAATCATAATAAAAAACGGAAACGCCGTTAGTAGTATGGCTCCCCGGATAGGCCCTTTTTGGCCCGTCAGGGACTGACCGGAGGGAAGTGCAGGACGGTTGCCAAAACGGAGAGCCGTGCTGGAGCTGTCAGCGAAGCTGACTGAGGGGTTCTTACAACGACCAGTCAGCTATATATCCAACTGGTCAATGTGGCATGGTTTCACGACCGGCGGCCTGCGGTCTGCGACCGGCAAACCAACCTCTCCGGCCTTTTGGCCACCTCCCCTATGAGGGGAGGCTTAACGACGAACGACGGGGCCACCGGCCCCAAACTCAACGAAAGGAATGAAAAAAGGTCATGAAGACCCGTGTCTATCCTACGTCACGTAAACTTTTCGGTTTACTCGGTGACGTGACTATCATCACCCTAACTTACATACTCCTGACCTATCTGATTATCCCGCCTAGTGCGTGGGAAGTACATCAGGCTTTATACTCGGGGATGCTGCCGATTGCCGTTATCTTCACGGTCATGATGTTCAGTATCAACGGTCTTTATACGATTGAACACAAGCGCTTCAGCGAAGTCCTGATCAGTCTGGCTGTCAGTCTCTTCCTGGTCCTCATCCTGGTCATGGCCTTGAGTTTTGTCATTCATGAATTCGCTTATTCCCGGGTCTTGATTATTTCCAGTACGGCTGTACAGTTTGTCCTACTCGGTTTTTGGAAGCGGGCCGTCCAGCGTTGGGAACAGAGCCTTCATCCCGTCCGCCGCGTCATGATTATGGGCAATGAAGACGAATGTCGTCATGTCTATTACCGCATGAGTGCCCAGCCTCAGCTCAAGCTGAAGCTCCAGCACGTCGTCATGAATCCGCAGAAAAATTGGCGCCAGGAACTGGAAGCCTGCGACATCGACACGCTCATCATTTGTTCGGATATCCCCCTTACAACCAAGGCGGATATTGTCAACTATTGTACAGATAAGGAAATTCAGCCGTATATCATCCCCAGTTCTTATGAAATCTTCTGCAACGGCGCCATGTTGCAAAAAATCGACGACGTCCCGGTCTTCCGGCCCAAGAGCTTGCGCCTCAGCGTGGAACAGCGGGCCGTCAAGCGCACTGTCGACATCATCGTGGCAGGTATCGCCTCAATCTGTGCCTTACCCTTCGCTATTCCCGTCGCACTGGCCATCAAACTCGGCGACGGCGGTCCCGTCCTCTACAGCCAGGTCCGCGTCGGCCGTTTCGGCAAGGAATATAAGGTCTACAAATTCCGTTCCATGCGCGTCGATGCGGAAAAATATTCCGGTCCCCAGCTGGCGACAGAAGACGACCCACGCATTACCAAAGTCGGCAAATTCATCCGCGCCACTCGCCTGGACGAACTGCCGCAGATCCTCAACGTCCTCAACGGCGATATGAGCCTCGTCGGCCCCCGACCAGAACGGCCTTTCTTCGTCGAAAAATTCAAACAAGAAAACCCCGAATACGCCTATCGCCATAACGTCAAACCGGGCATCACCGGCCTGGCCCAGGTCTTCGCTAAATACAACACTACGCCGTACGATAAACTCGTCTACGACCTGATGTACATCGAAAACTACAGCATCTTAGAAGACTTCATTATCATGATTCAGACCATTAAAATCCTAGTCACCAAGAGCGCCACCGAAGGCAAAGACGTCAGCGGCAAAGACTTAGATCTAAGCAAATTCCAGCGCTAAAGCTTCCCCTTAAAGCCTCCCCTGATAGGGGAGGTGCCACAACGTGGCGGAGAGGTTTTTATGGGGGGACCGCGCTTGCGGTGGAGAGGATCTTTTCACAGGGAGGTGCCACGAAGTGGCGGCGAGGTTTCGCGTGGGGACCGCTTACGGTGGTAGGGTTCTTTCTCAAGATGGTTGCCAAAACGGAGAGCCGTGCTGGAGGTGCCACGAAGTGGCGGAGAGGTTCTTCCTATTTTTACAAAGGATGGAGTCATTATTATGTTTCATAAATCACCTTTGGTAAGTGTCATTATGCCTACATATAATTGTGCTGCCTATATTGGCACATCTATTGAATCTGTTATTTCACAAACAATAACGGATTGGGAAATCCAAATCGTTGACGATTGCAGCACGGACGATACCCAATCTGTTTTGCAACCTTATTTAAAAAAGTATCCCAACATTCATTATTACTGTTTACCTGAAAATGGAGGCCCTGCAGTGGCGCGAACTGAAGCCATTAAAAGAGCATCTGGGAAATATATTGCTTTTTTAGATAGCGATGATTTATGGTTTCCTGATAAATTAGAGAAACAAATTTCCTTTATGGAGAAAAAAGGGGCTGCTTTTTCGTGTACGGCATATGCTCAGATGGATGCTGACGGTAATCCTTTGCACACTGCTTTATATCCGCCTGAACAAACTGATTATAAACGGTGTATTCGCTTATCGAATCCTATCGGTAATCTGACAGCTATGTATGATCAGGAAGCTTTAGGAAAATTTGCTGTTCCCTTGATTAAAAAACGTAATGACTTTGCCCTGTGGCTCCAGATTTTGAAGAAAACGCCGTTTTGCTATGGCATGCAAGTGGTCTTAGGAACTTACCGACTCGGTCGAAAGGGGTCCGTTAGTAGTAATAAGTTAAAACAAGCTAAATACCATTGGCAGTTATATCACCAAATTGAAGGGCATAGTCGACTACAAAGTTTGTATGAATTAGGCTGTTGGGCTTGGGTAAAAGGCACTAAGATTGGATTAAAAGAGAAAGAAGTTGATGAATGATATGAATATTGCTGTAGCTGGTACAGGGTATGTAGGTCTCTCTTTAGCGACGCTTTTATCTCAGCATCACCACGTAACGGCGGTAGATATTGTCAAAGAAAAAGTAGATTTGATTAACCAAAGAAAATCGCCAATTCAAGATACGTATATAGAAAAATATTTAGCCGAAAAGAACTTAAATTTGACAGCGACTTTGGATGCTGAAAGTGCTTATACGAATGCAGATTTTATCATTGTTGCAACGCCTACAAATTATGATCCGCAGAAAAATTTTTTTGATACTTCCTCTGTAGAGGCAGTCATTAAACTGGTTATGAAATATAATCCTACAGCTGTTATGGTCATCAAATCGACGATTCCAGTCGGGTATACGAAAACAATCCGAAAAAAAATGGGGACAAAGAACATTATCTTTAGTCCAGAATTTTTGCGAGAAAGTAAGGCTCTTTACGATAATCTGTATCCTAGCCGCATTATCGTAGGTACTGATTTGCAGGATGAACGCTTAGTTAAAGCTGCACAAACTTTCGCTGCTTTGTTGCAGGAAGGTGCGATTAAAAAAGATATTCCTACCATACTTATGGGGATGACTGAAGCGGAAGCAGTAAAGCTGTTTGCAAATACCTATCTGGCCATGCGGGTTTCTTATTTTAATGAATTAGATACCTATGCAGAAATGAAAGGGTTGAAGACGCAGGAAATCATAGAGGGAGTTTGTTTAGATCCGAGAATTGGAGCATTTTATAATAATCCGTCTTTTGGGTATGGAGGTTATTGCTTGCCTAAGGATACAAAACAACTTTTAGCCAATTATGGTGATGTGCCAGAAAATCTTATTCGAGCTATTGTTGATTCTAACAAAACTCGGAAAGATTTCATTGCAGACCGGGTACTTCAGTTAGCTGGCTATTATCACTATGGAAGTACTTATGATCCAGCCCAGGAACAGTCGATGACCATTGGAGTGTATAGACTTACAATGAAATCAAATTCAGATAATTTTCGCCAGAGTTCTATCCAAGGTGTCATGAAGCGCATTAAAGCTAAAGGAGCAAAGGTTATTATCTATGAACCAACACTGGAAGATGGGAGTACTTTCTTTGGGAGCAGAATTGTCAATGACTTGGATATTTTTAAGAAAAAAAGTCATGGTATCATTGCTAACCGATATGACCATTGCTTGGATGATGTGAAAGAAAAAGTTTATACGCGGGATTTATTTGAAAGAGATTAAAAATCTAAGAAATATTTACAGCAAATTTATTGACAAAATATTTTATGGTGTCTAAGGGAGATTATTATAATGAGTACATTATCTTTGATAAAAAATCTGACTAAAAAAAGCCCGGCAATCCTCGCACTATATAAATTTATTAAAGCAGAAGGGATTAAACACGCCTATTTTTGGACATTAAAGAAAAAGTTTAAAGATTCATGTGGATATAACCTGAACTTAACTAATCCAAAAGGATTTAATGAAAAATCCAGTGGATAAAGGTATATCACCATGATCCGTTAATGACGAAGTGTGCTGATAAATATCATGTTCGTAGCTACATTAAAGAAAAAATTAAAGAGGATAGTACACTTGAATTAACTAAAATTTATGGCGTTTGGGATAATCCTGAAGAAATTTCTTTTGATAGCTTGCCGAATCAGTTTGTACTTAAATCAAATCATGCCAGTGGACAAGTTATTATTGTCAAAGATAAAAAGCAGTTGAATCAGCAAGAGGCTGTTTCTAAGATGAAGCAATGGCTTCAGGAAAACTATTACTATATTACCGGAGAATGGGTATATAAGGATATTAAGCCGGTTATTATCTGCGAAGAATTGCTTGACGATGATATAAAAGATTATAAGTTTTATTGTTTTAATGGAGAACCTAAATTCCTTTACATTTCAGAAGGATTGGCTAAATCCCATGAACAGGCTAGGATGAATTTTGTGAACCTGGATTGGGAAAAAGCTCCATTCCAAAGAAAAGACTATGCACAATTTGAGACACTCCCACCCAAACCGGTAAACTTAGAAAATATGATTCATGTGGCTGAAAGATTGGCGCAGCCTTTTCCTTTTGTTCGAGTAGATTTATATTCAATCAAAGGGAAAACGATTTTTTCTGAGCTGACATTTTATCCTAATGGAGGTTTTGCCCCTTTTTATCCTATGGAATGGGAGTATAGAATTGGTAATTGGATAAAGCTAAAAAAATAAATAAAATAATTTTTATGATACATAAGCGATGACATAGCATGATTCGGATTTGAACTTTATATTGTTATTTGTGATTCTTTTAAGATAATCGAGGTTTTTATGAAATCTAATCAACCAATTCGTGTGCTGCAAGTTCTTTCTGGATTTGTTAATACCAGTGGAGTCGCTTCTGTACTGATGAATTATTATCGTAAGCTAGATAAATCGAAAGTTCAGTTCGACTTTCTATACTTCAACAAGGCAGATGCGAGTTTAATTGATGAAGTTGAGAATATGGGTGGAAATGTATTTTATGTCCCGAAGCCTGCTCTATCAATAAGCTCTTTTAGGGGATGGAAGAAATTCTTTTCTGTTTATGGTACTAAGTATGATATTGTGCATAATAATCAAATCTTTTTAAATGGTTTCTTAGCCTATTTTGTGAGAAAGTATACCCATGCGAAATTAGTAATGCATGAACATGCTTCACAATGGGGAAATCGCCCTATAGCAATTTTCAGAAATTATTTATTAACAATCAGCTCTTTTCAGTTTGCAGATGCTTATTTTGCTTGCTCGCAAAAAGCGTATGATTTTGCTTTTGATAGAAGCGAGAATCTTTTTAAGTCAAAAGAATCATATATAATGAATAATGCGATAGATTTACAGTCTTTTGATTATGCTCCTGCTATAAGGCAAGAGATGCGTTTTCGATGGGGGATACCAAGTGAGTGTTTTGTCATTGGGCACGTTGGCAGATTTGAACTTGAAAAGAATCATTATTTCCTATTGAAAATTTTTAAGGATGTGCTATTGTTACATCCCCAAACCATTCTTTTGTTAGTTGGAGATGGGAGTCTAAAAAAACAAATTATTGAAGAAAGTAAGCAAATGGGAATAAATAATAAAATTATTTTTGCGGGCAAGCATCAAGATATTTATAAATATTATCAGATGATGGATGTATTTGTTTTACCATCAAAATTTGAAGGACTGGGAATGGTTTGTGTTGAAGCCGAAGCTGCTGGGCTTCCTGTATTTTGCTCTACAGAAGTTCCTAAACTTGTGAATATTGTAAATTGCAATTATTTAAGATTAAATGATTCGCCTAAGATTTGGGCAAAAGCCATTCTTTCAAGTCGTTCTTATTGCAGGGAGAGTACGATACGTAAAATGAGTGGAACTATTTTTGATATAAACTGTGAAGTCGGCAAACTTATAAAAGAGTATTATCGTATATTAGGGAGATAAAGATGGAGATACATTTTATATTGCTGTTCATGGCAATTACCTTATTCCTTTTTTCGATGGATAAGAATAATTATAAAGCTATTACGTTTTTTTTATTGATTGCTTTTTTGGGAAGTACATTTTTATTATCTGCATTTAGGGCTGAGACAGTTGGTAATGATACAATTAGGTATGTAGGTTTTTTTAGGAGCTTCTTTTTCGTTGAAGATCCTTGGGATATTATATCTAGTACTCGATTTGAGCCTGGCTATTCTTTACTCAATTATATTATAAGCCGATTTTCCCAAAATTATACGTCTTTACTTTTTGTTTCTGCATTAATTAATTTAATTTGTGCATTGTACTTTTACAGATCAAACTGTAATAATAAATATAGTTGGTGCTTATTGTGGTTTATTTCCGGTTTATGTTACTGGTCTTGGAGTGCAATAAGGGCTTCATTGGCAATTTCTTTTATTTATATTTTTGCAGATGATGTATTAAAAAATAAAAAAATTCGTTCCCTGTTTTGGTTACTTTTGGCCTGTATATTTCATTATTCTGCATTGGTTTGTAGTGTAATTCTTTTACTTCGATCAAGAATTCTCAATCGGATATTAGAAAATAAAATCCTTTTAGTCTTATTTTTTGTTATAATGGCTATTTTTATGAGCCAGATAATGTCTTATATGCCGGAAGCTTATAGTCATTATTATTTTGACTCTGAATATGGTGAGGGATCAGTTCGTATAGCTAGTATTGTTGATTTTATATTTAACCTTTCATTCTATATCCTAGTTGCTTGGAAAACTCCATTTATTTGGAATAAGCAAAAAGAATTTCAAATCTTATTTCTTATGCTTGTAGGGATTTCTTTTTTAGGATTGATATTTAATCCATTTAATAGAATCGAAAGATTCTTTATTCCATTTGGAATTGTTTATATTTCAAATTCCTTTGCATATCTTAATAGTTTTAGAAGAATTGGGGTAATTTGTTTAATAGGTTTATTAGCTATTTATCAAGTGGTTACTTTTGTGGTTAGACCTGATTGGCTACAACTATTTCCTTATACATTTGCTTTTTAATAATAGAAATGTGTTTGGGGTTAATATCATATGGAGGAGCATATAGATGAAAATTACTGGAATCAGGATAATTGATGACTTTGGCACTAGTCTTATTAAAGTATATAACCATAGTCTGTATTGGAAAATGAGGGAGATAGTAGTTGAACCTCACTCCCGGTTTCCTAAAATTATTAAATGCATTTTTTTGGTTCTTTTAAAAATTATGGATGAGTATCATTGTGCTTTTATTGGAACTGGAATAGGTTATGGTGCACATTTTGATGGGCCGCCTCGATTGCCGCATGGCTTGAATGGCATAGTGATTCATGAAAAAACTCGTTTCGGGAAAAATTGTACGATTTTACAGCAGGTAACATTTGGTGGAACAGTTCGTAATGGAGTTCCGGTAGCTCCGGTTTGTGGTGATAATTGCTTATTTGGTGCAGGAGCTAAAATTTTGGGGGGGGTAATACTTGGTAACAATGTTAAAGTTGGTGCTAATGCTGTTGTAACTAAAGATATGCCGGACAATGTTACTTGTGTGGGAATACCTGCTAAAATTATAGAAAAAACTTGAAAGTATTAGATTTATTAAATCTTTATAATAATGATTAAAGGTGACAAAATGATAAATGATAATAAAATTACTTTTATAATTGTTTCTTGGAATAATGAGAATGAAATAAGAGATTGTCTTTCTTCTATAATTCGATTTACTCCGGTACCATTTAAAATTATAGTGGTAGATAATTTATCATCAGATAATACTCGAGAAATTGTCAAAAATGAATTTCCACAAGTTAAATTAATTGAAAGTAGTGAAAATCTGGGATTTGCAAGAGCCAATAATTTAGGATTGAAATATGTTGATTCCACATATGTTTGTTTTATAAATCCTGATGTTATTCTTACTGAAGATATCGTATTGCCATCAATAAAATTTTTGGAGAAAGATAAATCAATTGGTCTTGTAAGTTGCCGTCTCACTAATAAAGACGGGAGTCGGCAAAATTCATGCCTTTCATTTATTAATCATTATTCAATTATTATCAATATCCTTCATTTGGGTAAATTATTACCTAGATATTTATGCCGTAAACTAGCACCAGAGTATTATAAAATTCAAAAAGGGCGCTATATGCCGGATTGGGTAATTGGTGCTGAAATGATAATGCGTACACATGATGCCAATTCTATTCATGGATTTTCTGAAGAGTATTTTATGTACACAGAGGATATGGATTTTTGCAAAAAAATACAATTTTATTTAAATAAGAAAATACTATTTAATGCAGATGTATCGCTTATTCATTTAGGTGGTGCCAGTGAATCACAAAATGTTAACTATATAAAACAAAAGAAAATATTTCAAAATATTCTAATATTTTGTGAAAAATTTTATGGTTTAAAAGAGGCTAATAAGACATTGAAAAATATGAGGGCTTGTTATTATATTCGCCTTATATTATTAAGGGCCTTGTATTATAAGGATAATAGAACTTATATGATCAAACATGATGAAACAATTCTATCTTTTTTAAATGACATTTATGAAAATCGTATTGGCTCAAAATAACAGCTGGATTCATTATATTAGATTGTGTCGGATATTATTTTGGCAGAGTATCTCGCTCATGAGAGGGGGCTTATCTACTTCAACATCTACTTTAATACTGATTTTTGTACGGACTGTGTAATTGCCAAGTTCTTAGGACAGTTTTTGCTTATAGTAATCCATTTTATCAATCATTTGTTAATAGATATTCAATGATGCAGTTGTCTGCTTTGATAGAGCTGAAACTGCCTCATCAGTGATTACGCAAATAGAGGATATGGAGTGAGATAGGAATGGAAAAACTACAAGAGTCTACCAAGTATAGACGTTCCGGAGTGTAATGAAATCATCACATATTCTTCCTTTGTAAATTGAGATAAGGTAAAATATATTTCGCAAATTCAATTTCATAAAAAATAGACATAGTCT
>OKSB01002821.1_pt1 | contig 14810 bp, 15 predicted proteins | sample 1601171 | NCBI WGS metagenome assembly OKSB01 (sample SAMEA3541496, study PRJEB24748) | human gut metagenome | biome: human gut; feature: human-associated habitat; material: faeces | place: China | collected 2012 | reverse complement strand
ATATAAACGAGTTTACGGACGCTTCACAGTGTACGTACGTACCGGAAGACTGGCGAGATTGATTTTCGCTCTGGTCGCCGGTACGTATGTACGCAGCGATTCACCCTGTTACCTCATATATTAGAGGCGCTTCATGCGGATAAAGTGGTCGTGCCCATTTTGGGTACGACCAGAACCAAGTAAATATTCTCGGTTTTGTGATGTGAAGTGGTTGGTGTCATTTTGAACCCGACCACTTTAGCAGGACGAAGTAGGTGGGGTCATTTTGACCACACCTAAAGCGGTCAGCAAAAGAGGTGATTTTGCAGGTATCTTTTGAAGCAATCTCAAAACGGCGAAATGTTTCTCTGTTATCTGCACACAGTTCATCAAATAGCGACTCGTGGAACTGTGCACACGCTGCACTATCTCGCGCAGATACAGCCCGAACGATGAAAAACCCCACATTTTCGTGAAGTCGAATATTCCGCCGCCAGTCAACGATACGTGGGGAAGCATTTCTATCGCAAAACAGCAACTATAACAATTTTATCATCCCATGAAGCCGGTGCGCTATCCAGCGCAACCGGTTCTTTTTATGGGCAAGAAAATTTGGAGGATTACCATGAAATCAAATATCCGAAACGAAATTAAGGCGCAGATCATCCGCGCCGGTTACACCATGCAGGAAGTTGTTGACCTTCTGCACGATGAATATGGGTGGAGCGACAGCGTATCCAATCTTTCCGGGAAATTGCAGCGGGAATCCCTGCGGTATCGGGAGGCCGTGGAGCTGGCTGACGTGCTGGGATATGACATTGTCTGGCAGAAACGGAGGGATTGAGCATGGAAAAAGCACAATACGCGATTATGCGATTTGCAAAGTACAAGGGGCCTGAAATCGGCAATATCGAGGCCCATAACGAGCGCACAAAGGAAAAGTACGCCAGTAATCCCGATGTGGATACCAGCCGAAGCAAGTACAACTTCCATCTGGTCAAACCGCCCGGCAAGTACCGGGCCGAGTCAGAGAGGCAAATTGCCGCTGCCGGATGCCGTACCCGGAAAGACAGTATCCGTATGATCGAGACGCTGTTCACTGCCAGCCCGGAGTTCTTCAAGGGGAAGAAACGGGCGGAGATTCGGGTGTTTTTTGAGGAAGCCCTGCACTTTCTGGAACAGCATCAATCCAAAGAGACAATTATATCTGCCGTGGTGCATATGGACGAGAAAACGCCCCATATGCACCTTTGTTTTGTCCCGCTGACGGAGGACAAGCGACTCAGTGCCAAAGAAATCGTTGGCAACAAGAAAAAACTGACATGGTGGCAGGATGAATTTTGGAAGCACATGGTCGGGAAATATCCCGATCTGGAACGTGGCGAGAGTGCCAGTGAGACCGGACGCACTCACATCCCGCCAAGGCTGTTCAAGGAGGCCGTGCACCTGAACCGAATGAAGGATCAGATCATGGCGATTCTGAATGACAGCAATCCTTTCAACAAGAAAGCCAAGGCCGAAGAACTGGAGGCACTGCTGGACAAGTATATCCCCGGTGTGGAGGTCATGCGGACAAAGCTGAAAAGGTACGACAAGACCTATAAGGAGCTGACCGAGGAAAACGCGGAGCTGGAAAAAAAGCTTTCTTCCGCATCCAAAGAGAGTGTGCGGAAGAAGCTTGAAATCAGCCAGAAGCTCAACGAGCTGGACGAGCTTCGCCGCACCATGGATTCCATCCCCGATGCCATAATCCGGGAATACACCGAGCGGAAATATGTGCATCACGGTCGAATGAATCAGGAAATCTGAGGCAATAATAAACACGAAACGGAGGAATTCTATGGCAGAAATCAAGGAAATGAAGCCGGGCATGACTGAACAGAAAAAGCAGGCTGTCATCGAACAGCTCTGGCTGACTTATTACAACGATACGCTTTTTGCAAAAGGGATGATTACGGAAGATCAGCGCAATCGGATGCGCTTGATGATTAAGAGCCGTACTGCTGCAAAGGCGCGATAAGATACATTGGGTGGCAATCGTAAGATACGGTTGCCGCCTAATTTTTTTACAACTTTTCAAATCATCTTGAAAAGTTCATTTGTTTGCGATATAATATTTGTAGATGATGATATAGCAAACTTTTTAGAAAGGAACTATTATGGATATACATTCTGTCAGACAACAGCTACGGATGAAAAGCATCTACGATATTCCGCTTCGGGTAACCTACTATGCCCGTGTTTCTTCGGAATCGGATGAACAGCTGAACTCTCTAGGCAACCAGATCAGTTATTACGAGGATTTCATCAGGAAGAACGCTGCGTGGACATTCGTGCCGGGATATATTGACGAGGGACTGTCCGGTATCTCCACCAAGCGCCGTGAGAATTTCAATCGCATGGTGGATGATGCAGAAGCCGGTAAATTTGATCTTGTTATCACAAAGGAAATCTCCCGTTTTGCTCGCAATACGCTGGACTCTATCCAGTATACCAGACAGCTCCTGAATGCGGGAGTCGGTGTCTTTTTCCAGAACGACAACATCAATACCTTTGACGAGGACTCCGAGCTTCGTTTGTCCATCATGTCCTCCATCGCACAGGACGAACTGCGGAAGCTCAGTTCCCGTGTGAAATTCGGGCATCAGCAGGCAATCAAGCAAAACGTAGTGCTGGGCAACAGCCGCATCTTTGGATATATCAAAAATGATGGCCGTTTGGTTATAGATGAAGATCAGGCTGTGATGGTTCGGCAGCTGTTTGAACTGTATGCCACCGACGAATACTCCATGAAACAGCTTGAAATCCTGTTCTGGGAAAAGGGGTACCGCAACCACAACGGCAAGAAAATAGCTCATTCCACCATGTCGGGCATGATTTCCAATCCTAAATACAAGGGCTACTATGTGGGCAACAAGGTCAAGGTGGTGGATATGTTCACCAAAAAACAGAAATTCCTCCCGCCGGAAGAATGGGTCATGTTCAAGGATGAAACGGGAGAAATCGTACCGGCTATCGTTTCCGAAGAACTGTGGGAGCAGGCTAATGCCGTACTTCGCAGGAGAAGCGAGGATGTGAAGAACCGTCAGGGTGTCTGCAACCACGCCAACCTCCTGACCGGCAAACTATTCTGTACCCATTGCGGTACACCTTATTACCGCCGTGACTCCGTGGACAGGCAGGGTAACAAAAATTCCAAGTGGGTCTGCTCCGGGAAAATCAACAATGGCAAAGACAGCTGTGATTCCATCCCCATTTATGAAAAAGAACTGATTCCTCTGCTCTTTGAGGTGTTCCGTGATACAAAGGAAGCCTCCGCCGCTATGCTGGAAGAATACGAGCGGATGTACCGTTCCATGACCAGCGACAGCAATATTGAGAAGAAAATCGAGTCAGCACAGGCAACCATTGAGCTGACCCTGAAAAAGAAAAGCAAGCTGCTGGAACTGGTAGCCCTCGACAGTATCACCCCTGCTGATTTTAAGTCCATGACTGCCCAGTGCAACGCCGACATCAAAGCCGCCGAACAGGAGCTTGCCGAGCTTCGGGAACAGCAGGAATCCAGTGAGGAGTTCCGCAGCAATATGGAGCGTATCCGCAAGGTGCTTCGGGATGCCGAGCGTGACTGTCAAAACGGCGAGATCACCAAGGAATTTATCGATACCTTTATTGATAAAATCTTTGCTACGCCGGAGGGTGACGGCACTATGCGGCTGGACATCAAGATTTTCACGGGTGAAAGCTGCGAAAAGTATCTGCAAAAACTGAAAAAAAGGGAAAATCTCGAAGGTTGTACAGGTCACACGTTCAAGAAGATGATCGAGGCTTACGAGCAGGGTCTGCAGTAAACGCAAACAGGGCGCTCTTTTGGAGCGCCCTGCCTTTTTATGCCGTGTTAAATTAGTCGCGTTCACTTGTAAGGATGACGTGCTCAAGCAGAAAATCGCATTATTCTACATCCACCAGAGCGCTGCCCATTTCCGCGCTTTTTTCACAGGCAAACAGAGCGCGCATGGCATTCAGCACACTCTGCGCCGGAATTTCAGGCTGTGTATCCTTCACCAGGCAATCCACAAACCGCTCTATAACGCCCGATGCCGTCTGATTATCATTTGTCTGGATGGTATCCGTGTCATAATACTCTTTCTCACGGGCGCCGCGCTCGATCACAATGGAATGCTCCGGACTCCGGTAAATGTGCATTGCGCCCAAAGAGCCATATATAGACGTGGAATTATCCTCACAGCCGTAGTTTGTCCAGCTGGCATTCATGGTGCCGATAACATTGTTTTCCATGACGAAGGTGCAAAACGCATTGTCATCTACGGTAATTGGCGTTCCGTCCGGGTATTTCTTCTGAAGCGTCCCCAGAACGGCAGAAGCCTTCACGACTCTCTGTCCCAACAAGTAAATCATCAGATCCGTTTTATGAACGCCCAAATCAGCCATGGCGCCGAAATGGCTGCGATTTTTGTCCATAAACCAGGAATTTCTTCCATCGACGCTCCAATTATCCGCGCCGGAATGGGAAAAGCTTGTCCGGAAAGTGATCACATCCCCAATCGCGCCGCTGCACAGCAGCTCCCTGGCCTTTTGGTGTGCCGGTGTCAACCGCTGATTCTGGCCGATCATCAGCTTTTTCCCTGTCTGCTCCGCAGTCTGTACCATGGCTTCGCAATCCTGGAGCGTAACCGCCATCGGCTTCTCACATAGGACATGCTTCCCGGCTTTCAGGGCGGCGATCGTAATCTCCGCATGGGTAAAATTGGGTGTCAGGACACTGACCGCTTCGATCTGCGGATCCGCCAGCAGCTCCTGGTAGCTTCCGTAAGCCTTCGTGCCATACTGGTCGGCAAGCTCCTTCGCACGCTGTAAGTTCACATCAAAGAAACCGCATAGTTTCGCATTGGCATTGGCCGCATACTCCGGAATATGCCGCATCTGGGCAATCTTTCCGCAACCGATAATGCCGATTGCTATTTTTTTCATCTGCGGCCTCCTTTACTCCGTCCAGCCATACTCTTGCAGGCGCTTTACTTTTCCGGCATGTGTTTTCTTCTGCCAGCTCTGCTCTTGGGGGTCTTCGTCCATAGGCAGATTGTCATGCAAAAATTTCACAGCCTTCGGCAGCGCATCCGGAATGCTCAGCACTTCGCATTCCATCTCAATGCTTGCGACATAGTCATAGCCGCAGCGGCGAAGCTCCGCAAAAACATTACGCCAAAATTCCGGCCCATGTCCGTAGCCGATGCTGCGGAAATTCCAGCTGCGCTTCCTGGGTTCATCGAAATAAGCGGTGTTGATCAGTCCGTTCTCCCGAACCATAGCCTCATCCAGATGGATGTCCTTGGCGTGCATATGATAGATCATGCCTTCCAGTTCCCGAATCACAAGGATCGGATCCATTCGCTGCCAGAGCAAATGGCTGAAGTCTAGGTTCACACCGATTTCCTCACCGCACGCCTCCCGCAGGCGCTTCAGGCTTCTGGGATTATAGCAGCACTGACCCGGATGCAGCTCCAGTCCAATGCGGTCTATTCCGTGCTCTCTTGCAAATGCCGTAAACTCCCTCCAGAAAGGCAGAAGCTTTTCGTTCCACTGCCAGGCGTACATCTGGGCATAGTCCATAGGCCAGCCGACGGTAACCCAGTTGGCCAGAGACGCTCCCTCCCAATCCCCGGGGCAGCCGGAGAAGCAGTTGATATTCCGCAGACCCAGCTTCTCGGCCAGCAGTACGGCGTTTTTCATGGAGCGAACACTGAGTTCCCTTGTTGCCTCATTGGGGGATACGGGATTACCGTGGCAGGACAGCGCGGAAATTTCCAGACCGTTGTCGGCAATACAGCCACGAAACGCGTCCAGCCTGCTTTCACTTGCCAGCAACTCCTCGGGGTTACAATGGGCAAATCCGCTTTCCTCACCGCAGCCCAGCTCGATCATATCAATACCGGCATCCCGGATTTTTTTCGCGGCAACCTCAAAAGGATACTCCCGGAACGCATTGGTATAAATACCTGTTTTCATCTGACTGTTCCCTCCTTTGCCGGCAGGAAAGTTCTCTGATAATCCCGGATGGATTCCTTCCACCAGCATTCGGAAGCCTGCTCCCGAACAATAATCTGCTTCAGAAATGCCACACTCTTACGGATACCTTCATCCTGTCCAATGGTGTTGTCCTCGTGTTCAATGCTGATTGCGCCGTCATAGCCTGTCTGCGCCAGAGCGGTCATAATTTTTCTCCAGTAGGATACGCTCGTCCCATTTCCGGGGATGCGGAAAGCGAAGGGCGTATACTTGTCACCGAAGGCACCCATAGGCGAGAAGAAGCCGTTTTTCCCCATCTCCACCTCATCCACATAGGTATCCTTGGCATGGAAATGGTAGATGCAGCCGGAAAGCTTCCGGATTGCCGTAGGAATGTCAATTCCCTGCCAGATTAGGTGGCTGGGATCGAAATTCGCACCGATCTCCGGGCCGCAGGCCTCCCGCAGGCGCAGCAGCGTCTCCGGATTGTACACGCAAAAGCCCGGATGCATCTCAATGGCAATTTTATTCACATGGTGCTCTCTTGCGAAGGCGCAAAACTCCTTCCAGTAGGGAATCAGCACCTTTTCCCACTGATAGCGATTTGCCGCCACCGCGTCAAAGGGCCATACAGTCGTTGTCCAGTGGGGGTATTTTGCATTTTCTTCGCTGCCGGGGCAGCCGGAAAAGCAGCAGATGGTATCCACGCCCATTCGCTCCGCCATCAGCACGCCATTGCGCATAATCCGATCGTAGCGCTGTGCAATTTCGGGGATGGGATGTACAGGGTTGCCGTGGCAGGAAAATGCACTGATTTGCAGTCCGGACGCCTGAATGGATTTCCGGAAAGCTTCCATTTTCTCATCGTCATGCAGCAGGATTTCGGGATCGCAATGATGGGTGCCCGGCGTACCGCCGCAGCCAATCTCCACCATTTCCATTCCCATTCCCTTGAAATATGCCAACGCTTCATCCAATGACAGGTTACAGACCACATTGGTAAGTATTCCCAGTTTCATAAGTCACGCTCCTGTTCCGGTAGGAATATATTGGGATATGTTTCGATAGGCAAGGGCTATGCCCCTGCGAATCGCAACATCATTTTCTTCAAAATTGCGATCCTCCACTTCAATGCAGGCGCTTCCGGAAAAGTGAATATCGTAGAGCGCGCTGCAGAACCTTGCCCAGTCGATATCGCCTAGGCCAGGAAGCTTCGGTGCCATAAACTCCAAAGGATACGCCATGCGACCTACCCGATCCAGTCTGTCCCGGAAAATATGGGTATCCTTCAGGTGCACATGGAAAATCTTATCCGCATAGGTGTAAAGGGGGCGAATGTAATCCATATCCAGAATAACGCAGTGACTGGGGTCATAATTGAGTCCCAGGAAGCCGCTGTCGATTCGCCGGAAGATGTCATCCCAGATTGCCGGAGTGCTGGCAAGGTTATTTCCTCCGGGCCATTCGTCCCTTGAAAAAATCATGGGGCAGTTTTCGATGGCAATCCGTACCCTTTTCTCCTCTGCCAGCTTTATAATGGGAGTCCAGACCTTCTCATAAAGCTCCAGATTATCCTCAACGGTTTTGAACCGATCCCGGCCAATGAAGGTATTGACCAAACCGATTCCCGTCTCGGCTGCCACATCAATCAGGCGGCAGATATGCTTTACCGCCAGGGCACGCTCCGCCTCATCGGGGGATAAGGGATTCGGATAGTAGGCCAGGGCGCAGACCTGGACTCCTTTTTCTCGGGCATAGTTGAGCTCGGACTCGATCTGTTCCATTCTCAACGCATCCACATCAAGGTGGGTCACGCCGGCATATCTGCGCGTGGCCCCCTGTTTTGGCCAGCAGGCGGTTTCCATCGTCTCAAATCCGATCTCTGCACACAGATCCACCGCCTGCCGGAAATTTTTTTCTGCCAAAATTGCAGACAACAGTCCAAGTTTCATAAGCAAATCTCCGATTTCTTAATATGTGGGTCCGGAAATATGTTTTCCGGGCCCACTTTGACTATGCTTCTAAAATAGACGCTTACAGAATCTCACACATTTCTTCCAGATTATCCGTGGTGATGTCCAGCCAAGCATTGCCGTAGATGTTGGTTCCGTCAACGGTAATGCTGTGGTAGCCGTCAAAGCCCAAGTCATCGCCGGTCTGAATGGTCTGTCCCTCGATCAGCCGCTTGCCAACCTCATAGGCAGCATACTGGGCAGCACCGGGGTACCACATGGCACCGTAGACGATCGTGCCGGACTCATAGTAGGTCTTCTGTCCGGAAGCGGTACCGACGGCCAGAACCTTCACGGAATCCTGCATTCCCAGTTCTTCAATGGCGCGGCAAACACCGGCGACACAGGAGCTGGAGCCGATATAGAAGACCTGTACATCAGGATTTGCCTGCAGGAACTGCTTTGCCATGGTGTAGGAGGTATCGGAGTTCGCGCCGCCCTCCAGAGGAACAACGTTTTCACCGTCCATGTCGTTCATGCAGACCATGTCCGGATAGCTCTCATTGGCGTGTGCGAAGAAAGCCTTGGCCCATGCCATGTGTGCAGGAGTGGTCAAAGTACCAACAACCAGAGCATACTTTGCGTCATTGCCGATGAGCTCGGCACACTTGTCGGCAAAGTTGGTGCCGAAAGCTTCGTTGCTGAATGCATCGACGTTGAAGTCAATGTTGGTCAGGCCGGTGCCCTCGTGAGTCACGACCTTCGTCCCCTGGTTCCGCGCCTGCTTCAGCAGAGCATCGCAGGCATCCGCAGCGATAGGAACGACAGTCAGGATGTCAGGCTGCAAGGCAATGGCGTCTTCCAGACACTGCAGCTGGGCAGCAGAGTCCATGGAGGTCGGTCCAATGTAGTGATGCTCGGCGCCGTTTTCTTCCGCCCACTTGGTTCCTTCCCAGTCCATGGAATCGAACCAGTTGCTGCCGATGGCCTTAACGACGGTTGCTACGACCAGCTTCTTCTGAGGCGCTTCCGCGGCCTGCTGGTCTTCCTGGGCAGTCGTGGCAGCAGCCGCTGCCTGGGTGGTCTGGGTCGTTCCGCTGCCGGATCCACATGCGGTCAGGCCGAGGATCATGCAAAGAACAAGAACCATTGCGATGAGTTTTTTCATTTGTGTTTCCTCCTGATTTTTATTTTATAAACAGCTTCCCGCTGTCTATTTCAAAATTGTGATGTTTGCGCGTTTTCAAGATGCGCGGGATTTTTTTGTGCAGCCCCTGAAAAGCATTTTGAAACGGGCTTTCATCTGCGGCGTTGCGAAAACCAGCAGTGCAATCAGCATCAAGCCCCAAAGGGTATTTCTTGTAAAGTTGCTTGCGCCTGCCAGTGTTAGGCCGCTGGAAATAATCTGGATGCAGAACAGGGAAATAAAAATGTTCAAAACCTTGCCGCCGCCGGCGACCACCCATGCACCGCCCATCAGCACCACCAGCATACCGGTGCTGGTCAGAGAGCTGCCGTAGTCCGGGCGCAGGGCGCACATTCTGGAATAACTGGCAATGCCGCCGATGGAGGAGAAAAGTCCGGAGAGCATATAGCTCTTCATAAGCGTTTTGAAATTGGAGTTTCCGCTGTAGCGGTTGGCAACCGCGTTGGCGCCCAGCAGACGGCACTGTGCGCCGAATGCCGTTTTTTCAAAGACGAACTCCGCTATAGCATAGCAGACCACCGTCAGAATCAGCAGGTAAGGGATCGTACCGAACAGGCTCTCCGCACCCAAGGCGGAAATCGCATCCGGTGCGCCAACGATCGCGTTTCCCTTGGTAATGACCAGAGCCATGCCCTGGAAAAGCATACTGGTCGCGCTGGTAACAAGCACCGCCGTCAATCCAAGTCCGGCCACAAAATACCCGTTAATGACGCCGCTGAGGGTTCCGATAATCAGGGAAACCACCACGCCAACGATCAGGCGCATGGTAGGATCCTGAATAACGTTTCCCAGCACCATTCCCTGCATGATGCTGCCGCCGCATATCGCAGAGAAGTTGGCAACCGCCACGATAGACATATTCAGGCCGCCGGATACCACAATTACGAAGGTAGCCAGTGCGTAAATACCGATCTCTGCCAGCTGACGGCTCATGGACTGGAAATTGGCCATGGTATAGAACTTGTCCGGCTTAAAGGCTCCGACCACCACTGCCAGCAAAATCAGAACCGCCAGCAAGACAAAGGTCTTTTCATTCTGTTTCCACTTGCTTGTCTTCATTGTTCTGACCTCCTCTCAGCTCTTGTTCATACGGATCTCACTCAGAGAGGAGACCAGCACACCCAGCAGAATGATTGCGCCGACTGCAAAGGTTACATAGTAAACCGGAACGCCCAGCAGAATCAGATTGCTCTTGATCACCGTAATGATGGCAACACCTGCCAGAACGCCTCCTACGGAGCCTTTTCCTTCCTTCATGTTGCAGCCGCCAAAAATAGAGGCTGCAATGACATCGCTTCCCTTGTCCACAATCAGTCCCGGCTCAAAGGTTCCCGCATTGCTGTAAAAATAGATTCCGGCAATGGCTACACAGGCTCCGAAAATTGCGTAGGCCAGCAGCGTGATCTTTCTGGAGCTGTAGCCCACCCGTTCCACGGCGACCTTATCGCCGCCCAGGGCATAGATTCCGCGGCCGATCTGGGTCTTGTTCAACAGAATCCAAAGCAGTATCGACGTTATGGCCAGTACGATAATTCCGATATTCATATTGGCCATGGTTCCCGAAGCCGTCTCAATGGACAAAATCGAGGTGGTCCGCACCGCCAGCAGCCGCTGGGGCATGGCGTCCGTTTTGATGTACGAGGATTTCAGGAATATGAAGAAAAAGCTTCCGAACACCAGGTTCGTACCGATAGAAACCACAAATCCCGACAGATCAAACTTATGTGCCAGATAGCCGTTGATCATGGCGATCAGTGCGCCGAACGTTCCCGCAATCAGGAACATGGTAATGAAGTCACCCTCATACCCCAATATTCTGTACAGCTTCAAGGTGATGAAGCTTGCCAGCATACTGATGCTCATGGAAGAGAGGTCAAAATTTCCGGTAATCATAATGACCATCATGCCCAGCGCCGCGATTCCGTTAAAAATAGAATCGTTGAGCATACTGAACAGGTTGGTTGCCGACAAAACTGCGGGTTCAATCGCCGCAAAGATTCCCAGGATCAGGAAAAACAGCAGCACCCGAATCATGACCTCATTAACTCTGAATTTTCTTTTCATATCCGGGCCTCCTTACGCCTTGGTAAGCATAGACTGGAGTGATTCCTCCGTCAAATCACCGGACTGGTATTCCCCGGTAAAGCGCCCCTTGTTCATAACCAGAATCCGGTTGCAGACCGAGAGGATCTCCGGCAGGTCATCCGAAATAACGATCATGCCGATTCCCTGATTTGCCAGATTCTTAATGGTTTCGTGGATGTTCTGCTTTGACCCCACGTCCACGCCCACCGTCGGACAGTTGAGCAGAAGCACCTTCGGCTCGATTGCCAGCCACTTTGCCAGCACAACGCGCTGCTGGTTGCCGCCGGAAAGGCTGCTTACGGGATTTTGCAGGCTGCCAAGCTTGATGTTCAGATCCTGAACCCTCTGCACCACTTCCGTGTGCATTCCGTCCTTGTCAATGACGCCAAGCATATTTCTGCTGAATTTTCGGAGAATGCCTGCCGAAATATTCCGTTCAATTTCAACATTCAGGAACAGTCCCTGGGTCAATCTGTCCTCCGGGAGATAGCCGATTCCGGCATTCACCGCGCTGTCGCTGCCTGTCAGCGAAACCTTCTTCTCAAACAGGCTCACGTTGCCGCCGTCCAGCTTTCTAAGGCCAAAGATTGCCTCCGCAAGCTCCGTTCGTCCGCTGCCGAGAAGCCCCGTGATCCCCAGCACCTCTCCCTGGTGAAGCGCGAAGGAAATACCCTCAAAACGTCCCTCCAGCCGCAGGTTTTCCGCCCGAAACATCACATCTCCGATGTGCTTCGGGACAAAGGGTGTGAACGTCACCTGACGGCCTGTCATATAGCAGGAAATCTTTTCCCGGTCAAACGCTTCCTTCGGCCCGTCAATCACATTTTTCCCGTCTCGCAGAATGCACAGGCTCTCGGCGACCTTCAGCACCTCATCCAACTTGTGGCTGACGAAAATCAGTGCAATTCCCTTGGCTTTCAGCCCGGCGATGATATCGTACAGCGCGTGAACCTCCTTGGATGTCAGCGCCGTGGTGGGCTCGTCCATAATAATCAGCTCTGCATCCAGCAGCAGTGCCCGGCAGATCGCCACGACCTGTTTCTCACCGACCGAGAGCTTGCGAACCTCCATGTCCAGATCCAGGTTAATGCCGATCTCTTCAATCACCTTTTTGGCAAGCTCTCTGTTCCGCTTCTTATTTACGAAACGGTTCTTGTGGAACAGGTTGTAGCCCATCGTTATATTCTCGGCCACGGAAAGATTGGGAAACAGGGAAAAATCCTGATAGATAACCTGAATTCCCGCAGCAATCGACTGCATCGGCGTCAGAGATGTGTACTTCTTTCCCTTGATAATAATCTCACCGCTGTCCGGCGTGTAGACGCCGGATATGATCTTGATCAGCGTGGATTTGCCACATCCGTTCTCTCCTGCCAGACATTTAATTTCGCCGGGACGCAGCCGCAGCTCTACATTGTCCAGCGCCTGAACAGCCTGGAATGCTTTGCTGACACCGTGTATCTCCAAATAGTACTCGCTCATTCCCGCTCCTCCTGTTCTACTAGGCCTAATTTTGGGGGTTGGCTGTCTGCATGACATCATCATATGCTATTTCTTGAAATTTTTCAATGATTATTTCTGAAAATATTAATATTTGTAAAAATTACTCATAGAAAAATGCATTTCGATACGAAAATATTGAAAATTATAGTCAAGATTCACATATATTGAAAAAATTTTCAGTTTTTCCTTTACAGGGTGAACATTCTTCTGTATAATATCCCTGAGGTGAGAATCATGGAGAAACACAAGATTCGCATTCAGGATATCGCGCAGCAGGCCGGGGTGTCCAACGCCACTGTATCCAGAGTGCTCAATAACCAGGGCCTCGTAAACGGAGAAACCTACCGCAAGGTGCTGGATGTAATGAATGCGCTGGGATATCCCCATACCCTGAGCGTTAATCACAGTACAGGAAAAGACAGCAGTCCGGATCTGATCATTTTGAGTCTTCCGGCAATCAGCAACCCGTTTTATTACGAAATAGCCGTTGGCGCTCAGGACGCCGCGCAGCGTTTCGGCTATCGGGTTCTTATCAGCAACAGTCCTCTCGATGCCAACGGTCTGGAGCAGTTGACCTCTCTGGCAAAATCCGGCACGGTTGCAGGAGTGATTTCCCTGAACAGCATGACCGGCAGCGAGTTGGAACGGTTGTGCGCAGTGACCCGGGTTGTGCAGTGCTGCGAATACTGCGAGGGCTATGACGTCCCCTATGTCTCCATCAACGATTACCAGTCAACTCGAACCGCTTTGACCCATCTTCTCTCCCACGGGCGAAAGGACATCGCCCTGATCAACGGCCCTCTGGGCTATAAATACGCCCGCCAGCGTCAAAAAAGCTATCTGGACTTTATGCTGGAAAACCACCTTCCCATTCGCGAAAACCGCATTATTCAGCTCTCCTCCGTTGATTTCTCCATTGCTGTCGCCTCTCTTACGCAGCTTCTTTCCAGCCCGAATCCGCCGGATGCAATTTTCGCTGTCTCCGATGTGTTTGCCGTTGCCGCAGTAAAGGTGGCGAAAAAATGCGGGCTTCGTATTCCGCAGGATCTGATGATTGTCGGGTTCGACAACATCGACATTTCCTATATGTTTGAGCCAACCATCACCACCGTGAACCAGCCCAAGCAGCAGCTCGGCTATATGGCCTGTGAGCTGCTGGTAGAGCAAATTTCGGCTTCCAATGCTCCGTTAAAGCAAATTCTTCTGGATACGGAGCTGATTGTCCGCGAAAGCACAACGGAATAGCCGCAGGTCACGGGATAAGGTACAATAACTTGCGCAAATTGAAAAAGGCAAAAAAGTAGACACGGCTTGCCGGTCTCCGGTAGAATGAAGTTGCAACACACATTCTGAAAGGAGACGACAAACCATGTCCAATAACATTGTACAATTCAACGAGGAAATAATCAAGGGGCAAATCAAGGAATTGGTCCGCGGCAGCGTGGAGGAAACCCTCATCGAGATGTACCTGGCAGGCGTTTCCGTGCGCCGTGTGGAGGACATCACCGAGGCTCTGTGGGGCAGCAAGGTGTCCGCATCCACCATCAGCGAATGCTATTGAGTACCTCGAATTGTCTGGCACCGTAATAGCGATAGCCGCTGGCCGGGTCAGTATATTTCGGTGTAATCAATCCCACATTCTCATAATGCTGCAAGCTACTTATGTATATTTTGTACTCCTCCATTTTCGTATTCCTTGTTTTTCCGCATTAACACTGCAAAAGCAATTACGCAGATCACAACAGAGATAATTGAGCCGGAAGCGGTGGCAAGTCCCATTGGCAGTAGCGTTGTCGGGAACAGCTTGGAAGTCAAATATACGCCGGGAATACGCATCAACACAATGGCAATGATATTATGTAGGAAGGAGATCCCGGATTTCCCCACCGCACAGAAATATCCACTGAAGCAGAAGTGAACACCGGCAAAAATACAATCCCACACATATCCCCGCAGGTATTGTCCACCCAGCTTGACAACTTCCGCTCCGGCTGCCGTAGATGGATCGGTAAAAAGAGATACCACGGGTTCTGCTATAAACTGAATGATTACAGCAACCA
>OKSB01002795.1_pt1 | contig 14888 bp, 9 predicted proteins | sample 1601171 | NCBI WGS metagenome assembly OKSB01 (sample SAMEA3541496, study PRJEB24748) | human gut metagenome | biome: human gut; feature: human-associated habitat; material: faeces | place: China | collected 2012 | reverse complement strand
CCGGAAGTGGGGGTATCCAGACAGTCCAGCATATTCATGAAAGTGGACTTGCCGGAGCCGGAATGTCCGACGATTGCCACAAATTCGCCATGGTCAATGGTGACACTGATGCCATCCAGTGCCCGGACTTCATTTTCACCGGGATTATAGATCTTGTAGACATTTTTTACTTCGATCAGATGATTGGACATAGCTTCATCTCCGTTTCTCTACTCCTTTATAGTATCGCCGGAACCGGAAAAATACAAGCAAACATTTTATTAACAATTTTTAGTTACAGAAAAGGCGGGAGGAGAATGCGAACAGTTTGTAAATATTGTGAATTCATTTTTTAACACTTGACTGAAATTGAAAGTTATATGATAATGGAACATGTAACAACTGTAACACACGCTGCATTGGCAGCATAGTACAGTGCTGACAGAAGGAAGCGAACTTGGAATGCCAAAACTCAATATTGTGCTGGTAGAACCCCGGATTCATGCCAATGCCGGCAATATCGCCCGGACCTGCGCGGTGACAGGGGCACGGCTGCATCTGGTAGGGCCCTATGGTTTTTCGCTGGATGACAAGCATCTCAAGCGGGCGGGACTGGATTACTGGCACCTGCTGGACATCACCCTGTGGCACGGAGAGGAAGAGATCGAGCCAACCGGCTCCGTGACCGTGACCTTCAGCGGCATTGACACGGAGGGGCTTTACCCCAAGGTCTACCACATTGATACGAATGCCCAGACCGCCACGGACATGGAAGCGAAAGCCGGAGAGAACGGCGACGTGACGATAGACACGGATCACTTCTCTTTGTATGAAGTACAGGCTCTATCCTTCCAAGGTCTGTCCGGCTATATCGGGGACAAGATCATCAACGGCGGCGAATTTCAGCTGACCGACGATGCCTGGACGGCGGATGGGGCTAATAGCCCGATTTTGAGCATTACGCAGAACACTACCATCGATTTGAACGGGCATACCCTGAAGATCAGCAAGGCCAGTCAGTACTTTGATGTGCACAACGGTGCGAAGCTCACCATTGTGGACTCGCAAGCACCTCAGGAGACTGTGACCACGGGCGGCGACAAGCTTTACGGCAATACAGCAAGCCTGAGTGAAGACAATTCTACCCTGACGTATTACATCACAGAATCCACACCCACCGGCACCGGCACCAAGGAAACACTGAAAAGGCATGAAGTCCCCCTCACCGGCGCAGGAAAGCTTCTGTGTGGGGAGGATTCTGAACAGGCGATTCTGGTCAAGGGTACATTGGAACTACAGAGCGGTGTACTCCAAAACACCGGCGGCAAACATATAGTCACCGTGGACGGCGGAACGCTGAACGTAAATGGCGGCTATATTGTGGGCGGCGGCAGTAACGGCACGCCCGGCGGCGGTATTTACGTTGACAACGGAACGCTGAACATCTCAGGCGGTGTCATTGCGGCCAACCGTGGCAGTTCCGGCGGCGGTATCTTCTTTCAAAACGGAACGCTGAACATCTCCGGCGGTGCGGTGACGGGCAACGAGGTCATCAACGGACATTCGGACAACGGCGGCGGTATCTACGTCAACAGCGGAACGCTGAACCTGTCCGGCGGCTACGTGACCAACAACTATAAGGCATGCGACTGCAACGACTGCCAGGGCGATGTCAACAACACCCACGGCGGCGGCGGCATCGCCCTGGCGAACAGTTCCGTTATGAACATGACCGGCGGCTATGTCACCGGCAACTATTCCGGTCTGGCAGGCGGCGGCATTTACGCGGGCTTCTTTGGCCACAATGTCCGCTTTACCATGAGCGGCGGAACCATTGCCGGCAACTGCGCCGAACTGGGCGAGGGCGGCGGTCTTCGTATCGCCGGCGGCACCAACGGCGTGATTCAGGCAACGAGCAAGGTATACATTACCAATAACATAACGAATTCCAACAATGACTGGGGCGGCGGCGGTATTTTCGTGCAGGATAAAGGCAGCCTGAACATTACCAATGCTCTGATTACGGACAACACTGCGGGCGGTTATGGCGGCGGCGTGGCGGCCTGCCCCACCGGCGAGACGTTGATCACGCATACCGAAGGCGCGGCGATTTACGGAAATTCCGATAGTGGGCTGAATATGTCCGGCGGAGGAAACGGCAAGAATGCCGATTCAGAAGTTGCCCAAACCGACAAAACCTTTACCGACAACGGACACAAGGACTATTTCTGCGTGCGCAAAGGTGGCAACGCCCCGATTTCTCTGGTTACTGGTCAGATGCTGGGCGACGGCGCGGCGAACTGGACTGGCTCCAGTGACGGAAAATACATCACAATCAGCAAAACCGGCTATGCCACAGCCAATTACCTCTTTGGCCTTGCCGCAGACCCTGATTCGGAGGCCGTTGCCGCGGCGAAGGGTGCTGCTGGAGTGATTATCACCGGCAACCGTTCCAACATCCACGGCGGCGGCATCATGACCAACGGCGGTCTGATTCTTGGCAGGAAAGAGGAAATTGTGACAGCCACCCCTGCGCTGGACATTACCGGCACCAAAGCCCTGCTTAAGGACGGCGCAGCGCAGGAGAGCGGACGGGACTTCCACTTCCTGCTGAAAAACAGCGCAGGAGAGGAAGTCGGCACGGCAACAGCCGATGCTGCTACCGGGCAATTCACGATTTCGCCCAACGTGCAATATACCCAGGCCGGAACCTATACCTACACGCTCAGCGAGGTCAACGACAACCGCCCCGGCATCACCTACGATACGAACGTACATACAATCCAGGTGACAATTGAGGAGAAAACCGTTTCCCTTTTGGGCGTGACGTTCAAAAGCTACAATGTGTCCTCCGTCAAGCTTAACGGCAGCGAAAGCGGCGGTTCCTCCGGCTCCGGCTCCGGAACGGGCTCCCAGACGGGGACGTTCAGGGTACGCTATCAGAACACAAATAACTGGGGCATCGTGAACGTGTACGTTTGGGAAGGTAACAATAAACCGGCAGGCGAGTGGCCGGGAAAACCCATGACAATGGATACGGATGGCACGTACTATTACGACCTGAACGTTACCGGAACGGGTACTTACAATTATATTTTCAACAATAAAATTGATGGTTCTGGTACGCAAACAAAGGACATTACAAATATCCCCTATGCACCGGGAAAAGAAGCGGTGTTCGGTGCTAATGGTGATGTAGTATCAAACACTGCTGCCACCGGCTCTTCGGGGTCGGGCGATGCGGTTGGGCATGGGAGCAATTCGGACGGGTCTTACACCCTGACCATCCCGGGAGACGCCTTTACCAACACCATGACGACCCAGCTGAATCTGCAAATCACGAAGACGGACAGCGTGGACACCAAAAAAACGCTGGAAGGCGCAAAGTTCACCCTGAAAGAACAGGGGACAGAGAACTCTATGGAGGTCACCACCGATAAAGACGGCATCGCGCTCTTTGAAAGCATCCGGCGCAATACCACCTACGATCTGCGTGAGACACAGGCGCCGTCAAATTACATGACGGCAGGACCCTGGATTCTGGAGGTCAGGGACGAAGACGCGACGCTTTACCCGGCCACGGAGAACCCGGACGGAACGTTGGAAAAGGCCAGCGACACCGGAACGGCTTTGACCGTTACCACCGGCACCGACTCCAAGGTGTTGGAGCTTCCCATTCAGGACACCCTTTGGGGCTACAAGCTTCCCGACACCGGCGGAGCCGGAACAACCTCTTATACCGCAGGCGGCCTGGCGCTGATCTTCGGCGCGGCGACCCTGTTGTATAGCCATTGCAGGCGTCGAAAGGAGGATGAGGCATCTTCCTGATACGCGGAAAGCCACCATTCCAATTCAAAATTACGATGAAAGAAGGAGCACAAAAAATGAAATGCACAAGAAAACTCGCCAGTCTCCTGCTGGCACTGGTCATGGTCTTCGCCCTGGCCACCACAGCCTTTGCCACTGAACCGGTAACTCCCACCACCACCGGCACCATTACCGTTGCGAATCCCGTTGCAGGCCAGACCTATACCGCTTACAAGATTTTTGATGTCACCTATGACGAGAGCGGTCACTATTCTTACACCCTCGACATAAACAGCCCGTGGTACCTCATGGTACCTGCCTACGCCAACCAGTTTGAAACTCTGGAGTTGACCTCAATGGAATACACTGGTAAGTCGTTCATTACTATCAAAGACGGCTTCAGTCCGGCCCACTTTGCTAGTTATTTGAGCGCTAACTTGGAGCGTACGCGGGCCGTGGGCGTCGAACTGACTCCGGATGGAAATTCTGGCACCGTTTCCGCTACCGGCCTGGATCTGGGCTACTACCTGGTCACCAGTACCACCGGCGCTCTGTGCAACCTGACCACCACCAACCCGACTGCCACCATCCACGATAAGACCGACATGCCCTTTGAGAAGGAAGCCGACAAAACCAACGCAGATGTGGGTCAGCCCGTCAACTACACCGTCACCGGCAAGGTGCCGGACTCCACCGGCTTTGATACCTATATTTACGAAATCGCCGATACCATGAGTGACGGGCTGACCTTTAACCGGGACAGCCTTGCGGTAAAGGTTGGAAACGCTGATGTGACCGGTGATGCCGACAAGTGCACGATCACCTATGATGCTACAACCGCTCCCAATACGTTTAAGGTGTCCATTCATGTCAAGAACTGCACTGTCGGTGATAACATCACAGTTACTTATAATGCTACCGTCAATGAAAAGGCAATTGCAAAGATTGCGACAAACCAGGCAACATTGACCTATAGCAACGATCCTACCGATTCGACCAAGAAGACCACCACGCCCCCGCAGGAGCAAAAGGTCTACAGCTCCAAGATCGTTATCAACAAGTTTGAGACCGGCAAGGAAGCCGTCAAGCTGCCTAACGCAGAATTTGTTCTGTACAAGCAACTACCCTTTGGTGATGAGGGAACTCTCTTCAACTACTACTATAAGTGGAATGAGACCGATAAAAAGGTCGAATGGCTTAGAGAAGACACGAAAAATGCCACTGTCGTGAAAACCGACGAAAACGGCGTAGCCTGCTTTGACGGCCTTGCCAACGGCACCTACTACCTGTTTGAGTCCAAGGCTCCCGCCGGCTACAATCAGCTGGAAGAGCCGTTTGAAGTTGTGGTAACGGGCGGCACCACAGAAGCCGAGCTTTCTGTTACCGCCAATGTCGCTAACAGCACCGGCACGCTCCTGCCCTCCACCGGCGGCATGGGCACCACCGTCTTCTATGTACTGGGCGCTGTCCTGGTGATGGGCGCGGTCGTCCTGCTGGTCACCAAGAAGCGCATGAGCGATGCCAATCGTTAATTCCTGAGGATACACACCCTGTAATTCCGCTTTCTATACCTAAGTCCTGTGCCGGGGAGCGCCCCTCCCCGGCACACAGCCACAAGGAGAACCCTGTATGCGAAAACATCTGTCAACCATTGTTTTACTTTTCATATTGCTTATAGGGCTGTCCCTGCTGCTGTACCCCACCGTCAGCGACTACTGGAACTCTTTCCACCAGACCAAGGCCATTACCACCTACGCCGAAAACGTGGCCGCTCTCGACAACGCCAGCTATGATGCCATCTGGGGCGCCGCCCGGCAGTATAACCGGAACCTGTGTAGTCGCAGCAACAGCTTCCTCCTCTCCGAGGAGCAGAAGGCCGAATACGAAAGCCTGCTGGACATATCCGGTCAGGGGGTCATGGGCTATATCGAGATTCCCGAAATTGACGTGAGCCTGCCCATCTACCACGGCACGGAGGATCCCGTCCTACAGGTGGCAATCGGCCATCTGGAATGGACCAGCCTGCCGGTAGGCGGGGAGAGCACCCACTGCGTCCTCTCCGGTCACCGGGGTCTGCCCAGCGCCAAGCTGTTCACCAACCTGGACAAGCTTCGGGAGGGGGATACCTTCCTCCTGCGGGTGCTGGATGAGATTCTGACCTATGAGGTGGATCAAATCCTCATTGTGGAGCCGCAGGATACCGCCGCGCTGGAAATCACGGAGGGGGAGGACTACTGCACCCTGGTGACCTGCACCCCCTACGGCATCAATACCCACCGGCTGCTGGTTCGCGGACACCGCATCGACAATATCGAGGAAGTCAAAACCGTGCGGGTCACCGCCGACGCCGTCCAGATCGAGCCAATGCTGGTGGCGCCCGTCGTGGCGATCCCCATGCTGCTGATTCTGTTGATCCTTCTGCTGCTGCCCAGGCGCAGAAAGAAATAGGAGGTTTTTTCATGAGAAAGCATGTTATTTCCGGCCTGCTGGCGCTGCTTTTCCTGCTTGCTCTGCCCCTGTCCGCCGCCGCCCACGCGGTTCCGGATGAGAGCCGGAACGGCCATTGCAGCATCACCGTCTCCATGACCTACAAGGGAAAAGCCGTCCGCGGCGGCACGCTTGCCCTGTACAAGGTGGGCGACGTGGCGGAGGACGACGGCAACTACAGCTTCGTCCCCGTGGAAGAAATTCAGGCGGACATTCCCGAATTCGGCGACATCGAGTCCCCGGATCTGGCGGGGCGGCTGGCGGAGCTGAAAGGGAAGCTGGCTCCCGTCACCTCCGATCCCGTGACCGTCGATAAAGACGGCAACGCGACCTTTTCCGACCTGACCTTCGGTCTGTATCTGGTGGTGCAGAAAACCGCCGCTCCCGGCTACGGGAAAACCGCTCCCTTCCTGGTGAGCGTGCCTTACCTCTACGCTGATGAATATCAATACGACGTGACCAGCCAGCCCAAGACCGATCTGGAGCGGGAGGTCAAGCCCACCGCGCCTCCCTCCCCCGGCGGCGGGAAGAAGCTTCCCCAGACCGGGCAGCTGTGGTGGCCGGTGCCGGTGCTGGCCTGTGCGGGGCTTGGCTGCATCGCCGTGGGTCTGTTCCGCCGCCGGGAGGCCAGGGATGAAGGCTAACCGGGGAACCGTCTGGATCAATGCGGGGCTGCTGCTGATTGCGGCGGCCCTGTTCCTTTCGGCTTACAATGAACGGGAGTCCCACGAAGCCCGGGACTCCGCCCGGCAGGTTATTGCCCAGCTGTGCGACGCGCTCCCCACGGAAGCGGGCGATGACGAAGCCGAACCCACGGCCCTTCCGGAATCCCTGCCGGATGTCCAGCGGGAGATGCCGGTGAAGACCATCAACGGCCGGGACTACATCGGCGTGCTGAGCATTCCGTCGCTGGAGCTGGAGCTGCCGGTGATCAGCCAGTGGGACTATCCCGCATTGAAGGTTGCCCCCTGCCGGTATTCAGGCTCCTTGTATCAGGACAACCTGATCATCTGCGCCCACAACTATGCGTCCCATTTCGGAAAGCTGAAGGAGCTCCAACCCGGGGACATCGTCCTGTTTACGGATATGGATGAGCAGGTGGTGACCTTCCAGATGGTGGAGCGGGAGACGCTGAACCCCATGGACACGGAGGGAATGGAAGCAGGGGACTGGGATCTGACGCTGTTTACCTGCACCATCGGCGGACAGACCCGTGTGACGATTCGGCTTGAACGGGTGGAGGTATTCCGGAACCCCGAACAGGAAGACGCCGTCCAATCCGAAAAATAAACGCACAATCCGGCAAGAGACGGAGGTAGGAACCGTGAAAAGGGTGTTTGCATGGCTGACCGTCTGCCTGCTGGCCGGGTGCCTGGCCAGATGCGGCGGGGAGAAACGGGTCGTCACTTCGGACACGCTGTATGTTTCGAGGATTGATGGCATGACCGAAGCCTTTATTCTGGGCATGGACGCCTCCATCGTGCCGTCGCTGGAGGCGGGCGGCGTCCGGTACTATGACTTTGACGGTAAGGAGAAGGACGTTTTTGAGATCCTTTCCGAAAACGGGATCAACTACATCCGGGTTCGGGTGTGGGTGGATCCCTACGACGGCTCCGGCCGGGGCTACGGCGGCGGAAACTGCGGCATCGGCACCGCCCTCGCCATCGGCAAGCGAGCCACCCGGTACGGCATGAAGCTTCTTGTCGATTTTCACTATTCCGATTTCTGGGCCGATCCCGGTAAGCAGATGGTTCCCAAAGCGTGGGTCGGTATGGAAATCGACGAAAAGGCCGATGCCCTGAACCGCTACACCACGGACTGCCTTCAGCAGCTGAAGGACGCCAAGGTGGACGTAGGCATGGTGCAGCTGGGCAATGAGACCAACGGCAGTCTCTGCGGGGAAACCGCCTGGGGGAACATCTGCTATCTGATGGAGGCCGGCTCCCGAGCCGTCCGGGCAATTTTCCCGGAGGCGCTGGTGGCCGTTCATTTCACGAATCCGGAGAACGCCGACGCCATGCGCTTCTACGCGAAAACGCTAGACGATTTCCGACTGGATTACGATGTATTCGCCACCTCCTACTACCCTTACTGGCATGGGACGCTGGAGAATCTCGCCGCCGTGCTCTCTCAGATTGCCGAAGCCTACGGCAAGAAGGTCATGGTAGCGGAAACCTCCTACGCCTACACCCCGGAGGATACGGATTTCTTCGGCAATACCGTCGGCGAGGGCGGCAGCTATGCCAAACCCTATCCCCTTACCGTACAGGGACAGGCCGATGCCGTGGCGGATGTTGTCCGTACAATGGCAGAGGACACGACAAACGGCATCGGTGTCTTCTACTGGGAGGGCGCATGGATCAGCGCCGGAGGCGGCAGCCGGGCGGAAAACAGCCGGAAATGGGAGCAGTACGGCTCCGGCTGGGCCAGCTCCTACGCCGCCTCCTACGACCCGGAGGACGCGGGCAAATACTACGGCGGCAGCGCCGTGGACAATCAGACGTTTTTTGACAGCACGGGGCGCGCGCTGGAATCCCTGAAGGTATTCTCCCTTCTCCGGGCGGGAACCCACTAATACTATTTCCTGATTAAAATCTTAATTTTAATCAGGAAGGCATCGCCTGACGGCGCTGCCTGTTTTGTGATTTATAAGGAAAGAAATCACAAAACAAGTCTCATATGAACTCCATGCCCTTCAGGCAATTAAAATCTTTTTTAAAGATTTTAATTGGAGTTCAGTATGAGACCCGTACCCGACGCAATGCTGAATGCTGATACGATTTTCGGATGAAAAGTTCAAAGGCGGGATCACACATGAAAAAAATTCTTCTTCGCGCCGCGGCGCTTCTGCTGGCCTTGGTGCTGGCAGGGTGCGGCACGGCCTCTCCGGCGGAGACCGTGCCCACGGAGGCCGACAAAACGGACGACAACTACCGGGTGTTCTATGAGATTTTTGTCGGCTCCTTTGCCGACTCCGACGGGGACGGAACGGGAGACCTGAACGGAATTCTCCGGCACCTGGACTATCTGAACGACGGGAATCTCCTGTCGGATACCAGTCTCGGGGTACAGGGGCTGTGGCTGACGCCGATTTTTGCCAGCCCCTCTTATCACAAATACGACGCAACGGATTACTACCGGATCGACTCGGACTTCGGCACCGAGGACGATCTCCGGGCGCTCCTCGACGCCTGCCATGCCCGGAATGTGAAGGTGATTCTCGATCTTGTCATCAACCACACTGCCCGGAACCACGAATGGTTTCAGTCCTTCTGCCAGTCCCACGCCGACGCCAATCCCGACGATCCCTACTACGATTACTACAGCTGGTACACCGGCGAGACGCTTCCGGCCGGAATCACCTGCGAAAAGATTCCCGGAACGGCGGACGAATATTACGAGTGCAACTTCACCCCGGACATGCCGGAGCTGAACTATGACAATCCCGCCGTCCGGGAGGAAATGCTGAACGTGGCAAAGTACTATCTGGAGCTGGGCGTGGACGGATTCCGCTTTGACGCCGTCAAGTATCTTTACTATGGAGAAACCGGCCGAAGCGCGGCGTTCTGGAAGTGGTACACCGACCAGCTCCGAGCCGTGAAGCCGGAGGTCTATCTTGTGGGCGAGTGCTGGTCCGGCGAGTCGGAGATCCTTGCCTACTATCCGGCCATGAACTGCTTCAATTTCTCCGCCGCCCAGGCCGAGGGCGTCATTGCCTCCGCTGCCAAGGATCAGGACATCAACCGGTTCACGGGCTACATGTGCGCCTTTCAGGACAAGATTTCTCAGGCGAACCCCGACGGCATGATGGTTTCCTTCCTTTCCAACCACGACATGGATCGCTCTGCCGGGTATCTGATGCTGGCGAACCACTTTCCCCAGATGGCCGCCAATCTCTATCTGCTGTGCAGCGGCTCGCCGTTCCTGTACTACGGGGAGGAGATCGGCATGAAGGGCGTCCGAGGTTCCGCCAATACCGATGCCAACCGGCGGCTTGCCATGCTCTGGGGAGACGACAGCAGTCCCCGGGATCCGGAGGGCAGTACCTATCCCTCTTCCAAGCAGACCAACGGAACCGTAGAGTCTCAGCTGGCACAGGAGGGGAGCCTGCTGCGCTACTACTGCCGCCTGATCTCTATAAGAAACCGCTACCCGGCAATTCCCCGGGGCACCTATACACAGGTGAATCTTGGCAGCGCCAAGTGCGGCGGCTTTCTCGTGGAATACGAGGGAAGCGCCCTGTGTATTCTTCACAACATCAGCACGGACATTCCCTTTACGGTAGATCTTGCCGATACGGACATTCCTTGCCGCTCCATTCTGGAGGTCATCGGCATGGGCGAAGCGTCTCTGGAAGGCACCGTCCTGAGCCTTGCCCCCCAAACCTCCCTGATCCTCGGCCCCGCCGCCCCCTGATACTAGTTTTTAGGCAGCACCGCACAATTGCGTCTGCGAGTCTCAGCCGTCTTTTTGCCCCACTTCTTCAGTTTGAAAAGCGAGAAATACATACAGTATTCCTTCGTTTTCCAAACTTTGAATTGGGGCAAAAGTCCTGTCTGAGACTTCTTGCCGAATTGTGCGGTGCTGCCTTAATAAAACGGTTAAAAACCGTTTTATCCGGCTGCCGTTTCAGCAGCCAGCGGCGAAGCCGCAAAAAACGTAAGTCCATACATTTCTCGCCGCTACTGGCGGCCTGCGAAGGATTCGCAGGATAAAATGGTTAACACCATTTTATCGAGAAATAGTATGACCGCCATCCAAAACCGCTCCGGATACCATCGTCACCGCAAATCTCCCCCGGCTGTGCCGATTTTTTCGGTACAGCCGGGGGAGATTAAACATGTATTCTTTTCCCGCGCTCGCGGGGCTTCTTGGTATGCAAACGCATAGCAAAATGGATAATGTGCCATTTTCCAGCCCCTGCGGGGGCAACCGTAAAGGATGCACAAAACCTTCATGCACCGACTTTTGCGCAGTTTTGGGGTGCGGTGCTTACCCGTGAAGCCTTATCCGTAGATCAGATTCCGCTCGGTCTCGGGATCGAACAGGTGCATGACTTCGCCGGGGAAGCTCACATGGATCTTCGCACCATTGACCAGCTCCGCCCGTTCCTGTCTGCGCAGGCCGAGGGTGGGTACCCGAACCACCAGCTGGGCGCCGTCCTCCGTCTCCGCGTGAATGTGCAGCTCGCTGCCCATCATTTCATTTACGATAATGGTACAGGGAATCGCATGGGGGCCAGGCTGGGACAGGGCGATGTGCTCCGGACGGACGCCCAGAACCACACTGCGGCCGTCCACCGCCTTTGCCGCCAGATTTTCACCGGTCTCACCGTCCACCTCAATCCGGCTTCCGAGGGGCGTCACATAGTACTTGCCGTTCTCCCGCACCAGCTCCGTGCGGAAGGTGTTCATCTGGGGCGCGCCGATGAAGCCCGCCACGAACAGATTCACTGGATGCTCAAATACCTCCGTGGGGGTGCCGACCTGCTGGATGAAGCCGTCCTTCATGATGACGATCCGGTCGCCGAGCGTCATGGCCTCGGTCTGGTCATGGGTTACATAGATAAAGGTCGTGTCGATCTTTTTCCGCAGGAGAATGATTTCGGCACGCATCTGATTGCGGAGCTTGGCGTCCAGGTTGGACAGCGGCTCATCCATCAGAAACACCTTGGAATCCCGAACCATGGCACGACCGATGGCCACACGCTGCCGCTGGCCGCCGGACAGCGCCCGCGGCTTCCGGGTCAGATACTCGGTAATGCCCAGCACCTTCGCCGCTTCCGTGACGCGCCTGAACACCTCATCGTTGGGAACCTTCTTCAAACGAAGGCTGAAGGCCATGTTCTCAAACACCGTCAGGTGGGGGTACAGGGCGTAGTTCTGGAACACCATGGCGATGTCCCGATCCTTGGGCTGGAGGTCGTTGACCACCACACCGTCGATCTCCACGGTACCCTCGGAGATCTCCTCCAGACCCGCGATCATCCGCAGGGTCGTGGATTTGCCGCAGCCGGAGGGGCCGACGAAGACCACAAATTCCTTATCCTTGATGTCCAGGTTGAAATCGTGAACGGCCACGACCTTCTTGTCGTAGACCTTCTTGACGTTGGTTAATTTTACAGATGCCATAGCTTTCCTCTCTCCTTATCCTTTCACGGCGCCGCCGGTGACGCCTTCCACATAGTACCTCTGCAGGAGCATGAACAGGATGGTGACGGGAAGTGCCACCACCACGCCGCCCGCGCAGAACATGGTATAGTTGGTGGCAATCAGGGTCTTCGAGGAGATCCAGTATTGCAGACCCACCGCCACATTCATGCCCACCTCCGTATTGTGGGAGATATACTTGGCAAACATGAAATCGCCCCACGGAGCCATGAACGCAGTGAGAACGGTATAAATGACAATGGGCTTGGACAGAGGCATGATCACCTTGTAGAACACCTGAAAGCGGGAAGCGCCGTCCACCCGAGCCGCTTCGTCCAAGCTCTTGGGGATGGTGTCAAAGAAGCCCTTGGACACATAGTATCCCATGCCGGAGCTGGCGCAGTAGACGAGAATCAGTCCCGGCACGGAGTTGGCTCCCGTCAGCCCCATGCCGCTGAGAACCTTATACAGCACGATCATGGTGACGAAGCCCGGGAACATGCCCAGAACCAGGCAGGTGTTCATCAGCAGCTTTCTGCCCTTGAAGCGAAGCCGGGAAAGAACATAGCTGACGCTCAGCACCATAAGGGTTTGCAGCACCGCCGTAGCCAGGGCGGTGATCAGCGTATTGCGGAACCAAATGGGGAAGCTCGTTTTGGTCCACAGATTGATGTAGTTGTCAAAGCCCCACTGCTTGGGGATGATGTAGCCCACACGTCCGGTGGATTCAGTCCGGAAGGACTCCAGCAAGATGCACGCAAAGGGCGTTAGCCAGATAATGGACATGAGGACAAGGATCACATAGAGCACAGTATTGGAAACGGTACTTTTCATCCGGATTCCCATGTGAGATCGATTCCTGCTCATTACGAATAATCCTCCTCATTTCTGGTAGACGGGATCACGTTGTAGACGATCAGGGAAAGAACCGCGACAACAACGAAGATCATGATGGCAATTACGGCGGCCAGCTTATAGTTGCTGGTGGCGCCGGTGGTAATGTTGAACAGCCAGGTGATCAGAAGATCCGTAGTTGTGGCACTGCCGCCGCTGGTTACAAGATCCGGACTTGCCGGGCGGCCGTTGGTCAGCAGATAGATTACGTTGAAGTTGTTGATATTGCCGATGAACTGGGTCAGCAGGTAGGGACCCGTGACGAAGAGCATGTACGGAAGCGTGATCTTCACATACTGCTGCCAGACACTGGCGCCGTCAATTTTGGACGACTCGTACAGATCCTGCGGAATATTCATCAGAATGCCGGTGCTCACCAGCATCAGATAGGGGATACCGACCCAGATGTTGATCACGATGACAAGGATTCGGGCAGAGGTGGTATTCTCCCAGAAGCGGATGGCCTGATCGATAAAGCCCAGCTTCAGGAGCATGGCGTTCACGACGCCGTTGGTATCGAAGAGTTTGGAGACATACAGCAGGGAAATGAACTGAGGCACCGCGATGGTCAGAACCAGAATGCCGCGCCAGAGCTTTTTGAAATGGATTCCCTTCTTGTTGATGAGGATCGCCACCAGCATTCCCAGGAAATAATTGGTGAATGTGGCAAAGAACGCCCACATCAGCGTCCACGAAAGGATCTCGCCGAAGGTATAGCTGAGGTTCGCGTCCGCGCTGCTGGAGCTGATCAGCTCGTTAAAATTGTTCAGCCCCACCCATGTAAAGAGGTTGCTGTAGCCGTCGTGGGCGCCGTCATAGTTGGTGAAGGCAACGAGAATCATGAACAGAATCGGGATTACCGTGAAGACAAGGATGCCCGTGATGGGCAGTGCCAGCAGCGTCTTGTGGAACTGATCGTCCAGCACGGAACGAAGGTCGTCTTTTCCGCTTTTGAGCTTCTTGCCCGTGGCAAGGATCTCCTCTGAGATCCGGTTCTGCTTCACGTTCAGCCGCCATGTGTAGACAAAAGCGATGATGAAGAGGATGGTCAGGAGGCCGTACAGCAGAATTTTAAAAGAGTCGTCGCCGTTGACCCGGACGTAGGTGTCCAGCACCTCGTTGTAAACCTCTCCGGGGGGCACGTCGCCCAGCGTGCGGAACTTGCCCAGCCAGTAGCTGCCGGTTGTGACCATATAAACGATGAACACAGCTTCAAAGACAAGGAACAGCAGTCCCCGCAGCACCTGACCCCGGGCAATATTGCCGAAGCCCATCACAAGGTAGGATACCTTCGTTTTCCAGCTGCCCCTTGTAAAGGTGGTGGCGCAATCCGTCAGCTCGTTTCGGATGCTCCTGAAAGCGCCTGCGATCCCGTTCCCGACGGCTTTGACCAAAGAGGCCAGCCAGCCGGGGATGCCGAGAACGAACAGGACAATGTTGTACCACAGACGCTGAAACGTGTTCAGCCTGAGGTATTCCAGATCCGTCAGTTTCTTCATGATCAATCGGGATAAACCGATGCTTCCCCAACAAGCAAATTTGCGAAGATTGCACCGAAGGGAAAATCGAGAA
>OKSB01002792.1_pt1 | contig 14894 bp, 9 predicted proteins | sample 1601171 | NCBI WGS metagenome assembly OKSB01 (sample SAMEA3541496, study PRJEB24748) | human gut metagenome | biome: human gut; feature: human-associated habitat; material: faeces | place: China | collected 2012 | reverse complement strand
TCAGATCGCGGTGGCCAAGGAGCTCGAAGAGCTGCCGCTGGGCGGTACGCCGCGCAAATACCATGTGCATCACCGTGGCACCAACGCCTCGATTCGCAACTGGCGGCGCACCCGCTACGAACAGGGATATGACACCACCCAGCCCGAGTCACAGGTTGACCCGGAGACCGGCGAATTCCCGGCGTTCCGCAAGCCCGAAGACAAGCCAGAGGCCTGACGGTCAGCTCAATCGCCGCTAAGCCAGCACGAAGAATTTACTGAGTGTTTGACTGGGCTCCGGCTACGTAGCCTTCACGGAGGATAGGTTGGAACATATGAAGATGTTCCGGCACCTATCCTCCGTTTTTGCTATTGCGACCATTGCGCCGCTGGCGTTGGCGGCCACGCTAGCCGCGACGCCTGCAATCGCACAGGCCGACCAGCTGCCCAACCCGGATTGGGTGGCATTGCTCTCCGACTACGAAAAGAACTATTGGCAGGCCCCCACCGATGCCGGACACGGTGGCAAGGTGCTCCACGCCGATACCATGAAACTCGACGAAGATTTGGCCGTGGCCATTAACCACAAAGCCGCCGAAAATCTCGATAAGGATGGCCTGAACGCCCAACGCAAGCGTGCACTCGTCGACTCCGATCTGCAAGCCGAGGAAACCATGCCGGACGCGCTCGGTCCGGTGCTTGGCAAATATATGAGCGAAGGGCTCAAATCCGAGAAACTCAACGCCGTCGCCGATATCTTCTCCTTTAACGTGGCCTCCACCTACGCCTCAAAACGTGCGGCCATGCATCCGCGCCCCTATCTGAACCGTGCGGAAAGCAGCTACGGCGGCACTAACGATCTCGCCGGACTGCCCGCCACGCTTGACATCAAGCAATCACCCTCATGGCTCGAACACGTGCCCGGCTACTCGAACTTGCAGAAAAACAGTTCCTACCCCTCCGGCCACACTACCGGCGCCTATTCGTGGGGTATCGCGCTGGCCGGCATGATTCCCGAACTTGCGCCGCAAATCATGGCCCGCACTTCGGAGGCTGGCAACAACCGCATCGTGCTCGGCGTGCATTATCCGCTTGACATCATGGGCGGGCGCATTGGCGCATCCGCCCAGAACGGGCAGTACTGGCATAACGAATTCGCTTCGTCCATCGTGCCCGCGTCCCGGCAGCTGCGCGACTATCTGGTGTCCCGCTGCGCCGCGGACGGCCACGGCACTACCCTCGCCGCCTGCATCGCCAACACCAAGGCCTCCGGTTCGGGCGGCTACACCAACGATTTTCTGGACCCAGTGGCCACCGAGCCGGTCGCGGACCAAGCCTCGGCCGTGCGCGTCTGCACCGCACGCCTGACCTACACCTTCCCGCAAGACACCGCCCAGTCCGGCGCTGATTTCGTGGCCCCGCGCGGGGCGGCGGACGTGCTGCGACTGGCCTATCCCGAACTGCACGCCGATCAGCGCAACGCGATTTTGAAAGCCACTGCCTTGGATTCCGGATACCCCCTATGGCAATCGAGCGACGGCTGGCAGCGTATCAACTGGGCCAAAGCCCTGTGCGCCCGCGTCACCTTGGATAAGCACGGCGATGTGGCCAAGGTCGAGACCGCCGACCAAGTGGCGCTTACCGGCCCGAGTGTGGTCAATGCCCAGTACATCGACGCGGGCAATCACCCGGCGTCGGATAGCTTGGCGGGTGAAAACAGTGCCATTGCGGCCGGGCCGGATCTCGCCACCCTCCATGCCGTGCAACGACCGGCGTTGATCAGCGTAGCTATCGGTACCGCTGTAATCGCGATTATCGGCGGAATACGGACGGTTCGACGCAAATCCAAGAACCAGCTTCAGCAGTAATTCAGCCAAAGTTCAGTCGCGCTGCTCACCGCTGCGGTGACACTGAGCAGCATCGCCCTGATCGGCGTGCCCGCTGCGACTGCGGACGAGCAGCAGACCACTGCCGAACAGAACACGGCTGCCAAACCATCCGTAATCATCAACGAGGTCTATGCCGGCAATACGAAAGCTGCCGGAGACCCGGATAGCAAGCGTTGCGATTGGGCCGAGCTCAAGAACACCGGCTCCACAGACGTTGACGTGAAGGGCTGGGGCATCTACGACAGCGGCAAGAAAGCCAAGAAGCACTACACCATCGGCGCCAGCGAAGTAACGAATACGGACACCGTCATCAAAGCCGGCGGATATCTGGTGGCATACATCGACCCCGACAAGGCAAAGCCTGCCAAAACCTGCGATGCCGCTCCCGATATGAAAGTCTCCTCGATCAAGAGCGACAATCTGATAGTCACGATTCTGGCCACTTCGAATTGTGATGATAAGAACGCATCCACGAAATTCAATGATTCGGCCACCCGACTCACGTTGCAGGACAGCGACGATAATGTCGTGGCCGATGCCGTGTTCGATTTTTCGGGTCTATTCCACGTATACCGCGCAGTTGTCCAGCAAGCGCAAGGGCATGGAAGCTGAAGGCAAGACCTGGAACTACCACGATATTCTTGCGCAATTCATCACGATGCACAACAAGAAGTCAAACGTACTGCTTATCTGGTCGGGTGACTGGCCCACCTACAGCAGCAATTCCGACAAATACTATGTGATTCTTGCCGGTGAGGGCTTCGACTCGACGGATGAGGCTTGGAATTGGTGCAAAGCCAACAATTACGGTCCGAACGACTGCATGCCTATAGATTTGCAGTAACAAGTGGAATGTGAATGTCGCTACGTTGCTGGGTCTCCTGAGTTACAAGACGTACAATCGGGAGCATGGCCAAGGACGACGACAGAACCAACAAGCCTGAAGAGGCCGGCAAGTGGGGTACGGCCGGAAAATCCTCAGGAAAGAACAACAAGAACGGCAAGGGAAAGGAATACAAAACCGATCGCCGGATCGACAAGGTATTACAGCTCGCGGCGGATCGCATAGACACCATCGACTCCAGTGCCAGCGTGCCTGAACGACTGGCACGTGCGGCGAAATCCAGTGAACTGCTCAGCGCCGTATGGTCGTTGCCGCCCGCTCAACGTCTTATGTTCCACCACGGCATGCAGGTCACTGATGTCGAAGGCGATTCCACTCCCGGATTCGACGGCAATAAAGAGGACGCCGAGAAGTTCATTTCGATCAGCTCCTCCGAAATCGCCCGATACCAGCGGCTCATGTACGCGAATGGCGTCAAAGGCTCGACACGGCGGCTGCTCATCGTGCTGCAAGGCATGGATGCCTCCGGCAAGGGCGGCATCGTGCGTCACGTGTTCAGCCAAGGCGACCCGATGGGCATCCATTACCATGGCTTCGGCAAGCCTACGGCCGAGGAGCTCGACCACGACTTCCTCTGGCGTGTGAAGCGTGAATTGCCCAAGCCGGGGTGGATTGCCGTATTCGACCGCTCCCATTATGAAGATGTGGTCATGCCGCACGTCTATGGCACCTATCCCGAAGACGTATGGCGTGCCCGCTACGACCAGATCAACGATTTCGAACGTGAACTGGCCGCCAGCGGATGCGCCATCCTCAAGATCTTCCTCGTGGTAAGCCAGGAAGAACAGAAAAAACACTTTCTTGGGAGGCTGGACGATCCCACCAAGTTCTGGAAATTCGATATCTCCGACCTCGAGGCCCGCGACCGATGGGATGAGTACATGTTCGCTTGGCAGGAAGTGTTCGAGAAAACCAGCACGGCCGCCGCACCGTGGTACCTCGTTCCGGCCGATAACCGCTGGTATTCGCGAGCCGTGGTCTCCGAACTGCTGCGCACCCAGGGCCTCGAGCGTATCCCGGTCGAATCCGCAGGCCCTCGAACCCGAGGTGGACCCCGACGAGGTGCGCCGCCGGTTGGCGTGAGCGATTCTCCCATTGGCGGAGCCAAGCGCATGGCACAGCTCTTCGCATGGCTCCGCCCGCTGGCGGGAGGCGTCGCATAGCGACGGAGGGCGGCTCGTGCCGTCGGAATAGGCCACTAGGTAGACTGAGCATTATGACTGACGAGAAGGAATACGGATCCCTGGGGCGGCTGGCCCCCGAATGGGACGGCGACGGACGCGAACGGAATCTTACGGCCGACGACATCTACGAACGGTTCTTCGGCTGGGTGGAAGACGTCAAGGGCATCGAGCCGTGGCCGCATCAGGAAGAGGCCATTATGGACCTCTTGGCCGGCGACCATGTGATTTTGAATACCCCGACCGGTTCAGACAAATCGCTGGTGGCGCTCGGCATGCACTTCGCCGCCCTATGCACTGGCCGCCGCTCCTATTACACCGCTCCGATCAAGGCGCTGGTGTCGGAGAAATTCTTCGACTTGGTCGAAGTGTTCGGCCGCGACAATGTCGGCATGATCACCGGTGACAGCCACATCAACGCGGACGCGCCGATCATCTGCTGCACCGCCGAAATCCTCGCCAATCAGGCTTTGCGCGAAGGCACCCATGCCGATGTGGGCCTCGTGGCGATGGACGAATTCCATTATTACGGTGATCCGGAGCGCGGCTGGGCGTGGCAGGTGCCACTGCTCACGCTGCCGCAGACCCAGTTCCTGCTGATGAGCGCCACACTCGGCAATGTGGACGCCATCGCCGACAAGCTCTCCGATCTGAACGACACCCCGGACGTGGATGTAATCGCCGACGCGCCGCGACCGGTGCCGTTGAGCTACGAATACACGCTCGACCCGATGGAAAAAACCGTGGAACTCGCCTTCCGCAACGGCGAAACCCCGATTTACGTGGTCCACTTTTCGCAGGACGCCGCATTGGAGACCGCGCAAGCGCTCGCCTCCACCGGTGTATCCAGCAAGGAACAGCGCCAAGCCATCGCAGAAGCCATCAAAGGCGTCAAGTTCACCACAGCCTTCGGCAAGATTCTGCAGCGACTGCTGCGCACCGGTGTCGGCATCCATCACGCCGGCATGCTGCCTCGCTACCGCCGCCTGGTCGAACAGCTCGCCCAGCAGGGTCTGCTGCCGGTGATTTGCGGCACCGATACATTGGGCGTCGGCATTAATGTGCCGATTCACTCCGTGGTGCTCACGGCCCTGACCAAGTTCGACGGCACCAAGATGCGCCGCCTGCGCGCCCGCGAATTCCACCAGATTGCCGGACGAGCTGGCCGTATGGGATTCGATACCGAGGGACTGGTGATCGCCGAGGCTCCCGAATATGAAATCGAAAACCAGAAAGCCATCGCCAAGGCCGGGGGAGATCCGAAGAAACTCAAGAAGGTCAAGCGCAAGAAGGCGCCGGAAGGTTTTGTGACCTGGAACCAGAGCACGTTTGATAAGCTCATCGACGCCGAACCGGAGACCCTGGTCCCGCACCTGAAAATCACGCATTCGATGGTGCTCAATGAAGTGGCGCAGGGCGGTGACGCCCGTGCCCGTATCGACGATCTCATCGACGATTCCGCGCAGACCCCCGACCAGAAGGAGCATCTGCACCAGCGGGCCGACGAGATCTTCCAAACCCTGTTCGATACCGAAGTCATCGAAACCGAGGACCGCAAGGACGGCGGCAAGGACTACTACATGACCCTTGATATGCCGGACGACTTCGCCCTCGACCAGCCGCTCTCCCCGTTCCTGCTGGCCGCGCTCGAACTGCTCGACCCCGAGTCCGACACCTATGCGCTGGACGTGATCTCCATGGCCGAGGCCACGCTCGAAGACCCCAAGCAGGTGCTGCGTGCCCAGGAGCGTCAGGCCCGAGACAAGGCGATGGCCGATATGAAGGCCGACGGACTCGACTATGACGAGCGTATGGATAAGCTGCAGGAGATTACGTATCCGAAGCCGCTGGAAGACATGCTCGAAGCCGCGTTCGATCAGTACCGCCACGATGTGCCGTGGGCCAACGACTACTGGCTGTCGCCGAAATCCGTGGTGCGCGACATGGTGGAAACCGCCTCCGACTTCACCGGATACATCACCCGATACAACATCGCCCGCTCCGAAGGCACCCTGTTGCGCTACCTCTCGGACGCCTACCGCACGCTGGCGCGCACCGTGCCGCCCGAAAAGCGTGACGAGCAACTCGAAGACATCATCTCGTGGCTGCGCGTGCTCGTGCGCTCCATCGACTCCTCGCTGGTGGACGAATGGGAGAACGCCGGTGACTCGGCTGACCAATCCGAGGCTGCGGCATCCCTGGCCGCGCCCGGCGCAAAAAGCGCGGTGGTCGAGGACCGTCGTGGTCTTACCGTGCTGGTGCGCAATGCCTTGTTCCGCCGTGTGCGGCTTATGGACCTTGACCAGCCGGACAAGCTCGGCGCGCTCGACAAAGACTGGGGCTACGGCGTGCACGAATGGGAAGATGTGCTCGACGACTACTACGACGAGCACGAGTACGTGGGCATCGGCGCCGAAGCGCGCTCGCCTGAACTGTTCATGTTGGATGACAAGCACGAGAACGACGAGCATACGTGGAAGGTGCGTCAGATTATCGATGATTCCGATGGCGATCACGATTGGGCCATCGAAGGCATCGTGGACCTCGACGCCACCCAAGACACCGGCGAAGTAGTCTTCCACGACTACAAGGTGAGTAACTGATTCCTTTCTTGGCTCCCCTCTCTGAGGGAAGCCAAGGTGCAGCTCGAACGTCTGTTCGAACACTGGGGTACTATAGGACGTTATGAGTGAGAACGATTTGTTTGGGGCGGCTGATGCGCCGGAGTCGATGACGCGGCCGTTGGCGGTGCGCATGCGTCCACGCACTTTGGACGAGGTGATTGGCCAAACGCAGGTGTTGGGCCAGGGCTCGCCGCTGCGCCGCCTCGCCAATCCGGCCAGCAAAGGCAGTCTCACCGCGCCGAGCTCCGTAATCCTGTTCGGCCCTCCAGGCGTCGGCAAAACCACGCTCGCCACCATCGTGGCCGGCCAATCCGGCCGCGTGTTTGAGGAACTCTCCGCCGTGACCTCCGGCGTCAAAGACGTGCGCGACGTACTCACCCGCGCTCACGAACGGCTCGTGTCACGCGGCCAGGAAACCGTACTGTTCATCGACGAGGTACATCGCTTCTCCAAATCCCAGCAGGATGCGCTGCTTCCCGCCGTCGAAAACCGCGACGTGACCTTTATCGGCGCCACCACCGAGAACCCGAGCTTTTCCATCATCAAACCGTTGCTCTCCCGTTCGGTGGTCGTCAAGCTTGAGTCATTGGAGCCTGATCAGCTCACCGAACTGGTGCAGCGCGCGCTGACTGATGACCGCGGTCTCAGGGGCGAGGTCAAAGCCACGGACGAAGCCATCGCCGATATCGTGCGCATGGCCGGTGGCGACGCACGCAAGAGTCTCACGATTCTGGAGGCCGCGGCTGGCGCGGTCACTGGCGACGAAGCCCGCAAAAAGGGCGCACGCCGACCCATCATCACCCCCGAAATCGTGGCTACGGTAATGGACACCGCCACCGTGCGCTACGACAAAGACGGCGATGACCATTACGACGTGATTTCCGCATTCATCAAATCCATGCGGGGCTCCGATCCGGATGCCGCCATCCATTATCTGGCACGCATGCTGAAAGCGGGTGAAGATCCGCGCTTCATCGCCCGTCGCATCATGATCGCCGCCAGCGAGGAAGTCGGCATGGCCGCCCCGCAGATTTTGCAGGTCACCGTGGCCGCGGCGCAGGCCGTGGCGCTGGTCGGCATGCCCGAGGCACGTATTATTTTGGCCGAAGCTACGATTGCCGTGGCCACCGCGCCCAAATCAAACGCCAGCTATAACGCCATTAACCAGGCGCTCGCGGACGTGGATACCGGCAAGATCGGCGCTGTTCCGCTGTATTTGAGGAACGCCCCCACCAAGCTTATGAAAGAGTGGGGCAACCACGAGGGCTACAAGTATGCGCACGATTGGCCCGGTGCCGTGGCGCCACAGGAATATATGCCCGAAGAGCTGCGTGGCACCGAGTACTACCATCCCAACGATCGCGGCTACGAACACGAAGTCAGCCAGCGTCTTGCCAAGATTCGCCCGATGTTGCATGGCGGGGAACCCGAACAGAAATGAACATAGGGGAGTAAAGTGTAACGCAACAATAACAGTGGAAAAAGGGGAGGCAAACACCATGGCGACCATCTTCATCGTGGACGATGATCAGGCCATCGGCGAAATGCTTAGTCTTGTTTTGGAAAACGAGGGATTCCAGACCGTGACCTGCCTGGACGGGCTGAGGGCTGTGGAAATGTTCCCCATCGTCAAGCCCGATTTGATTCTGCTTGACGTTATGCTCCCCGGGCTGGACGGCACGGGGGTGGCCCGCCGCATCAGAGCTACCTCTAATGTGCCGATTATCATGCTCACCGCCAAATCAGACACACTTGACGTCGTGGCCGGCTTGGAAGCCGGTGCCGACGACTACGTGCCCAAGCCCTTCAAAGTAGCCGAACTGCTGGCGCGTATCCGTGCACGCTTCCGCATCGCCAAGCCGGCCGCCGAAGACGGTGCCACCGGTGGTGCAAGCGGTGGCAATGCAAACGTCAACCATCTGGAACGCGGATCCATCGTCATCGACCGTTTGGAACACACCGCCACCAAGGATGGCAAGGACCTGAATCTTACTCCGATGGAATTCGAGCTGCTGTTCATGCTTGCGGCCGCCGCCGGCGAGGCCATCAGTCGTTCCAGCCTGCTCAAGAATGTCTGGGGATACGAGAATTCCGGCGATACGCGCCTGGTCAATGTGCATGTTCAACGCCTTAGGGCCAAAGTGGAGGACGACCCCGAGAACCCGCAAATCGTGCAGACCGTACGTGGCATCGGCTACAAGTTCGTCACTCCTGAACAATGAACCTGCGCCCTCGATTCAGCCTCAAACGCTTGCTGCGCCACGGACGCGCTGAAGTTCGTCGCTCGCTGCAGGCCCGCACCGTGGCCCTCACCGTGATTCTTACGCTGGCCGTGGCCATCGTCTTCTCTGGCGTATCGATGGTATCAGTGCGCGCCTCGCTGCTTACCCAAATCACTTCGCAGTCGCGTGCCGACTATTCAAACATGGTGCAGCAGGCCCAAACCAGTCTGGACGCGGCCGATGTCTCCGCCACAGTGCAGATCCAGCAGCTGGTCAATGACTTGGCGTCCTCGTTGCAATCCGAGGGGCCCTCCAACCTGATAGGTGTGTATTTGTGGAGTCGTGATACCAACTCGCGTGCCATCATCCCCGTATCCACCGAACCCAGCTATCAAAGTCTGATTTCTGACGACATCCGTTCATCCGTGGCTTCCGACTTGGATGACAGCGTGTTCTATCAGCCGGTCGAAATTCCCGGTGATTCCGGCATGCCGGGCAGCGGGACGCCCGCAGCGGTGCTCGGCACCGTATTGGACTTTGGCGTGGCCGGCAACCTCGAATTCTTCGCCATTTATTCGTACACGTTCCAGCAGCAGTCCTTGACGCAGATTCAGCTCAGTCTGGTGGTCATCTGTGCGTTGCTGTCCATCGTGGTGGGCGTAGTAATCTGGCTGGTGATTCGTGGCATCGTGCGCCCGATTGAACGAGTGGCAGCGGCCTCGGAAACACTGGCCTCCGGCAATCTCGATATGCGCGTTACCGTGGATCGTAAGGATGAGCTTGGTGTGCTGCAGCAATCCTTCAATACGATGGCTGATGCGCTCAACCAGAAGATCGATGAGCTGGAGGAAGCAAGCGTTTTCCAGAAACGATTTGTGTCCGACGTCAGTCATGAATTGCGTACCCCGGTGACCACCATGCGTATGGCTTCCGACCTGCTCGAAATGAAAAAAGACGGCTTCGACCCCTCCACCAAGCGTACGGTCGAACTGTTGGCCGGCCAGATCAGTCGATTCCAAGACATGCTCGCCGATCTGTTGGAAATCTCCCGCTACGATGCCGGTTATGCGGCACTCGACCTTGTGGAAACCGATTTATGCGAACCAATTGAAACGGCAGTGGACCAAGTTGACGGCATCGCCCAAGCCAAACGGGTGCCGATTCACACGTATTTGCCCAATGTGCAGGTTTTGACTCGTATCGATTCGCGTCGAGTGATTCGCATCGTCAGAAATCTGTTGGCCAATGCCGTCGATTTCGCTGAGGACCGGCCGATCGAAGTGCGCGTCGCGGCCAACCGCAAAGCCGTGGCCATCAGCGTTCGCGACTATGGCGTTGGTATCGACGAAGACAAAGTCGCTCATGTATTCGATCGATTCTGGAGAGGCGACCTTTCACGTTCACGCGTTACCGGCGGCACCGGATTGGGCCTGGCCATCGCCATGACTGATGCCTTGCTGCACCACGGTAGTATCCGTGTACGTTCGGCAGTGGGGGAGGGCACCTGGTTCTTGGTATTGCTGCCGCGTGACCCCGACCAAGGTGAGGTGGCGGACGCTGAACTGCCGGTGAATTTTGCTTCTGAAACGCCGGATGACCTGCGTGTTACCGGTGGGTTTGGTGTGGCCACCAGCCAAGTCACACATGATTATCATGAGGTTCGCCGCGACACGATGATGGGGAGGCCACTATGAGACGAGTGACCAGAACGATTGCCGCCGCAGGCGCGGCCATAGCCTGTTGCATCACGATGACGGCATGCTCAAGTCCGTTCGGTTTGCCGATTAGCGGCTCGGTGCAGACTCTGGCACCGGTGGAACAGCAGACCCAGCGTGTTTACACCAATCCTCAGGGGCCTGCGGACGATGCACAGCCGGAAACCCTTGTCAAAGGGTTCTATGACGCCATGCCTGCCGGCGTACAGTCCGATGGCTACCGTGTGGCCCGTGAGTTTCTGACCGGTTCGGCGTCGGCCGGATGGAATGGCGATTCCTCGGCACTGGTCTACAGCGGTACGCCGGATTTCCGCCGCCGTGCCAATACGATGAGTACCCCGCAAGGGGCGGAGAGCTCGCTGATTGTAGAAGTACAGCTCCAAGTGGTCGGCTCTCTGGACTCGCATGGCGTGTATACGCCGACAGATAGCAGCACGATCAGCAAAGTTCCTTATATCTTGATTAAAAGAAGCGGCCAGTGGCGCATCTCCTCGTTGGAGAACGGCGTGGTGATATCCACCGCCGATTTTGAACAGGTGTTCCGCCAAGTATCCGTGTATCAGGTGAGTACTTCCGGCAAGCAACTTATCCCGGATATTCGTTGGTTGAGCTGGCGCAACTGGCGCACCCAGGCAGTCGGTGAAGTGCTCTCGGATGCACCCTCCTGGTTGGAAGGAGTGCTGCGAGGCGCCGGCTTGTCTACCATCAAACTCGCGGTCGACAGCGTGCCGGTGAAGAACAATGTGGTGGAGATACACCTCAACAGCGGTATCAATGCGTTGAACGAGGAAGAACGAGGCCTGCTGGTACATCGCATCCGTCTGACTATGGGCGACGGCAATGCCGAATACGCGCTGAGGATTACCGGCGATGGAGTGGACTATTCCGATGCCGACGCAAATGTGAAACTTACTACCGAGCAGCCGACAGCGGGCGTATACACGTTGACCGGTGGTCATATCGTTTCCCTGGCCAGCTCCAGTCCGTTGCGTGTAGGGGAGGCCCCCGGATATGACGATGCTCGGGGCTTCGTTTTTTCCTCATCCGGCGGCGCGGTGTTGCGTGCGGACGGCGTGGTCGAATGCCTGAAATCTGATGGTGCGTCCTGTGGAGTGATGTTCTCCGGCGAGCCGATGCGATCGATTACCGAAGGTCTGGATGGCGAAGTATGGGCTGTATCCGAGAACGGGCGCGAATTGCATGTGTCAGATGGGGGCAAGGAAACCGATCTGAAGCTTGATTGGCTTGGCGCTGCCGACAGCATTGTGGCATTGGCGGTTTCTCCGGAAGGGTGCCGATTGGCGTTGGCAGTCGAGGGCGAGGACACGAACGGCGTGATGATGACCGGTGTGGCGCGCAACGGTGATAAAACACTGAGCGGTCTGAGCAAAGCGGCCACCCAAGTGAGTGTGCTCAGACACGTCACCATGCTCACGTTCTACAACGATCTGAATCTGGTGTACGCCACCACACCTCCTGAGGGAAATAGCGAACAACAAGAGGCATGGCGTCAAATGGCACCAGGCCCGGCCAATGCGCAGCGTCTGCCTAATGGAACCATAACGTCGATGGCATCGGGGCAGATTAGCCTGTCCCGTCGCCTGGCCATTGTGGACGATTTGGGTATTGTTCGCTCCGTTTCTGGCTCACTCGACGGTTCCTGGACCATCGCCGATAGCCAGGTCACTGCCCTCGGTGCGCAGTAGATGGTATAAGAAAAACGGTGTTCATAATAACCTTTCTTGTTGTATGAGGCAACGGCTTTGTCGCTCGGCTGGCGAGCGGCATTGCCGCTGCGCAACCAATCACTATTATTGGTCTGTTATCAAGGCAAAACAGTGTTGCGACGCCATTTTTGAACCACTGTTATTAATTTGTTATAAACCTGTTATCAAACTGTTATCGCATGCGATTGAACATTTGGCCTGTGAGCGTCATACTAGAGGCTGTCGATGACGAACAGTCACCAAACAGGATGAAAGATCATCCAAAAAATAAACACTGCTCGAGGAGGAGTATTTATGAAGAATTGGAAGAAGGCCATTGCCCTCGTTGCTTCTGCTGCTGCGCTTGTCAGCGTTGCCGCATGCGGTTCCAGCAACGCAGGTGGCAGCTCGGACTCCGGCAAGAAGACGGTTGGCTTCGTGGCTGTCGGTCCTGAGGGCGGCTTCCGTACCGCCAACGAGAAGGACATTCAGAAGGCATTCGAGGATGCCGGCTTTGACCTGACCTACTCTCCGACCCAGAACAACGATCAGCAGAAGCAGATTCAGGCGTTCAACAAGTTCGTTAACGACGAAGTCGACGCCATCATCCTGTCCTCCACCGAGGATTCCGGTTGGGATGACTCCCTGAAGAAGGCCGCTGAGGCTGAGATTCCGGTCTTCACCGTTGACCGTAACGTGGACGTCAAGGACGCCGAGGCCAAGAAGGCCATCGTTGCTCACATCGGACCGTCCAACGTCTGGTGCGGCGAGCAGGCTGCCGAGTTCGTGAACAAGAACTTCCCGGATGGCGCCAACGGCTTCATCCTCGAAGGCCCTGCCGGCCTGTCCGTGGTGAAGGATCGTGGCACTGGTTGGGGCAACAAGGTTGCCTCCAACGTCAAGGTTCTTGAGTCCCAGTCCGCTAACTGGTCCACTGATGAGGCCAAGACCGTGACCGCTGGTCTGCTCGACAAGTACAAGTCCGACAACCCGCAGTTCATCTTCGCTCAGAACGACGAGATGGGCCTCGGTGCCGCTCAGGCTGTTGACGCCGCCGGCCTCAAGGGCAAGGTCAAGATCATCACCATCGACGGTACCAAGAACGCTCTGCAGGCTCTTGTTGATGGTGACCTCTCCTACGTGATCGAGTACAACCCGATTTTCGGCAAGGAAACCGCTCAGGCCGTCAAGGACTACCTGGATGGCAAGACCGTTGAGAAGGACATCGAGATCGAGTCCAAGACCTTCGACGCCGCCTCCGCCAAGGAAGCTCTGGACAACAACACCCGCGCCTACTGATAAGTCTGCTGCGACTCATTGATAACTGAACCAAATAATTGATGTGATGGTGTGAGAAGGATGTTCCTTCCACACCATCACTCATGTGTGGCTCAAATATCACAAAACGATAACACTTCATTCTCGTTTAAGGCAAAGACATGACAGATAAAAACCCCATCGTCGTAATGAAAGGCATTACGATTGAATTCCCGGGCGTCAAGGCCTTGGATGGTGTTGATTTGACTCTCTACCCGGGCGAAGTTCACGCCCTGATGGGTGAGAACGGTGCAGGCAAGTCCACCATGATTAAGGCTCTGACCGGTGTGTACAAGATCAACGCCGGCTCCATTATGGTGGACGGCAAGCCTCAGCAGTTCAACGGCACCCTCGACGCACAAAACGCCGGTATCGCCACCGTGTATCAGGAAGTGAACCTGTGCACCAACCTTTCCGTCGGTGAGAACGTGATGCTGGGCCACGAAAAGCGCGGCCCCTTCGGCATCGACTGGAAGAAGACCCACGAGGCCGCCAAGAAGTATTTGGCACAGATGGGCCTCGAATCCATTGACCCGCACACTCCGCTGAGCTCCATCTCCATCGCTATGCAGCAGCTGGTCGCCATCGCCCGCGCTATGGTTATCAACGCCAAGGTGCTGATTCTCGATGAGCCGACCTCTTCGCTGGATGCCAACGAGGTCAGGGACCTGTTCGCGATCATGCGCAAGGTGCGTGACTCGGGCGTGGCCATCCTCTTCGTCTCCCACTTCCTCGATCAGATTTATGAGATTACCGATCGTCTGACCATTCTGCGTAACGGCCAGTTCATCAAGGAGGTCATGACCAAGGACACCCCGCGCGACGAACTCATCGGCATGATGATTGGTAAGTCCGCCGCCGAGCTGTCCCAGATTGGTGCCAAGAAGGCTCGCCGTGAAATCACCCCTGGCGAGAAGCCGATCGTCGATGTCAAGGGCCTCGGCAAGAAGGGCACCATCAACCCGGTTGATGTTGACATCTACAAGGGTGAGGTCGTTGGCTTCGCTGGCCTGCTGGGCTCCGGTCGTACCGAGCTTGGTCGACTCCTGTATGGTGCCGACAAGCCGGATTCGGGTACCTACACGCTCAACGGCAAGAAGGTCAACATCTCCGATCCGTACACGGCTTTGAAGAACAAAATCGCGTACTCCACCGAAAACCGTCGTGATGAGGGCATCATCGGCGACCTGACCGTCCGCCAGAACATCCTTATCGCCCTGCAGGCAACGCGCGGTATGTTCAAGCCGATTCCCAAGAAGGAAGCGGACGCCATCGTTGACAAGTACATGAAGGAACTCAACGTTCGTCCCGCCGACCCGGATCGCCCGATCAAGAATCTCTCCGGCGGCAACCAGCA
>OKSB01002787.1_pt1 | contig 14920 bp, 15 predicted proteins | sample 1601171 | NCBI WGS metagenome assembly OKSB01 (sample SAMEA3541496, study PRJEB24748) | human gut metagenome | biome: human gut; feature: human-associated habitat; material: faeces | place: China | collected 2012 | reverse complement strand
GCTCAAGGAGAGCAAAGCGCAGGCGAAGATCATCCGAAACGCAGCGCGCTACCTGTCCGGCGAAGCGCAGGCCGGGAGCATTCAAACCACCAGCAACGACAACCGGCGCACCTACAATAGCAGCGTCAGCTCCACCGTTCAGGTGCAGCAGCTCGTGGTGCGCGATGAACAGGACGTGCGTGCGCTGGCGGAGGAGATCGCCGCGCTCACGCGCAGGCAGCAGCGGGGGAAGGGGATGAGGATGGCATGAACGACTGGTTTGAGTGGAACGGCAAGCGCTGCACGGAATACGGCATCCATGTGCTCGAGCAGCCGCCTTTGACGTTGCCAGCTGAGCGCGTCACGTTTACCGACGTGCCGGGGCGCTCCGGCAGCCTGACCACGCTTGAGGGCGAGGACGTATATGAGGACGTGGTGCTGACCGCCCAATGCTTTATTCAAAGCGGCGCGCGGGTTCCCGAGATCGCCGCGTGGCTGCGCGGCAGCGGCACTGTCACCTTTGCCAATCGGGACGGTGGCTTCTACTACGCCCGGGTGGTCAACCAGATCCCGTTTGAAAAGATCCTGCGCGGCAATCCGCATCTGGCCTTTGCGGTCAACTTCCGCTGCAAGCCCTTCTGGTACCCGAAGGAGGTTGCGCCCATCACCCTGACGCGGAGCGGCTCGTTTGTCGAAAATCCCGGGAGCGTCTATGCCGAGCCGGTCATCACCGTGTACGGCAGCGGGAACATCACGCTCATGGTGGGCATGACCATCGCGGATCTGGAGGGCATAGCGGGAAACATCACGCTCAACACGCCGCTCATGGAGGCGTACAGTGAAGCGACCTCCATGAACGGCGCCATGAGCGGAGATTTTCCGACACTTTTGCCGGGACAAAATGCCGTGAGTTGGACGGGAAACGTGACAAAGGTGGTTGTTGAGCCGAACTGGCGATGGCTTTGATTCATCTTGGATGCCAAGGTTATTTTTTCATTAAGCTCGCGCCTTCGTGCCAGGCTTTGCCCACTTGTTCGCCAGAGACGTAGTAGCCGTGCTGGAACTGGTCAAAAATCAAGGCGTTCAGGCGGGACGGATCAATCTTGCCGTTTTCAGAGAGAACCGTATCTTCCGCGGCGGTGTTGACAATCCGTCCAACAATGGCATAAAAGCTGCCCGTACTGCAAACCTCGGCCAGTTCGCACTCCATGACTACCGGGAATTCGTCAATAATGGGCGCATTAATCAGCTCGCTCTTTCTGGCATGGTAGCCGGTACGTTCAAATTTATCTGTCATTTTGTTGCCGCTGGCAATGCCGAAAAAGTCAGCCACATCCATATGCGCGCGATCGGCAATGCTGACCGTGAATGCCTTTGTTTTCAGAAGATTCTGGGTCGTTTTATGGTCTTCGTCAATGAACAACGCGATACGGTCGCTGTTGCAGATCATTCCCCACGCGGCGTTCATGGCATTGACTTTGCCATTTTCATCGTAGGCGGCAACGATCAGCACCGGCATGGGATACACGGCCTGTACAACGCCAAGATTCTTTTTCATGATTGATACCTTCTTTCAAAATCGTGGATTGCCCTTCTGGCGGGTTTATGGTATCATGGCTGAGAAAGGAAAACAAGTACCAACATATTTGTTAGGTACTTACTTCAAGGAAAGTATTATGAAGAAGAGAATTGACGAGGCGGATTTTTCCCAGACTGGCTACAGCTACACGCTGTCTTTGATCTCCGGAAAGTACAAGCCCATCATCCTGTATTGTCTGATGGAGTATGAACCGGTGCGCTTCAACGAAATGCAACGTTATATTGGAAAGATTGCGGATAAGACATTGAGCATGACGCTCAAGGAGTTGGAGCGGGATGCGCTGATTACGCGAAAGATGTATCCCGAGATTCCGCCCAAGGTGGAGTATTCACTCACAGAACGGGGGCATTCACTGGTCAAGGTGCTGGATCAGCTCTGCACTTGGGGGATAGAGAACAGAGAATAAGAAGCTCATGCGTACGCATGGCGTGCAATGTTTCTCCCAAAGAAATGAGTTTCTTGAGTGCCCGCTGAAACAAAAGGTCTTTTTAGTGCGTTGCTTTTTCAAGTGAAGATGAAAACCTCATTCATTTGACAAGTCATCCATGGCTGCGCAAGGAGCTGAGCATGTGAAAATGCGGGATAAGGGGACTGGGTTTTATGCTGACTGATATAACCATGGCAATGATGCAATTGTGCTGTCTCAAATAATAGTCTTGAAACGCGAACACGTCTTTTCGGTAGGAGAGACGTGTTTTGTATTTTGTGAGGTGATTTCCATTGATCTGCGTATACCCCGCCGCCTGCACGGACTTCTCCGGCAATGGGCTGGGCGTGGTGCAGCCGCAGTCCTGCACGGTCACCGAAACCCTCAACGGCGAGTGGGAACTGACACTCGTGCATCCCATCGACGAATACGGGAAATGGACGCGGCTGAGTGAGGGCAATATCCTGCGCGCGCCGGTGCCCGCGGCCATGACGCCCCGCATCCGGATTTCCGTACCGGGCGAGGATACTCGCCGCGATGTGTATCAGGTGGACACGGATACGTCCGAAGCCTCCGTGCGGGGCGGTACGCTGCGCCTGCGCACAGGACCCGGTGAAGGGTATTCCGTGCTCAGACAGTACGCCAACGGAACCGAGGTACAGGTGCTTTCCAAGACCAACGCACAGTGGTATGAGGTGGTGCTCCCGGATGGAAAGCGCGGGTACATGTCAACGACGTTTTTGCGCTATGTCCGGACGGAGGGGTCCGTATCCGAGGCGGTCAACGCCGTGGTGGATGCCCGCCAGCTGCGCGACCAGCCCTTCCGCATCTACCGCGTCGTCCCGGAGCTAAGCAAGGTCACGGTCTACGCCCGCCATATCTTCTATGACCTTTTGGACAACATGGTCAAATCCCTCAGGCCCTCACCCTCCGCGGTGGGGGCCTCCGTCGTGCAGGGGCTTGCCTCCGCCTGCCTCTCCGGGCATGGCTTCACCTTCTATTCCGACCTGACCTCCACGGCGCAGGACGTGAGCCTTGAGAACGTCAACCCCGTGGAGGCCCTGCTGGGCGAAGGCGGGCTGGCGGAGAAGTACGGCGGAGAGCTGACAAGGGACTGGTTTGACGTGTTTCTGGTCCGGCGCGTGGGCGTGGACAGCGACGTGCAGATCCGGGAGGGCAAGAACCTCACCGGCATCGCCTACGATGTGGACGAGACCGGCGTGGTCACGCGCATCATGCCCACCGGCGAGGACGCGGACGGCAACATTCTGTACCTGCCGGAGCTTTACATCGACAGCCCGAACCTCGGCGCGTACACGCACCCGAAGTGGATTCACTTGGCGGTCAGCGAGGCTAGAGAAGTGACGGACGGCGATGCGCCGAAAAGCAAAGATCAGTGCTACGATGAACTGCGCAAAGCCGCAGAAACAGAATACGAAAACGGTTGCGACCTGCCCACGGTGACGCTCAAGGTGGATTTCGTTAACTGTGCCGATACGGAGGAGTACCGTCAGTACCGGTTCCTCCAAAATATTTTCCTTGGCGACAGCGTGCACGTGGTGGCCCGGCGCATTGGCGTGGAGGTCTCCCTGCGCATGACGCAGTACACCTACGATTGCCTGACGCAGAAGTACACTGCCATGACCCTGGGCACCGCCGCGGACACGCTGGAAGGCAGCATGATTTCCGCGCGGCAGCTGGCCAGCGGCTCCATCACCGGCATGAAGCTGGCGCTCAACGCCGTGGGCAGCGGCCAGCTGCAAAGCGGGTCGGTCGGATCGCTCCAGATCAAAAACGCGGCCATCAGCGGCGCGCATATTCAGGACGCCTGCATCACCCGCGCCCATATCGCGGAGGCGCTCATCGACACGTTAAACGTGAACGCGCTCACCGCCGTGACGGCCAAAATCAAGGAGCTGGCCGCGGGCAGCGTCACGGCCGACGACCTCTACGCCTCCGTGGCCATGATCGCCGCGGCGCAGCTGACCACGGCCAATATCGTGAGCGCCGACATCCAATGGGCGGACATCGAGGCGCTCACCGCCAGCATCGCGCAGATCAGCAAGGCGCAGATCACCGCCGCAACGATCGACGAGGCGAACATCGACTGGGCGGCCATCACCACGCTTACGGCCGCCACGGCGGAGATCGTCAAGGCCCAGATGCGGACCGCCGATATCGACTGGTCGCACATCAAGGATCTGGCCACCGATACCGCCGTCATCACCCAGGGCACGGCGGGGGAGCTTTACATCGCGCGGCTGGCCGTGACCGAAGCGAACATGGTCTCCCTGACGGTCGGCGAGCTGGTGGTCAAAGGCTCGGACGGCCATTTTTATTCGGTGTCCGTGGATGAAGGCGGGCAGGTTGTTACGACGCTCAAGCAGATCGCCAACGACGACGTGGCCGACCGGAGCATTGACGGCGGAGAGAAGATCATCGAGGGCACGATCACCGCCGGAACGCTGAACGTACAGGACATCTTCGCCGACAATGCCGTCATCCAAAGCCTCATCGCCGCGAACCTCGACGTGGACGCGCTCTTTGCCCGCGAAGCCACCGTCGCCGCCCTGAACGCGATGGACATCACCTCCAACACTTACCTCAGGCTCATGGTTTCCGGCAAGGCGGACAAAGAGGATCTGGACGCGCTGGATGAACGGGTCGGCGCAGCGGAGATGAAGCTCACGGAGGAGGCGATTGTGTCCACCGTCACGGGCAGCGATCAGTACAGGGAGGATCTTGCCGCCATCGCCGCGACCGGCTCCGGTCCGGAGTTTGTGGTGGGCACGCAGACCTCGTACACCGCGGCGTGGACGGGAAACGCAAGTTTTTCAGCGCTTCACGACGGACAGCAGATCACCTACTGGCTGCCTGTCATATCCGGGAACAACGTAACGCTTGATCTCACGCTTTCGGACGGCAGCACCACCGGGGCGATTCCGTGCTACTTTGGCGGCACCACCCGGCTGGGCACCCAGTACGCCGCCGGAAATGTCGTCAGGCTCACCTACCGGGAAAACGTCGTCATCGGTTCTGTCTCCATCCCCAAAGGCTGGTGGGCGGACGCGAATTACAACACCGACACCTACGACCGCATCCGCATCGGAACGACCCTCAAGGCCAAGACGGCCATTCCTGCGGGAAGGCTTGCCGTCGCGGACGAGGAAGGCTGCTTCCCGCTGGCGGCCGGCGTACCCTTTGACGTGACACGCCCGGTGCTCTACTGCGCCGCCGCCGTGTCCGCCGGGATGTACGGCTCCCATTTCTACCTGACCTACCCCTACTGTACGCTGCGCACGGTTGACCCGGACTTTGCGGGGACGATTGGCACAACCTGCTATGTGGCGGGCACGCTGGCCGGCACGGTCTTTACGCCCGCGGAAGCCTTCCTGACCGCTGCGGTTCCCACCGAGGACGACGGCCTGACCTACATGGCTCTGGGCACGCTCACCGGCACGTACCAGACCTGCGTGTTTCCCGAGCACCCGCTCTACCGCTTCGTGGACGGCGCGTTCAAGCCGCTGTCGCAGGTGGCCTATGAGGCTTCGGTCGCCATCGGCGAGACGCGACGGGAGATGGGCACCCGCTTTGAGCAGACCGACGCGGCCATCGCGCTCAAGGCGGATCAGACGGAGGTCCATGCTCTCTCCACGCGCGTGCAGTCCGCCGAGCAGAAAATCACCCCGCAGGCCATCACGGCGACGGTGGCGGCGTCCGCGAGTTTCGTCCATGAAAAGTATGAGGGCCGCAACTACTGCCTGGGCAGCGGCGGCGAATTTACCTTCATTTCCAACCGCTACTACGAGGACGGCAAGGCCACATCGCTCACCCTCAAAAGCCTCGCGGTTTCGGACGATTTCTTCGCGCACAGCCAAAGCGGCGCTTCCATCCGCATTTCGCTGGACATCCGCCGTCAGGGGGTGGAGGCCTCCGAAGCCGCCACGCCGGGCGTGTACTCCGGCCTGTGGGTGTACTACCTCTACAGCGAGAACGGCCAGTTCAAAACCGTCGGGCGCGGCTGGTACCTGCGCACCACGGACGCGAGCTTTCAGGCCACGGACGACGGCTGGGTGCGCCTGCAATACGGACCGCTGGACCTGTCGCCCTACGACCCCGTCTCCATCTCCTATTTCGCCCTCGGAACATCCGCGGCCAACGGCATGACGGGAAACGTCCGGTTTCGGAATGTCAAGCTGGAGGTGCTGGACGCATGGACGGACTGGAGCGCCGCGCCTGAGGACATCTACGGTCTGGCGGGACGCATGGACAGCGCGGAATCCCGCATCACGCAAAACGCCGGCAACATCGCCCTCAAGGTCAGCACTTCGGTATACAACACCGAAAAGGTCTATCGCAGCAACACCGCTCCCACTACCCCCTATGCCAACATGCTCTGGCTGGATACCTCCCTCTCTCCGCCCATCCTCAAGCGGTATACGGGCTCGGCCTGGGTGGCCGTGGGCGCGCAGGAGCTAAGGACCAGCGGGATCTCCATCGGGGCAAACAACGTGGCCATTACCACGGAGAACTTCCTGCTCCAGCTCCTCGACCCCGCGAACAACGAAAACGTCCTCATGGAGATGAGCGCAAGCGGAGACGTCGGCTTTAAGGCGCTGTATGCCGATGAGGTGGTTTCGCCCTCCGTGGTCAACGCCTATACCGGCCCCTCCACGCTGTATGTCTACCCCGCCCTGAGCGGCATGGCGGCCAATGCGTGCCGCAGCCTCCGCGAGGCGCTCTCCAGAATCAACGGAAAGGCGCTGCGCTATGACGTGACCGTGACCTTCTTCACCTCCCAGGCCGAGACGTTCTACGAGATGGAGGGCGTGGAGATCAGCGGGGTGACCGGTCCGCACACGCTGCGCATCGAGGGCATGGACCGCAACAAGACGCTGAGCACCTTTCTCACCGTGAGCAGCTGCACGGCGCGGATCGAGCTTTCCTACCTGAACATCCGCGACTGCCGCGGCCTCGTCGGCGGAACTTCAAAAAACAGCTACCTCATCAACGCCCGCAACAATACCTTTCTTTCTCTGACCGGATGCGTGCTCGATCTCAACAACGTCACCGCCAATGCGGTGCAGGCCACGGCCTCGTATGTGGACCTGCGCTACTGCGAGATTCGCAGTGCCTATATCGGGCTGGGGCTGGAAAGCGCCACAGGCAACCTGTACTACTGCAAGGGACAGTGCACGTTTTCGGTGTTCTGCATGTCCGGCATCGCCTTTTGCACGGGCACGGTGCCTTCGGGCGGGCGCACGGCCTCCTGCAACGGACAGATCTTCGACGCGGGCGTGACCACGGATGCGGGAACGACCGTCGCGCCCCAGACGCCGGACGATACCACGCTGCAATACGCCACGCTCACGAAGTCCTATCGCGGCGGCTGGCGCACGGATACGGTGGACGTGGTGCAGGGTGTGTATTCGGAGGCCGGGTATTCCGCCGGCCTGAGCTGGAACTACGGCTGCATGTGGTTTGGCAATCTGCGCGGCGTACTCTCCGGCAAGACGGTCAAGTCCGCGACGCTCACCCTGTATCGCAAGACCGGAAGCGGCTCCGGCGCGGCCAGGACGCTTTACCTGTGCGCCATCACCAACACCACGGCCAGCGGCGCGCCCGCCGTCGCGGCAAACTACGGGGCCATCGGCACCCTTGGCCGCGCGGAGCAGATGACATTCGCCATCCCGCCGGCCGTGGCGGAGGGCCTGGCTAACGGGACGTTCGGCGGCCTGTGCCTGTACGAGTCGCCCTACAACTTCGGCGCTTCGAACTGGTCGGCCAACTACATGCGCATCGCCGGAACGGACAGCAGCTACAAGCCCTGCTTGCGGGTAATCTATGGCGGCACGGCCGCCGGGTAAGGAGGTTTCAAATGTACATCGCAATCCCCTTCGAGGGGCGGGTGAGAACGCTCATCCGCTCCTCTTTCGTTCTGGCAAAACGACTGTCGGAAACGACCTACAACCTGTCCGGGGACGCCTTTCAGATGGCGCAGGTGACGGCGGAGCAGGCGCTTGTCTTTGCGGACGGCGTACCGCTTGAGGAAGGAACGGCGCTTACGGACGAGCTGCTCATGCAGGCTTTGCCGCTGGAGAGCTTTGTCTCGGTATCGGCGGAAGAGGCGCTCCCGAACGTGCTGGGCTTGCTGCTCCGGACCGCCGTGGCGGACGGGCGCATCTCGGATGAGGAACTTCTCTCCGTTCAGCCTGCATTGGAGGGGCGCAACTGGCGCGCGAACGTCGCGGTGCAGGTAGGCGACGTGTTCACATACAAGGGCGCACTCTGGCGCTGCCTTCAGGCACACACCACGCAGGGCGGCTGGCAGCCGGACAAGACCCCGGCCCTCTGGCACAAAGTGGAGATCGTCGCCGAGGGCACGGTGCGCGTCTGGGAGAAAGGCGTGGCCTATGCGGTTGGCGACGTGGTGGCCTTCCCGAAGGAGGACGGGACGCGGTACACCTGTATTCAGGCGCACACCTCGCAGGCCGGGTGGCAGCCGCCGGCCGCACCTGCGCTGTGGAAGGCACCGGAGGAGGACGAGCCTTTGCAAGTTGAAGCTGGAACATGAGCCTGGGGTGATGACAAAGTGCGGGGTGCAGGGGCCTCAGGCCCCTGCCGGGGTTTGGGGCAGAGCCCCAAGCCCTTATGCCGCAGCATTTCTTGCGAGCGTTGCGAGCGTCCGAAGGACGCAAGAAACGCGGCTTTCTCCAAAATCAGGGGCTTTTCAACGGTCTGAAGCCGCCATTTCAGCGGCTTTTTTACAATCTAAATTATGAAGGAGGAAACATCATGCGTGACTTTTCGATTGATCTGGTATGGGCCAAGCTGCAGATGGCCATTGCCGCCGTGGGCGGCTGGCTGGGGTACTTCGTGGGCGGCGTGGACGGGCTGATGACCGCGTTGCTCGTCCTGATGGTGATGGACTACGTGACCGGGGTCATGTGCGCGGTGATCGACCGGGAACTGTCCAGCTCCGTGGGGTTTCGGGGCATCTTCAAAAAGGTGCTGATCCTCATGCTGGTGGGCGTGGCGCACATCGTGGACCTGCATGTGGTGCAGTCGGGAGAAGCCCTGCGCAGCGCCGTGATCTGCTTTTATCTCTCCAACGAGGGTGTGAGCGTGCTGGAAAACGCGGGGCATCTGGGCCTGCCCATCCCCGAAAAGCTCAAGGGCATTCTGGCCCAGCTGCACGACCGCATCGAGGAGGCGGACGAGACGGAGGACGGCGGCGAGTGACTGTCGTCCCCTGAAAGGAGGAATATGCCATGTCTGAACGCGTTCACACACCCATGACCAACGAGCACTTTGCAGCCTTCTGTCTCTCCATGGTGGGCCAGCCCTACTGGTACGGCACCTGCCTGTACAAGTGCACGGAAAGCCTGCGCAGCCGAAAGGCTGCCCAGTATCCCTCGCATTACGCCTCCGGCCGCACGGCGCGGTACAGGCAGGATATCTCCGAGAAAAAGGTCTGTGCCGACTGCATCGGCGCGGTCAAAGGGTATGCCTGGACCGGCGGCGGAATGGGCGTTCTGGAGTCCGTCGGCACGGGCAAAAGCTACGCCAGCAGCTACGGCTCCCACGGCTGCCCCGACAAGGGAGCCGATTCCATGTTCACCTATGCAAAGAGCAAAGGCGCGGACTGGGGCGGCATTGACACGCTCCCGGAGGTTGTGGGGCTGGCGCTGCACAAGGAAGGGCACGTGGGCTACTATGTCGGAAACGGCGAGGCCGTGGAGTGGAAGAGCTTTGCGGACGGCTGCGTCAAAACGAAGGTCGCCGGGCGCGGCTGGACGAGCTGGTACCGGCTGCCCTTCCTCGACTATGGCGACGGGGTTTTGCAGGGAGGCACGGACGACGAGTCCCCCGCGGAAATCCCGCTGGGCAGCCGTCTGCTGCTGGACGGCTCGGAAGGAAGCGACGTGCGCGCCCTGCAGGAAATGCTTCTGTCGCTGGGGTATGCGCTGCCCCGCTACGGCGCGGACGGGGATTTCGGCGCGGAAACCGAGGCGGCACTCCGCGCCTTTCAGGCCGACGCGGGGCTGGAGGCGGACGGCAAGTACGGAGAAAAAAGCCATGCCGCGCTGATGGACGCCGCAGCGGATGGGGGAAAGGACAGCCAGCCCGCGCAGCCGGAGCCCCCGGATGTGGAAAAACCGCCCGTCTCCGGAACGGTGGTCATCGTCTCGGATGGCGGCAAGGTCAACGTCCGCGAGGGAAACGGCCTGACGTATGGCCACATCGCCCAGCTCGCGCCGGGCACGACCTGCCCGTATGTCGCCACGGCCGAAAACGGATGGAATGCCGTGGTGGTCGGAAGGCGCGTCGGCTGGGTGTCCCCGGAATACAGCCGGATCATCTGACCCACAACAAAAGGCTCCTTCGCATGACTGCGTTGGAGCCTTATGGATCAAGATTGCCTTCCTGAAACAGAGGAGAATCGAAGAACTCGGAAATGCTGATGCCCAGTCCCTGACACATCTCATGAATGACGCGCAGCTTCACCGAATCGTAGGAACAGTTGATGACGTTGCCGATGGTGGACTTGGGCACGCCGCTTTTGATGAACAGCTGGTACTGCGTCATCTGCTTTTCCTTCAGCAGCTCCGTCAGCCTTCCGCTGATCGCCTGATTGAGCTTCATTCCATCACCATCCCTGTCGCTGTACCAATATTGTAATGTGGCACCTGTCAGGAATAGTCCCTGTAGCTGTACTAATCCGCAATTTCGTGATATGATTTACAGGCGGCGTGGGGCAACAGTGCCGGACGGCAAAAAGAAAAGGACCATTCTCCCTGATACGGAGAATGATCCCCATTCCGATGCAAAGCATACCGCTCCGGTCAAACGCCCTGGTTCACGGAAAGGCAAACGCCGGGCCGCCCGTCAGCCCCGCGGAAACCGGAGGCGGGCTGCCGTGCGCGGTTTACGATTCCCTGTCCGGCAATTCGATCTGCCCGTGCCGCTCTTCAAAGTCCGCGATGTACCGGCGCAACAGGTACAGAACCTCTCCGGATACGGAGCGGCCGTCGTACTTGGAGACATATTGCAGCTTATAGTGCAATTCCCGGTCGATGTGCAGACCGAGATGCTTGTCCTTTTTCATCTCATACTCACCTCATCCTTTGAATGAGTTGATTTTAAGTACATTTTGAGATAAAATGTTTCAAATGTACTTAAACTAAGTACATCAAATTCAAAGGGGAGGTTATGGCGAAAGGCGCTGGGGGGGGTGATCCGATTGATTGTTACCTTTTGCGGTCACAGCGAGGTCCCGGACCGCGCGCAGGTGCGCGTGTGGCTGACCGATGTCTGCGAACGGCTGATCGAGGGCGGGGCGGCCGAGTTTTATTTGGGCGGCTACGGCGCGTTCGACCGCCTGTGCGCCGACGTGCTGCATGGGCTGAAGCGTCGGCATGCCCACATCCGGCTGATTCTGGTGCTTCCCTATCTCAACGGCGCCATGCCTGCGGAAGGCTATGACGAAACGGTTTATCCTCCGCTGGAATCGGTGCCCCGGCGATACGCTATTTTGCGCAGAAACGAATGGATGATTCAGCGCTGCGACGTGCTCGTTGCCTATGTCACCCACGGCTGGGGCGGGGCGGCCAAAACGCTGGCGTATGCGCGCAAAAAGAAAAAGACCATTCTCGCATACGGAGAATGACCCTCGGAGAAAAGCAGGCAAGGCGGTCATCGCTTTGCCTGCTCCTCTTTTTTTCTTCGCATGTCCACATTGCGCCGCAGGCTGTCCGAACAGAAAAATGAGGCCGGAGGGAAAAGGAGGGGTGCGGCGCAGTTGTGTTCAAAACGTAAGAATCCGGACACAAAGAGTTATCTTGCAATCGCGGCCGATCAGAGCAAACATGTCACATGCAGACCGACAGAATCTGCTTTCCAAAGACAAAGGAGGAATCATTCATGGAAAACAACACCGCCCGGAACCGACTGGACGATATGCTGGAACGCTATGGCGAGGTATGCACCCAGAAGGTCGCGGCCCAGGTGCTGAGCGTGGTGCCGCGCACCATTCACCGCATGCTGGAGGAAGGGCGCCTGCGCCGGGTCGACCGCCGGGTAGACGTGCGCTCCATCTGCGAGTACATCGAGAATCCCAAACAGGCGAATTTTGTGGCCAAGGCGAAAAACGCCCGGTCGCGCAACATGATGAGCGAGAGCGACTTCTTCGCGGCGGCCCGGCAGGGCCGATGGGCGCCCAGGCGCTAAGGAGGCGAGCCTATGGCCAAGAGGACGCCTTCGGGCAAGTTCCGCGGGAAGGTGACCATCGGCTACGACCCGGACGGTAAGCCGATCTACAAGTATGTGACGGCGCCGACCCGCCGGGAGCTGGAAAACGTGAAGGAGGCCGTGCGGGAGCACTACATCTTCGGCAGGGCGATTCCGCGGGATCAGCCGTTTTACGAATACGCCGGGCAGTGGTACAGGATCAAGAAGGAGCCGTTCATCTCCAACGCCAGCCGCTCCTATTACAAGACGTGCTTCATTAAGCATCTTCTCCCGCAGTTCGGCATGCAGCACATGAAGGCCATCAGCGCGGCGCAGATCCAGGAATTCGTGAGCGGCTTTGCCGGGGCCAGCAAGTCCCAGATCAACAACGTCATCGGAACCCTGAAGGCGATCTTCGCTTCGGCCTACGCGGAAGGGGTGATCGAGCGCGATCCCACGGTCGCGCTCATCCGCCCCAGGGCTTCCAAGGGGACCGGGCGCAGGGCGCTGACCCCAGAGGAGACCCGGCGCGTGCTGGAGACGATCCGCACCCACCCGGAGGGCCTGTTTCTGGCGATTCTCTACTATCTGGGCGTCCGTCGGGGCGAGGCGCTGGGCCTCAAGTGGGGCGACTTCGACTTTGCCGCCGATCAGGTGCACATCCTCCGGGACATCGACTTCACCGGTTCCACCTCTTCGGAGGGCTCGCTCAAGACCGCCGCCGCGGACCGCTTCATCCCCGTCCCGGCGGTTCTCAAGGAGATGCTTCTTCCAAAGCGGGAATCGGCGGACGCCTATGTATTCCACACGCCGTCGGGCGCGCCGCTTCCGCAGGCCAGCTACAAGCGCATGTGGTCGCGGCTGATGGTGGCCTGCGGCTGCGTGGAATGGCGCGAGATCGCGCCGGGCACCTCCCGCCCGGACGACATCCTCAAGCAGGTCAAGCCCACGCTGACCCCGCACTACTTCCGGCACAACTACGTGACGCTGCTCTACGAAAGCGGCATCGATCCGCTGGTCGCCATGAAGATCGTGGGGCACACCGACTACCAGACGACGGCGAATATCTACACACATCTTAAAGAGGACACACTGCGCCGGGCATCGGTCAATATGGAGAGGGTGTTCGCCAAGAGGTCCGAACAGGACGCGCAGTAGAGAAAAAGGCCGTAAGCTGCGGAAAATATCCGCGCTTGCGGCCTTGTTGCTTGCTGAAAACTCGGCGGGTTTTCGTGGATCAAGGAATTGCCGGAAGGCTTTATGGATCTCAGAACGAAAGGATTCACTGGGTCAATGCGGCGGTATAGCCATTTGTTTGATCACCGGTTATGGTAATAAAATAGGATTCCCCCAGATGGGCGTCCCAGGAAACAGAATCCAGATATCGGGTAATCTCTTCAGGATAGATGTTTTCATAGTTGGGATCCACGTATTCTGTTATGATTCGAAACTGGATCGACAAATCTACGGTATCGGAGGGATTGTTTAATGCCTGCTGATTCCATACCACGATGAGTTCTTCATTGCGCTTGAGCAATGATCGATCTGCATTGGATATACCGCCGCTGTATTCGTGACCGTTTGCGCAATAATCATAGATCAACAGGCCCACGTCCTCTTCTGTATCCAGCTGTATGTGCAGCGTGATTTCATCGTCGGCGGGTACAGATTCGCTCGAAATGGTTTGACTGTATATTGCTATGGAACCCAACGCCAATGCGACGATTGCCGCAATCGCAGCGCCGATTTTTTTCATTTTGAATCATCCTTTTGCCTGCCAGCCTGAAACTGCCAGTTTCATTTTTTGAATGGCGGTGTGGCCGGAAGTATTTTATTCTTTCTTTCGCGTCATAAAAATTCCAATGCCTGCGCAAATGAGGACGATTGGCGCTACTCTGACGAACAGCCACTCCAATGCATGGAACCCTACTCCAAGGACGGCGGTTTCTGGTTCGCCGTAATCCCACCCCAGGTAAGGGCTTTTGATCAGGAAAAGGACCACAAAAATCGCTACTATGACGGCGCATAATGCGACAAGTGACCAATGGAGGATTCTTCTTCGGGTGGTTTTCCTTCGCGCAAGCTGCAGGTTTATCACCTCCAGTTTTGCGGAGATGGCTTTCAGGGTATCAACGTCCGACTCCATGACAGTTTCTCCCAGCAAGGTGCTCACGGGGGTCTCAAGGGCTTCCGACAGAGAGATCAGCAGGTCAGAGTCGGGGACAGATATTCCTTGTTCCCATTTTGAGATCGTCTGCCGCACCACGTTCAGCTTGACAGCAAGCTCCTGCTGGGAAAGTCCTTTTGATGTTCGGATCGCTTTTATGTTTTCGTTGAGCATTTGGGATGGTCTCCTTCCATCTGTTCTCCGCCATAATTATATAGAGAGCGGCCCGTTGCCGCAAGCAACGTATGTTAACATTTCAGGAAAATGGCCATTTTTGTTCCATGATTTGAGGCTGGCCGCTGTTCATACGCAGAAAAAATGAGTTCGATCTCTGGATGCTTTGGAGCGTTTCATATACATGTAAATTTCCCTGCGCTTGGGAGAAAGAAGAAGGGGCGGAAGTCCATGAATAAGGAGGAGAAGAATATGGAGCGGTACACCCTGCGGGAAGGGGGGCGGGTCCTCTGCCCCACGGAGCGCCTGGAGGCGGCGCTGGAGCGGCTGGGGGCCTTTTAGG
>OKSB01002783.1_pt1 | contig 14940 bp, 17 predicted proteins | sample 1601171 | NCBI WGS metagenome assembly OKSB01 (sample SAMEA3541496, study PRJEB24748) | human gut metagenome | biome: human gut; feature: human-associated habitat; material: faeces | place: China | collected 2012 | reverse complement strand
AGCTGACGCTCTACATGAACGAGTGCAAGCGTATGGGCATCAATGTGCTCGGCCCCGACATCAACGAGTCGATGCTGCAATTCTCGGCCAACAAGCAGGGCGACGTGCGCTTCGGGCTGGCGGCGATCAAGGGTGTCGGCGAAGCGGCCGTGGAGAGCATCATCGCCGAACGGACGAAGAACGGGCGCTTCAAGGACATTTACGACTTCATCGAACGGGTCGACTATTCGCTCGTGAACCGCAAGTGCCTGGAAAATATCGCCTATGCCGGAGGGTACGATTCGATTTCGGGATTCAGCCGCTGTAAGTTTTTCGGTGTCGATCAGCGCGACAACAACGGCGTGACCTATATCGAGCAGCTGATGCGTTACGGACAGCGTTATCAGAGCGAAAAGAACAACGCCCAGCAGAGCCTCTTCGGCGGCGATACCGGAACGACCGACATCACGCCGCCGGTGATTCCCGCCTGCGCCGAGTGGTCGCAGCTCGAAAAGCTCAACAAGGAACGCGAGGTGATCGGACTCTATCTCTCGGCCCATCCGCTCGACGACTACAAGGTGATCATCCGCAACATGTGCAAGACGCAGGTGGGCGATCTGGATCACCTCGACGAGTTGAAGGGCAAGGAGATCGCCGTGGCGGGCATGGTCGTCGCGGTGCAGAACCTGACGACCAAGACCGGAAAGCCGTGGGGAAAGTTCAAGCTGGAGGATTACAACGGCACGCACGAGTTCGCGCTTTTCGGCAAGGATTACGAGAATTTCCGCAAATACCTTTTCAGCGACTATTTCCTCTTTATCCGGGGACGGGTACAGCCGCGCCCCTACAACGACCAGGAGCTGGAATTCCGCATCACGTCGATGATGCAGCTGTCGGAGTTGCAGGAGGCTGTCAAGGAGGTGCACGTGCAGCTGGCCGTCGAGGAGATCACGCGCGACCTGATCGCACGGATGGGCCGTTCGGTCAAGGAGGCGAAGGGCAATACCCTGCTGCGGCTGAACGTTTACGACCGGCAGGCACAGGTGTCGCTCAATCTCTTTTCGAAGAGTTACAAGGTGAGCCTTACGCAGGGATTGGTGTCGTTCTTCGAAGACAATGATATAAAGTATACTGTTATATAATCAAAACAATAAATTAAAAATCAGGTGAATTATGGCAATTGAACTGACAACTGAAAATTACGGCGAGGTCGCCGCCTCGAAACTCCCTGTTTTGATCGATTTCGGTGCCGAATGGTGCGGTCCCTGCCGCATGGTGGCGCCGATTGTCGAAGAGTTGGCCGGAGAGTACGAAGGCCGCGTGTTGATCTGCACATGCGATGCGGAGAAGAGCGACGACATCGTGGCGACCTATAAGGTGCGCAACATCCCGACGCTCGTCTTTCTGAAGGATGGACAGGAGGTCGCCAGAATCGTGGGTGCGACGACCAAGGCGGAGATCGTCGACAAATTGTCGAAACTGCTCTGAGCGATGATCCGTTCGTGCGAATGGCACGGGACGCAGGCCGTGGAGTTCACCAAGCGGGACTACACGGCCTTGCTCGTTCCGTCGGTGGGGGCGAATCTGGTGCGGCTGGCCCATGCGCGATTGGGTGTGGAGGTGTTGCGCATGCCGTCGGAACGGGAGCATGACGAATTCCTTCGGCGTCCCCATGTCTACGGCGTGCCGATCCTCTTTCCGCCCAACCGGATCGCCGACGGACGGTTTCGGTTCGACGGCCGCGAATACCGCTTCCCGATTACCCGTCCCGAGGAGAACAACTACCATCACGGCATCCTCAAAAGCCAGCCGTTCGCGGTGTCGAAGGCCGTCGAGACGCCCGACGAGGTGCTGATCGAAACACGCTGTTATTCGAATGCGGCCTCGGATGCGATCTATCGGGATTTCCCGCACGCCTTCAAGTGCAAGATCACCTACCGGCTTTCGGCCGAAGGGTTGGAGCAGGAGGTGATGTTCGGCAATAAGAGCGACCTTCCCATGCCTGTCGGCGTGGGATTCCACACGCCGCTCAACGTTCCCTTCGCCGGCGGCGATGCGGCGGACTACCGGCTCCGTATGGCCGTGGGCGAACGTTTCGAGTTGAACGGACGCAATCTCCCGACCGGACGGCTGCTGCCGCTCGACGAACGGTTTGCACGGCTGCGTGCTCCCGAAGGGTTGCAGGCGACCGGCTGCGAGGCGATCGAAGCTGGTTTTTCGGTGCGCGAGATCGAGGTCGACGGCCGGCCTTTCCGCGGTGCTGTGGTAGAGAATCGCCGTACGGGAGTGCGGGTTTTCTACGAGGTCGACTCCCAGACGCTCTATTGGACGCTCTGGAACAACGGCGGGCAGGTGCCCTACTGCTGTCCCGAGCCGCAGTCGTGGGCCACCGATGCGCCGAATCTGCCCGACCGCGAACGGTGGGGATTCCGCTCGATCCCGCCGGGCGGCAAGTGGTCGATCCGTTACCGGTTGTATGTGAAATAATTCGGAACACGGTGCGGCACGAAAACCGTACCCGTTCCCTTAGCGGATTTGGACATGGTGTATCGTTTGGAGACGGAGCGGTTGCGGCTGAGGGAGTGGCTTCCGGAGGACAGGGAGCCGCTGGCCGCGATGAATGCCGACCGGAGGGGAATGGAGTTTTTCCCGCACCCGCTGTCGCGGGCGGAGTCGGACGCTTTTTTCGATCGGATCGTCGCCGAATGGGCGGAGTCCGGTCGGGGACTGTATGCCGTCGAACGACGCGGGGACGGACGGTTGATCGGGTTGACGGGGCTGCACCGTGCGGCCTTCGAGGCGTCGTTTACACCCTGTATCGAGATCGGATGGCGGTTCGTCGCCGAGGTCTGGGGGCAGGGCTATGCCACCGAAGCGGCGCGGGCCGTGCTGCACGATGCCTTCGGCCGGTTGGGACTGCCGCGGGTGTACTCCTTTACGGCGGCGGTGAACCTTCGTTCGGAGCGGGTGATGCGGCGGTTGGGGATGCGCAACCTCGGCGGATTCGATCATCCGGCCTTGCCCGTCGGGCATCTCCTGCGGCGGCATGTGCTCTATGCGGCTGCACGGGATACTTTCGAGGGACGATTTTCCGTTAGACCTTAAAACTGCAACGATCATGGAATATATAACGCCGTTTCTTTACCTGCTCAATACGATGGCTCCCTACCTGCTGCTGGGATTCCTGCTGGCGGGAGTCATCCACGCCTACGTCCCGCGCAGGCTCTATGCGCGCTACCTTTCGCAGCCCGATTTCCGCTCAGTGGCGCTGGCCGCCCTCTTCGGCGTGCCGCTGCCCCTGTGTTCGTGCGGCGTGATTCCCACGGCGATGTCGCTGCGGCGCGAGGGGGCGTCGAAGGGTGCCGTGACGTCGTTTCTGATCGCCACGCCGCAGACCGGCGTCGATTCGATCGTGGCGACCTACTCGGTACTGGGCCTTCCCTTCGCCGTGATCCGGCCCGTCGTGGCGCTCGTGACGGCGTTGGCGGGCGGATGGACGGTCAATCGGCTGACCCGCAGCGAGACCGACGGTATCCTTCCGGCGGCGGAAGGCGGCGAGGTTCGTCGCAGCGGCAGCCGGTTCGTGGAGGCGTTGCGCTACGGATTCGTGGATATGATCCAGGACATCGGCCGCTGGCTGGTGCTGGGATTGCTCGTCGCAGGGCTGATTACGATTCTGGTGCCCGACAACTTTGCGCCTCGTTCGCCGACAAGCCGCTGCTGAATATGGCCGTCGTGCTGCTCTTCTCGATTCCGATGTATCTCTGTGCCACGGGATCGATTCCGATTGCGGCGGCGCTGATGCTCAAAGGGTTGTCACCCGGTGCGGCGCTGGTACTGCTCATGGCGGGACCGGCGACCAACACGGCGTCGATTCTGGTGATCGGCAAGGTGCTGGGACGCCGCACGCTGGCGGCCTACCTGGGGGCGATCGTCGCGGGAGCCGTGGGCTTCGGGCTGGCGATCGACTATCTGCTGCCGGCAGCGTGGTTCGTCCCTTCGGGGGCGGTACATGCGGCCTGCCACGGCGAGGCGGGCTATTCGTGGGTGGAGGTCGCGTCGAGCGCGCTGCTCGCGGCTCTGCTGGCCTATGCCCTGATGAAACGGTTCATTCACAGAAAAAACGATACGAGTATGACCAAACAGATTTATCGCGTAGGCGGCATGAGCTGCAACCACTGCAAGGCCAGCGTCGAGAAGAATCTCGCGCTGCTGCCCTCCGTCACGGCTGTCGAAGTCGATCTGACAGCGGGAACGGTCGCCGTCGAGGGGACGGCGGACGCCGCCGGGATTCAGAAGGTGATCGAGGAGTTGGGCTTCGAGTACAAGGGGCGCGCATAATAGCCTCTTCCGATCGGATGAAAGGTGTCCTGCGGCAATTGCCGCAGGACGCTTTTGTTTTGGACGCAGTGTTCTACTCTGTTCCAGCCGTTCGGTTCGCAACGGCGGAATCCGCGTCTCGGAGGTCGCAGACCATGATATATTCTTCGAGTGTCCGTTTCACGGTGCGGAATCCGAGCCGGCGGTAGAGACGCAGGGCCGGATTCCGGCGCTGCACCGAAAGCGAGGCTTCCGGATACCCTGCTGCGGAGAGCCGTTGCAGCATCTCGCGCATCAACCTTGTGCCGATGCCCTGTCCCCGGCAGGGAGCCGCGACCGACAGGACGAATTCGGGAATGCCTTCGCCGATATATCCGTAGGCCCGAATGCAGCGCACCCAGACCATTCCGACGACGTGCCCTTCCGCTTGCGCGACCAGGCAGCGGTCGTCGGGAAGTGTGCCGAAATCCGCGATGTAGATGCGCAGCGACGGATGTTCGACGATCTGTCGCGGCAGGGGCGACGACGGGTCGCTGCGATAGATCGCGTCGTAGAGAAAATCGGCCAACAGCGGGAATTCCTCCCTGCGAATCGGACGTATCGTGAGTTCCATGCTTCGAAGATAGCGATTTTTTTTGGGAGGGGGCGAAAGCGGATTTACGTTTGGTTACCCGTGCGGTTCAACGCCGGCGGCCGGTACTGCACGAGCTTCGGCGAGTTGCAGTCCGCCGCATGGGGCGGCGGCGAACTGCCGGCATCGCTGAGCGATGCCGTGCTTTTCCGATTGTAGACACACCAAAAAGGGATATGTCCCGAAAGAACATATCCCCTTTTGATGCTGCGAGTGCCGTGCCCGCTTATTTCTCGATCAGCGAGATCGATCGCTGGATGAACTCCGTCAGGTTTTTGCCTTTGAGCATCCCGTTGGTGAGCAGTGCCAGGTCGATGATCTGCCGCACGAGCGAATCCTTCTCGCCGATCTGGCGCAGCCGTTCGTTGCGTTCGTCGCGCAGCGTGACGACCTTCTTCGACAACTCCTCGCGCTGGTTTTTCTCCTCGGCGGTGAGCTCCTCCTCCTTTTTCTTGTCGATCGTCTCCTCGAACCGCTTCTCCTCCTGCACGGCGGCATCGATCTTCTTGGTGATCGATTTGAGTTTGTCGCCGTACTCCTTCTCGACGTTTTGGAGGATATCGATCACGATCGGGTGATTGCCGTTGACGACGAGGGTGAAGTTGTCGGGCATCTGACCGTAGAACTGGCTCATGCCTCCGCCGCTCATGGCGGCCATCTCCTTCATGCGGCGCATGAACTCGTTCTGCGTGATGACGACGGGCGCTTCGCCGGCTGCCATCGGCTCGAAGGCGATGTTGTAGTGGATCTTCTCGTCGTGCGGCATCTGCGCTTCGAAGACGGGGCGCAGAATCTCCTGCTGCGCCTCCGAGAGCGACATTTTGAGCGAGTCCTCCTTCTGGATCAATTTGTCCACGATGTCGCTGTCGACGCGCACGAAGCGCTGCTCCTTGTGCTTCGACTCGTACCAGTTGACGTAGTGGTTGTCGAGCGGGCCGTTCATTTCGAGCACGTCGTAGCCTTTGCCCTTCGCCGCTTCGAGGGCCGCGAGTTTGGCGACGGGGTCGTCGACGTAGAGGAAGACGAGCGTCTGGTGCTTGTCGGTCTGGTTGGCCTTGACCAGCTCCTCGTATTCGGCGGGCGTGAAGTATTTGCCGTCGGTATTCTTCCACAGCATGAACGACTGCGCCTTTTCAGCGAATTTCTCATCGGTGAGGATTCCGTACTGGATGAAGATTTTCAGGTCGTCCCACTTCTTCTCGAATTCGGGGCGCATGGTGTTGAACAACTCCTGCAAGCGGTCGGCCACCTTGCGCGTGATGTAGTTCGAGATCTTCTTGACGTTCGAATCGCTTTGGAGATAGCTGCGCGAGACGTTGAGCGGGATGTCGGGCGAATCGATCACGCCGTGCAGCAGCGTGAGGTACTCCGGTACGATTCCCTCGACCTGATCCGTCACGTAGACCTGGTTGGAGTAGAGCTGGATCTTGTTCTTCTGAATCTCGAAGTTGTTGCGGATCTTCGGGAAGTAGAGAATGCCCGTCAGGTGGAACGGATAGTCGATGTTCAGGTGGATCGAGAAGAGCGGCTCTTCGCCCGTCGGGTAGAGCTCGTGGTAAAACTCCTTGTACTGCTCTTCGGTGATGTCGGCCGGCTTGCGCATCCACAGCGGATCGGTGTCGTTGACGATGTTGTCCTTGTCGGTATCGACATACTTGCCGTCCTTCCACTCCTTGACCTTGCCGAAGGCGATGGGCACGGGCAGGAAGCGGCAGTACTTCTTCAGCAGGGCCTCGACCTGCGCATCCTCGGCGTATTCGAGCGAATCCTCCGAGAGGTGCAGCACGATGGTCGTGCCGCGGTCGCGTGCCTCGTCAGTCTCCTCCATCTCGAACTCGGGCGACCCGGTGCAGCTCCAATGTACGGTTTTAGAACCCTCTTTATAGGATTTCGTGAAAATCTCGACCTTGTCCGACACCATGAATGCCGAGTAGAATCCCAGTCCGAAATGTCCGATAATGGCCTGGTTCTTATACTTCTCCATGAACTCCTCGGCGCCCGAGAAGGCGATCTGGTTGATGTATTTGTCCCCCTCCTCGGCCGTCATGCCGACGCCGCGGTCGGTCACGGTGAGCGTTTTCTTCTCCTTGTCGGCGGCGACGCGGATCGTCACGTCGCCCAGATCGCCCTTGGCCTCGCCGATCGACGAGAGGGTTTTCAGCTTCTGGGTGGCGTCCACGGCGTTCGAAATCAGCTCGCGCAGGAAAATTTCATGGTCCGAGTAGAGGAATTTCTTGATGACGGGGAAAATGTTCTCCGTCGTAACTCCGATTTTTCCGTTTTTCATAGTGCTATCGTTGTTGTTGTATTTGATTTCCTGCCCTTCCTGCAACAAACGGTGTGCCAGTACTTTTTTTCTGCCATTCTGTCAGCCGGACCTGCCAAAACGGAGCGCCCGGTTGTATAACGGCGCGAATTTTTATACCTTTGGAGGCGTAACGGCCCTTTTTACCGGTCGGGAGGTTTCGAATCGCCCGGCCTGTCCGTACCTTTATATAATTAAAACCTTTGCAAATGGATTTTCTGAAACTGGCGAAAAAGCGGTACGCCTGCCGCAAATACCTCTCCAGGCAAGTGGAGCCGGAGAAACTGGAGCTGATCCTCGAAGCGGGCCGCGTGGCCCCCACGGGCGCCAACCGCCAGCCCCAGCGGCTGGTGGTCGTGCAGTCGAAGGAGGGCATGGAACGCCTTGCGCGCTGCACGCGCGATTTCGGCGCCCCGACGGCCGTCATCGTCTGCGCCGACACCTCCGAGGCGTGGACCCGTAAGTACGACGGCAAGAACATTTCGGACATCGACGCGTCGATCGTCACCGACCACATGATGCTTGCCGCTGCGTCGCTGGGCCTCGACACGCTGTGGATCTGCATGTTCAAACCCGAAGCCGTGCGCGAGGAGTTCGCCCTTCCGGCGAACGTCGAACCCGTGAACATCCTGCTGATCGGCTACGGCGACGGCCCGGAACCGGCCGCAGCCCCGCGGAAACCGGATTTCATTAAATTTGTTAAGTAAATAGTGGTTAGTGGCTCGTAGGGGCGCCCCGTGGGGCGCCCGCAGACCGCAGTTCGCAGGCCGCAGTTCGTGGCTCTCCTCATAGGAGAGCTGTCAGCAAAGCTGACTGAGAGGTTGCTTTTTCTTTTTTATAAATTTAATAACAACCACTACTAGAAAAGGGACTATCGTATGAAGGCTTATACCATCATGCGTAGTCCCTTTTCTAGTAAGGCCCGCCACGTGGGCGACCCGTTAGGAATTTGGGTGATGCTCCTAGCAAATGACCACTAACCACTAACCACTAACCACTAACCACTAGCGATTATCTCCCCTTCTTACATTCCGGGCAGTAGCCGTAGAGTTCCAGGTTGTGGCCGACGATGTCGAACTGTGTCTTTTGGGCCACTTCTTTTTCATAGTCGCTGAGCGGACAATGAGCTAGATCCACGACTTTATGGCATTGTAAACAGATGAGCCTGTGTGTATGGCCGGGACGGCGGAGGGAAAAGCCGTATTTCCCTTCATCGGGGAGGAATATCTTTTCTGTCAGTTTACGCTCTGTAAACATTTCCAGGATGCGGTACACTGTGGAAAAATTGACTTTACATCCTTGTTCCAACAGGGCTGCATAGACGGTTTCGACGGTCACGACACTGGTTTCCCGGCTCAGGATATCCAGGACGCCGTTGCGGGCCTTGGTACTCTTCAGGCCATGTTCGCGTAAACAGGCTTTATAATCGTCATTCATGGACGGCGCCTCTTTTCTTGCAGGGAAAAGACACATTCTTTATAGGCAATGACCAGAAGCAGCATGGCAACTGACGTCAAGGCCGTGACGCCGCCAGGCGCAGCATCGATGTAGTACGACAGCAGCAGGCCCGACAGAATGTCGATGAAGCTGAAGACGACGGAGTAAATGAGGGTCCGCCGGAAGCCTTTGCGCAGCTGCAGGGCCGTCGCCACGGGCAGGGCGATGAGGGAGCTGATGACCAGGATGCCGACGATGCGGATAGAAACGGAAATCGTCGCCGCTACCAGGACGGCAAAGATATAGTTGATGAGCTTGCTGCGGACACCGGCAATCTGCGCTCCGTCTTCATCAAAGGTCAGCATGACCAGCTGGGGATAGAGTCTGGCAATGACGGCCAGGGAGATGATGCTGAGGGCGACGACGGAGTAGACATCGCCCGTCGACACGGTGAGGATACTGCCGAACAAGAAGGATTCGACATTCGTGTGGACCAGGCCGGCACTGATGATGGTAATGGCAATGCCCACGGAGAGAGATAAGATGATGACCAGGATGAGCTCGGCATAACGGCGGAAGCGGCGGCGCAGGACTTCGATGAGGATGCCGAAGAAACTGGTCAGGCCAAAGGCGCTGAGAACGGGGTTCCAGTCAAAGAGGAGACCCACAGCCACGCCGGCCAGGGACGCATGGGACAAGGCGTCGCCAATCATGGAATAGCGGCGCAGGACCAGGAACATGCCGATGAGCGGGCAGACGATAGAAATGAGCAGGGCTACGATAAAAGCATTCTGCATAAAGGCATATTCAAACATTACTTATCCCCTCCCATCGTGGCTGATACATATTCATCGAGATATGCCTTGGGCGAGCAGAAATGGCCGCGGCCACCGACGACGTGGAACATCTTCGTCGAATTGCGGACAGCGAATTTCAGATTGTGTTCGACCGTAATGACCGTGACGCCTTTATTTTCATTTAAATCCTTGATAAACGGGTAGAGCTCTTCCTGACTGCGCACATCGATTCCCGTCGACGGTTCATCGAAGATGAGCAGGTCCGGATGGCCCATGAGGGCCCGGGCGATGAGGACCTTCTGGCACTGGCCGCCGGACAGGTTGCCGATGAGCTGGTCCTTCAGGGAATAGACATTCATCTGTTCCAGGCAGTCCCGGATGATTTCTTTATGCTTCAAGTGCAGGACCTGGCGGTAACAGTTGAGGACTTCCCAGACCGTAATCGGGAACTGGCTGTTCAGCGTCTCGAAGCGCTGGGGCACATAGGCCCGATGGCGATAGGTATTGGAAATGGACCCCCGGCTCGGCGACAACAGGCCCAGGATGAGTTTGATGAGCGTACTCTTGCCGCTGCCGTTTTCACCGACGACGGAAATATAGTCGCCGTCGCGGATGGTCATGTTGACATCTTCTAACAGGTACTGACCGTGTTCATAGGCGAAATAAACGTGCTGTAAATCAATCATAGCTTGCCTCCCTTGTCGTAGTCTCGAGCCCTTATTATAGCCCCGTGAAAACGAAAATGCAAGGCATTTGCAAATAATTGACAAAAAAAGGCGCCCGTGATACGATGGACGCCATAGGAGGTCTTATCAATGTTGTTACATACCCTCAACCGCCTGGCCCGTTACGGCATGGTCCTGGCGGCCTGCTTATGCATCATCGGCCTGGCTGGCTGTGGTCCCGCCGCCGATGTCCCCGATGACGGGAAATTAAAAGTCGCTGTCACTTTCGACGCTCTGAAAGAGTTCACTCAAGCCGTAGGCGGTGATAAAGTCGATGTTTACACCCTCATCCCCGATGGGACAGAGCCCCATGAATTCCAACCGACGACGCAGACTATTAAACATCTCGGTAAATCTCAGCTCTTCGTTTACAGCGGCCTGGGCATGGAACCGTGGGCCCCTAAGGTCGTCGAAGCAGCCAAGAATACATCCCTCCATACGGTCAATGCCTCGCAAGGCGTCACGCCCATCGCCCTGACCGATGAGGAAGATGTCAAAGAACACGGCGCCTACGACCCTCACATCTGGCTGAGCCTGGTAAACGCCCAAATCGAAGTATCTAACATCGCCGCCGCCCTGGCTGAAGCCGACCCGGCCAACGCCGACTATTACCGCAACAATGCGGCGAATTACAAAAAACAGCTCCAGGCCCTGCAAGACGAATATGCCCGCAAATTCGCCAGCGTTCCCCGCAAGGATTTCGTCACCGGCCACGCTGCCTTTGCCTACCTCTGCCGCGACTTCGGCCTGACCCAGCACAGCGTCGAATCCGTCTTTTCCAGCGGCGAACCCAGTGCCCGCCAGCTGGCCCGCCTGGCCGACTATTGCCGGGCCAACGACGTGCGGACCATCTTCGTCGAAGACATGGTCAGCCCGAAAACGTCAGAAACCCTGGCCCGTGAAGTCGGTGCCCGCGTCGAAACGATCCATACCATCGAAACGAGTGAAGATGACGAATCCTACCTGGATCGCATGCGCGACAACCTGGAAAAGATTTATGCCAGCAGCCTGCGCTAAAATGGCAAAAAATAAAGTAACCATGGAGAAGAATATGAAACATAAAACATATAAAGCCGCAATTTTTGATATGGACGGTACCGTCCTCAATACCCTGGAAGACCTGACCAGCGCCTTGAACCACGTCTTAGCCGAAACAGGTCACGACCATGCCTATGGGACAGCCCAGGTCCGCCAATTCTTCGGCAGCGGCGTCCAAGTGGCCATTACCCGCGCCTTGGCCATTGAAAAGGGGATTGCCTCTTACGAACAGCTGGAATACGTCGGCCAGGACGGCGATACGATTACACCGCGTGTCGATGCCCAGGAAGTCCGCCGCATCCAGGACATCTTCCGTCCCTACTATGCCGCCCACTGCGCCATCCAGACGGGAGAATACACCGGCATCAGCCAGCTCCTCCGCCAGCTCCGGGCCAATGGCATCCAAACGGCCGTCGTCTCTAATAAACCCGACCCGGCCGTACAGAAACTGACAGCCGACTATTTTCAGGACCTCTTCGATCTCTCCCTGGGCGAACAGCCCCAGATACGGCGAAAGCCTGCGCCGGACATGGTCCTCAAAGCCTTGAAAGACTTAGGACTCACGCCGGAACAGGCTGTTTACATCGGCGATTCTGAAATCGACATCCAGACCGCCAAAAACGCAGGCCTGGACTGCATCAGCGTCACCTGGGGTTTTCGTTCCAAAACTTTTTTGAAAGCCCACGGTGCCCGCTTCCTCGTCGATACGCCGGAAGAAATCGCCAGGTTCTTTTAAAAAACTAGCGATTATTCTCCCTCAGGTACGAACCAAAGGCCATTATTGTTTTTCTTCATATACTCTTTGAATTCGTCGGAATGGTATGCATCGGCAATATCTTTGACCCATTGTGCATCTTTATCTTTATCCTGGACAACGAGCTGTAACAGGAGATGCGGTAAGATATCTTCTTTAGCCAAAGCCGTCTGAGGATCGATTTTAGCATTGTAAATGATAGCGCCAGTGATGACAATGTAACTGAAATCACTGCGTACAGATGGGATAGTTAAAGATTTCATTTCTGTAAATTTCAAGTGATGCGGATTTTCTACGATATCCTGCTGGGTAACTGTCGACAAGTCTTTATTGGGATCCAATTTAATCCAGCCGATTTTCTGGAGCAGGGCATAAGCACGAGCTGTATTAGAAGCATCGTTTGGAACGGCAATCGTATCGCCATCAGCAACCTGGTCCAAAGAAGTCTTAGAACCCGGGAAAATACCGGCCGGAACAGTCGGAATCGGCGTAATAGCCGCTAAATGGCCATTTTGTTTTTGATTAAAGTTTTCCATATAAGCCGTATGCTGTTCAACGTTGAAATCTACTTCACCTTCATTCAAAGCTACATCGGCCTGCAATAAATCAGACATATCCTTACCGGTAACTTTATAGCCTTTCTTTTCCAAAATAGGCTTAATTCCCTTTTCAAAGAGGTCGGAATACGGTCCCTGAGACTTACTGTACGTCAGTTCCTTTTTGTTGGCGCTAGATGCATTATTGCTGTCGCTGCCACAACCGGCAAGAAAAGCAGCGCCCATGATGACGGCCATCGCAATGACACCAAATTTTTTCCATGTTTTCCATTTCATATGAATACCCCCTAAATGAACATCCCTATATATGATAAGTGTGCAACCTTAATGATTGCGCGTCTTATAGGCAAAATGATTGCCAATGGATTGAATGATTTGTACAAAGATAACTAAGATGACGACCGTAAAGAACATGAGCGGCGTATTCAATCGTTCATAGCCATAGGTCAAAGCTAAGTCACCGACGCCACCGGCCCCAATGACACCAGCCATAGCTGTCGCTCCGATAAGGCCGATAGTCCCAGTCGTAATCGATAGAATAAGAGAGCTTTTAGCTTCAGGAAGCAGAAAATACCAAACGATTTCAAAATAAGACGCTCCCATGGACTGCGCCGCTTCCACGATCCCCTTGCTGACTTCCAAAATGGAATTTTCAAAAAGCCGGGTCAAGTAAGGCGCAATGAAAATGACCAGTGGAACTAAAGCCGCTGTCGTCCCAATACGAGTCCCAACAATCATTTTAGTCAATGGCAAAATAAAAACCATCAAGATGATAAACGGGATACTGCGAATAATGTTGATAACTGTATTGAGAACAGTATAGACATATTTATTCTTCAAAATGCCATCATCATTAGTCAGCACCAGGACAACAGACATGATAATTGCCAAAATAGTCCCTAAGAATAACGAAACGAAGACCATATATACAGTCTGTTCTGCCGCCAAAATAATCTGCGACATAGGCACACCTAAATCAATCATTACAAATCAACCTCCTGCCACTGAACCTGCTGTTCATCAATGTATTGAATAACCTTGGCAATCTCTGCATCATTCCCAATAATCTGAAGGATGAAGATACCAAGAATCGTCTTTTGTAATTCATTGACTGATGCAAAGAGGATATTCGTCTGGACGGAAAAGGTTTTGTTGATATGATACATAAGGTGGTCTGTCGCATTATCGCCAAGGAAACGAAGTTTCAAAATTTTATAATTATCTTTTTCTTCATGAATCTTGGCAACGACAGACGGCGGAATCTGGTCGGGAATAACCGTACGGACAAATTTTTTAGTCATATCCTGCTGAGGATTACTGAAGACTTCCAGCACAGATCCTCTTTCTACGACTTTACCATGTTCCATGACGGCCACACGATTGCATAGACGCTGAATAACTTGTATTTCATGCGTAACGATAAGCATGGTAATATTTAACTCTTTATGAATCCGTTCAAGGAGCTGCAAAATCGATTCCGTCGTTTCCGGATCCAGTGCACTTGTCGCTTCATCGCATAAGAGAATAGACGGATTCGTAGCCAGTGCGCGAGCAATGCCAACACGCTGCTTTTGCCCGCCAGAAAGTTGACCCGGATAAGCATCGGCCTTATCCGCCAGATTGACGTATTCCAAAAGTTCCATGACCTTTTTATGCATCTTGTCTTTATCCGCTTTATTAAGCCGTAAAGGAATAGCTACATTGTCAAAAACGGTCCTCGAGTCGAGAAGATTGAATTGCTGAAAGACCATACCAATGGATTTGCGAAGTTTACGCATTTCATTGTGAGAAATTTTACTCAAATCTTGGCCGTTGATTTCTACATGACCTTCGGTCGGCATTTCTAGGCCGTTGACCATGCGCAGCAGCGTCGATTTACCTGCACCGCTGAACCCGATGACGCCAAACATATCTCCGTCATCAATAGTCAGTGATACATGCTGTAATGCTTGTGTCGTAACACCTTTGCTTTTAAAGGTCTTGCTGACATCTTTAAATTGAATCATCCCTTGCTGCTCCCTTCTTGCTGAATCTGTTCTACTGCCTGGCAGGCCAGTTCAGCCATATATTGTGAAGCCGGATATAGTGCGGCTGGATTTACCTTGAATTTAGCATTGTGATTCGGGTAGGAATGGCCAGTCCCGACAAAAACAAAATAACCAGGTACCTTATCGTAATAAAAGGCAAAGTCTTCGCCTCCCAGTGACGGGGCCATCGGTTGTTTATCAAAGCCCTGTTTATCAGCTACCTTACGGGCTAAGATTCCCCAATGAGCATCATTAATCAATGCCGGCGGCCCTGGAATCCAATGGACTTCGGCCTTGGCGCCATAAGCAGCAGCGGTGGAAGAGGCCAAGGATTCGATATGATTGCGAATAGCCTGCCGCCCTTCTTTAC
>OKSB01002762.1_pt1 | contig 15056 bp, 15 predicted proteins | sample 1601171 | NCBI WGS metagenome assembly OKSB01 (sample SAMEA3541496, study PRJEB24748) | human gut metagenome | biome: human gut; feature: human-associated habitat; material: faeces | place: China | collected 2012 | reverse complement strand
TGCCCGTTAACGCTGGCAATGCGTCAGAAGATACTCTGGTCACCCATTTCCCTCTGCCCTCGGCGGCCCATTTGCTGCCCCGCTTTTCGCTCTGCTCTCAGCTATGCAGAACTCTCTGTGGATGCGCCTTGCAGCTTTACTTCCGCTTCGTTGGTTTCAATTTATGTTACGCCACTTATACATCATTTGTGTACGTTTGTCAAGAACTTTTTTTCGCGTGACACGGACTTTTTTCTCAATACTCCCGCACCACGGCCTTGACGATGCCGATGATCTCCGCGTTGGTGCCGTCGATGGGGCTGTAATTGTCATTTTCCGGCATGAGCCAGATCTGGCCGCTGCGGCGGCGCAGACGCTTGACCGTGGCCTCGTCCTCAATCCGGGCGACCACGATCTGCCCGTCGTCGGCGGAGGGCTGGGGGCGCACGACCACCTTGTCCCCGCTGAGGATACCGGCGTTGATCATGCTGTCGCCCCGAACCCGCAGAGCAAAGCATCCCGGGTCGTTCCAGGGCATGGTGCCCTCCTGATTTTCCACCGCCAGAATGGGCACGCCTGCGGTGACGACGCCCACGATGGGGATTTGTCCAGGGCGCGCGCCGGTGACCAGCGCCCGTTTGCGTCCCTTCGCGCCGGGGGACTGGAGCAGCCCCTTCTCCTGCAATGCCTGCAAATGATAGCTGACGGAAGCGGTAGAGCGCAGACCCACTGCCGCGCCGATCTCCCGGACGGAGGGGGAATAGCCGTTCTCCTGAATAAATTGGTTGACATAATCCATAATCAACTGTGCTTTGTCGCTGGTTCTGGGCATAAGCATTTCCTCCATGGGTCGCCTAAACGTCTTTTTTATTTATTGTAGCACATATGAGCGAAAAAAGAAAGCCCTTTTGAAAAACTTTTTTGACACTTTTTCTTTTCGGGGCGCTATACTGGGAACAGAGTCATGTTTTTGAGAGGAGCGGCGTTATGAACCGGGATGTGGAGCAGCAGGTATGGCAGCGGGTGCTGGGGCAGTCGGAGCCTCCCCGGAGCAGTCTGCGGCCGGTGGAGCTGGAAACGATGGAAGCGGCGGCGGTTTACCGGAAGCTGACCGGACAGTTTTCCGGCAGAGGGCGGGAGCAGCTTCGGCATCTGCACGATATGCAGATGGAGATCCTTGCCTGCCTGCGAGGGATCGGGCGGCTGTCCGGCGGTGGGGGCGGAAAAACCGCGCAGATCGCCGTTCCGGAGGAGCCGGCGGTGAAGGCGCTGGAAAGGCGGTATCACTGTGCCCGGCGGGCGGTGACGGACTACACAGCGCGGACGGTGGACGGGGATTTCGGCATTGTGTTTCAGCACCTTGCGGATTTGAGCCGGGAGGAGTGCGTTCTGCTGGCCCGTCTGCTGGGGGAACAGGCGCAGAACATTTCACGATCATAGGGAAGAAGACCAAACCGGGACATGACCCACCGCAAGGCAGTCATGTCCCGTTTTTTGGTCAATCCTGAATGTTCCCGATCTTTGTCAGGTTGCCGATATGCACGCCCGGCGTGACCGTAAATTCAGGGGCATTGCCCGTTTCATTTGTCCGGAAAGAAGAATATGTTCGGCACAGCGCCGGTTCCGAAGGTTTTCAGCGCCATCCGGTACATTGCCTTGGCGTGAATCCTGTCGTGCCAGATGAATCTGCGCAACACCTTTCGCAGCGACCATTCCTCGTCGTAGCTTCCGAGAAAAACCTGATTCTCCAGAAAATCCCGCTGCCGCTCCAGCAGGGCAAACCCGCGTTCTCTGCATTCCGCAATGGTTCCGTTATTGTCCGCCTGAACGCCGATCTCGCCAAAGTAGTAGGTATTCACATTCTTTGTATGTTTATACATTTCCCGCGCCGTGCGGGGAATCTCGCCGTAGAAGGTGGCTCTGGGCGGCAGGGCGCTTTTGTCTTTATCCGGTATTGACCTGTACAGCGCCAGAAAGTCCCGCGCGGATTTCATGGCAAGGGATTTCAGCGCTTCGTATTCCGCCGCAGTCAGCGGCGCTTTCTCGCCGTTAAAAAGCACATCCGAGTCCGCGTCGGAGACGGTCAGCGCCGACGCTTTTTCCTGAACGATCTCCGGCTCCAGAGCATCGGGCGGTGAATCTCCCTTCCACATCAGGTAGGACCGAATTTCAGAAGGCATTTTCTGAATGGCTTCGCCCTTCGATTTCCCTCTTGTAAACGCGCCGACAAAATTGGCAGCATACAGGATGCTGTCGTCGCCATTGTGTTCCCACACGCATTGTATTTTCATAGAAACTTCCCTTTTGCTTAGACCGTAAGTTCGATCAGATTGCCCTCGACCGCGGCGATGCAGCTTTCGTAATAGCCGTCTCCTGTTGTGCGGGGGCCGCTGGTGACTTCGTAGCCATCGGCTTTCAGCCTTGCGGTCAGTGCATCCACCGCTTCCCTGCTGCCTGTGCTGAACGCAATGTGCGCGTATCCGGTGCGGGCGGGTTCTTTGGGGGAATCTGCCAGTTCCGGCTTATTCATGATCTCAAGCCGTGCGCTGCCGTCAAAGGACAGAAAATACGACCGGAAACCCGTCCTCGGATTGTGATAGCCGTCGTTTGATTCTGCGCCCAGATAGTTCACAAAGAAGCTGCGCGCCTTTTCCAGATCGTTCACATACAGCGCGGCATGTTCGATTTTCATAGCGTTCCCTCCATCATTTCCGGGTCATTCCAGTATAACATACACGGGAGGGCTTTGCAAGAACGCACAAAACTTCACCGCCGTGAAACGAACGTTTCACGGCGGTGAATTCTTATACTTCCTTATACATGGCGGCGGCATCATCCTTGCGGACGGTTTCCGCTACCTGGAGAACCTCCACGGTCACCGTCCGGGCGCCCATGGAAATCTCGATTTTGTCCCCGACCTTTACGTCGTAACCGGCCTTGACCACGCGGCCGTTGACGCTGATGCGGCCGTTGTCGCAGGCCTCGTTGGCCACCGTCCGGCGCTTGATCAGACGGGAGACTTTGAGATACTTGTCAAGCCGCATCGCTTACTTTGCAACGTTGTCCTTCAGAGCCTTGCTTGCCTTGAAGGCGGGAACGCGGGTAGCGGGGATCTCGATGGCTTCCTTGGTGTGGGGGTTGCGGCCAACGCGGGCTTCCCGCTCCTTGGTCTCGAAGGTGCCGAAGCCGGAGACCTGCACCTTGTCGCCCTTTACCAGAGCCGCGGTAACGGCGTCAATGGCGGCGTTGATGACCCGCTCGGTGTCCTTCTTGGTCAGGCCGGCGCCCTCGGCGGCGGCAGCGATCAGTTCAGTTTTGTTCATGTTTATATCCTCTTTTCTGAAAGTGAAAATATTTTGAAAGCGTTGTTTAGATTAACATAATTCTACCCAAATTGCAAGAGATTTTTCAAAAAAACTCACAGCTTCAGGATTTTTGCGATTTTTTCGCCTTTTGGCAGCAGCAGACAGTCCTCATGGGTGATGACTTTGAACTTTACGGCGGTAAAGAAATAGCTGACGACGCCCACCAGAACCGGCACGGCGCACAGAATCAGACGGCCTGTGCCGATCTCCCGCACGCCGATGGCTTTCAGCGCCCACAGTGCGCCCCATGCGAGAACGCCCATCACCGCCGCGGCGAAGAAGGAACGCAGAAGGTTGGGCAGGATCGCGGGCGGCTTCGGCAGCAGACGACGCATGGACAGGATGTTCAGGATACTGATGACCACATAGCCCATCAGCAGGCCGATAGGCGTACCCAGAATGTTGATAAGCGGCATTCCCGCCAGCACGTACACCGCCACCAGATTCACAACGCCGCCGATCAGCATGTTGATGACCGGCCGACCGGCGTGGCCGTGAGCCTGCATGATGGCCGTGGAGACCAGCACCAAAGCGTTAAAGATGATGGTAAAGCCCAGAACCGTCATCAGCCGGGTCGCCATTGCCAGATTCCCGCCGGAATATCCCCCCAGCAGAGCGGTGATCGGCTCGGCCAGCAGGGCAAGGCCGAAGGCGCAGGGCATGGCGATCAGCCCGGTGATCCGCACGGCGGATTCCTCCGTGGCCTTGGCTTCGTCATCGCCGCAGAGGGTCAGGTGGGAAGTGATGGCGGGAATGATACTGATGGTAATGGGGGTGATGAAGGCGCAGGGCATGTTGAAAATGGTCAGGCACATACCGTAAACGCCCCGCATGGTGTCGGCAGAGGACTGGGTGTAGCCCAGATTCAGCAGCTGCCCCATGTAAATTTTGGTTTCCAGCATAGTCATCAGCTGCAAGGCGGCGGAGCCGAAGGTGATGGGAATGGCAATGGCCAGCAGCCCCCGGGCGGTCTCCCGGTAGGAACGAGGCTCTTCCTCCGTCCGGGGCAGAAGGGCGTAGCTCTTCCGGAAGCGGCCGAACAGATAGATCGCCGAAACAAGGCAGCTTGCCGTGACGCCCAGAATTGCGCCGCCTGCGGCCAGAGGGATTTCGTTGGTCATTTTCAGGATCGCCAACGCCGCGCCCATACCCACGATCAGCTTCACCACGGCCTCCAGCACCTGAGAAACGGAGGTGGGCAGCATGTTCCCCTGCCCCTGGAAGAAGCCACGGTAGGTGCTCATGATACAAATCAGCAGCACGCAGGGGCCAAGGCACCCAATGGCCGCCCATGCGTCGGGCTGGTTCTGGAAGGCCGCCAGCTGGCGGCAGAACACCGTCATCAGCAGACTGCCCGCAATGCCCAGCGCCAGAAAAATGCCCCGGGCAGTGCGATAGATTCGGCGCACCTGATTGTAATGGTCAAGGGAACTGGCCTGAGAGATCATCCGGCTCATGGCGACGGGCAGTCCGGCGGTGGAGATCATCAGCAGTACGTTATAGATGTCGTAGGCCGTGTTGAAGTAGCCGAAGCCCTGCTCGCCGATGATGGCGTTGAGGGGAATTTTATACAGAGCGCCAATGACCTTGACAATGGCCGTTGCCATTGCGAGCAGCGCGGTGCCCTGAAGAAAATTCTGCTTTTTTTGCATATCAGACATGGTTTCATCCTTTCTGCGGGGGAATGCGGGGTCACTTCGTTTCTTCAAACAGCCGGGGGATGGCGTATTCGGTCAGCTCCTCCACGACCTTCTTCATGTCGATGGTGGGGAATCGGCCGTTTTCGTAGAGGATTTTGCCCCGCACCATGGTCATGGCCACGTCGCCGCCCTTGGCAGACCAGACGAGACCGTTCAGAACATTGTGGCAGGGAATCAGATGGGGGGCGGAAAAGTCGATGAGCGCGATATCCGCGTCCATGCCAACCTGAAGCATTCCGCATTCCTTAGCGCGTCTCTGCGCCTGCGCGCCGGAGACAGTCGCCATCATCAGGGCGGCGGGAGACGGGAGGGCGGCGGGATTGCCGCTTTCCTTCCGGGCGGACATGGCGGCAAAGCGCATGACCTCGAACATGTCCAAGTTGCCGCACTCGATGGCGCCGCCGGTGCCGAGGGCTACGTTCATCCCCGCCTTGACGGATTCCAGAATAGGGGTGGAGGACTGGCCGTTTTTGTAGGCGGACACGGGGGTCGCTACGGCGCAGACGCCCTTCTTCCCCAGCAGTTTACGCTCGTCCTCCGTTAAATATGTACAGCCTGCGGCAGTGGTGGGGCGGCTGAATACATTGTGGCAGTTTAACAGCTCGCCGGGGTTCATGCCGGTGCGCTCCAGACAGGAGTCCACTTCGCTCTGGGTCTCCGCAAGATGCAGCTGCATTCCCAGATTCTGCTCTGCGGCGTAGCCCACCAGACCTTCCCAGAGCCTGTAGTTGCTGATGTACTCGGCGTAGATCCCGGCGTCAATTTTGATACGGCCGCCGTCGAAGCCGTTCCACTTCTCCGTGACCTTCACCAGTTCCTGACACTGCTCGTCGGTCTCAAAGTCAAAGTCCTCGTTCTCGTCGATGAAGCGGTAGCTGGACAGCGCCAGATTGGCCTTGATGCCGGACTCCGCCACGGCCTCGGCGGTGGCGTTGGGGTAGTAATACAGGTCGGAAACCGAGGTGACGCCGAAGCGCAGGCACTCGGCGATGGCGAGAGATGCCGCCGCTTTGGCGCTGCGGGAGTCCATTTTCGCTTCCTTTTGCAGCAGCGCCTGAAGGGCTTCGGTGTTGCCCAGATCGTCGGTGAAGCACCGCAGACTGGCGGTCGCCAGATGGGTGTGGCAGTTGATAAGGCCGGGAATGGCCACCATGCCGGTGCCGTCCACAATGGCCTTGGGCGCTTCAGCCGGGGGCTTTCGCTCAATGGAGACGATCTTCCCGTCCTCGATGCCGATATAAGCGCCAAAAATGACCTCCATCCGGGGGTTCATGGTCACGGCTGTAATATTGGAAATGAGGGTGTCCAAATTGGCACACTTCCTTTCGTGTAGCGTGGGCGTTATTTTGCCCCATCCGCCATGAGGCGGAACAGCTCCTGCTTCTGCTCCAGCACGCCCGGGAGCATTTCGATGTACTGTTCGGGGAATTTTGGGTTATGGAACCGGCGGAGGGTGCCGTCGGGGAGGTTTACCTTGTTCATGCCTCCGCCGCCAAGAGAGAGGATGGTATGCACTTCCTCCATCATGTAGATGTTGTACAGGCAGTCTAAGTTGTCCCGGCTCCAGCCCACGTTTTCGAAGCTGCCGGACATGTATTTCTGGCGGTAGAGATAGTAGGGCTTGTAGCCCAGCGCCCGGAGGGCCTGCTCCGCGTAGGCGACCATTTCGGCGACGTCCCCGGCGGAGGGGAGATTCTCCCGCTTTTCAAACAGGTCGGCTCCTTTTTTCAGGGCGAGGGTGTGGACGGTGATGTTGGCGGGATTCAAAGTCGCCACGGCGTCCAGACTGCGGCGGAAGCCCGCCGTGCTGTCCGCGGGAAGGCCCGCAATCAAATCCATATTGATGGCACTGAAACCTGCAGCCGCCGCTTCGCCGTAGGCGCGAAGCACATCCGCCGCCTTGTGGGGCCGCCCGCAGGCGCGTAAGACGGCGTCCTCCATGGTCTGGGGGTTGATGCTCATGCGGTCAGCGCCGCCGGAACGGATAACTTGAAGCTTTTCCAAATCCAGCGTATCCGGGCGGCCGCCCTCTACGGTGAATTCCACGCACCTGGACAGATCGAAATTGTCCCGGATGACGCGCAGCAGGCGCTCCATCTGAGGGGCGGAGAGGGTCGTGGGGGTGCCGCCGCCGATGTAGAGGGTGCGGACGGTTCTCCCGGACTGCGCCAGAAGTCTGCCCGTGACCGCAATTTCCTGTTCCAGCGCCCGCAGATAGGGTTCCAGCAGTTCCGTTTTCCTGCCGATGGTGCGGCTGACGAAGCTGCAATAGGTGCAGCGGGTGGGGCAGAAAGGAATGCCGACGTACAGCGACAGATCGCTGGGCTGCAGCATATTCACCGCCCGGACTGTGGAGACCGAGCAGTCGATGGCCAGCCTGCGGCGTTCGTCGGTGACGTAATATACATCCCGCAGCAGCTCGTCTGCGGACTTGGGTGTGCCGCCCTCCAGCAGATGCTTGGTAGTGATTTTCGTGGGTCGGACGCCGGCCAGTGCGCCCCATGGGGGCGTAACGGGCAGCAGCTGTTTCGCGGCCAGATAATAGCTCTGCTGCAATGCCCGGCGGCGCAGTCGGACGGTTTCGTCCGCCGCCTTGATCCGCCGGGTGGCTGTGGCGGTCACGCCGTTCACGGTGATTTTCGTGACGGCGGTAAGCCAGACCTTTCCCCGGTGGAGGGACGAAACCGCCTCCCCTTCCGTGTTGTCGGGAAACAGGGACAGCTGTAACTGCTCCACGGCATAGCGGTCGTCATGACCGTGTAGTGTCAGTTTCATAAGAACCTCGATTATCGTAGATAGGGGTTATACCGCTTTTCCTCCGCCAGCGTCGTATCCATGCCGTGGCCGGGGTAGACCCGGTGGTCGGCGGAAAGCCCCGCCAGACGGCGCAGAGAAGCCCGCATGGCCGCGTCGCTGCCGCCGGGGAGGTCGGTACGGCCGCAGGAACCGGCAAACAGGGTATCCCCGGAGAACATGGCGTCGTCGATCAGCAGGCACACGGAGCCGGGGGTATGGCCGGGGGTGCGGATGACGGAGATCGTCAGCCCCGCAAGGTGCAGGGTGTCCCCCTCGTCGTAGGTTTTGGTATAGTAGAGCGGCCCCGCCGTCATCTGGGGCGGCATGGTCAGCTCGTCGGCGCAGAGATAGACGTCGCAGCCGGTCTCGGCGGCGATCTCCTTTACGCCGCCCACATGATCAAAGTGCCCGTGGGTCAGGAGAATCGCTTCCACGGTCATCCCCAGCGCGTTCACCTCGCTCAGCACCTTTTCCGGGGTGTAGCCGGGGTCGATGACACAGCAGATCTCCGACGCACTGTCGTGGACGATATAGCAGTTGGTTCCGTAATCCCCAAGGGTCAGCGTGTGAATGTTCAGCATACGATCACCTATTTTCTTCTGGGGGTGTCCATCAGCTGCTCCGTGTCCAGAATCAGGGTCACGGGGCCGTCGTTGACGGACTCCACCTTCATATCCGCGCCGAAGCGGCCGTGCTGAGGGGGATACCCCAGACTGGCGCAGTCGGCGAGGAACTGCTCGTACAGCCGCTCCCCCAGTTCCGGGTTCGCGGCGTCGGTAAAGCTGGGGCGGCGACCCTTGCGGCAGTTGCCGTAGAGGGTGAACTGGCTGACTACCAGCACCTCGCCGCCCACCGCGTCCAGTCCCAGATTCATTTTGTCGTTTTCGTCGGTAAAAATCCGGAGTCCCAGCGCTTTTTCCGCCAGATACCGGCATTCCTTCTCGGTATCGTCGGGGCCGACACCGAGAAGGATGAGGAAGCCCTTTCCGATTTTTCCCACCACCTCGCCGTCAATGGCGACGGAGGCGGAATTGACTCTTGTCAGTACAGCGCGCATAGCGTCTCTCTCCTTAATTCTGTCCTCTGCGGGAGCCGACCACGTCCCGGATGTTCAGCAGCTTCGTCCGCACGGATTCCAGCTCCGCCACGTCCTTGACTTCAAACCGGATGGTGATGGCGCTGCGGCCGCCGGGCAGGTCTTTGCCGCTCATTTCCTTGACCCGGACACGGGCGGTGGACAGCACCATGGCCACGTCCAGAATCAGCCCGTCACGGGTGATGCAGTCCAGCTCCAGCGTGGTCTCAAAGGGCTGCTCTTCCTGCGTCGCCCAGCGGACGCGCACCCAGCGGGCGGCCTGACGGGGATCCTCCCGGTTCTGGGCGTTGGGGCAGTCCGCCCGGTGGATGCTGACACCGAAGCCCTTGGTGATGAAACCCACAATGGGGTCGCCGGGGACGGGGGTGCAGCATTTGGCGAACTTGATCATGCAGGAATCGATGTCCTCCACAATGACGCCGTTGACCGCGTGGCGGTTCTGGATGACCGCTTCGGAATCGGGACGGAAGCGCAGAGGGCTTTGGGGCAGCTTTTCCGCGGTCTGCTGCTTCAGTGCCTTGTTGATATCGTCCCGGATGCGGCCGACGGCCTTGGCGGCGGTCAGTCCGCCGTAGCCGATGGCGGCGAACATATCGTCCCAGGTGTCGAAGGACAGCTTTTTCAGCAGCTGCCCTTCCAGCTCCGGGTCGGTGGCAGCGGTGAGGGGCAGCCCCACCCGCTTCATTTCCGACTCAAAGGACGCCTTGCCGTGGACGATGTTTTCCTCCCGCTTCTCCTTCTTGAACCACTGCTTGATCTTGGTTCTGGCCTGATTGCTCTTGCAGATGGTCAGCCAGTCCCGGCTGGGGCCTTTGGCGGATTTGGAGGTCAGCACCTCCACGATATCGCCGTTTTTCAGGGTGGTGTCGATGTTGGCGATGCGGTTATTGACTTTCGCGCCGATCATGGAATTTCCCACGCCGGAATGGATGGCGTAGGCAAAGTCGATGGGCGTAGAACCGGCGGGCAGGGAGACGATCCGTCCCTTGGGGGTGTAGACGAACACCTCGTCGTCGAACATGTCGATCTTCATGGACTGGACGAATTCTTCCGCGTCGGAGTCCTGCTGGCTTTCCAGCAGACGGCGCACCCACTCGAAATCCTTCTCGGTACCCGTGCCGGTACCCTGCTTGTATTTCCAGTGGGCGGCGATACCGTATTCGGCGGTCTCGTGCATCTGCCAGGTGCGGATCTGCACCTCGAAGGGGATGCCCTGAGAGCCGATGACGGTGGTGTGCAGGGACTGGTACATATTGGGCTTGGGGGTGGAGATATAGTCCTTGAACCGTCCCGGCACCAGGCTGAACAGGTCGTGGACATGTCCCAGCACGTTGTAGCAATCGGGGATGGTGTCCACGATGACCCGGAAGGCGTAGATGTCGTACAGCTCGTCAATGGTCTTGCCCTGGGCGAGCATTTTCCGGTAGATGGAATAGACGTGCTTGATCCGTCCGTAGGTGGTGTTGTGGATGCCCACGGAGGTCAGGCGCTGGGTGATCTTGTCCTGGATGGTGCGCATGAAGGCCTCGTCCTTCTCCTTGTGTGCCTGGAGGTAGGACATGATCTCGTTATACTCCATGGGGGCGAGGTAGCGCAGAGAGGTATCCTCCAGCTCCCACTTGATCTTCTGCATACCAAGGCGGTGGGCAAGGGGCGCATAGACGTCCATTGTCTCCCGGCACTTCTGGATCTGCTTTTCCGGCGTCTGGTACTGCATGGTGCGCATGTTGTGGAGCCGGTCGGCGATTTTGATCAGCACCACCCGGATGTCCTTGCTCATGGCCATGAACATCTTGCGCAGGTTCTCCATCTGCGCCTGCTCGGAGGAGGAGAAATTCGCCCGGGTCAGCTTGGTGACGCCCTCCACCAGCTCCGCCACGGTGGGGCCGAAGATTTTTTCAATGTCCTCATGGGAAGCGTCGGTGTCCTCGATGCAGTCGTGGAGCAGGGCGCCCAGAATGGCGTCGCAGTCCAGCCCCATCTCCGCCACGATCTGGGCGACCGCCAGGGGGTGGATGATGTAGGGGGAACCGTCCTTCCGCTTTTGCACCTTGTGCTTCCGGTTGGCGTAGTCCACGGCACGGTCGATGAGCGCCATGTCCGCGCCGGGCAGATGCTTTTTGATTGCGTCGCACATGGACGCGTAATGTTCTTCAAAGGATTCCATTTCAAATTCAGCTCTCTTTCGCGTGCAGCAGCCGCTGCATGGTCTGGCTCCGGCTCAGGTCGGCCTTTCCCTCGCCGGGGGTCAGGCGGATGGAAACATACTTATGCTGCCGCTGGACGGTGAGCAGCCCCACGTCCCGGAAAATATCCAGGCAGGTGAGCATCTGCCCCAGATTCAGGGGCTTTCCCGACCAGCGGACGATCTTGCGGCACAGGCACACAGGGGATTCCTGCACCGGGTTCGCGGCGTCCAGATACCGCCACACCAGCGCCAGCATCTTCCGGTCGGGCAGCAGCGCCGCGGCCTCGCCGGCGGTCAGATTCCCCCGCTGCATATCCCGGTAGGGCGCGGCGTCGGGCAGGCACTCGGCATTGCAGCTGGGGCGGATGTCGATGACGTTCATCTGCACGGTGCGCGTCCCCCGAAATTCGTTTACCTGGGGGGTAAAGGCCACGTCCACCAGGTCACCCGGCTGGATGGACACCGTCTGGGGATTGGCGGAAAAATAGATGGCGTTCAGGTACGTATGTCCGCTGCACAGGCGCAGGCGCATATGCCGTCCGCCGCCCACCATGCTGATGCGGTCGATGGTCAGATTCTTCATCATCAGCACCGGCTTGGGGCAGCCGTTGCCGCAGGGCTCCAGCATTTGCAGGGAGTCCACATTGTGCAGGGTCAGCAGCTCCGGGGAAACGGCGCAGTCCACATCCAGAACGGTTCGCGGCACGTCGTCGGTGTAATACTGCGCGGCCAGCGCGCAGATCTGGCGGCGGAATTCCGGAATGTTGGCGCGGGAAATGGTAAAGCCCGCGGCCAGCTCATGGCCGCCGTAGCTTTCCAGCAGCGGAGACAGGGCGCTCAGGGAGGCAAACAGGTTGAAGCCCCCGTGGCTGCGGGAGCTGGCCTTGCCATGCTCGCCGTCCAGACAGATCAGAAAAGTGGGGCAGGCATATTCCTCGGCAATGCGACTGGCCACAATGCCCACCACGCCCTGATGCCAGCTTTCGTCCGCCAGCACAATGGCCTCCGGGGGCTTGCCCATGGGCAGCATGGACACGGCCTGCCGGTAAATTTCCGATTCCACGGCCTGACGCTGCCGGTTCAGCTCGCACAGCCCCCGAGCGGCCTCGGCGGCCTTGTCCGGGTCGTCGGTGAGAAACAGCTCCACTGCCAGGTCGATCTGCCCCATCCGTCCGGCGGCGTTGATCCGGGGCGCCAGCATGAAGCCGATGGAGGACGCGCTGACGGCCTCCGGGGCGCAGCCGCACTCCGCCATCAGCGCCGCGATGCCCGGGCGTTTGGTGTGGGCCAGTGATTCCAGACCTCTTGCCACGAACACCCGGTTTTCCCCTTGCAGGGGCATAACGTCCGCCACGGTGCCAAGGCAGACCATGTCGGCGTATTCCTCCAGCACTTTTTCCTGAGAACCGCACAGGGCGGAAGCCAGCTTGAAGGCCACGCCCACGCCGGAGAGATTCTTATGGGGATAGCCGCCATCGCAGCGGTGGGGGTCCACCACAGCAACCGCGGCGGGCAGCGTCTGCTTGCACTCATGATGGTCGGTGATGACGAGATCAATGCCCAGCTGCTTACACAGCTCCGCCTCGCTCACGGCGGTGATACCGCAGTCCACGGTGACGATCAGCTTGACGCCCTCGGCGTGGAGCTGGTGAATGGCGATGGGATTCAGGCCGTAGCCCTCCTCCAGACGGCCGGGAATGTAGCTCACCACATCCGCGCCGTGGCGGCGGAGAAAATCCGTCAGCAGGCAGGTGGCGGTGATGCCGTCCACGTCGTAGTCGCCGAACACGGCGATCTTCTCACCCCGGGACATGGCAAGTCCCACCCGTCCGGCAGCCTTGTCCATATCCGTCATCAAAAAAGGGTCAAGCAGGGGCGCGTTGCAGTCTAAGTAAGCTCTGGCCTGTCGATCATCCCCGATCCCCCGGGAGGCCAGCACCATGGCGGCCAGCGGAGCGTAGCCGCTGCCAACCAATGCGTTGACAGCCCCCGCCTCCAGCTGGGACACCTTCCAAATTCCGTATTTCACGATTCATGCACATCCAGTAATAACATTTTCCCTATATTATAGCAAAAATGAACGGGATGTACAATAGGCAGTTGGGAATTTTCTTGTTTAAGGGATTTCAGGGGTATCTCCCCGCTCCCGCCCCGGCGTGACCTGCATGATGGTCACGGCGAGCAGAGGGGCAAAGATCATGCCGCCCACGCCCCAGAGCTTGTAGCCGACGTACAGCGCCATCAGCGTCACCAGGGGGTCAAGCCCCAGATGCCGCCCCACCAGCTTCGGCTCCAGCATGGAGCGGGACAGGGTGACCACGGCATAAACGCCCAGCAGGCCGATTGCCCTCGCGCCCTCTCCCTGCAAAAAGCAGATCACCGCCCATGGTACCAGCACGGTGCCGGTACCCAGCACGGGCAGCGCGTCCACCAGCGCGACCACCAGCGCCCACAGCGGGGCGTAGGCGATCCGCAGCACCACGAACCCCAGGGTCAGAATGGTGAACGTCACGCCCATCAGCTTCAGCTGCGCCGTCAGCCACCCGCCCACGGCATTTTTCATACGCTTCAGGGCGTCCGCGGCGGGCTTGAGCTTTTCCTCGGGCAGACGTTTTTTCAGCCAGCTTTTGATCTTCGGCAGCCGGGCGGAGATCAGGAAGGAGGAGATCACCGCCGTTCCCAAACTCAGCGCACCGTCGGGAATGTGGCTCAGAATGTTTCCCGCCAGCCCCAGAATATACCGGATGACCTTGTCCAGCAGAGATGTTCCATTGGAGAAGAAGGAGGTCACGTTCTCGCTGAGCAGGGGCTGCACGCTCTGGGGCGCACGGGACGCCAGCTCCAGCAGCCAGCTTTGCAGCAGGCCGATGCCGGATTTTGCCGTATCCTCCAGATCGGGCAGCACCCCCGCCACCCTTCGCAGCTCCCGCAGAGCAAAGGCGCAGAGAATCAGCACCAGCATGGCAAGAAAGCAGAAGGCCATACTGACGCCGATGCCGGAGCACACGCACCGGGGAACCCGCCGTTTCTGGAGGAAGCCCACCATAGGCTCCGCCGCGAAGGCCAGCAGCGCCCCCAGCAGAAAGGGAAAGCAAAGCGGCAGAAGAAACCGGGCAGCCAGCCACACGGCAAAAAACGCCGCCAGCAGGGATATGCTTTTTTTCACTGCGGGACGCAAAAAGATTCCTCCTTTCCGACAAAAACTCTGATAATATGGGGTTGCATTCTAAGAAAAGTATGTTATAATACATTGTGGAGAAACAGGTGTTGTTCTGCTGCATACAAATTGAACCAGTTTTAAGGAGGTCCGACATGTCGACCAAACCCAAATACTATATTGTGGAGTCTTCCGCCCTGCCGGAGGTTTTCCTGAAGGTAGCGGAGGCAAAGCGTCTGCTTTCCACCGGTGAAGCCTCCACCGTCAACGAAGCCACCCGCATGACCGACATCAGCCGCAGCGCGTTCTACAAGTACCGGGACGCCGTGCTGCCCTTCCAGAGCATGATGACCGGCCGCATCATCACTTTCCAGCTGCTGCTCCACGATGAGCAGGGACTCTTGTCCGAGATCCTGGGCGTCTTTGCCGACGCCGGCGCCAATATCAGCACCATCAATTCCATCGTCCCCACAAACGGTACGGCGGTCGTGACCATCTCTGCGGAGACCATCGACCTGACCATGACGCTGGAGGAACTGATGAACCGCCTCTCCGCCATTCAGGGCGTGCTGAAGGCCGACGTGCTGGCCGGATAACCCCATATTCTGAATTGCAAAACCGCCGCCGCTGTTTTCTGCGGCGGTTTTCTTCAGGCAGCACCGCGCAATTCGGCAAGAAGTCTCAGCCAGGATTTTTGTTCCAATTCAAAGTTTCGAAAACGGAGGAATACTGTATGTATTTCCCATTTTTGAAACTGCGGAAGTGGGGCAAAAAG